>Ga0307477_10000945_pt1 | contig 26990 bp, 30 predicted proteins | sample atmos_gasesECM2C_FD_203316 | JGI IMG/M metagenome (GOLD analysis project Ga0307477, IMG submission 203316) | Hardwood forest soil microbial communities from Morgan-Monroe State Forest, Indiana, United States - atmos_gasesECM2C_515 | ecosystem: Environmental > Terrestrial > Soil > Temperate...
CGCCTCTCTCTGCCGCTCAATTCTTCACCAGCACCTTCATGCACTTTAGCTCCACCGCGGCCGCGAACGCCTTCTCGGTCTCCGAGAGCGCGAACTTGTGCGTGATCAGGTCGGAGACCACAACGTCCCTTTGAATCAGCAAGTCCATGGCGAGCCGCGTCTCCTTCTCCGTCGCCGCGTAACTCGTGATGATATGTGTGCCGTTGAGAAAGAACTGAGAGAGGTCGAGCGTCCCGGACGAGCCTCTCGGAGGCGCCCCGAACAGGAGGACCCTCCCGCCGCGCGCGACCGTCCTGAGAGCGTCCTCGAAGGCGGCGGGGTTCCCGGTCGCCACGACCACGAGCTCGGGGCCGTCCGGCATCTTCCCGAGGGCTGTCCCCTTGGACGCGGGGTCCGTCGGGTCGAACGTGACATCGCCGCCGAGCTTCTCAACGAACGTCCGCCTGTACTCGTTGGTGTCTCCCACCGCGATCCTCGGGACCCCGTACTTTTGGAGCATCTTCAGGTGGAGGAGCCCGACCGGGCCCGCCCCGTAGATCATCGCAGACTGGGCGCCCTTGGCGTCGACGCCCTCGAGCGCCAGGATGCAGGTCGCGAGCGGTTCGATGAAGCTCGCCTCCTCGTATCCGAGCGCCTTTGGGAGCTCCAAGACCGCGCCTCTCTCCACGTTGAACTCGGGGACGATGTAGCTCTCTGCCAGCCCGCACGGCGAGAGGTTGTGCTTCTGGTACTCCAGGCAATACGTGGGCTTGCCGCGCTTGCAGATGGGGCACGTGCCGCACCCGACGTGGTGGTGGGTGAACACGCGCATCCCCCTCCAGACTCCGCCGACGGCGGGCCCCACCTCCTCGACCTCGCCGACCGCCTCGTGCCCGAGGATCTTCCCCGGCATCCCCCCTCCGTAGACCTTCTCGACGTCTGTCCCGCAGATCCCACAGCATTTCATCCTCACAAGGACGTCGCCCTTGCCCGGGTTCGGCCTAGGCACGTCGACCATCGAGACCTTCCCCTGCGAGGCGACCTGTGCTGCTTTCATCCTCGCGATTGCGCTCCCATCTTCTATCTATAAGCGCGTCAGTCCGGCCGCCGCCTCATTTAGGCAGGCCCTCTACGTCCTCGCAATCCAAAACCGAGCCACAGTTCGGGCAGCGGAAACGGCACGTCTGGATCTGCACCATCTTCGTGCCGCAGTAGCACTGCTGTTCCGCCATGCCTCTGGATAAATAGGCTCTGTCCTTTATTTCCTTCTCGGCCCGGGACGATTCCCTGACCCGGGAGGGCTACTATGGCGAGGACCTTGCCCCTTGAAAGTCCACCCAACCACCCTCGGTCCATGTGCGGGTGTCCTGGCAAAGGCCGCAGACCTGACAGAAGAAGTTTTAGCGTCCCCTCCGATGGAAAGCCTGCTTGAGCGAAGACGATGAGCGGGTCCCGCGGATCGTGAGGAGGAACCCCGCTGCCCCCGCCCCGAAGCTCTGCCCTAGGTGCCTTTCCGTCCTCTCGAGGGGGAGCGGGCTCGGAGGCTGGCTCGTCCCGCAGGACTACTACTGCACGAACTGCGGGTACAAGGGATACGCGTTCCTTGAGAGCCGCCCTGAGAGCGGAGGTTCGGGCTAGGAGCCGTTGACCGCGTCCCCGGGCCCGAGAGCAAGCTCGAACACCCTCGCTATGATTTTCGCGGGGGTCCTGGTCGTCACCCTGCTGCTCATGGTCGCGTCCTTTCCCACCGGGATATTCACGGTCTTCAGCGGGAGCCTCTCCTCCAACTACTCCGCCTCGTCCCCCGCCGGCTCGCTGGCCTGGGACGTCATCTTCACCGTCCTGCGGATTCCCCTCTCTATGAGCCTCGGGACGCTCTTCTTGATAGTCTCATTTGGATACCTCCTCTGCCTCGTGTTAGCGGCCGTCCAAGGGATCGGCTTTCTCGGCGCTCTCCGGTCGTCGAGGGAGGCAGGCTTCGGGGCCTTCCTCGAGAACCCGCTCGCGGGTACGCTCGTGGTCCTGGGCGCGACCAGCCTAGCCACAATCGTGCTCGACACGCTGCAGACCAGCGCAGGTGTCCAGACGGGCTCGCTCTCCGGAGACCCGTTCCAGCTCCTGATGGACTTCACCGTCGCCCCGCTGCTTGAAGAGTCCACTTTCAGGATGATGATGATCGGGCTCCCGGTGGTGGCGGTCGTCCTGATCGCCCGAGGCTCGATCGCTACCGCGCTCCGCTGCCTGTGGAGGCCCTCGGCCGCGTGGGATGGGGGCAGGAGGAGCGTCGTCAAGCCCGTCGCGTACTTCTTCCTCGCAGTCTCCTCCCTGCTCTTCGGGTACGCTCACTTCGCCGCGGGCTCGGGCTGGAGCGTCGGGAAGATCAGCGAGGCGGCGCTTGGAGGGCTGGCGCTGGGGTTCCTCTATGTGCGGTACGGGTTCCACACGAGCCTCCTCCTCCACTGGAGCATCGACTACGTCGGCTCGATCTATTCCTTCTTCGCCCAGGTGGTGTGGGGCGTGCCGTGGACCTCGTCCAGTGGGAACATACTGGACGTGTTTCCAAGCGTGGAGATCATCTTCATCCTAGGAGTGCCGAGCGTCCTCCTGATACTGAACGAGGTGCTCAAGAGGTTCGCCGCCCGGCCGTCTCCCCAGGAGGGGCTCTTCTCCGACCCTTCGTCATGAATCTATAAGGCCCGTCTCTGCTGGCCTTGGAGATGACAGTAGCGGGCCAGTCCGTCCTCTCTCCACTCGTTAGCAAGTACAAATCGATATACCCTTCAGATCCGAAGCTCTTCGACGGCGACGGATACGTCCTCACGGTGCGAGAGACCAGGACGCTGAACTACCTCGAGCACAGGAACATGATCTCCAAGGAGATAGTCTTCACGCCCCCGAATTACGTGGCCCACCTCACAGCGAAGAGCAGGTTCGGGAGGATGGGGCTTTCCTTCCTGAACTCGGCGAAGGTGCACAGCGGGTTCGTCGGGAGGCTGGCTCTGGAACTCGTCAACCTGAACAACGAGCGTACCCCGATCACGATCAAGCACAACGACCCCCTCATCCATATCGAGTTCATCAGCCGTGACGGAGCTCCCTCCCCGTACCGTGGAGGGTACATGTTCCAGTACATGGACGAGAAGGAGACGGACATGTACGTCGACATCCTCTCCAAGCACTTTAGCAAGCTCTTCACCGGCGCAGAGCTGAAGAAGAAGAAGGCCGCAAGGGTGCAAGAGGACTAGTTAGCATTAGCACGGGGTCAAGCCATCAACGCTCATGTAAGGGCTAAAGATTTATCTACTGCGAATATAGAACACTGTTCTATGACAATCGACCAAAAGGTCCGATATGCAATCGTTGGCTTCGCTTTGGTGTCAGTCGCCCTCGGGAGTCTGGGCGCTCACTTTGGGGCGCTAGACATCGGCGGCGTGATGGACTTCAGTTTCTAGAGATCTCGGTCTCTAAGAGCTTCGGCAGGAGCCCGTCGAGCTGTGTCAGTGCTCCCTGCTGATTAAATTTCCAGCTGTCGCGCTGGGTGTCCCAGAGCTTGTACCCTATCGAGAAGCTCTGCATCTCCTTCTGGTTCAGTATGTGGCATTCGGCTCTTTCCCCCAGCGGCCTCAATGCCTGTCTCACATAGTCGAGCGCTTCGTTCGAAGCGTCGATAGGGAACGCGAACTGTGAATAGTAGTCCTTCCCGGCGGCCTCAGACCAGAGGAAGGGGAGCCGATTCAGCTTCTCCATCAGGATCGACCTCTCTTGCGTGCTCACTCCCTTTACCAGTAGAGCAGAGACGAGGTATCCGTGCGGCCTGAGCTTGTTCTTGTTCAGTACGCGATCATACTTCAGCTTGTGCCACCCGACGGCGTAGCCCGTGATGAGCCTGCGGCCTAAGACATGGTTGGAGTAGTGCCACCCGAGCGTCTTGTAGTTGATGTCCACGCCGTTGGTCGTCTTTATCGCCTCTTGGATCTCCGTCAGGGGCCTCGTCCCATCCTTCCATAGCTCCTTCACAAGGAGGAGGTCTGTCTGGTCGAACTCTGCCCTGTCGCATACCGGGGCCTTCGCGGCTCCCACGTCGACCGGGGGAGGATTGCTCCAATCAAAGTCCCAGACGCCCTCATCGAAGTCGAAGCAATCGGCGCGCATCTTTGCGACCCTGAATATGCCGCAGTCGTGGAATTCCACCGACTCGAAGGTTCCCATCCCCTGGAGCTCGCCGATGAAGTCCTGGAACTGCCGGACGAACTCTACCGGGACCCCAGCGTGGAGGATGTACGAGTCCTCTAGCATGGTGCCCGCATACCCCACGACGAAGCACAAGTCGCTCATCGCCGAAAAGAGCTTCTGCGCGAACTGGGAGTACTTCTCTGCCACCCTCACCTTCATCACGATCCTCCTGAGCCCGAGCGCGCCGTAGTTGGGAATCGCCTGGATGGAAAAGCCGTTCCCGACTATCTTCTCCCTGTAGCGGTACCTGACGCTCTCCTTAAACTGGCCTAGGCGCCTCGAGATCTCCCCTACGTCGGGGCCGATCTCGCCTATCAGCTCCACGAGCTTGACGGTCTTTGCGTTAACATCCTGGGCTTCCTCATAGGAGAGGCTCGGAGTCTGGTCTGACAACGGGATAGACGATTGTTCCTGGTATCTCTCTGATATAGATTATGAAATCAGGCTCTGTTTCCAGAGAGGGATAGGTGAAATTACTATATCCCCAGTGCCGACCGCAGGCCCTTGTACCGGTTTCGTATCGTGACCTCGGTGACCCCCGCAGCCTCGGCGACGTCCCTCTGGGTCTTGTCCTCGCCCTCGAGGGTGCACGAGACATAGAGAGCGGCCGCGGCCAGCCCCATCGGGTCCTTTCCCGCCGATATCCTGGCCTCCTCGGCTTTCTTGAGTATCTCCAGAGCCCTCCTCTTGGTCTTCTCGGACAGGCTGGCCCTCGAGGCGATCCTTGAGACGCATTTTGTGGGGTCGACGACGGGCATCTTGATGTCCATCTCCTTCAGCAGGAGCCGGTAGCAACGGGCGATATCCTTCTTCTTGACGTTCGAGACCACCGCCAGGTCCTTTAGCGTCCTCGGGGTCTCCCTGTCTCGGCACGCCGCGTACAGAGAAGCTGCAATTATTGCAGAAATAGAGCGACCCCTGACCAGTCCGCGTTCCAGCGCCTTCCTATAGATGTAGGCGGCCTTTTCGATTACCGCATCGGATACCGATAGCTTGTCGGAGAGCCTGTCGAGCTCGCTGAAGGCCTGCCTGAGGTTCCTGTCAATGGGCTCGTGGACCTGGCTCCTGCTGTCCCACGTCCTGAGCCGCTCCACAGTCGCCTTCATCGAGGCGGAGAGCGACTTGCCGGAGGCGTCCTTGTTTATCCCCCCGATGACCGTCGCGAGCCCCATGTCGTGCATGGCTATGGAGGTAGGGATGCCGCCCCTTGACCTGTCGTCCTTCTCTTCCTTTGAAAACGCGCGCCACTCGGGCCCGATCTCCTCGATCTTCTCCTTCACAACGAACCCGCAGTTGCTACAAAAGAGCTCCCCGCCCGCCGTGTCCACAATCATCGGTCCCTTCCCGCATCTCGGACACTTGTCGAGCGCCCGTTGAAGCTTCATCAGTCTTGAAAAGTCTCTATCGGATGACACTAATGACACCGAAAGGTTTTTAGCCGAAACTGCAATTATTTTGCTGGTATTAAAAGGTTTGCCCCAAATTTGACTTTCGGTTTTCAAAGTTTCATCTCTGCTAACGCCGGCGGCAAGGGGACCACCGTTTTCACGTGGAAACGCCCTCTCCGCCAACTGACTGCATTGGGGCAATCTGTCTTAGGGAGGACGCTACACCAGATTCAGGCCTTTTTTCACGGTCGTCGGGTCAGGAGTGCTCCCAGCGACAATACTTTGAAGTTCGGTTCGAGCTGGCGCAAAGCATTCATCAGGTTGTCATTCCTCGTAATCCCTGCATCCTCGGTGACCAGGACGTCGCATTCGTTTGCTGCCGAGGCCAAAATCAGACAGTCCACGAAGTCGTCGTGATGCCTTCTCAACTCGATTGCTAACGCCATTATTCCCTCTGTGTACGGTTCGACTTTGCCGATGTTGGTGTCGCTCTGGATTGACTTGATGGCCAGAGAGATTCTGCCCGGATCGGCCTTCCCTTCTAAGACCAGCTTCGCGCCCTTCGCGAGAACCTCAAACAGAGAGATTTCGGACGCTAGCAGAGAATGGCCCGCTTCCCTGACCCTTCGCGTGGCGTCGGTAGGCACTCCCGCGACAGCAATCCCCGCGGCGGGTAGCAGGTAAGTAGTGTCAATCATGACTCTGGCCACAAAAACGCACCGCCTCACGACTCAAGTTCGGCTGAGAGCCTCCGGCGGTCTCGAAGGAATTCCTTGATGGGAATCGTGACCGTCGGCTTCCTTTCAGCCAGTTCATCCACCGTGGGTATCGGTTCCACAATCAATCTGTTGCCCTCTACCCAGTACCTGACTCTCGTTCCTGGCCTAAGATTGAGCGCTGCGCGTACCTTCTTCGGCGGATAGAGCTCTTCTTTCGAGCCAACCACGCTTTCGGATTCCAACATCTTTATCCGGTAAATTAACTCCTGCCGGATATTTAAGCATGTACCCGAAGCAATGCGTCATTCCGTCAAGCGGCATTTCCCACATGTTCGGTAGTCCTTGCCCCGAGCCGCGGTCAGGAACCGATGCCGTCGCCAAGCGCGTCCTCCTGGACTAGAGGATCGTGAATCGGCGCATACGACGATCTCAAGCGGACCGTTCCTTCAGCTTAAGCGAGCGTAGACACCCACTGCATCATGTTTTTATATCATACTGGAAAGATAGTATCCGAGCCTCATGGCTGCGGACATTGCCTTTTTCGAGAACGCCCTTCAGTTCATTGGAGCTTTTGTAGCGTTCTCGATAGCTGTCGTGGCCTACAAGGGGGTCCGCGAGACGAGCAGCTCTTCGATGCTTCGATTGGCTGCGGCGTTCGTCTTCCTCGGGACAGGCTTCGTCTTGCAAGGACTCTACGGAACCGGGAGCCTGAACTCGATCCCGGGCCTCGAGTTCTCGGTCGCGACTCTCTTGCTGGTCGGGATGCTCCTCCAGACGGCGGGGTACTTCTTCCTGGCCTTTTCCCACGTCGTAGACGTCCTCCTCTCCAGGAGGGTAGGCACGCTCTTAGTCCTCTTCCCGATATTCGCACTCAGCCAGACGAGCATAGAGACGGTCCTGAGAAGCTTGTCATTCTACTTCATACTTTACGGGGTCATAGAGACCGCCCTCGCCTATTCCAAGAACAAGAACCCGAACACCCTCATGATCGCCCTGGGCCTAGGCCTCCTCGCGGCTGGCTGGTGGGTGTCTCTAGTCGCTCCTGACGTCGCGTTGTTAACTTTATTGCAGCTTCTAATGAAAGAAGTTGGACTAGTTGCGCTATTCGTCCCTGTGCTGAGGTTCTCGTTCAGGAGACCCGGAGACCTGCATGCCCCAGTATAGAACCCAGGGTCGGATCATCGCCGACATACTGGCGACCGCGCGGGACATGAACACTGACGGGCAGGGGGTTGGTATCACGACCCTCCTCAGGAGAGGCAACGTCTCTTACACCCGCATGAGCAAGCTGATAGTAGATCTCGTGGGCGCGGGCCTGCTCCTCCAGGAGATCCTCGAGAAGAACTCAAGGTACAGGATCAGCGACAAGGGTGTCAGGTTCCTGGAGGCGTACTCCCAGTTCGATGAGTTCGCCCAGTCCTTCGGGCTCAAGCTGTAACGCGCAATTCTTATCCTCCCCTACAAGTCCTCGGCCCTAGATGATCGGCTTCCTAGGGGCCGGGCGAGTCGGGGCCCAAGCCGCCGCGGACGTGGCCTCCCAGGCCATCGACGACGTGACCCTGGTGGACATCGTCCCTGGCCTCGCCGAGGGGGAGGCTCTCGACATCACACACAGGCTCTCCGAGACCGGTGTGGACGTCCAGGTCATCGGCTCGACTGACTTTTCGACCCTCCGCGGAGCCCAGGTCGTGGTTGTCACCGCGGGTCTGGCGAGGAGACCCGGGATGAGCAGGATGGACCTGCTCAGCAAGAACGCCGGCATCCTTCGGTCCGTCGGGAAAGAGATCACAAAACACGCGGACGAGGCCGTCGTGGTCACGGTGACCAACCCCGTCGACGTGATGAACTACCTCATGGCCCGTGTCACCGGCTTCCCCAGGGAAAGGGTCGTCGGGATGGGCGGCCTCCTCGACCTCTCCCGGTTCAAGTCGACCCTCGCCGCGAAGCTCAGGGTCTCAAGGTCCTCGGTCACGACTCTAGTCGTGGGAGAGCACGGAGATGGCATGCTCCCCCTCGCCAGGTACACCTCGGTCGGCGGGGTCCCCTTGGAGAGCCTATACTCAGACTCCCAGTTCGAGACCCGTCAGGTCGCCGCCGAGGTGATCTCGAAGAAGGGCGCGACGGTCTTCGCCCCCGCCAACGCGATCGCGCGGATGGTCAAAGCGATCGCATGGGACAGGAAGGATGTCGTCCCCGCCTCGGCGGTCCTGGAGGGCGAGTACGGCCTGAAGGGGCTCTCGATTGGGGTCCCGGTGATGCTCGGGGGGAGGGGCGTGGAGAGGATATTCGAGCTCGACCTGGACAAGAGCGAGAAGGCGAGGTTCCTGAGGGGGGCCGCGACCATAAAGGAGGGGATCGCGTCCGTTGACAGAAGTACGTCCATCTAGGATAACACTTCTTTAGGCGCGTTGGCACCTTCCTCAGTCCCACCCGCTATGGTCGTCTCGGCCACGGGGCCATGCCACAGGTATTCATCCCTCACAAGGTGCCAAGAGGCGTCCTCACTCACGGAGAACGGTCGTCCGCAAAGGCGCGCTCCACGGCAGGCTATGGCCAGACTGGCCAGCCGGTTCCTGTCGTAGTCCGCGCCGCACGTTGGACACGCGCTGACCCTCCAGCGTATGTCTGACGGGATCCGAGTTGGGTGCTCTATCGTTCCACCGCATACGGGACATCTCGACGAAGTCCCTCTCGGATTAGCATACAATGTCGCCATCGTCGACTTGTAGTCCACCATCGTCTGCGCCATCCGATATGGCCATCGGTTCAGCCGCGTCCTGAACCTCCTTCCTTCACCCCGTTTCTCTCTGATGTGTTTCAGGTCCTCGAAGACGAACGTCGCGTTCGGGTAGGTCTTGACCAGCTGAGTGGTCAGCTTGTGGAGGGCATCGCGTATCCTCAACCGCTGCCGCCCTCTCGTCTCTTCGAGTTTGCGCTCTCGTTTCTGGGGATTCCGGATGTGAAGCTGTAGTCGCCTGCGTCTCCGAGAGAACGAGTCCTGGATGTGCTCGATGATGCCAGTTGAGATGGTCAATGGCGTCTCAATCTTGCCGCTGCGAATGGGCGTGCAATCGATTGTGCCGAAATTCAAGTCTACGCCGACCAATGGGTTCCCGATAGGCTTCGACGACAGTCCGGAGACGAAGGTCAGAAGCAGCCTGTCACAGGTCAGCGTTATCTCTCCGAGCCTGCCCTTGGAGTAGGCATCCCACTTCCTGTGGCTCGGCTTGAACCTCAGATACTCGTACTCCTTCGGCCTGATTGTGATTCTAATACAGACGAAGCCGTCATTCTCCCCGGTCATCTTGAACAGCCCGCCGCTTATCCGCATCGAAAGTTTCTCCAGCGATGGCAGTGCCAGTTTCTTGTGCTTCTTGCGGTAGGCCTTGAGCAAGGCCACGGCCTTGCTGCAGACGGGGTCGATGTGGTGCCGTGCGTAGGGCATCGAAGAATCGAACCACGACTTAATCTTCTTCCGTAGTCTAATCGGATTCGGGATCTTCCCGCCGTTGAGTCTCGCATCGACCAGGGCATAGGCCGACGCCATCCTCGTGGCGTCTCGCATGTCAGAAAGATACTGCATGACAAGCTGGCTCGGTTTGTATGGGATGGCGATTGTCCGCTTCTGCCCGAGCGACTTCCAGAGATGGCTCAAGCTGGTAGCGGTCTTCCGTAATCCTGAGCCGCCATGCCGTCTTGTATAAGCGACCGCTCGTTCGCCCTAGCCGAAAGTTTCATGACAATATAGCTCGACCGGGTATTTAAGAGCCAATCAACCGTAAATCGAAGTCAATATCCGACTATAGCAGCATCATCCGTCAATCAACCCACCACCCGTCAGCGCAAAGGCGAGGTTTTCGCCGAACGCCGACTTTCGCTGCACCGTCTCCCAATACTTTTATTGCCCTTCGGACCCCGGCGGGCGTTCGATGCTAATAATCGCCCTAGTCAAGGGGGTTCCGAGCAGGAGCTCCAAGGTCGTCAGAGTCGACAACATCGTCCAGCGCCAGCAGATGGAGATGATCGTCAACCCGAACGACGAGAAGGCCATAGAGGCCGCGGATTACCTGAAGAGGCGCGTGGGCGGAAAGATCGTGACCCTCAGCATGGGTCCCGACGTGAGGCTAAAGCCCGTCCTGCTTCCGCTGTACAGCGCCGAAGCGACCGGGGTGGACGAGGAGATGATCCTCAGCGACCCCCGGCTGGCGGGTTCTGACACCGTCGCGACGTCGTACGCAGTCGGGCTCGCGGTCTTCAAGATCTACGAGAAGCACGTCACCCCATTCGACGTCCTGATCAGGCTGATAAGCGATGGCGCCTCGATGCAAGAGGTAGAGGCGAAGGCTCGAGAGCTCTACGACCAGAACGTGCTCCCCAACAAGGTCTACAATAAGGAGCCGGGGGACCGGAACTCGATAGTAGGCCACTTCGTGGACGGCAACCTCTCGCGCGACGAGGTCGTGGCGCGACTAAAGACAGAAAGGACCAACGCGACCAAGTTCATCATCGTAGCGGGAATCAGGACCAGTGATGGCGAGACGGGAAGCGTCGGGCCCCAGGTCGCGGAGGTGGTCTCCCAGAAGATGGGCATCGAGATACCTCACGCCACGTACGTGGAAGAGCTAGACGTCGACCCTGACTCGCTCCGAGTCCACGCCGGCAGGAGGATCGGGAGGTCGATGCAGAGGCTCGAGATGGAAGCGCCGGTCCTTATGACCTTCGCACCAGAGTACGTGCCGAGGACGATCCAGTCGGTCGACTTCAGCCGCGTGATAGAGAACTACTACAAAGGGAAGATAACGGAGCCGATAAAGTGGACGGCCGACGTCCTCGACGCCAACCCCGCGAGATTGGGATTCGGGGGGTCGGCCGTGATCGTGGGTCCTGCCATCCAGATGGAGGCCCCGACAGGGCAGAAGACCGTCGACAAGAGTCTCGTCTTCACCAAGAGGGTAGAGAGGACGACCTCTGAAGGGAAGGAGTTCGGGCCGTTCGAAAAGGGCGATACAGCCGATGCACTGCCTCAGGGACTCAAGGACGACCTCATGAGCAGGGGGGCGCTGACCACGTTCTCGTTGAAGATGCTGGGCGAGGAGCTACTCGCATGACCACCACGACCACTCCCGTCGCGCCCACGACTTCTGCCGTGGTGGCGCTCGCGGACTACAAAGACGTCTGGGTCTTCCTGCAGAGGCAAGACCGGCACCTGTCAAGCGACTCCCTTGAGCTCCTGGCCTCGGGGAGGAAGGTCGCCGACCAGGTCGGGCAGAAGCTGGTGGGCCTGGTCCTGGGGAGCAACCTCAGGGGCCTCCCCGAAGAGGCGATCGATTACGGGGCCGACACCGTCCTCGTCGTGGACGATCCCGCGCTGAGGACCTACCACACTTTGAGGATAATCGACACCGTCGAGGCGATGATACTGAAGAGGAAGCCCTACGCGATCATCTTCCTTGCGACAGAGTTCGGGAGGGAGATCGCGGCGAGGCTCGCGTACAGGGTGAACTCCGGGCTCGCCACGGACAACGTGGACTTTGAGGTCCAGGACTACTTCAACCCCAAGTTCAACGAGATGTTCCCGAAGACGATGACCCAGGTCAGGCCCGACTTTGGGAGCAGGGTCGCGAAGATCTGGACTCCGCGCCACAGGCCGCAGGTGGCGACCCTAAAGCCTGGCAGCTTCTCCCCTCTCGCCAGGGACGCGAACAGGAGGGCCAGGGCGAAGATCGAGAAGGTGCCCCTGCCAAGACCAGGGAAGACGTACGCGGTCACGGTCAAGGAGCTCGTCGAGCTGCCAAAGCCGAGCGTGGACCTCGAGCACGCAAACGTCGTGATAGGGCTGGGGATGGGGATACTCCATCGGGCAGACGGCTCTCCCAAGAACCCTCTCGAGGCTTACATGCTCGCGACCGAGCTGAAAGACCTCATCGAGAGGAAGTGGGGCCTCAAGACCGAGATAGGCGCGTCCAGGGAGCTGGTGATGGCCAGGGTGAAGGCCCTCGAGGGGATAATCACAAGAGACCACGAGCTCGGCCAGACCGGGACGCTGATCAGCCCGGACCTCTACATCGCACTCGGGGTGAGCGGGTCGGCGCCGCACAGGGCGGGGATCAGGGCGAAGAAGATCCTGGCGGTGAACCCGGACCCCGACGCCCACATACACCTCGCGGCGCAGTACTCGGTAGTCGGGGACCTCTACGAGTTCGTTCCGAAGCTGATCGACACCCTAGAAGCTGTCGCAGACAAGGCTTGAAAGTCCACGAGCACTGAATACGACGTAATAGTGGTCGGGGCCGGGCCCGCCGGCTCGGCTTGCGCCCTGGTCCTCGCACGCAAGGGGGCGAGGGTGCTCCTCCTCGAGAAGCGCAAGTCACCAGGCGAAGGGACCGCGAGCTCGGGGGTACTCTATGGCGGCTCTTTCGGTGGATTCGGGATAGCCGATCTCGTACCCGGGTTCGAGTCCGATGCGCCGCTGGAACGGCGGATCACCTCCCACGAGGTGACGATCATCTCTGACCCAGACCCAAGCAACGGAGCTTACCGCTCGTGGAGCCTCACGGGCAGGTCCCTCCTCGTCCGTCTCGGGCTCTTCACGGTCGACCCACCGTCCGGGAGGGACTACTCGGTCAACAGGAAAGAGTTCGACCCGTGGCTTGCAGACAAGGCTGTCGAGGCAGGGGCGATCCTCTCGACCGAGACTGCAGTGACCTCATTGGCGATGCGAGGGCACTCCGTCGCGGGGGTGACGACGGCGCACGAAGAGATCCTCGCCGACGTGGTCGTGGACTGCTCGGGCGTCTCCTCGACCTTCCCCGAGGCCGCCGGCCTCAGGAAGCACCTTGGCCCGAGGCAGCTGTATCAGGGCGTCAGCAGGACCTACAGGCTGGGCGAAGAGACGATAGACCAGAGGTTTAGGCTCAGGAAAGGCGAGGGGAAGGTAGTGACCTCTTTCGGCGGATTCATGCACGGGGTAAGCGGCAACTCGATTATCTCCACCAACAGGGACACCGTGAGCGTCGGGGTGGTGGCCTCGATGGACTCGATGGTCAGGGCCCTCACCGAGCGGTTCGAGACGGTCGGGAAGCCTCTCGACATCCTCGACGCCTTCGTAGCCCACCCGATGGTCGCAGAGCTCATCGAGGGCGGGGAGGCGCTAGGGTACTGTGCCCGCAACATCCCTAGGGGCCCTAGGGCGATCCTAAAGGCCCCGCAAGCCGACGGCTACCTCGTCGCGGGGGACGCCATGGGCGCCTTCGTGAGGATGGGTCCGCTCTTCGACGGGCTGAGGCTCGCCATCGCCTCGGGGGCGGCCGCGGGCGAGGCATACCTCATGGCCAGGGTCTCCGGGTCGTACCGTGCTTCGAACCTCGCGCGATACAGGGACATGCTCTCGCCTCTCTACGAGGAAGTGGCCCGCTCGGGCCGAGAGAACTTCTTCAGTGAGAGCGGGTTCGCATACAACTCGCTCCCCCGACTGCTCCTCTCCTCGACAAAACACGTGGGGCGGAGATCCCATGAAGCGGGCGCGCCCGCTCCGCTCCCGGGCGCGCGGAGGTGGGAAGGGGAGGCCCCGGGAGAGTCGATCGCGGTCGACGCCGGACTCGGGTCCGCCTCCTCGAGCAAGCCCTGGGTGCCGAGCTGCCCGACAGACTGCTTCACCCTGGTGACTCCGGGAGGGGCCTTCCACTCCTACGGAGACCTGTACCGAAAGAAGCTCGCCGCTATGGGCTCCGGCCGCGGCGCCGACGTGATGGCCTACCGCGAGACAGTGAAGGAGGTCGAGTCCGGAAAGATCTCGTTCGACCCGAAGCGCTGCGTCTCGTGCGGCACCTGCTGGGCCCTTGGCCCGCCGGAGATCGTCGCCCCCGGGGTCAGGCCGGGCTTGCTAGCCTAACCTGTCAAGGTGGAAGGCAGCGTGGACGGCCCTGACGGCCTCCTTGCCGTCCTCATCGCCGACCGCGAGCGAGATGTTCTGCTCTGACGAGCCCTGCGCTATCATCCTGACGTTGATGCCCTTGGCCGCGATCGCGCCGAACGCGGCCGCTGCTATCCCCTTTATCCCCCTCATCCCGCCGCCGACGATGGCGATCGCGTTGACATCGTCCTCGGTCTGTACCTTCCTGAACCCGCCCTGGCCAAGCAGAGCAAGCTCCAGCGCGTTGGCGCCCTTCGCGAGGGACGGACGGCTGACCAGGAGGCTGATGTTGGACTCCGAGACGCTCTGAGATATCATGAGGACGTTGACGCCGCTCTTCGCGACCACGTCGAAGATCCTGGCTGCGCTCCCAGGCTTGCCGACCATGCTCGCGCCGGCGACGGTGATTATCGCCACGTCCTTCACGAGGGCGACCGCCTTTACTATCTTTCCCGAATAGAGCGTAGGGTCCTTCTTGACCACCGTCCCGGTGTCCTTTGGGTTGAAAGTGTTCCTGAACCTCACGGGTATCCCCTTCTCAGCGACCGGCTCGAGGGTCCTCGGGTGTAGCGCCTTCGCCCCGAAGACCGCCATCTCCCCGGCCTCTGAGTACGATATCTCGCGCAGGACCTTGGCCCGCGGGACTATCCGCGGGTCGGCGGTCATGAGCCCGTCGACGTCGCTCCAGATCCAGACCTCGTCCGCGTCAATCGCGGCCGCGATCACCGTGGCGGTGAGGTCAGAGCCCCCCCGCCCCATCGTGGTTATCTCTCCCCCTTGCGTCTGACCGATGTACCCCGTGACCACCGGGGTCTTCCCGCCGTTCAGCAGAGGCACCAGATTCTCCTTGACCTGGAACCGGGTGACCTCGAGCAGCGGGACGGCGTCCCCGAACCTGTCGTCGGTCATTATCCCCGCCTCGCCCCCGGTGAGATACGTCGCGTCGAGCCCGCGCTCCAGGAGCGCCCCCTGCACGATCGGGTTCGAGAGCCTCTCCCCGCACGAGAGCATCACGTCCCTGGACCGGGGGGTGAGCTCCCCGAGGACGGTGATCCCCCTCGCGACCTTCTCGAGCTGGGTGAGCGTCCCCTCGATAGAGCCGCGGACCTTCTTGCGGACTGCGTCCCGCTTCACGGCGCCGTCCAGAGCAGCCATGTGCCTCTTCCGGATCGCCGAGAGACGGTCGTCGACAGCCTTGTCCATCTCCTTCGCGGCAGCCGCGCTGAGCCCCGCGAGCTCGTCGGTGACGTTGCCCATCGCGGAGCAGACGACGACGACCTGGTGCCCCTTCCCCTGCTCGCTGACGAGGCGGGCGACCTTCCTGATCTTGGGCCCGCCGTCCACGGACGTCCCTCCGAACTTCATCACGAGCTTGCTCAATATCCAGCCCCGTTCATCCCGGCCCTGATCTCGATCAAGTCTCTGAGCAACGACGATGCCGTCTCCGGCCCCCCTGCTCCCTTGCCTATAATCACCTTAGGGCCCGAGTAGAGACAGTCGAACTGGACCGCGTTGTTCGTCCCGTTCACGCACAGCGGGTCGCTGCGCTCCAGGAGCACCGGCTCCACCGAGAGGCGTCCGCCCGCGGACGCTATCAGCCTGACGGCCTTCCCCTTTCGCTTCGCATCCTCGACGGCACCCGCCGAGATGTCCCTTATCCCCTTGATCTTGACGTCGTCGAGCCCCGACCTGCTGAGCGCGAGGTGGTTGGCCGCGATCACGAGCTTGACCGCGGCGTCGATGCCGTCGATGTCGAGCGCGGGGTCTGTCTCCGCGTACCCCGCCTTCTGGGCGCTCTCGAGGGCGTCCCCGAACGAGGTGCCCTTCTCCTCCATCGACGTGAGTATGTAGTTGCACGTCCCGTTGAGGACCCCCTTCATCCCCACCAACCTGTCGCCGAGCGAGCACGTCCGCCCAAAGTCGAGTATCGGCGTCCCCCCGCCGACCGCCCCGCTGAACCTCAGCTGGACCCCGTTGTGCCTCGCCAGCTCGTGGATGGCCTGGAACGCGACCGCGAGCGGCCCCTTGTTGCATGTGACCACGTGCTTCTTGGTCTCGAAAGCAGCCCTGATGTGGGAGAGCCCAGGCTCTCCGTCGCGGAAGTTTGTGGGAGTGGCCTCGACGAGGACCTCGGCCTCCACCTCGCGGATGACGTCCAGGCTCCTCTTCCCACGGACGGGGCCTGCTATCCCCTTCTTCTCCCTCTTCAGCGCGATGAGGCGCTTGAGGTTGAGGCCGTGTTCGTCCACGACGGCGCCCGAGCTGTCCATCACCGCGACGACCTGAGGGACGAGGCCGTACGCGGTCGCGAGCTGGGGCTCGCTCGCCACGATCAGCTTTGCGAAGCTCTGCCCGACGACGCCGAACCCAGCCAGGATCAGCCTCAAGACGGGGTGCCAGTCTGCGTTTCTGTTTTAGCCGTTGTGGTGTGCAGCATCATCGCTTGGAGTCGCGGATGTACTCGTCGAATATCATCTTGACCTTGTCCGCGGCGAGGCCGGTCCCCTCCGTCACGCCCTTGTCCGTGACCTTGATCTTCTCCATAACGATTATCGCACCGATGTCGTCCCTGACGGAGACGAGCCCGGGGAAGACCCTGCTCAACCTCTCCCCGAGGGCCTTGAAGTCGAAGGGCCTCTCCATGAGCTTGATCTCGCGGACGTTGTTGCCGTTGAGGGCTGCCTTGAAGACGTTCGGGCCGGCGCCGACCACCTTGTCCAAGATGATGCTGAGGCTCTCGTCAATCCCGACGAGCGTCCCGCTGTACTCTTTCCCGTCCGCTGTGAGAACCATGACAGGCCTCCCGAGGAACCCGTTCAGCTCCTCGCCAAATTTTCTGAATACCACTGAAGCCAAACTTTGTCCCGAGAATCCAGCAGGGTATTTATGTTCTGGGTGAGCTGCACGCATGAAGCCGGTCCAGCCCGACATCTTGTCTTCTCTCCGATGAGACGCCCAGGGAATTCTAGGAGCAGGAGCTCCTTGGCTAGCTCTTCGCCCGACGGGGAGACCGCGGAGCCCAAACCGTAATAAGAATCGCCCTCGGCGGGGCACCTGTGTTTCCTGAGCAGCGCTACCTCGGCCTGCGGTTTGCTGCTTTGCTCCTCCTCGCCATCTCGCTCGTCGACCTGCTCCTCATGGTCGGGCTGACCGGCATCCATGCGGCCCGTCCCGGCCTTTTCTCCCCGGACGTCCTCGCCCCGATGACGTTCATCCTGGCCGGGGCCTCGTTCGGGTCGGCCGTCCTCGCGTTCCTGTATGCGATGCTCCGCTACCCCCAGTACAGGGGGACCATCCTCGCCCTGGTGCTCATCCTCTCGGCCGTCCTCGCCGCCCACATGTACACCATCGGGCTCCCATCCACCGCGAACTGCCACGACAGCGGGAAGAACGTCGACGGGTGCATCATGGACGAGGTGTACTACGTGCCCTCGGCCCAGACCCTCCTCTCCGGCGAAAAGTGCGCTCCCTACGCCGACAACTGCAACCTCGAGCACCCGTTCCTCTCAAAGGCGATAATCGCGGCAGGGATCGCCATCTTCGGGAACAACGTCTTCGGCTGGCGGATATTCGAGGTGCTCCTCGGGACGTTCAGCATCCCCCTTGTCTTCGGGATATGCTGGGCGATCACAAGGAACGCGCGCTTCTCCCTATTCGCGTCCTTCCTCCTGGCTTTCGAGACCCTCTTCTTCGTCCAGTCGAGCATCACGGTGATAGACATCCACGCCATCTTCTTCGGCCTCCTAGGGATCCTCTTCTACGTCGCGGATGTACACTGGTGGAGGTTCAGCCGGACCACCCTCGCAGGGATCGCGATGGGGCTCTCCGCTCTCTCGAAGGAGACCTCGATATTCCTCCTCCTGGTCTTGGTAGGGTACGTCTTGCTGATGTCTGGAGGAGGCAGGAGGCAGAGGATGGTCACCTCCCTCGAGCTCTTGCTTACGGTCTTCGTCGTCTTCGCCGTCGGGCTCCAGGCGTACGACAGCCTGTTCGGGTCGGGGACGGCGACCACGTTCGTCGGCCAGATCTCCTTCATCCTCTCGTACGGCAAGTCGCTCGTGGGGCCGGGCTGGAAGGACGCTGTCCTCGCCGCCTTACTGCATATTGATACCTATTACATAACGCCCCTAAACTGGATCACCTACTACTCGCCGATCGGCTACCTCGTCACCAACGTGAGCGTGACCGGCCCCACGGGGAGCTACACCTACGTCGCGGCCGGATACTATGGGATCGCCGACCAGTTCATGGTCTGGCTGACCTACCTCTGGGGAGGGATCGTTGCTTACTACGTAATCAAGAAGAGGGCGTCGTCCATGGACGCGGAATGGGTCCGCGACTTCCAGCTGGCCAAGTTCGCGCTGCTCTGGTTCCTGATCATCTTTGGGAGCTACGCGGCTCTCTTCCTCTACGGGCGTGTGACCTACCCGTACTACTTTATCCAGGCGATACCTGGCATCGCGATAGGATGCGCTTACCTCCTGAGCAGGCAGTGGTTCCCCAGGGAGGTAGCGTACATGGTCCTGCTGGGGGTGGGATTCTGGTTCTTCCTCTACTATCCGGACAAGGCCTTCCTCCCGAACCAACTACGGGTGTGGCTGGGGCGATAGGGCCGTCCTCCACAGACGTGTTAATCTCATGACCGGGGAACAACGTTTTTTTACATCGATACGCACTCCTACCTGAATGAGCAGGGTCGCCGAAGTAAAATCAAGGATCTCATCTGTCGAGCTTCTCTCCACCCTTAAGAAGAACTACAGCTACAAGGAGCTCTCCGCGATCCTCGGGCTGTCAGCCCCCATCTTGAGCAGGTACGTCAGGGGCCACGTACTCCCGAGCCCGGCCAGGTCCGACAAGTTCGTTGCCGTCTTCCGCGAGAAGCTCCTCCGGCGGATGGTGATGGACCAGATAAGGCAGACCTCCGAGGGGACGTACGACCTCACGCGGGTCGCGCTGGACGTAGGGCTCCTCAAACAGATAGCAAAGGTCGTCTACAGCGAGTTCGAGCCCTCGAGGGTCCAGCGGGTCCTCACCATGGAGGTCGACGGGGTCCCGCTCGCCGTCGAGATCGCGGACGAGTTCAACGTCGGGGTCGCGATCGCCAAGACTGAGAGAGACCTCGCCGTCGACGAGTTCTACGAGCAGCGCATAATCTACTCGCCTGACTCTGTAAAGTACCTCTACATCCCCAAGAGCTCGCTCAAAAAGGGCGAGCACGTCCTGATAGTCGACGACCTCATCCGCTCCGGGGTTACGGTGGACGCACTCGTCAAGCTCGTCGAGAAGGCGAGGGCTAGGGCCGTCGGGATCTTCACGATCGCCTCGATGGAGCAGTCGCTGCCCAAGCTGAAGGAGAGGCTCAAGTTGAACTGCCCGGTCGAGACGCTCGTCACCCTGGAGCCGACCAAGAAGCACTACACCTACTAGGTGTCCGCTATGGAAGAGCTTGAGATAGACAGGGAGTTCGTCCGGCAGTCCCTCCCGCCCCGGCGCAAGGACTCCCACAAGGGGATGAACGGGGTGGTCTGCGTGGTCGGAGGGAGCAGGACCTACCACGGGGCCCCGTTCTTCGCCGCGATGGCGGCAGCGAGGACGGGCGTCGACCTCGTCTACCTGGCAGTCCCCGCCGTGATAGCGACCCCCGTCCGCGCCCTCTCGCCCGACCTCATCGTGATGGCCATGCCTGACAGCAAGCTCACAAGGGGGAACGCCGCGAAGCTTGCCAAGTGGCTCCCTCACGTCGGGTGCCTCGGGATCGGCCCAGGCCTCGGCCCGCAGAACCCGGACGAGCTGGCCCAGGCCATGAGGACCCTCTCCGCCAAAGCGGACGCCGTGGTGGCCGACGCCGATGCTCTGCGGCCCTCCATCCTCGGGGTCGCGGACGCCAAGACCATCGTGACGCCGCACGCCGGAGAGTTCGAGAGGCTGTTCGGAGAGAAGCCTCCCGATGTTCTGGAGGAGAGAACCGCCGCCGTGAAGAGGGCGGCTGCCCAGCACAACCTCGTGGTAGTACTGAAAGGGCCCACCGACGTGGTGAGCGACGGGAAGCAGGTCGCCGTGAACAACACCCACTCACCCTCGATGACGATAGGGGGGACCGGGGACATCCTCACGGGGATAGCCGCCGGGCTCGCCTCAAAGGGGATCGAGCGGTTCACCGCTGCGTGCTGCGCGGTCTACATCAACGGCCTCGCCGGGGTCGAGGCCACCAAAGAGCTGGGGCTTCACATCGTCGCGTCGGACCTGGTCGACTGCATCCCCAAGGCGATGAAGCAGTTTGACCGCGTCATCTAGCCGCCGAAAGCCAGGCCTCCAGTCCCGGTGGAAGGACGTCTTCGACTCGATCGAGTCCCTGATCCCGATCTACGAGAAGGGCTCGAGCAGGATCTCCCTCTTCTCGGACAAAGGGATGAGGGAAGAGGCGGCGTCCTTCGCGGTCGGCGGGGACGCAGGGGGGCTCGTCCTCGACCTGGGGGCGGGCCCGGGGACCCTCTCGAGGGTCGTCGCCCGGGCAGGCGGGATCCCGGTACTTGCGGACGCGTCGAGGAAGATGCTCTCAAAGGCCCCGGAGTTCGACAGGGTCCAGTGCACCTTCGAGCATCTCCCGTTCAGGCCGGGGACTTTCGGCGCGGGGGTAGCAGGGTTCGCCCTCAGGGACGCCCAGGACCTCGAGACCAGCCTCGCCGAGATACGCTCGGCCATGCGCACCGGCGCGAGGCTGGGGATCTGCGACCTCGGGAAGCCGGCATCCCGCGTCAAGGCCATGCTGGTCGGAGGCTACGTTCGCTTGGTCCCCCCGCTTGTCGGATTCCTCACGGCCGGGCGCCTGGGCCTCGGGTTCAGGTCGCTCCACATCACCTACAAGCTCGTCCTCGACAACGTCTCGCTCGGCCTCCTGCTCTCCAGGTACTTCGGGACGGTCAGGATCGCAGAGAGCAAGATGGGCGCAGCGATCGTGGTCCGCTGCACAGCGTAGACGGTTAGGAGCCAAATAGTTTATAGCCTAACGATTTGGTGCCGATGTGATTCTCTTGCAGTACAAGTGGGTCGTCCTCTCCAACACGACCATCGGGGTCCTAATGGCCTCGCTCGACGGGACGATAGTCCTCATCTCCCTCCCCGCGATATTCAGGGGCCTCCAGATCGACCCGCTCTCCTCGTTCCAGTACCTGCTATGGATACTCTTCGGCTACAGCGTGGTGACCGCGACCCTTCTCGTAACCTTCGGGCGGATCTCGGACATCTACGGGAGGGTCAAGATGTACAACCTCGGGTTCGCGATATTCACCGTCGGCTCGGTCCTGGGGTACCTCACCCCGAACTCGGGCGACGCCGGGGCCCTCGAGCTCATCGTATTCAGGATAGTCCAGGGGGTCGGCGCGGCCTTCCTGTTCGCGAACGGCGCCGCGATCATCACGGACGCGTTCCCAGAGTCAGAGCGGGGCCAGGCGCTCGGGATAAACATGGTCGCGGTCCTCGCGGGCTCGATGCTCGGGCTCACACTTGGGGGAGTGCTCGCGACCATAAACTGGCGGTACATATTCCTCGTGAACGTGCCCATCGGGGTCTTCGCGACCGCGTGGGCCTACCTGAAGCTCCACGAGGTGGGGAAGATCAGGCGCAACCAGAAGATCGACGTCTGGGGTAACCTGACCTTCGGCGTGGGCCTGACCCTCCTCATGCTCGGCGTCACCTACGGCCTCCTGCCGTACGGCAGCTCCTACTTCGGGTGGAGCAGCCCATGGGTGATCGCCTCGATGATAGGGGGGTCCGTCCTCCTTGTCGGCTTCGCGTTCATCGAGGGCAGGGTCCAGGACCCGATGTTCAGGCTCGACCTCTTCAGGATAGGCGCGTTCAGGTCAGGGAACTTCGCCTCGTTTCTCGCCTCGATAGGCAGGGGAGGAACCCAGATTATGCTCATCATCCTCCTGCAGGGGATATGGCTCCCCCTCCACGGCTACAGCTACGAGTCGACCCCCTTCTGGTCGGGGCTGTACATCACGCCCCTCTTGCTGGGGTTCGTCTTGATGGGGCCGCTCAGCGGGCGCATCGCCGACAAGCGGGGAGCCAGGGGCCTGGCCACGGGTGGCATGCTCATCTCGACTTCCTGCCTCCTCTTGCTCACCCTCCTTCCCTACGACTTTGTCTTCTGGCAGTTCGCCTTGATACTTTTCGTCATGGGGCTTGGAGGTGGGCTCTTCGCCAGCCCGAACACGGTCTCGATAATGAACTCCGTCCCTCCGGAGACGAGGGGCGCCGCGTCGGGGATGCGGGCCACCGTCCAGAACACCGGGACGACGGTTAGCACCGCCGTCTTCTTCTCCATCGTCCTGGTCGCGCTCGGGGCCAGCCTCGCGCCGGCCCTCATGGCCGCTGTGGTGGCCGCGGGGGCGCCTCAGCTGAGCTCCGCTTTCAACGACCTCCCCCCCACCGCCGCGCTCTTCGCGGCGTTCCTTGGCTACAACCCCGTGGGCTCGATGGTCCCTCAGCCGGTCCTGGCTTCGCTCCCGGCCGCGACTCAGCAGTACCTCACCGGCAACTCCTTCTTCCCGACGGCCATCGCGCCGGCGTTCACGTCGGCCTTGCACGACGCTTTCTACATCGCCGCAGCGCTCACCGCCGTCGCGGCGTTGGCGTGCTGGTGGGGGATGCGAAGGCCGACGCCCCGCTCAGCGCCCGTCGAGGCCAGGCTGCAGGAGCCCCAGCTGGTCCCCGCGGTGGAGAGGGCGGTCCCCCACGCAAGCGAGGAGGGTAGGGCGGCATGAGCTCCCGCCGGCAGAGAGCGCAGCCGGTCGACGAGGTCGAGCTCTGGCGCTCGCTCGCGAACCACTGGAAGAGGCTCCAGCGCGGGGCGGAGAGGAACCTGATGCGCCTCGACCTCACTCCTGCCGAGCTCCGGATATTGAGGATGCTCAGGGAGGGCGGCTCCTTGCCGATGAACCGCTTCTCGGCCGAGACCCTCCTCTCCCAGCCCACGATCACCTCGATAGTGGACAAGCTCGAGGCGCGTGGCCTCGTCGACAGGGTCAGGAGCAAGGAGGACAGGCGGGAGGTGCTGATCGCGATAACTGGGAAGGGAGACGAGACCTTCGTCAGGGGGATGGAGCTCCACAGGCAGTTCGTCAAGACGGCGTTCGCGAGCCTCAAGGTCGAGGAGCTGAACCAGCTGGCGTCCCTCCTTGAGAAGCTGGCCGACGCCCTGGAGTCGATAGTCGAGCTAAAAGAGACGCCGGCCTAGGCCGGGCACCAGAATCGCAGGGTGATGATAGACTCATATATGGATTTGAAATCTATATCCTAGATCCATGCCCATCTTGGGAGGACTCGCCTCCACCTCGAGAAGTGAGGAAGCTTGGCCTAGGTGGGATGGGGTGAACTCTGCGCATTCGCCCTTAGGCTTGTGGCGTCGTGGAGGCACGAAATGACCTTTACGATAGGGAAGTATGAATGGTACTACTTGGTCCCGTTCGCCGGCTTCGCTCTGTCCGTCAAGGCGCAAGGGCTTTCGTGGAGCGTTGCTGAGAATGTCCTCCTCTACGCAGGAATAGGGTTCGTCTTTGCTCACTTCGTACTCAGGGCCGAGCCGGCCGTTCTTCTCGCTCTTGCGACTTCCATCCCGTTTGAATACCTGGTGATCTCGAAATCCAGAGGCACGCGGCTTAGCAGGAAGCTCAAGTGGGAGAACTACACGCTTTCTAACTACTTGATCGGGGTGTCTTACGCGCTCGAGTTCCTCCTGCTCGGCATCTTGCTCGGGCTATTGTAATCCAGTTAGCGGAAAAAGGCCGCTGTGCTCCGGGGAGCGCAGGATGGAGTCGCAAACCAGATTCGTCGTTCTGCGACCTTAAGAGGTCCATCCTACTCGAAGAACAGCTCGTAGGATGAAATCAGAGCCGGACCCTGCCGACCTTGCCGTTCTAGGAAACGAGGACCCAGGTTTGTCTGGAAATACGACGAGAGCCGTAACTAGGAACGCTGCTCTCCCGACCACGATGGACGACCTCCTGACGAAGCTGTTGGCGTCCCAGGCTCTGGTCACCCGCGACGGCGCCGACAGAATATTCACCTCACCGACGCACCTTGCGATCGCGATGAGGCTCGCCATGTACGGAAAGGCTTCCACGTCAGAGTTGGGTGATTATCTTCGGCGAATGGGCCTCAGCGTGGCCAGCATCTCGATAGACAGCGCGGTATCCGATTTCAAGCGTTTTGGCTACGTGTCTGGTAGCGCCACAGAAGGCCTTGTCGCAGAGAGGCCACTTGTCGACGCCGTGAGGAGAAGGGCCCCCAGCAGGGAGCACCTCGAGTCCAATTCCAGGCCTTCAACACTCTAGCTCCCCCTTATCTTTCGTTCCGCGTTGGATCTGAAGATATCCTGATTTAACATCAAGAGGAATCTCTCCGGGGCAGCGTTGACGTTTCTCGAAAGATCAATCTCGTCCCTGTCTTTCCAGACGTCGGGAGAGGGAACCTCCTTCAGACCTCCTTCGGCGTCGGGATAGGTCGTTATCACCTGACTCCTGCAGGTCAACCTGCGAGAGAACCGGTCGTAGAGCCACATTTCGACGAACCTCCTCTGGAAGCGCTCTTCGAAGCGCGGCTCCAGGTCATAACCGCCAAGTATCAGGAAAATCTGGCTGTCCAGGCTGTCGTTTATCTCCTCTTTGATGTTCCATGTCGCTGGAAGCCACGCCCTGATCAGCTTCGCTATCTGGCAATCCTTCGAGTGGACGAAATGAATTACAAAGCCTTCTTCCAACTTCCGGGAGACTTCAGTCCATTCCTCAAACGACATTTTGACCGCTCTGCATGTTCGCGGTGGCGCCTTGGTTGTCTAGGCATGCGGGGTGTTCGAAGCGCTCGCTCCCTCCATCCCGCCGCTCCGAAGAGGGTCCGACCCTCGAGGCAGAAGAGCTGGATGCCATCGCCTTTCTAGCTCAATCCTACCTAGTTGCCCACTCTTACGGTTTTCTTCTCGGCCTCCCGGTGGTCCCGCGAGCGCCTCAGGACGCCTTTCGCAAGCGAGCCTCGAGGTCCTTCAGCAGCCCCTGGATCTCCGCACCCGGGACGGAGCATCCCGCGGCCTTGCGGTGCCCCCCGCCCGTCCCGCCGTGCCTTGAGGCTATCCGGCCTATCTCCCTCCCTAGGTGGAGCTTGCACTCCGAGGTGCTCCTGAGGCTAACCTCGACCTTGCCGCCCGGCTTTGACTTGTACGCGACACCCAGGACCACCCCGAAGGCCCCGAGGAGCAGCTTCGCGACGTTCCCGGTCGCGCCCTGGGAGGTCTCCATGTATGCGAGCCTCCCGAGCCTGACCCCGTGCTTCTGGACGTCCTCGGCGAGCCTGCGGATGGCCTCGGCCTGGTCGAGGGCGTCCTCCCCCACCCTCTCGATCGTGTGCGGGGTCCTCATCGCCGCCAGCTCCTTGGCCAGCGTCTCCGCGTACGACTGGTCCTTGCTGTTCTTGGAGAGGGCGTACGAGAGGAGCGTGCTCTCGAGGAGCACGAACTGCCTGTCGAAGGTCTCCATCAGCCTGCTCGCGCGGGCGCTGTCGTCCATATAGTCCGTCACCGCGCCGTAGAGCGCGAGGAGCTTCGCGCTCTCGGGGAGCATCTCCCTGAAGTGCAGGTAGGTTAGCATCGAGGCGCAGTCCTTGGTGTCGTGGCGTAGCTCGACCCCCGACCGTATGATCTTCGCCTTGTCCGTCTTCCCGAGGTAATGGTGGTCGATGTAGGTCACCTTCGCCCTCTTGGCGAGCCTGGCGAGGGCCTTTGCGAACCTGACCGCGTTGCTGGGGTCCGTCCCGATGTCGCAGATGACCACGTCGTCCGCATCCGATGGGACAGACTCGACCGCCTCGTAGAACGAGTCGTAATCGGTAAGCTTGAACGTCCCACCCTTCGCGGCGAGCACCAGCGCTGCCGAGGAGACGCCGTCCACGTCCTTCACGTGAGAAATGCAATGGGTGGGCATCCGGGGGCCGAGCCCTGGGATGGGCATATAAGGCGAGCCCGTCGGGTCCGACCGGATGATCAGCGCCCCGAGGGGGCTACTCAGGCTCGTCGCCCTGCAGCTCTTCTCGCAGTCTTCCCTCTCTGGTGCGGAGCTCCAAGAGCAGATACGCAGAACCAGCTCCGGTGCCTGGCGCCCCGGCCCGGGATCGATCTACTTCCTGCTCGAGGAGCTAAGGCGCGAAGAGTTGGTCGTCGAGCTGCCCAAGCGCGGGGGGACCGTCCGGAGGTACGTCATCGCGACGAAGGGGAAGAGCCACCTCGAGAGGCTGAAGAGGGAGGTCGACGGCGAGGTCCGGAAGCAGCTCGAGATACTGGCGTACTCGTGCGAGCAGGCGGGGGATCTCCAGCTCGGCCAGGGCATCAAGGAGCTCCTTTCCCCCCAGACTAGTCGGCCAGGACGCTGAGAATCTGCCTGTTCTCTGCCCTGAGTCTCTCGAGGAGCAGTAGCCCGGGCCTCCTTATCTTGAGCGACCGGCTCCTCCCCCCAGACTCAACCTCGATCAGGCCCCCGTCCGAGAGGGCCTTTATCATCGAACGGAAGTCTTTCGCGCTCGGGACGGAGCCAAACCTGTCGTAGAACTGCCCGAGGATCTCCCTCTCCGTCGAGGACGCCTCGGTGAGGAGCCCCAAAAGGATGAAACAGGAGTTCGCCCCGACCCATTCGGCGCGGAACCGCTCAGACATCCATCGTGATGCCATTCGACTTCCCGGCCGGAGGTCAGATCAGCGGTAGCGGTACCCTCTCG
>Ga0307477_10000947_pt1 | contig 26973 bp, 25 predicted proteins | sample atmos_gasesECM2C_FD_203316 | JGI IMG/M metagenome (GOLD analysis project Ga0307477, IMG submission 203316) | Hardwood forest soil microbial communities from Morgan-Monroe State Forest, Indiana, United States - atmos_gasesECM2C_515 | ecosystem: Environmental > Terrestrial > Soil > Temperate...
GAGCGACCGCGGCCGCGTCTTGGTCGTCGAAGCGGCCTCCGCGACGAATGAGGGTGATCGAGCCCCAGCGATCCCCGTCAACGACGCACGCGGCGCGGAGCTCGTCCGTAGCTGCTTGGGGAATGAGTAGCTCCCTGTAGCGAGCAGAGCGCACGAGATCGCCCCGGGTGGCCTCGCTGAGTATCCCCACCGGCCACAGGCTTCTGCCGAGGACATCGAAGTGGTTGAAGTCCTGGCCGGCCAGCTCCGCCGCTATGACCCGCGGAGTGTTGCCCGACTTGGGGACGTTGTGGTAGGTGAATCCCGTCCCGCTGCTCGTGAACCCCGGGTCGGTGGTGACGATGCACGCGCCATCGAAAGGAGTGAGTCGTCGCAGGTGCGGGACGAGTTCTTCGCGCAGCGTGGCCGAATCGATACGGCTCTCGCACAACCGTCTGATCGCATCGCTCGCCCGCTGGCGCTGGGCGGAGCTGAGCACGTGTCGATCGTACCGCTGGCCCACTCAAACGCCTAACACAGATGCCCAGAAACCTGGGATTCCGTCCGGGTCCCAGCCGGTTTAGCGTGGACTCATGCCCGTCGTCTCCACCCAGGAGATCCCAGTCTTCGAGGTCAACGGTGTGAGCGCCTGGGGACTGGCCACCCCGACCCGGGGTGCCTCCGAGATCATGGTCTGGCGGCACCGGATCGAGGCCGGCCAGGTTGTGCCCCCTTCCTGGCGGGACCACGAGGAAATACTCCTCGTTCTCGAGGGCTCGGGAGTGCTCGCGGAGGGGCCAACCGAAACACCGTTCCTCGCCGGGGACGTCCTGATCGTCCCCGCCAACACCCTCAGCCGAATCACCACCGAGGCGCGAACGGTCGACTGCGTCCACGCCCTCCCATCGACGACCCGGCACTTCACAGTCACAGGAGAGGAGATGCAACTTCCATGGATGCACTAACCACACCCCCCAACCGCCAACGCATGATCATCTGCGCCGGGCTCGCGGCTGCTGCGCTCACGCTGTCGGCCTGCGGGGGCGGCGCAGACCCGAAGATGACCAAGCTCCACTTCGTGCAGACCCAGACCTCAGAGCACTTCATCGACCTCCCGCCCACAGGTCCGGGCCCCGGAGATATGGACGTGATCACCACAAACCTGCTGTCCGGGGGCAAAGTAGTCGGTCATGGACGCATCGTCGGGATCGCCGTCGATCTCCCCAATGTGGAGTTCCTGCGCACCGACGTGCTGCCCCGCGGCCACATCTCCTCACTTGACACCCACACCGAGGGCGCCAGCAGCGAGAACCTAGCCATCGTCGGGGGAACAGGCAGCTACCGCAACGCCCGCGGTTACATCACACTCACCTCGACCAGCGCGAGCCGGGTGAGCGCGACGTTCACCATCATCACGTCATAGGCCGTGACTCCTATCCCGAGACACCATCGTGTTGGCCATCGCCGACAATTGCGCCACCGGGAGCATTGGACAACCTCCGAAACCTGACGTACCCGAGGACCTGAGCCGGGATCAGGCGCGGACTCCAATCGGGACAACGCCTAGGCTCGGTTCCGGAGCTCCACGAAGGCTTCGGCATCGAGCAGGGTGCCGCACGCCTTCACGCATGCAAGACAGGCCCTCTCACAGATGGCGCAGTGACGATGATGATCAGCATGCCGCGCGCACTCCTCAGCGGAGGTCGTGCAAGCACGGACGCAGGCCTGCAGCAAGCGGTAAACGAGGACGTGGTCGAAGCGGGCGGGTCGCGAAAGGACCCGCGCTGTGACGTCGCACACATCCGCGCAATTCAGGCAGAGCGCGACGCATGCGCGCAGCTCGTCGACATCCTCCTCCACGAGATCTGCGTCTGCGCACGATGTGCACGCCTGGACACAGTTCAAGCATGCGTCGATGGCCGTCGCGACCTCCGCGACGCCGAGTGGGACGCCATTCGGCGAGGCCTCCAACATGTCTCGGGTGTCCGTCATGTTGTCCTTGGCTTGGTGCAGCGCCTCCACCGTGGAGGAGCTTTTACAGGCCCCTTAGGATCGTGGCTGGGCCCGCGGGTGGCAATACGAAACGCAGTCTGACTGATCGATGCCACGCGCGGGCGATCGGGATCGATGTCGGCGCCAGTCGCCTCGGCTAGGGCCCGATGCACTTCCCACCGCTGCTCGGCCGATGCTGCCCGATAGACCGCCGAGCGCACCAGTGGACTTCGAACATGTCATCGAGGACCGCAGATACGTTTTGACGACCGAGCAACATCAGCGCTGCGAGGTTCACCGGCGCTGCGAGTGGCTGCAAGATGCGCGGGGACGAACTGCACCACCATCGCCCCTTCGCCCACGCCCGCAGCTACCCGACTACATGCAGCCGTCCCCGTCGCTCGGTCCGCCGTGGTTATCGGTGTCGTTGTCCTTGACGTTGCCCTGCGGGATGTGGCAGCCGCCGCTCTTCTTCTTGTGCTTCTTGCTGGAGTGCTTCTTGCCGTGCTTGCCATGCTTGGCAGCGGCATGCCCGGGCCCGGCCTGCGCGGGGGCCACGAGCGTTCCCAGGGGCATGATCGAGATCAGGAATGCGGCGAAGAGCAGTGCGGGGCGCCGGGCGGTCCGGAGCAGAGCCTCGGTCATGGGAACCTCCTGTCATCGGTGCGCGGCCGCGCTTGGGCAGCCGCCAAGCGTGAGCTCGGAGTGTCAGGCCCGCGTGAGCATAATCGCAAGGGGACCTTGGTCGTAGGACCCCGCCGGTTGGCCCCTCGATCGCTTCACTGCGGGGATTTGATGCCCGCCGATGAACCTCGGGTACTCCCCACGCCCAGGATCGGATCGGGTGCTGCGGGTCGGTCGGTCGCGCGAGGAGTGGTGAGCGTAACGTGAGGTCTTCCATCGAGAAGCTCCCCAGGAGGACCACAGTTGTCACGTCAAGAACCCGTCCTCGACCAGCTCAACCTCGTGGTCGAGGACATGGAGGCCACGCTCGGCTTCTACCGAGCGCTCGGACTGGCGATCAGGGTGGCGCCCGATGGCCAACACGCCTCCGCCGAGCTCGCAAACGGCGTGACGCTCGAGTGCGACGCCCCGTCGTTCGTTGCGCAGTGGGACTCGGGCTGGAGGGGCACCACGGGCGGCGGGCCCGTGATCGGGTTCTCCCTTCCCGATCGGGACGCCGTCGACCGGACGTTCGCCGAGCTGACCGGCGCCGGCCATCGCGCCCATCAGCAGCCGTATGACGCCTTCTGGGGCGCGCGCTACGCGATCGTGGACGACCCCGACGGCCATCCGGTCGGCCTCATGAGCCCGATCGAGGACTCGCGGAAGTTCTGGCCGCCGCAGCGCCCGCCCCACCCGTCCTGAGATCGGGTCTCGCCCGCGTCGCGCTAGGGTCGCCTAGTGGTCCAAGCGCCCACCCTCATCATCCAGGTGCCGCGTGGCGGCGCCGTCGATCGTCAGCTCAGCGCGCAAGCGCCCCCGAGCGTCACCCGCGGCGAGGTCGTGGTCGAGACCGCCCCCACCGACGCCGAGGGCCAACTGGAGGCGCCGGCCGCGGGCCAGGTCGTGCTCTCCGTGCCCTCGCCCGAGACGCTGGCGCGCGAGCCCGGGGAGGTTGGCCGGGTGATCGAGCAGGCGGGGACAGGGGTCGAGCCGCTGGTCGTGGTGGTCGAGGCGGCCGAGGAGCTGCGCGAGGAAGAGCTCGCCCCCGTCATCGATGCGTCCGGGCGCACCGCGCGAGCGGTCATCCTGCGGGTCATCCGCGACGCCTGATCGACTCCCCCGCCGCCAGGTTCAGGACGGGTCCTGCGAGCTGTAGGGATCGTCCTCGCCGCGCAGATCGCGGTAACGACGGTCGAACAGGTCGAGCATGGCCGTCACGTCCGCCGGCCCGTGGATGTCGTGGCTGACCACGTTTGAATCGGGGCTCGCGTCGGCGGGCTCGGCGTCTCCGTGCTCGACCAGCTCCTCGTGCTCCGGATGCGAGAAGAGCAGCTCGGCCACGCCCCGATCGCGATCGAGGACCCCGAGCTCGAGCTCCTCGTAGCGCACGAGCGCCGCACCGTCCGAGCGTCGCTCGATACGCACGCCAGGCCAGCTGTCGAGCTCGTTGGCGACCTCATCGATGAGCGCGGCGGCACCGGACACGGTCCGATCGTAGCCGCTCTCACAGGGGCCCGGCCCGTGGCGGTCGGACCCCTCCCGCTCCACGTCCATGGGGCGGGGCCCACAAGGTCCAGGGAAGCGGGCCCATAAGGTTGACCGGTGTCCTCGACCTCCCCCGCCCGACCGAAGCGCCCGTGACTGCGCAGGTCCCCCTGCCCGAGGGATTCGCGGTCGGGCATTGGACCGACCGCGAGGGGATCACGGGTTGCACGGTGGTCATCGTCCCGCCGGGGACCCGGGGCGCAGTGGACGTGCGGGGGGGCGGTACCGGCACGCGCGAGCTCGAGCCGCTCTCGCCCCTGGCCAACTCCGAGGGCCCGACCGCGGTGCTGCTCACGGGCGGGAGCGCGTTCGGGCTCGGCGCGGCGGACGGCGTGATGCGGTGGCTGGCAGAGCGCGGCCTGGGGCGCCCCACCCCGGTGGGGGTGATCCCGCTCGTACCCACGGCGGTGGTGTTCGATCTGGCCGCTGGCCAGCCCGGCAAGCCCCCCGGACCCGAGCAGGGCTACGCCGCCAGCCAGGCCGCGCAGGGCGGCGTGCCCGAACGGGGCCCAGTGGGAGCGGGAACCGGCGCGGCCGTGGGGAAGGTGCTGGGCCGCGAGCGCGCCACCCCGGCCGGGGTGGGCTACGCGGCCACGCGCCTGGCCAGCGGCGAGATCGTGGCCGCGATGGCGGTGGCCAACGCGTTCGGCGACGTGCTCGACGACCAGGGCGGTGTGCTCGGCGGACCCCACGACGACGACGGCGGACTGCGGCGCAGTGCCGAGCTGATCCGGGACATGCCCCAGCCGCCGGGGTGGCCGGTCACCCCGGGCCAGAGCACGACCCTGGCCTGCGTGTGCACCGACGCCGCGCTCGACAAGCGCGGGTGCGGGATCGTGGCCCGGGTGGCCAGCGCGGGCATTGCCCGAGCCGTCGATCCCGCGTTCACCCCCATGGACGGGGACATCGTGTTCTGCCTGGCCTCGGGGACCGGTCCCCCCAGGCCGGCCGGCCTGGAGGCCTCCTGGTCGCTCGCCGTGCTCGGGACCGCGGCGGGCACGCTCACCGCGGCGGCGATCCGCGACGCCGTGGACCAGGCCGATCCCTCAGCGCGGGCCTGAGGCGGACTCGCCCGTGATCAGACGGGCCCCGCGGCCGTGCGTGGCGAAGCTGACCGACCACCGGATGAACACGATCATGCGGTTCTGAAAGCCCACCAGGTACCAGAGGTGGACGACCAGCCAGGTGATCCACGCCATCAGCCCGCTGAGCCTCAGGCCCTTGATGTCGGCCACCGCGGCCCCACGTCCGATGGTGGCCAGGTTGCCCTTGTCCCGATAGCGAAAGGGCGGGACGTCACGGCCCCGCAGCCGAGACCGCACCGCCTTTGCCGCGTGGCGGCCCTGCTGCATGGCCACCGGTGCCACCCCGGGCAGAGTGACCACGATTCCATCGGGCCCGCGCACGCGCACCATGTCGCCCAGCGCGAACACCTCCGGGTGCCCGGGGAGGGTGAGATCGGGCTCCACCGTCACCCGTCCGGCCCGGTCGAGCTCGGCCCCGGTGAGCTCACTGAGCTTGGAGGCGAGACCGGAGGCCGTGACCCCCGCCGCCCACACCACCGTGCGGGCGGGAATGCGCTCGGTGTGGCCGGCCCCGTCCTCGATCGTCACCCCCTGGGCGTCGACCCCGACCACGGTCCGGCCCAGCAGGGGAGTGACACCGAGGTGCCCGAGCGAGCGCGCGGCCTTGCCCGAGAGCGAAGGGGGGAAGCTGGTGAGCACGCGGTCGGCCGCCTCGACCAGGAGGATGCGACCGGTGCGCGGGTCCACGTTCCGGAAGTCGTGGCGCAGGGTGTCCCGGGCGAGCTCTCCGATCTGACCCGCCATCTCCACCCCGGTGGGACCGGCACCCACCACCACGAAGGTCAGCCAGCTCGCGCGCCGGTCCGGGTCCGGCTCCATCTCGGCCGCCTCGAACGCGCTCAACAGACGGCTGCGGACCATGAGCGCGCTCTCGAGCGACTTCACCTCGGCGGCGCACTCGCTCCACTCGTCATGGCCGAAGTACGAGTAGCGCGAACCCCCGGACGGGATCAGGGTGTCGTACGGGATCGCCGCCGGGGCCGGCACCCCGGCCACCGAGCTCAGGCGCACCGCGCGCCCGGTCAGGTCGAAGTCGGAGGCCTCGGCCAGCAGGACGCGGACGTTGCGGCGGCGCTTGAAGATGGCCCGTAGCGGATAGGCGATCTCGCCCGGGGAGAGCGCGCCGGTGGCCACCTGGTAGGTCAGGGGCTGGAACAGGTGGAAGTTGCGGCGGTCGACGAGCGTGACCTCCACCGGGGCGCGCGCGAGCCCGAGAGTGGCCTGGAGCCCTCCGAAGCCGCCCCCCACGATCACGACCCGGTGTGCGCTGGCCTCGGCCATCCCGCGCGAAGGCTATGCCGGTGGCCCGGCTCGGCGCCAGGTGGCGATGGGGTCAGGGGGCGGGAGCGCCCGCTGCCAGCCGGGCCGAGATTCCGTCGAGCAGGCGCTCGAGTCCGTAGTCGAACTCGGCGTCGGTGGCCAGCGCGGTGGCCAGCTCCCGCGAGCTGGCCAGCACGGTGGGGTAGTCCGCGTCGGGGAGCGCGGCGATGGCGGCGCGCGCCTGGCGCAGGGCGTGAGCCGAGTCGGCGGCCACCCGAAAGGTGGCAAACCCGAACGTGTAGCTCCACAGGGCCCGCCAGGCGCTGGCCGCCTCTGCCGGCTCGAACCCCGCGGACTCCAGCGTCCGCAGAGCCGCCTCCGAGAGGCGCAGGGCGCTGGGGGTGAGGAAGGCGCGACCCATGCGGCTGCCCACCCCTGTCGGGTCCTCGGCCAGGGCGCGGCGGGCGGCGTTCAGGAGCGCCCCGAGCTGATCGCGCCAGGGATCGTCCGGGCTGGGAAGCGGAATCGCCTCGGCCACCCCGGCCGCGAGCGCATCGAGCAGCGCGTCCTTGTCCTGGAAGTAGCGGTACACGCTCATCGGCCACACGTCGAGCTCCTGGGCCAGCCTGCGCATGCTGAGCGCCGTCATCCCCTCCTGGGCCACCAGGTGACGAGCCACTTCCAGGATGTGCTCGCGAGAGAGGCCGGTTGAACGCTCGCCACTGGCCATGCGTGTATAGTGTACTGTACGCTGTACACAAGCCAGGGGGAGGGGTGTCAAGCCGATCGACTACTCGACTGCTCGCGGGGGTGGCCCTGGCCGGCCAGGTCGCCTTCGTGGTGGCCTGGATCGTGGCCGGGGCGCTGGCCCCCCACTATTCGAGCCTGCACCAGGGGGTGAGCGAGCTCGCCGCTCGCCACGCGGATCACGCCTGGATCGTGACCGCGGGGATCGCCGCGCTCGGGGCGGGAATGGCGGTGCTGGGGCTGGGGGTCAAGCGGGTCCTGCCCAGACGAGCGGCGGCCACCCTGACCCTCCTGCTGTTCGCGCTCGCCGGCCTCTGCATCGGGGTGACCGCGGCGGTGCCGCTCGATTGCGGCCTGAGCAACTCGCACTGCCGCCATCTGTGGGACGCGGGCCGGTTGTCGTGGCACGAGGACGGTCACCTGTGGGCCGCGTTCGCGGCCCAGGCCCTGCTGGCCCTCACGCCGTTCACCATCGCCCGGGCGCTGTGGCCCGGCCCGGCCGGGGCGGTGGCGCTCACCGCGGGCGCGACCGGGATCGTCATCGGAGCGGTGTCCTCCGCCCTGGACACGCACGTGCCCTCCGGGGCGCTCCAGCGGTTTGACCTGTTCGCGCTCCAGCTGTGGGCGGTGATCCTGGCCGGGGCCATCCTCTATGTGACGCGGGCTCCGTCGCGGCCCAGCCACCTGATACCGCTGCGCCCGCGCGACTTCCTGGCCCGTAGCTGGAGCGGTGAGGGGGCCCTGGTGCTGCGCCCGCTGTTCCTGGGGCGGCGGCTGGCACGGAGCTTTGGCGCCCGCCGCGAGGCGACCTGGATCTCCGAGCGGGTGTGGCGCATCGATGACGAAGCCGACTTCGGCGGGGGCCGGGTCATGCGGCGCCAGATGTTCTGCGAATTCGTGACCCACGACCACATCCGCATAACGGCCGGGGACCTGCCCGAGGGGATTGACGTGTGGCTCGAGGAGGGGGGGTACCGGACGGGGGAGTTCCGGATGAACTTCCCCATCGGGCCGGTCCCGGTGGTGGTGCACTGCCGCGATCTCTCCTACGTCGAGCCCGACGGCACCTTCGTCAACGAGGTCGAGGCCCGGGTGCCGGCGCTCGGCCTTCCCCTGGCCCGCGTCGCCTTCCGCGTGCGCCCGGTGCGCCCGGCGGCGCGGTCCGAGAGCGCCGCCCCCGAGCGGACGGAGGTGGGAGACCCCCGACGGCCCATCGACGCAGTTCGTTAGGGTCAACCGCTCACGGCGCGGCCCCCGCCCCCCCAGGGCTCGCCGAGCTGGGTGCACCTGGATCCCTACATCATTCTCGGCAGCGCGGTGGTCGGCTTTCTGGTCGGCATGACCGGAGCCGGCGGCGGGGCGCTGATGACCCCGATGCTGATCCTGTTCTTCGGGGTCACCCCCTCGACCGCCATATCGAGTGACCTGGTGGCCGCGGTGATCATGCGCCCGTTCGGGGCCGGCGTGCACCTGCGCAAGGGCACGGTCAACCTGCGGCTGGTGGTGTGGATGGTGGTGGGGTCGGTCCCGCTGGCCTTCGCCGGCGCCTACCTGCTGCATCGGATCGGCCACTCGGGCGGCGCGGAGGACACGGTGCGGATGATCCTCGGGTCGGCCCTGCTCGTCGGGGCCACCGCCATGGCCCTGCGCTACCTCCTCGACCGGCGGATCGGCCAGACCCGCCAGGGCATCGTCCACGACGTGGCGGTCCGGGTGGGGCCCACGGTGGTGATCGGAATGGTCGGCGGGCTCATCGTGGGGATGACCTCGGTGGGAGCCGGATCGCTGATGATCGTCCTGCTGCTCTTCCTCTATCCCCAGCTGGGCGCGAGCCAGCTGGTCGGCACCGACCTGACCCAGGCCGTTCCCCTCACCCTGGCGGCGGCGCTGGGCGCCCTGGCCTTCGGCCACGTCGAGTTCTCGGTCACCGCCTCGCTCATCCTCGGAAGCGTTCCCGCCGTGTTGATCGGGTCGCTGCTCTCCTCGCGGGCTCCCGACCGCTACCTGCGCCCCGTGATCACGTTCGTGATCCTCGCCTCGGGCCTGAAGTACGTGGGGGTGGGCACGGTCGCCCTGGGATGGTCTCTGTGCGCGGTCCTGGTGGTCGCGGCCACCGCGTGGCTGGCGTACGCGCGCCCGTGGCAGTCGCGCCCCGTCTCTCCCGCCGCCCCTGAGGCGGCCCCGGTCACCACCGGGCCCGAGGCGGCGAGCCCCTCCAGGGGCGAGTGAGCCCCGCCCGCTGACCCCGGGGCCGCGCCCCGGAGGGTCCGGTCCGGACCGGAAGGGTATGGTGGCGGGAGGTGAGCCGGGAAGCCTGGTCGGCGCGGACCCCGTCGACCCCGCAGGAGGAGAGATCGCCCCTTCCGGCCCCCTCAGTGCCCATCCGCCCCCCCGGCGAGCGGCAATCCCTCCCCGGAGGGGATGAGGCCCCCGGTGTCGCCCCAGGCCGCAGCGCCGGTGTTCGTGGTTTCCCTGGCCGTCACCCTCACGGCCGCCAGGCTGTTCGCGCGCAGGCTCGACCGCCTGGGGATGCGATTCGGATTACCCGAGGCGGTGGTCGGCCTGCTCACCGCCCTGGGGGCGGACGGCCCCGAGATCGCCTCGGCCCTCGTCGCCCTGGTCAGGGGCGCCCACAGCGTGGGGGTGGGCGTGATCGTCGGCTCGAATATCTTCAATCTGGCGGCCATGATCGGGCTGAGCGCGCTCGTGGCCGGGAGCGTGGCCCTCCCGCGCCAGACGCTGTGGCTCGAGGGCCTCACCGGGGGGGCGGCGACCGTCATCGGGGCCGCGGTCCTGCTGGGGTGGCTGGCCGCCATCCCGGCGCTGGTGTTGCTGGCCTGCGTGCTCGTCCCCTACCTGACGCTGGTGGTCAGGGGGCCCCGGCTGCTCTCCCGGGTCCCCCTCGCCCGCAGGCTCACAGGCGGGCTCATGCGGGCCCTCGACGAGCACCGGCCCCGCGACCGCGTGCGGGCCACGTTCCCCGATCCCGCCCGCCACCTGGTGGGGCTGATCGTGCTCGACCTGGCCCTGATCATCGGAGGCAGCGTCGGCATGGTCCAGGCCGCTCTGACCCTGGGCGACCACTGGCACATCTCCCGCCCCGTGCTCGGGATGCTGATCCTCGCCCCCCTGACCAGCGTGCCCAACGCGGTCACCGCTCTGCGACTGGGTCTCGCCCGCCGGGGGTCGGCCCTGGTGGGCGAGACGTTCAACAGCAACACGCTCAACCTCGTGGCGGGCGTCGCCCTCCCGGCCCTGTTCGTCAGCCTGACGGGCCTGTCGGGGACCGAGAAGGCCGACCTCGGCTGGCTGGCCGGGGTGACGGCGGTCACCCTCCTCCTGCTCGGCCCGGCTCGAGGCATGCGACGGGCCGGCGCGACCGTGGTGGTCGGCCTGTACCTCGCCTTCGTCGCCTTCGAGCTGGCCGCGGTCTGAGCGGCCCGACTCAGTCGCCGGACTCGTACTTGAACGAGATCCCCAGGCGCACCCGGTAGCTGCTCACCACGCCGTTCTCGATGGTCAGGTCCTCGCGGATGACCTCGGCCACGCGCAGGTCGCGCACCGACTTGGCTGCGGTCTCGACCGCGCTTCGCGCCGCCGCCTCCCACGACTCGCTGCTCACCCCGATCACCTCGGTCACCCGGTACACGCTGTCGGCCATGTCGCCCTCCCTTGGTCGGTTGAGTGATGCCTGCCGTGAATCTCTCAGATGCCGGGTGGTGATGACAACCCCACCCCCCGCCACCCCGGGGCGGGCCGCAGCCCCCGGCGCGGGTTTGTCAAGCTGAGTGAACATGGCTGCCGCCGAAGCACAGGCCCCCCTGGCCAGCACCGCAGGCGAGCTCGACATGCCCCCCGAGCTCGAGCGGCGGCGGCTGCGGTCGCGGCTGCTGATCGCCGCCGGACTGGTGGCGCTCGTGGTCGCCGTGATCATCCTGGCCCCCGGGCTCGAGAGCCTGCGCGAGCGGTTCGCGCACGGCCGGCCCGGGTGGCTGGCGGCCGGGGCCGTGCTCAAGGTCCTGTCCGGACTGTCCTACGTGGTGGTGTTCCGGGCCATCTTCTGCCGGCGCATGACCTGGCGCCTGAGCTACCACATCGGCATGTCCGAGCTCGGCGCCAACGCGCTGTTTCCCACCGGGGGGGCCGGCGGACTGGCCCTGGGAGCCTGGGCCCTGCGTCGCGGCGGCATGCCCGCCGCCCACATCGCCAAGCGGACGGTCGCCTTCTTCTTCCTCACCAGCGCGGCCAACGTGGGGGCCGTGATCGTGGTGGGCATCGGGCTGGCCACCGGCCTGTTCCCGGGCAAGGTCAGCCTGGCCCTGAGCCTGATCCCGGTGGCCGTGGCCGTGCTGGGCGTGGCCGCCACCCTGGGGGCCGGGCGCCTGGCCGCCCTCGCCCATGATCGGCTGGAGGCCCGCAACCCCCACCGTCGATCGCGGACCGAACGCATCCTGAGCGCCATCTCGGGTGGGGTCACGGAGGCCCTGGTCCTCCTCCGCAGTGGCGACCGCCAGCTCATCGCCGGGGCGCTCGGTTACCTGGCCTTCGACGTCATGGTGCTGTGGACCACCTTCCACGCCTTCGGCTCCCCTCCCCCGCTCGCCATCCTGTGGATGGCCTACCTCATCGGCGAGCTCGGAGGCCTGGTGCCCCTGCCCGGTGGCATCGGGGGAGTGGACGCCGGACTGGTCGGCACCTTCGTCCTCTACGGAGCGCCGCTGGCCGCCGCCACCGCGGCCGTGCTGGCCTACCGGGCCATAGCCCTGTGGGTGCCGGCCATGCTGGGCGCGGTCGCCTTCGTCGCGCTTCGGCGCACCCTGCGCCGGGAAGCCGACGAGATCGCCCTGTGCGCTCCCGGCACCGAGATGGAGGTGGTGGGCCTGGGCCGGGTCGTGGTCCAGCCGCCGACCCCGGCGAGCTGAGCCTCACCGCGCCGACCGGCGGCCGAGCCGGCTCACGACGGTGGCGCCATTGCATGGGCCGGGCACGCCCCCGAATATGCTTGCGCGGGATGGGGGTCGCACGGCGTGAGCGCTGTGGGTGGGACGCATGGTGGCGCCGCCGCCCCGCGCGGGCTCTGGTCGTCACCGGCGTGGTCGCCCTGGCGCTGGGGCCGCCCGCCGTCCCCGCCGCCGCGGCGCCCGCCCCGGCGTTCCCCCCCTGTCGGACCGCACCCGGGTTCTCGTGCACCAAGGTCCCGGTCCCCCTCGACCGCTCGGGCGCGGTCGCGGGCACGCTGGCGCTGACCGTGGGCGTGCAGCGCACCCGCGGACCGGTGCGCGGAACCGCCCTGCTGGTGGCCGGAGGTCCCGGTCAGGCCGCTCTGCCCGTGGCCGCCCAGGCCGCGGGCGTGCTCGGTCCCGCCCTGGGGGGCTACCGGCTGATCACGTTCGACCAGCGGGGGACCGGGCTGTCGGGCGCCATCGACTGCCCCGCCCTCCAGGCCGGAGCCCAGGCCGCGGTGAGCGTGCCCTCGCCCGCCGCCATCCAGTCCTGTGGGGCCCAGCTCGGGGCCACCCGGGGCCTGTACTCGACCTCGGCCACGGTCGAGGACATCGAGGCCGTTCGCCGGGCCCTGGGCGTACCCAAGCTCGCCCTGGTGGGGATCTCCTACGGAACCTACGTGGCCGAGCGCTACGCCCGCACCTACCCCCAGAACGTCGATCGCCTGGTGCTCGACTCGGTCGTCCCCCAGGAGGGCCCGGACCCGCTCCTGGAGTCGAGCTTCGCCCGCCTGCCCGCGGTGCTCTCGCTCCTGTGCGCGAGCAACGCCTGCTCGCTGTTCCTGCGCGACCCGCCGGCCGCTCTGGCCGACGCGGCCGCCGTCCTGCGACACAGGCCGATCTCGGGCGTGGTGGGCGGGCTCGGGGGCCGGATGAAGCGGGTGACCATCCCCAACGAGGAGGCCCTGCTGAGCCTCCTGGTATCCGCCTCCCAGAGTCCGCTGCTGTTCTCGCGCATCCCCTCGGCCGTATCCTCGGCCGTCCGGGGCGACCCCTCGACCCTGCTGCGCCTGTATGACCTGATCCAGAACGGAGGGGGACCGGTCCCTCCCGCCGTCCTGAGCGCGGGGCTCAACGCCGCCACCCTATGCTCGGATGCGTCGATGCCCTGGGGCGGGCCCGACACCCCTCTCGCCGGGCGACCCGATGCCGTGGCCCGGGCGGCCGGGGCGCTGCCGGCGTCGCTCCTGGCTCCCTTCGACCCCGCCGTGGCAGCCGGCAACGGACTGGTTCAGATGTGCCTCAACTGGCCGGTGACCACGGTCGCGCGCCCGCCCGCGCCCGGCCCCCTCCCGGACGTGCCCACGCTCCTGCTCTCGGGAGAGCGCGACTTGTCCACCCCGGTGGCAGACGCCGCGACCGAGGCCTCACGCTCCCCGCACGGAACCCTGATCGTGGTGCCCGGTATGGGTCACTCGATCCTCAGCGCCCCGCCCCGGTGCGTGCTCATCGCCCTGTCCAAGGTGTTCACCAACCAGCCCGTGGGCCAGCCCTGCACCACTGCGCCGCCCCCGTTCTCCACCGCGCCCCCTGATCCCGACTCGCTGGCCGACGTGTCCGCCCCTCGGGCCCTGCCCGGCTCCACCGGACGAGTGCTGAGCGCATCGCTGGGCGCCATAACCGACGCCGTGTGGGTGACCCAGGCGGTGGGGCTGACGCACCTGACCTACGGAGGCCTTCGGGGCGGGAGGTTCAGCGTCCGGCCCACCGCGGGGGGCGGGCTGCGGCTGACCTTCCGCCACGACACCTACGTTCCCGGAGCCCAGGTGAGCGGGCACCTCAGGCTCGACGCCACCCTGGCCCTCCGTCCGGGGCACCTGACCGTGTCCGGGGTGTCCGGCGGCTCCTTCGCCATCCGTCCCAACGGCTCCGTCCGGGGCCGCCTGGGCGGCCGTCCCATTCACCTGCGCCTGAGCGTGCAGTAGGAGGGCCGAGCCGGCCGCGCCGGCCGCTCAGCGCCCGGCCGGCACCGTCGGCCCGTCGGGGCGCCCGGCGGCCAGCGCGAAGAACCGATCGAGGATCGGGCCCCCCACCCGTTCAACCCGCTCGCGGCGCTCCTCCGGGAGCTCGATCCCCGGGGGCAGGTGGGGGTCCATCCGGGCCGCCAGCCCACGATCGAGCTCGACGTGGAACTGAAACCCGTAGGCCACGGATCCGACCCGAAAGGCCTGGTTGGGATAGCGGTCGCTGGCCGCCAGGTGGATGGCCCCCGCCGGAAGGGTGAAGGTGTCCGCGTGCCAGTGGAGCACGGGGAGCGGGGATCCGGCCGGACCGAGGACGGGATCCTGGCGCCCGCCGGCCGTGAGCTGCACCTCGCCCAGGCCAACCTCGGGGTCGGGCCCCCGCGACACCTCGGCCCCGCAGGCGCTGGCCAGGAGCTGGGCCCCTAGGCACACGCCCAGGACGGGCAGTCCCCTTTCCACCGCGCGCGCGATGAGCTCGCGCTCGTCGCTGAGGTACCGATGCTCGGCGGTGTCTCCTGCCCCCATGGGCCCGCCCATCACCACCAGCCCGGCCCGCGAGTCCAGCCCGGGCACCGCGTCGCCGGCGTACATGCGCCGGATCTCGAGCGACAGCCCGTGACGGTCGGCCAGGGTGGCGATCAGCCCGGGCGGCTCGTACTCGACGTGCTGGATCACCGCCCACCGGCGGGCGGCGGTCAAGCCGGCCGTGCGCCCCCGCGAGCGCGATCCGTCCCCGGGGCGGGCCCGTCGGTCGTGGCGGAGCCGGCCGGGGCGGGCCTCGCGGCCGGCCCCGGGGCGGGCTCGGGCGGCTCCCCGGCCTGGGCGCCGACCAGCTCGCGGTCGCGCACGAGCACGGCGGCCAGGGCCGCACCGGCCAGGGCCACGATGCCTCCGATCAGGAACACCCGGTCCAGGGCGGTGGCAAAGCTCGAGGCGGCCAGGTGGTGGAGCCCGGCCCGGGCCGAAACGGGCATCACATGGCTCAGGGCCTGCTTGGTCGCCCCCGAGGAGATCGCGTCGGCGAACTGGCGCACGTGCCCGCCCAGGGCGCGGGCCACGGGAGCGGCGGCGACCCGGCTCCGAATCAGATGCTGGAACACTGCCCCCAGGGCGGCGATGCCGGTGGCGATGCCGACCTGGCGAAACGTGCTGTTGATCCCCGAGGCCATGCCGCTCTCCTCGGGCTTGACCACCCCGATGGCGGCGGAGGCCAGGGCCGGATTGACCAGCCCCACGCCGACCCCGGAGACGATGAAGCCGGCCAGCAGCGCCGTCCACCCCGAGCTCGAGCTCACCCCCGTGTTCAGGAGCAGAGCCACCCCGACCAGGGCCAGCCCCACCGTCAGCAGAAGCCGGAGCGGGACCCGGGTCGACAGGCGCCCCCCGATGGGGGAGACCACGAAGGCCAGCAGGGTGCTGGGGAGGAAGCGCACCCCGGCCTGCAGGGGCGAGAACTGGAGGATGCCCTGGATCCACAGGGTCATGTACAGGAACAGCGCGAACAGCGAGGCCGAGAGGGTGAAGGCGACGATCGCGGCGCCGGCGAAGGTCGGCTTGCGAAACAGGGCCAGGTCGAGCATGGGGTGGTCGCTGCGCCACTCGATCACGAAGAAGACGATCAGCAGGACCACGGCGCCGATCACCAGCCCCAGGATCAGGGCGCTGGACCAGCCCTCGTCGTTCCCGCGGACCAGCGCGAACACGAGCATGAACAGCGCGGCCGAGAAGGTGACCAGGCCGGGCCAGTCGATCGCGCCCTCCTGGCCCCGGATGTTGGTCAGCCGGGTCGCGGTGGCGTACAGGCACAGCACGCCGATGGGGACATTGAGGTAGAAGATGGCCTCCCACCCCAGCCCCTGGGTCAGCAGTCCGCCCACCAGCGGCCCCACGGCCACCGCGGCCCCCAGCGTTCCTCCCCACACCCCGAACGCCGTGCCCCGATCGCGCCCGTGGAACTCCTGGCCCAGAAGGGCCAGCGAGGTGGCGAACATCATCGCGCCCCCCGTGCCCTGGGCTCCCCGAGCCAGGTTCAGGAACAGCGGGTCCCCGGCCAGACCGCACAGAGCAGACGATGCGGTGAACACGACCAGCCCGATCAGGAACACCCGCTGGCGTCCCAGGCGGTCGGCCAGCGAGCCCGCCGTGAGCAGGAAGGCGGCCAGCGTCAGCGCGTAGGCGTCCACCACCCACTGCAGATCCGAGAAGCTCGACTTCAGCGAGCGCTGGATCGAGGGCAGCGCGACGTTGACGATCGTCACGTCGAGCAGGAGCATGAACGTGCCTACGCAGACGACGCCCAGCGTCCACCACTTGCGCGCGCGCGCCGAGGCGTCCGGAGGCCCGCCGCTGCCGGGGCTATCGGCGGGGCTCATGACCGCCACCCTAGCGTGCTCCCGGCCGTGCCCGTGAGGGCCCTCGGAGGCCGGCCGGGCCAGGGATAGCCGCTTGCCAACCCGCCCCCGGGATGGGAACATGTGTTCGTATGATCGTGTGCGCCCTCCTCCCCCGCTTCGAGCTGGCGGTCACCACCGGAGGCCGGGAGGCCCTGGCCGAAGGCCCGGTGGCGCTGGCCCCCCCTCCGGGCCGCGAGCCTCGGATCGGCGAGGTTTCAGGGGCGGCCGAGGCGTTCGGCCTGCACCCGGGCATGCTCCTCGGCGAGGCCCTGGCCCGATGCCCCGAGCTGGCGCTCGTGGCCCCCGATCCGATCCGGGTGGCCCAGGCGTGGGAGGCGATCCTCAGGTCGCTGGAAGGCATCGGAGCGGCGGTGGAGGCGGAGAGGGCCGGGGTGGCCTACTTCGACGGCCAGCTCCTGATCGGACTGCATGGCAGCGAGGGCCGGGTGATCGCCGCCACCCGGCGGGCCCTGCGCCATCCGGCCAGGCTGGGCGTGGGTCCGACCAGGTTCTGTGCCCTGGCGGCCGCGTCGCGGGCCCGCCCGCGCCGGCCGGTGGTGGTGTCCGGAGGCCCGACCGCCGCCCGCGAGCACCTGGCCCCCCACCCGGTCGCCCTCCTGCGCTTCCGGGACGGGGTGGCGGAGGTGGTCGAGCCGCTGGAGCGGCTGGGGGTGAGCACCCTGGGCCGGCTGGCGCAGCTGTCCCGCGACGCCGTCGTCGACCGCTTCGGCCAGCCCGGGTTGCTCGCCCATTGCCTGGCCCGAGGAGAGGACGACCCCCTGCGCCCCCGGCAGGCGGGGGAGACTCTGGTCGAGTCCCTGGAGCTGCCGGAGTCCGCCTCGGGACCCCAGCTTCAGCGCGCCCTGTCCGCGCTCATTGACCGTCTGCTGGCCCGCCCAGAGAGGGGCGGGCGCACGCTGCGGGGAGCGGTGATGGCCGCCGCCCTGGCCGCCGGGGGGACGTGGCGCGAACGGGTCACCTTCCGGGAGGCCCTGTCCGACCCCGAGCGCATCCGGGTGGCGCTGCTGCCCCGGATCGACCTGCTCCCGGCGCCCGCCGACGTGCTGTGGCTGGAAGCCGCGGGCTTCGGCCCGCCGGCCGGGGATCAGCGGGCCCTGCTCGAGGAGGGGAGGGCTCGGCGCCGGGCCCGTCTACGAGAAGCGGTGCGCCAGGCCCGGACCAGCGCCGGCCCCGACGCCGCCCTACGGGTGGTGTCCGTCGATCCGGGCTCGCGCGTGCCCGAGCGGCGAGCCATCCTCGCTCCCTTCGAGGCATGACCGCCCGCTCCGAGCGCGGCCAGGGCCCGAGGATGTCGGGAAGGTCCCGCCAGCTCAACCTCCCCCGGGCGGCCCGGGTCCTCAGCGGCCCCGGGGGAGCGCCCGAGCGGGTGGATGGGCACGCGGTCGAGGCGGTGCGCGAGTCGTGGCTGGTGGAGGATCGCTGGTGGACCGAGCGACCGCTGGGCCGGCGCTACTGGGAGGTGCTCCGCGCCGACGGGGCGAACGTGGTCGTCTTCCACGACCTTCGAACCGGCCGCTGGTTCACCCAGCGCTAGCCAATGGCCGCCACCAAGGGTCCGGCCTACGTGGAGCTCCACTGCCATTCGGCCTACTCGTTCCTGGACGGGGCGTCGCTGCCCGACGAGCTGGTGGACGCGGCCCTCGGCCTCGGCTACGGGGCCCTGGCCCTGACCGACCACAACGGGGTGTGGGGGTCGATGGAGTTCGCCCAGGCCGCGCGTGCCCTGGGCCTGCGGGCCGTGCACGGAGCCGAGCTCGACCTGCGCGACGGCCGCCACCTGACCCTGCTGGTCAAGGACGGCGCGGGCTGGCGCAATCTCTGCCGGCTGCTGACCGCCGCCCACCAGCACGATCGCGACCCCGGGGAGCCTCCGCCCCAGGTCGGCCTGGAGACCGTGCTCGATCACGCCCAGGGGCTCGTGTGCCTGACCGGGTGCGCCGCCCGGGGGGTTCACGACGAGGCCACCGCCCGGCGCCTGCTGGAGGGGTTTGGACCGGGGCGCCTGTACGTCGAGCTGCAGCGGCCGTTCGCCCGCCACGACCGGGCCCGCAACCGGGCGCTTCAGGGGCTGGCCCGCCGCCTGGGGGTGCCCTGCGTGGCCACCGGCAACGTCCATGCCCACGCCCGCCGCCGGGCGGAGCTGCAGGACGCCTTCGTGGCCCTGCACCACCACCTCACCCTGGAGTCCTCCGAGCCGGTCCGGCGCGGTAACCACGCCCACGTCCTGGCCAGCCCCCAGGCCATGGCGGCCCGCTTCGAGGACCACCCCGAGGCGGTGCGCGAGACGGCGCGCCTGGCCGAGAGGCTCGACTTCGACCTGCTCGCCGACCTGGGCTACCGCTACCCCGGGGCCGAGGACGAGGGAGCGTCGCGCAGGCTGGCCGAGCTGAGCTGGGCCTGTCTCGACCAGCGCTATCCCCCGGGCGCCCCCCATCGGATCGAGGCCGAGCGCCGGGTCGAGGAGGAGCTGGGGGTGATCGACGCGCTGGGGCTGGCCGGATTCTTCCTCCTCCACCACGAGCTGCTCGAGCTCGCGCGCGAGGTGGCGGTCGAGGTCCGGGGCCCCGACTCCGCCCGGGCCCTGCTCCCCCCGGGGCGGGGACGGGGGTCCTCGGTCTCATCCATCGTCTGCTACCTGACCGGGCTCTCGCACATCGACCCGGTGGCCAACGATCTGCTGCTCGGCCGCTTTCTCAACGAGGAGCTGACCTCGCTCCCGGACATCGACCTGGATTTCCCGCGCGACCTGCGCGAGGTGCTGATCCCGCGCGTGCACGAGCGCTACGGCCACGACCGCACGGCGTTGGTGGCCGCGTTTCCCACCTATCGCTCGCGGGGGGCGATCCGCGAGCTGGGCAAGGTCCTGGGCCTTCCGGCCGGCGACATCGAGCGGGTGGCGCGCGGCGCCGACGGCTTCGCCGCCGAGGTCGGGCGGGACGTGGAATCGGCCCTGGGCTCCTCCGGCCGCTCACCCCGCTGGGACTGGCTGATCCGCCTGGCCGCCGAGGCTCGCGGATTGCCCCGCCACGCCTCCCAGCACCCGGGGGGGATGATCGTCTCCACCCGCCCGCTGATCGACTGCTGCCCGGTGGTGCCGGCCGCCATGGCGGGGCGGCAGATCGCCCAGTGGGACAAGGATTCCTGTGCCGACGCCGGCTTCCTGAAGATCGACCTCCTGGGGCTGGGCATGCTCTCGGCGGTCGAGCGCAGCGTGGAGGAGATCGCCCGCATCCGCCATGAGCGCATCGACCTGTCGCGCATCCCCTTCGACGATCCCGACACCTACGCCGCCATCCAGGAGGCCGACACCGTCGGCGTGTTTCAGATCGAGAGCCGGGCCCAGATGCAGTCCCTGCGCCGGACCCGACCCGAGTGCCTCGACGACCTGGTCATCCAGGTGGCCATCATCCGCCCCGGCCCCATCCAGGGAGGGGCCGTCAACCCCTACATCGAGCGCCGTCAGCGCCTGCGGGCCGACCCGGGCTACCGGATCCCCTACGAGCACCCCACCCTGGAGCCGGTGCTGGCGGAGACGCTGGGGACGATCATCTTCCAGGACCAGGTCATCGAGGTGGCCCAGGCGTTCGCCGGGTTCTCGCCCGGCGAAGCCGAGGGGCTGCGGCGGGCGATGAGCCGGCGCCGGTCGGAGGCGGCCCTGGCCCGCTACCGGGAGCAGTTCGTCGCCGGCGCCGCCCGTCACGTCGGGGCCAGCCCGGCCGTGGCGGACCGGGTGTGGCACATGGTGGAGGGCTTCGCCGGATTCGGCTTTCCCAAGGCCCACAGCGCCGCCTTCGGGCTCCTGGCCTACCAGTCCACCTGGCTGCGCACGCACTACCCGGCCGAGTTCCTGTGCTCCCTGCTCAACGAGCAGCCGATGGGGTTCTATCCCCCGGACGCCCTGGTCCACGAGGCCCAGCACCGCGGGGTCAGGCTGCTGGGGCCGGACGTCAACGCGTCCGAGCTCGAGTGCACTGTGTCCGAGGCGGGCGTGCGCATCGGCCTGGGCTACGTCACCGGCCTGCAGCGGGCCGAGGGGGAGAACCTGATCCGGGCCCGCCAGGAGGATGGGCCGTTCACCACCCTGGCCAGCCTGGCCGCCCGCACCGCCCTGAGCGCGAGAGCGCTCGAGCAGATGGCCTGGTCGGGCGCGTGCGACGCGATCGCGGCCGATGCCCGCGCGGGGGCCCAGCGCCGGTCGGCCCTATGGGAGCTGGGCGGGGCGGCCGCCGCCTCGGGGACCCGGGTCCCGGGCGGCATCCAGCTCGCCCTGGCCCTCGACCTCGCCGTCCCGGAGGCGCTCCCGGCCCTGGACCGCTGGGCGCGCCTGGTGGCCGACTACGCCACCACCGGGGTGACCGTCTCCGACCACGCGCTGGCCATCCTGCGCCCGCGCCTGCCCGGGGTGTCCACCAGCGCCGAGCTCGACCGGGTCGACCACGGGGCCGAGGTCACGGTGGCGGGGATGGTGGTCGCGCGCCAGCGCCCGGGCACCGCCCACGGCATGGTGTTCCTGCTCCTGGAGGACGAGCGGGGCACGGTCAACCTGGTGGTGCCCCCGCCCGTGTACGAGCGGCACCGGCGCCTGGCCCGGGCCGAACCCCTGCTCCTGGCCCGGGGCCGGCTCGAGCGCCCACCCGCGGGGGGAGGGACCACCAACGTGGTGGTGTCAGAGCTGCACGCCCTGCCTGCGCCCGGCGCCCAGCCGGCCCCGGCCCCCGTGGTCGACCTGCCCGACCGCCGCGAGGAGGAGCCCGCCGCCCAGGAGGAGCTCGAGCGCCTGGGGGCCTCGCTGCGCGCGGTGGCGCCCCCGGTTCAGAGCTTCGCCTCCGGCCGCCGGCGTTAGGCCGCTCGCCCCTGCCGGGCCGCCCGGCGAGCCCGGTCGGACACGATCAGGAGCAGGGCCAGGAGCACGAAGTTCATGATCACCGACGACCCTCCGTAGGCCACGAACGGAAGCGTGACCCCGGTGAGGGGGATGACCCGGGTCACGCCGCCCACGATCACGAACACCTGCAGGGCGACGACGACGCTCAGACCGGTGGCCAGCAGCTTGGAGAAGGAGTCGTTGGCCAGGGTGGCCACCTTGAGCCCCCGGGCCACGAACAGCAGGTAGGTGATGAGCAGCCCGCAGGCCCCAAGCAGGCCCAGCTCGTTGGTGATGACCGAGTAGATCAGGTCGCTCTCCGGCACGGGCAGGATCGAGGCCCCGCTGGGCAGCCTGAGCAGCGACTGGTCGAACCCGGTGCCCAGCAGCCCCCCATCGGCCTGGGCGAACAGGGACTGGGCCAGCTGGTAGCTGCCCCCCGGCCGGTTGTACAGGGCCGGGTCGAACGGGTGCTCCCAGGCCAGCACGCGCTGGTGAACGTGGCCCACGTGACCGGCGATCAGCCACGCTCCCCCCAGGAACAGGACCATCCCCACCAGGGGAAACGAGAACCGGCTGGTGGCCACGTACAGGAGGGCCAGGAAGGCTCCGTAGAACATGAGCGAGGTCCCCAGCTCGCGCGTGATCAGGAGCATGGCCATGGCCGAGCCCCAGACCACGAGCAGGGGCCCGAACTGCTTCATGGGGGGCAGGGTCACCCCCAGGACCCGACGCCCGCCGGTGGCCAGCAGCTGGCGGGTGTCGCGCAGGTAGCTGGCCAGGAAGATCACGATGGCGAGCTTGGCCAGCTCGGCGGGCTGGAACTTCAGCGAGCCCAGGCGGATGTTCAGGTAGGCGCCGTTGACCTGCTCACCGAGCCCGGGCAGGCGGGGCACGAGCAGCATCCCGATGCCGAACAGGGCGATCGTGTAGCGGTAGCGCTCGAGCACGTGCAGGTCCCGGCGCAGGGCGAGGATGGTGACCACGAACAGCACCAGCCCCACCACGAACCACTGCGCCTGCTGGCGGGCCAGGGTGGTGTCGATCCGATACACCATCACGATCCCCACGCTGGCCAGGACCGCGGCCAGCGGGAACAGGTAGGGATCGGCGTCGGGGAGGGCGAACCTGATCACCACATGGGCCCCCAAACACAGGACAAGAAAGGCGGCCCCGTAGGTCAGCGACACGTCGGACAGGCGGTTCTGAGCCTGGATGAAGATGGCCGCGAAGCCGCCGGTGACCAGGAGCGCGGCCGGGGTCAGGGCGAACAGCTCGCGGGTGCGCGGCCTGAGCATGACGGCGGTCACCATACTTCCCGCCATGCCTGACGAGCGCCCTCCCAGCCTGGCCTGGGCCATGTGGAAGCGGTTCCTGCTCGGAGCCCTGGCCGTGATCGTGCTCACGGCCGGGGCCACGGCCACGGTCGCGCTGCTGCAGGTCAAGACCATCTCCGAGCGGCTGTTTCCGCCCACCAACCGCCTGCACTTCGGGAGCGAGCTGACGGGCGATCCGGGGGGCCCGGAGACCTTCCTGATCATCGGTTCGGACAAGCGGGCCCAGTCCCAGGCCGTACAGGACCGGACCTCGCCGCCGCACTCGGACACGCTCATGCTCGTGCGCATGGATCCGGGGGCCGGACAGACATCGATCCTGTCCATTCCCCGCGACCTCAAGGTGACGATCGACGGACCGGGCGGCCCGAGCACCCAGAAGATCAACGCGGCCTACTCGCTCGGCGGCGCCCGGCTGGCCCTGCGCACGGTCAAGCAGCTGCTGCACATACCGGTCAACCACGTGGTGGACATCAACTTCAAGGGGTTCCGCGACGCTGTCGACGCCGTGGGCTGCGTGTATGTCGACGTCGACCAGCACTACGTCCACCAGAACCTGGGCACGGCGGCCACCAACTACGCGAGCATCGACATCCAGCCCGGCTACCAGCGCCTGTGCGGCTCGCAGGCCCTCGACTACGTGCGCTACCGGCACACCGACTCCGACTTCGTGCGCGTGGCCCGCCAGCAGGACTTCATCCGCCAGTTCAAGGCCCAGGTGGGCGTGCAGGGCCTGCTCGACCACGCCGCCACCCTGGAGAAGGTGGGCGGGCGCTCGATCAGGACCGACATCCACGGCACCGACGGCACGCTCCGGCTGCTCAAGCTGATCGCCTTCTCGCTCGGCCGTCCGGTGCGCCAGGTGCCCTTCCAGGCCACGGCCGGGCCCTCGTTCGTGACCGCCACCCCGTACGACATCAGCCACACCGTGAGCGACTTCCTCAACGGTCCCCAGGGGCCGCGCCGGATTCCCGCCACCACGGCCCGCCGGCGGCGGGCGCCCCGGGCCGGGCTGAACCTGGCGCCCGCCCCCCACCCCGCTCGGGCCGCGGTGGCCACCGCCACCTCCCGGCTGCCCTTCCCCGTGTACTACCCGCGGCTCGTGCTCGGGGCCGGAAGCCAGCAACAGGTGCGGCGCTATCCGATCCGCGACGAGCAGGGGCACCTGCACCACGCCTACCGGGTGGTGTTCTCCACCGGCCTGATCGGGTCCTACTACGGCGTGCAGGGCATGGACTGGACCAACCCCCCGCTGCTCACCACCCCCTCGACCCGGGAGACGGTGGGGGGACGCACCTACGAGCTCTTCTACGACGGCCCCCGCCTGCGCTGGGTGGCCTGGCGCACGCCCAGGGCGGTGTACTGGATCTCCAACTCGCTGGTCGAGACCCTGAGCCAGAGGCAGATGCTGGCCCTGGCCGAGTCGGCGGCCCCGCTGGGCTGAGCCGGAGGTCGCCCTGGCCCGGTCGGGGCGCCGCCGCGGGGGTCAGCCGGGGGCGGCGTCCAGGGCGGCGTTGACCAGGGCGTCGGCCCGCCGGTTCTGCGCCCGGGGGACCGAGCGCACCACCCACCCCCCGGGGAACGCGCCCAGCTCGCGCCTCACCCGATCGTGGAGCGGACGCAGGGCCGCGTGCTTGACCCGGTACTGGCCGTTGACCTGCCGGGCCACGAGCTCGGAGTCGTTGACCACCTCGACCTCGGTCGCCCCCAGAGCCCGGGCCCGCTCCAGGCCGAGGAGCAGGGCCTGGTACTCGGCCACGTTGTTGGTGGCCACTCCCAGGGTGCGCGAGACCTCGTCGAGCCGTTCTCCCTCGGGGGTGGCGAGCACGGCCGCCGCCGCCGCCGGACCGGGGTTGCCGCGCGCTCCGCCGTCCACGTGGACGACGAGCTTCAAGCCCGCCGGGGTCCGGCGGAGTTGTCCGATCCGGGGTCCACGGAGCCCGGCTCCCGCGGCCGATCGCGCTGGCGCCGCGCGGGGATGTCCTCGTCCGCAGCGCGGTCCGGCGGGCCGGCCTCGGGCCCGCTCCGCGGCGGCTGATCGTCCCGGCGTGAGCGGCGGTCGATGATGACCGTCACGTTGGGATCGTCGCGGTAGTACTCGACCAGCCTGTCGTAGAGCTCGTCGGCCAGGGCCTGGGGGACGACGCAGTAGATCATGGCCCCTAGCCCGCCACCACGTGCAGCTCTCCGTACTCGTCGGCGGCCGCGTTGGGGACCTGGTCGGCCGGATCGAGCTCGCTGAGCTCGTCGCCCTGGGCCACCACCCGAACCCCCGAGGCCTCGTCGGCCAGGTCGATCTCGTAGCGGTACCAGCACAGCTCCCAGCCCACCAGCACCGAGACCAGGCTCCCGGTCAGCTCGGGGCGCACCACCACGAACGGCGCTCCCAGCGAGCGGGCCACCCCGGCCACCGTGCGCGGATGCTCAGAGCCGTTGAACACCTCGAGCGCGCGGGCGGTCTTGAGGTCGGCGTTGGTGGGGATGGCGTGCACGTGCCGGGGCTCGCGCCGGCCCACGATCTGCTGGCCGTTGCCCGTCCAGTCCGCCGCCCCGGGGCCCCCGCCCGCCTCGCGCGTGGCCGCCGCCGAGCCCTGCCGGTTCCGGGCCACGGACAGCTCGCGCACCATGCCCTCACCGCGATGGCGAAGCCGGCCCAGCAGCGACCGCCGGTCCGCGCGCGGGCTCACGGCCAGCGAGTCGTCGACCCCCTCGCGGATCCACCCCTCGTGGGCGGCCCGGGCCACGCACAGCTCGCACACCATCCGGCGCGAGCCCCCGCTCAGGAACACGTCGGCGTGCTCGCCGCGCAGGAGGGTGCGCCCGCACACGTCACAGGTGGGCGACCCGTGGCCGGTGGTAATCGACTTGCGCGCCACGGGCTTAAGGTAACGCGTGCCCGGCACCAGGCCGCCGGGATCGGGCCCCGTGGTCGCCCCGGGCCCCCGGCCGGATGAGGGTCAGGCCCGCAGGGGAGCCTGCTCGTCCGCGGCCTCCGCCACCACCTTCTGAGCCAGGTGGGCCGGCACCTCCTCGTAGCGCAGGAGCTCCATCGTGTAGTCGCCCTGGCCCCCGGTGATCGAGCGCAGGTCGGGGGCGTAGGTGAGCATCTCGGCCATCGGGACCTCGGCCTTGATCTCGGTCATGGCCCCCGAGGGCTCCATCCCCTGTGGCCGCCCGCGGCGGCTGTTCAGGTCCCCGATGACCTCCCCCACCGTGTCCTCGGGAACCGACAGGGTCACGAGCATGATCGGCTCGAGCAGCACGGGCCCGGCCTGCTCGAGGGCCTGCCTCATGGCCTGGATGCCGGCCAGCTTGAACGCGATCTCGGACGAGTCGACCGTGTGGTAGGACCCGTCAACCAGACGCACCCGCACGTCCTTGACCGGGTAGCCGGCCACCACCCCCGCCTCCATCGCCTCGCATACCCCCTTCTCGACCGCGGGGATGAAGGCGGCGGGGATGACGCCGCCCTTGATCTTGTTGACGAACTCGAATCCGGTCTCGGGGGGCAGCGGCTCGATCTCGATGTGGGCGTCGCCGAACTGCCCCCGGCCCCCGGTCTGCTTCTTGTGGCGGCCGTGGGCCTTGGCCGGCTTGCGGATGGTCTCCAGATACGGGACCCGCGGGGGCTTGAGGGTGACCTCCGCCCCGAAGCGCGCCTTCAGGCGGTCGATGATCACCTCCACGTGGATCTGGGACAGGCCGGCCACGATCTGCTCGCCGGTCTGGGAGTCGCGGTGGAGGTCGATGGTCGGATCCTCCTCCTGCAGGCGCCGGAGCCCGCTGACCACCTTCTCCTCGTCCCCCTTGGCCTTGGGCTCCACCGCGAACGCCATCACCGGCGCCGGCAGCTTGATCTGAGGCATGGCGATCGGCTCGTCGCGGGCCGCCAGCCAGTCCCCGGCCCGCGTCTCCTTGAGCTTCGCCACCGCCCCGATGTCGCCCGGACCGAACTCGTCGGCATGCGTGGTCCCCTTGCCCTCGAACACGATCAGCTGCCCGATGCGCTCCTTGACGTGGGCGCGGGTGTTGAGCACCTGGCTGTCGTGGCGCATCACCCCCTGATAGACGCGAAACATGTTGATCCGGCCCGCGAACGGGTCGGCCCGGGTCTTGAACA
>Ga0307477_10000948_pt1 | contig 26971 bp, 20 predicted proteins | sample atmos_gasesECM2C_FD_203316 | JGI IMG/M metagenome (GOLD analysis project Ga0307477, IMG submission 203316) | Hardwood forest soil microbial communities from Morgan-Monroe State Forest, Indiana, United States - atmos_gasesECM2C_515 | ecosystem: Environmental > Terrestrial > Soil > Temperate...
ACCAGGCGGTCCAGCGTGGCCTTGGTAGCCTGGTCGAGCGAGACTGCGGGAGCGATTCTCGACATGCACCAACAACTCTAGCCGAAAACCACAATAATGTAAATAACTATCTGGACGATGTACTAGCGCAACCAGTGCAAATATGATTGCGACGCCTAGAACCAGCGGATCGAGGGGAGCAACCCCATAGATCTCGTTCTGAACAATTGAGCGCAATGAGATCGAACTAACGATACCTAATATCAATCCAGTCCCAACCAAGGCGAGTCCTTCTCGCAACACTAGCTTGACGATCCCAGAATGTGTGCTGCCCAACGCAACTCGAATCCCGATTTCCTTCCGCCGTTGCACTACTAAATAAGCAAACGGCTGACACGACACTCTGCACCAACGAGGGTGTCTTCACGGCCTCAAAGGTTTATTCCCTGCTACAGCTATATTTCTTCTCTGCGAAAGGAGCGACAGATCCCACCCTTGGCGTCTCGTACAAAAGCTATCTCGGGACGGTCCTGATCACCGACGACCGCCGGCAGTTCGGGATAGATTCGGTGAGACTTTCCATCCCACATTCATCCCATGGAGTATTACGGACCATGACTGAAAGGATTGCAAACATTGACTTTTGGTCGGATCAAAACGGAAGGTAAGTGCCTTATTTTTCAGTGCTTTACGTGATTAGCAACCGCCGCATTCGGCCACTCTGCCACCTCTCCGGCGTGCGGAACAACAGTTTACCACGGTTGAGGTGAGGGCCCTTACCGACCCTCAGCTGCATATTTACGTGCCTCTTGCCTGAGTGTACTCACTTCATTGAACCTGCCTCCATCTTCATCGCAGAGCGCGAAAGACGCGGGGTACCTCGGACTGCGGCGAGGAGGGAGGAGCTCTGGCCAAGCGAACGGCAGATGCAAGTCGTGAACCGAGTTTTGACACTAGAGGGGGCCACATTTCCCTCGTCCTGTGTCTTCGTGCGGCACAATTGACAAAAAGGGTTCAGTTCTCTACTGTTTTGCCTTTCAAGTAAACGATTACCGGCAGCGCAGACGCCCACGGCAGCAGAAACAGGAGTGGACCGATGGCCATTGTCGCAGGAGTCGATTTCGGAACGCTGAGCGTTCGCGTCTCTTTAGTGGATAGCGACCGCGGACTGATTGGCTCTGCCATCTCCGAATACCCTTTGCACCGAAAACGCGAGGATCCAGACTATGCCACGCAATCGCACGAAGACCACATGCGTGCGCTGGCATCGGCGACTCGGCAAGCGGTAAAGCAAGCCGGCATTTCAGGGGAGCAGGTCGAGGCCATTGCTCTGGACACCACGGGATCCAGCGTGATTCCGGTGGCCGCCGACCTCACACCGCTCGACAACTACTACCTCTGGTGCGATCACCGCTCCAAACAGGAAGCTGCCGAAATTACCGAACTCGCACACCGCGAGAAACTGGAGGCCATCGAGTGGTGCGGGGGCGTGTACTCCTCCGAGTGGGGATTCGCCAAGTTGCTGCACTGGCTGAGGCACAATCCCGACAAGCGCGTGAAGTTCGCGAGCGCCTTCGAGCACTGTGACATGGTCGTGGCCACGCTGTGCGGAGTTACAGACCCAAAGAAAGTTAAGCGAAGTGTTTGTGCGATGGGCCACAAATGGATGTGGAACGCTGCCCTGGGCGGGCTGCCCCCGGAAAGCTTTCTGGTGAAAGTTGATCCGCTGCTGGCTGGCGTTCGCGCCAAGCTGGACGGACAATATGCGACCTCCGACAAGATTGCAGGAATGCTGGCGCCGCAGTGGGCGGAGAAGCTTGGCTTGCGCGCCGGCATTCCCATCCCAGTAGGAGCGTTTGATGCGCACTGGGACGCCATAGGCGCCGGAGCCAGAGAAGGCGACGTGGTCAACGTGGTCGGCACCTCAACTTGCATTATTGCGTATGCAAAACAGGCGGAGTTAATTCCGGGTGTCTGCGGCGTGGTAAAAGGCAGCGTGCACCCGCAATACACGGGCGTGGAAGCCGGTCTCTCGGCGACGGGCGACATTTTCAGCGCCATTGCACAGCGGGCGAATACCACCGTCGCTGAACTGAGTAAGGGCTTGGACGATTATCGCGCCGGGCAGACTGGATTGCTGCGCATGACCTGGGACAATGGCGACCGAACCGTGCTCGTCAATCCCAATCTCGGCGGGATCACGCTGGGATGGAATCTGCAGCACACCGCCCCGGACGAACTGTTCGCGGCCATCGAGGGAACTGCATTTCACACCCGGGTGATTCTCGATCGCATGAGCGAATACGGTGCGCCGACGCTGCGCGTCATCAACGGCGGCGGCATTCCGCAGAATAATGCCGTGCTGAACCAGGTGTACGCGAATGTGCTGGGAAGACCGGTGCTCGTGCCGGGCAGCAAAGTGACCGGGATTGGCTCCGCTATTTTTGCATTTCTCGCGGCGGGCACGTTCAAAACGATCGCCGAGACACAAGACCGGATCTGTTCGTCATTTAAAGTCTACGAACCCGAGAAGCCTGCCCAGCGAGTGTATGCCGATCTTTATGAGCACTATCGTCGACTCTATTTCGCTTTCGGCGAACCGGGAAACAGTGATTTTGGAAAAGTATTACCCGCTTTGATCCAGATCGCAAAGGCGGCCATGAAATCCTGATTTCCCGATGTTGTGAGCAACTGCAATTTGGACTCGCAGTCCTCGCAAGATCACGGAGGAGAGTGCAACATGTCTTCCGACACCAGACGAGAGTTCCTGCAGAAAGCTGCCAGCGTTGGAGTTGCCTGCTCCGCCAACCTGCTCGGGAACCGTTTCGCATTCGGTCGAACCGCGCAAGACGCCCCCGCCGACTCTGCCCCAGTCGCGCGGATCTACGTCGATTCCCGGCGGACGATCGCTCCCCTAGATCGAAACTTATTTGGATCATTCCTTGAGCACCTCGGTCGCGCTATCTATGAGGGCATTTACGACCCGGGCTCATCCTTGTCGGACGCGAACGGATTCCGCAGGGACGTGGCGGAACAAGTGCGCAATCTCGGGGTTCCGATCATCCGCTATCCGGGCGGCAACTTTGTTTCGGGCTACAACTGGATGGATGGGGTCGGACCGAAGAAAGATCGTCCACGCGTGCTCGACAAGGCGTGGAATACGCTCGAAACCAACCAGTTTGGCACCAACGAATTCATGGCGTGGTGCAAGCTTGCCGGGACAAAGCCCCTGATGGGGCTGAACCTGGGGACAGGCACAGCAGAGAAGACGGCGGCACTGGTGGAATATTGCAACCTCGAGAAAGGCACCAAGTGGAGCGACCTGCGGCGCAGCCACGGTGTTGAACAACCCCACAAGGTGGAGCACTGGTGCCTGGGCAACGAGATGGACGGGCCTTGGCAAATCGGGCACATGACGGCCACCGAATACGGCATGAAGGCGCAGGATGCGGCGCGCCAGATGCGTGCCGTAGATCCGTCCTTGAAGTTGATTGCTTGTGGATCCAGTGGTCCCTTCATGCCCACTTATCTGGAATGGGACCGCGAAGTGTTGGAGCAGTGTTATGAGTACGTCGATGGCCTGTCTTTACATCGCTATCTCGGCAACACCCCCGAAGAAACCGGCGGCGACAGCGCCAAGTTTGTGGCCATGAACCTGAGCATGGAGAAACAGATCGCCGAGACGCTCGCAGTGTGCGATCTGGTGCGGGGACACAAGCGGTCACCGAAAAAACTGTGGCTGTCATTCGACGAGTGGAACGTGTGGTATCGACAACGCGATGGCGATGCGGTGAATGGACACGAGCACGAAGCCCCTCATCTGCTGGAAGAAGTCTACAACCTCGAAGATGCCCTGCTGGTCGGCGGAATCGTCAACAGCCTCATGCGCCACGCGGACCGGATCAAGATCGCATGCCTGGCGCAACTGGTGAATGTAATCGCTCCGCTGATGACCAATGCGAAGGGCGTGTTGCGCCAGACGATCTATTATCCCTACGGCTGGGCATTGCAATGGGCGCACGGCAGCGTGCTTAGTATGGTGGTGGAGTCGCCCACCTACGACGTTTCCGAGTTGGGGAAGGTCCCCTATCTCGATGTGGCCGGAACTCTGAGCCCGGAGGAAGGCAAAGTGTCACTGTTCATCCTCAATCGCGATCTAACCAAGGCGCAGCCAGTCGAAGTCAATTGGCAGGACAAGGCGCCGCGAAAGGTGCTGAACTCGACCATCCTGACCGGCAGTGATTTGAAAGCATTCAACAGCTTTGACGCTCCCCAGCGTGTAACTCCGCAGGCATTCGACAAACCCAGCACTGCCGGAGGGCGCACTAAGTTCGAGGTGCCGGCCCGCTCTTACACGGTCATTCAGTGGGCCCCATGATGCGGTGAGGCGTGATTGATTTGTGTGGCGGCGTAAGCCGCGCGGCCAGCACAGGCTCTAGGGCCGAACTGGTTTTTTCCCCACAGAATTCTTGCCGGGCACCAGAAGGGTCGACTCGCGCAGCACAAGGTGCGTTTTCAGGATGTACTCCGTTCCTGTAGGCGATGGGGTTTCGCGTTGCACCTCCGTGAGCAGGGCATCGAAGGCTAAACGGGCCAGCTCCGCTTGCGACATCTGCACTGTGGTCAGCGCGGGCAAGACAAATTGGGCGAGTCGAATATCGTCGAAGCCGATCACCGATAGATCCAAGGGAATCAGGATTCCTTCTTCATAGGCTTTTCTCATCACCCCGATCGCGGTCATGTCGTTCGAGCACAGTACGGCCGTCGGACGCGTGGGCCCGTCCAGGAGCTTGCCCAAGGCAACGATTCCGCCCTCGATGGTATGCGTTCCTTCCACGATCAAAGCGGGATCGACCTCCAGCCCGATTTCTGCCATCGAACTGAGAAACGCCTGCCGGCGGGCCTGGGCCGACTTCAATTGCAGCGGGCCGGAGATGAAGGCGATCTGCTGGTGCCGCAGTGCCGCCAGATGCTGCACCGCCTGCCGGATCCCGTGCTGGTAGTCGATGCGAATATTGCTGACCCGGGGACGTGCCGGTCCGACGTCGACGAAAACCAGTGGCACTTTGCGCAATTTCAAGTCTTCGAGCAAACCCTCTTCCATGCCGAAGGTCAGGATGGCCACGCCCTCCACGCGGCGTTCGATCATCCGCCGCACCGCGGTCTCCATGTGGGTGGGATCATTGCCGGTCGAAGTCAGCAGAATCTCGTAGTGATGCTGCACCGCAATTCGCTCGAACACCTGCACGATCTCGGGAAAGAAGGGATTGGTGATTTCGGAAATGATCAGCCCGAAAATCCGGCTGCGGCCGGAAACCAGCGCGCGCGCCTGGGTGTTGGGATAGTAGCCGAGTTCATCGATGACGCTCCAGACCCGCTTGGCGAGCTGCGGGTTGACCGTGGGAATCCGATTGATGGTGCGCGACACGGTCGCGGTGGAAACTCGTGCACGCTTGGCAATTTCCCGGATGTCCATGAGTGAAGTCGAGCGGTCTGCAAGGTGCGGGCAAAGTGATGATACCAAACGAGCAATCGCTCACCCAGGTGCACCTCGGATTACGATACACAGGCTTCGTTCTATGGCGTGAAGAAAGCTTGCGAGCCGGTGTACGTGCACCTGGATCTGTCGAACTACAGCGTTGCGGTCGACAACACGACAAATGCTCCTCTCAATGGTCTGTCGGTCAGCGCGAGAATTTATTCGCTGGATGACAAGCTGCTCCAACGTGAAGAGCGCAGGGACGCAGTCGCCGATGCTGTCACCGAAGGATACAAGCTGGACCTTGCGCCGCTGTTAACGTCGAACGGGATTCTGTTTGTAAAATTGTTTCGCTGCTGCCGGGGGAGAGCGGGGGAGAGCCGGGAAATCAAAATCGAGTATCCTATGAAGTCTGGAAACGGTGAGGCGCAGTTGGCCATTCGGGGGTGGAATCTTTCGAGCCAGATTGTGCAAGTTGCGTCATCTGGGTCTTAGAGCGGACGAACGAGTTTGCTCCACATTGAGGTTCGGATCACAACACCTTCGACTCAATGTCCCGCTAGAATGTAGTGAACGATGGGACCGGTAGCGATAAAGAAAGGTCAGACGCGAGAGCGTGCACCCGCCTCTCGAGAGATGGGTACTCTGCGCTGTGACCATTGTGGTGAGGAATTTATCATCTTTCACGATCCTACATTTGTGAACAAGACGGCGGCTGAGCGTCAAGCCCATTGGCTGGAAAAAGTTCTGGCCGAGGAGCACGAACGCGAACGGAAGCACCCCGATCGAATCCAGTTGCCGGAATAGCCGACCAACCGCCCACGGTCTAGGCGGCAGGGTTCTTTTTCCAGGTAAGAAACATCAGGGCCCTTGCAGCTTGGGTTCTAGAGAGGTGCCCTCGCCCCGAGAGCGTTGGCGGCCGCTCTTCTGCTGGTACATCAGCGCGTCGGCCGAGGCTAACAGAGTTTCAAGATCGGAAGTCTTCGGATCACCTGCCGAAACGATCCCCGCACTGAACGAGAGACGATGGTTGCGGCCTGCCGCACTATTGCACGCGGCCAAATTCTGCTGAATGCGGCTCGTGATGCTGGCAATCTTGCTTTCCGCTGCCTCGGCAACAAAAATGGCAAACTCATCCCCTCCGAGACGGGCAACGATGTCCGACTCTCGAAAGCTTTCTCTTAACACATTTGCGGCGTCGACCAGGGCGCGGTTTCCTTCTTGGTGACCGAACGTGTCGTTGATTCGCTTCAAACCGTCAAGGTCGACGAAGGCTATTGAGAAAGGCTCTCCGGTTCGATTGGCCAGCTTCACGCGATGCTCGGCAAGCGCGAAAAATCCTTTGCGGTTGTACAGTCCAGTAAGATCGTCAACCAGAGAAAGGCTCTCCAAGAGCGCATTTGATTTCGCCAGTTCCTGCGCCTTTAGAGCTAGCTTCTCCTCCACGACCTTGCGTGCTGCAATATCCCGTTCGAGTTCCTCGTTGGCCCGTATGAGTTCGGCAGCCCTTTCTGCCACCAGCTCTTCCAGGCGGACTCGATATTCCTGCAGCTCTCTTTCGACGCGTTTGCGCTCAGTGATATCGCGGGAAATTCCCATCGTGCCAATAACGTTTCCTTTGCGATCCACCAACCGCAACTTGGTCGTAAGGACCCAAGTCTCGCGTCCATCGGTCCACGTTTCTTTCTCTTCTGCGTCAATGATGGGCAGACCGGTGCGGATGATGTCCTGTTCGTCAGCAAACGCCTGTTTCGCATGCTCTTCGCTGAACATATCAAAATCGGTTTTGTTGACCGCTTCAACCGGATCTCTTAGTCCAAATTTGACCGCGAGTGATCGGCTGATGCGCACAAAACGGCTCTTGCGGTCTTTGAAGTAGACCCCGTCGGGGATGTGCTCTAGAAACGCCCGGAGCAGATCCTCCTCTTCAACTCGTGGAATTAGCCTCTTTGGCACACACAGCCCTTGTACGCCATTGACGCCACGGCTAGTATTTCGTCGACCCTTCGCGAGATTGTAATCCCTTTAGAAGCCATGCGAAACGCTTTCCCGTAGTTTGCTAGCGTAAAAGCGATTGCATTCGTTGGCCCTGCGGCGAGCTGGTTTTAAGGTGACGGCCTTCCACGGGAAGGCTCGGAGCCAAGTCGGTATCTTCCGTCCTCTCGTTGAACCAGGCTTCTTGCCCGCCGAGTCGTCTCGGACGGACTCCCGGTCCTGAGACAAGCAGTCGGGCCTGGGGAATGCTTGGGGCAAGATGATCCCTACGCTCGGCTGGTCCTCGGACAGCGGCCTTCGCCTGTCCGAGCGTCGAACCCGCAGGGCCGAGTCCGCCCACAGAGGGCAGCATTTTTGGTCCATTGAAAATCTTGTTGCTCGCGTACCTCCGGTCCGGGCTGACGATCGTGCAATCATAGCGAGACCGGCCCATCTGAGTTAGAATTGCACCGCCACCCTCTTCGGAGATGCACGGGCATGTCGCGCCAGCGTCTGCTTTTGGTCTGGACTTTGGGCTCGCCACAGTGATCGAGAAATCGTCCCGCCAACTGCACTGTATTAATTGCTTTCTTCGCGTGTCTCGACCGCTTTAATTTTTGTTGTGTGTTGTGGCTGCGACTGACGAGGTTTCCGTGCAAGTGGCGACCGCAGGTTCGGAGCTGCACAGATGATCGGCAAATCACTCCGCTCGTATCGCATCGAGTCTAAGCTCGGGGCCGGTGGGATGGGTGTGGTCTACAAGGCGGTGGATTCGCGCCTTGGCCGAACTGCCGCGATCAAGATTCTGTCCGCGACGGCTCTCAACGCAGACCGAGAGCGCCGCTTCATCCAGGAAGCGAAGGCCGCCTCGTCGCTGAACCATCCCAACATCGTCACCATCTACGACGTCGATACCCAGGAGATCGATGGAAAGCCGGTGCAATACATCGCCATGGAGTACGTGGCGGGAGACACGCTCGATCACCTGATTGGCCGGAAGGGTCTTCGGGTTCGTGAGCTTTTGAAGTATGCCGTGCAGGTCGCGGACGCCCTGGCCGCCGCGCACGCCGCCGGGATTGTGCATCGTGACTTGAAGCCCGCGAACATAATCGTGACACCGCAGGGGACGGTCAAGATCCTTGATTTCGGCTTGGCCAAGTTGAGTGAACCAGGGGAAACAGATGCCTACGCCGAGACCTTGCATGGCGAGGGGTCGCCTCTTACGGAAGCGGGCACCATCCTGGGCACGGTTGCCTACATGTCGCCTGAGCAAGCCGACGGGAAGAAGGTCGACACGCGTTCCGACGTATTCTCTTTTGGCTCGGTGCTTTATGAAATGGCGACAGGGCAACGGGCGTTCGCGGGTGGGTCCAAGCTGTCGTCGCTCTCGGCGGTGCTCTACAAGGATCCGCAGCCGCCGTCTCAGACCATTCCGGAAATTCCGCCGGAACTGGATCGGATCATTGCGCGATGTCTTAAGAAAGATCCCGAGCGCCGCTGGCAAACCATGGCCGATGTTAAGGTGGCGCTGGAGGAGTTGCGCGACGAGACGGATTCCAGCAAGGTCGGCCTAGTAAGTCCAGCACTGGTTTCACGCAGTATCCCGCCAGCAAGGCGCTGGCTGATTGCTCGGTTAGTGACGGGAATTGTGCTCGGAGTTGCGCTGGGACTTGTGTCCGGCATTTCTTATGAGCAGAAGTTTTTCCGTCCCGAACCGCCGTCGTTCCAGCGCCTGACGTTTCGCCGCGGTGACGTTACCTCGGCGAAGTTCGCGCCTGGCGACAACGTTGTCTATTCTGCCGAGTGGGACGGCGCTCCATCAACTCTGTTTTCCGCGCAGCCAGGAAATCGGGAAGCGAGGCCGTTGCAACTGCCCAGCGCAAGAGTGCTCGCCATCTCGCAGAGCGGGGAGATGGCGATCCTGTTGGGCGGCGGAGACGTCGGTACCCTGGCGCGCGTGCCCTTTGGCGGGGGCGCGCCCAGAGAAATCCTAGAAGGAGTGAGTGGCGCGGACTGGGGTCCGGATGGGGAATCGCTGGCCGTGGTGCGAACGGTGGGCGGACGTTACCAGCTGGAATATCCCGTAGGAACGATGCTGTACGTCACCGAGAAGCGGCCGCCGTTGATGCCGCGCGTTTCAGCGGACGGCAAGCTGGTCGCTTTTTTTGATTTTGATGTTGAAGTCGGCGATTATGCGCTTTGCGTAGTCGGCCCGAACCATCCCAGGCAGGTGCTGTCCCGGGGATGGCGCGCCACCGGTGCCTTGAATTGGTCGGTGGACAATCATGAAGTGTGGTTTTCTGGCGGTCAGCCCGGTAGCGATCCGGCGCTCTATGCCGTCACGCTCACGGGTGCGCAGCGGCTGATTTCTCAGACTGGTGGAATCATCGTGATGCAGGATGTGGCCCGCGATGGCCGCGTTTTGCTGAGCACGGTCAATTCGCGACTCGGCATCCTCTATGTACCGCCGAACGGCTCCGCCCAACGCGATCTAGCCTGGCTGGATTCATCCTTACTCTACGAGCTTTCGAACGACGGTCGATCGGCCCTGTTCGTCGAGCTTTCGAATGGTCAGGGACGCAACTCGGCCATTTATATGAGGAAGACGGACGGCTCACCCGCCATACGCCTGGGCTATGGGAATCGGCCCTCGCTGTCGCCGGATGGTAAATGGGTAGCCTGTATCCACCATGAAGGGGAGCGCTCCGCTCTGATGTTGCTTCCCACTGGTCCCGGAGAATCGCGATTTCCGAAGATTGAAGGTATTCACTTCGATGGCGTGGAATGGCTTTCCGACAACAAGCGGATCCTGTTCACAGGCAACGAGACCGGTCATGCGACCCGAACCTGGATTTACGACGTGGAGGAGAAAAAATGGACCCCACTTACGCCGGAAGGCACGCGGGGCACCCGTGTTTCGCCGGACGGACAATGGTTCGTCACCGTAGATGCGCACAAGTTATTGCTGTCGCCTTTGGGAGGCGGGGAATCCAAAACAATCGTTGACTTGCGGAACGGTCAAAGCGCCGTGCGATGGAGTGGCGACGGGCGGTACTTGTTCCTGCAACAGCGTGAAGCCTCCGGCATAAAAATCACCCGGCTCGAGATTGCCACTCATCGTCAAGAGCCTTGGCTGGTCGTGAGGGTTCCTGAGCCTGGGGCCGAGTTCCTTGGGCCGCTAGCCTTGTCTGCCGACGGGACGGCCTGCGCCTCTACCTTCCAGCATGATCTTGCCAACCTGTTCCTGGTTAGAGGGCTGAGGTAATCAAGCTCTTATCCTGATCGCTGGCGCTTCGGCTTCAGATTCAACGTGCGAATCAGCCGAAACAGGTGGTTGGGATGCACCCCGAGGATTTTGGCAGCCTCGGTATAATTTCCATCCGCTTGCTCGATGGCGCGCTCGATGAGGGTCTTTTTCGCCTCGCGAATGCCGTCGTGCAAAGCGCTGACCGGTTCCCCGGAGGCGGCTGTTTCTTCCAAGATCGACTCCGGAAGATCCTCGGGAAGAATTGATTCCGTCGAACCCAGGACCACGGCGCGCTCAATGGCGTTCTCCAATTCGCGGACGTTACCCGGCCAGTCGTAGCGCATGAGGCAGGTGCGAGCCTGCGGAGAAATGCCCGCCACACGCCGTTTTACTTTTTGGCTGTAGTTCGCCGCGAAGAATGCCGCGAGCAAGGGGATATCCTCTCGCCGCTCGCGCAGGGCCGGCATGCGGAGCGAGACGACGTTCAGGCGATAGTAAAGGTCCGGGCGAAACTCGCCGGTGCGGGACGCCTCTTTCAAGTCGCGATTGGTGGCGGCGATCAGGCGAATGTCGAGTTTGATAGGACGCGTACCCCCGACTCGTTCGAACTCCCGCTCCTGCAGGACCCGCAGGAGTTTGGCCTGCATAGCGACGGCCAGTTCCCCGATTTCATCCAGAAACACTGAGCCGCCCTCGGCGATCTCCAGCTTTCCTTTCTTCTGAGCGACAGCCCCGGTAAAGGAACCCTTTTCATGTCCGAACAGCTCGCTCTCGAGCAAAGTCTCGGTGATGGCCGCGCAGTTAATGGCCACAAATGGTTTGTCCGCCCGGCCGCTATTCTCGTGGATGGCCCGCGCGACCAGTTCTTTCCCGGTGCCGCTTTCCCCGGAGATCAGGACCGTCGAATCGCGCCCGGCAACGCGGGAAATGAACTCGTAAACGTCGAGCATGGCCTTGCTCTCCCCGACCATGCTGTGATGGATGCTGAGTTCTTCGTGGAGGCGACGGTTCTCTCCTCCCAGCCATTCCAGGTGGCGCGCGTTCTCAACGGTCAGCGCGGCGATGTTTCCCAACGCCGAGACCAATTGCAGAAGGTCGGAATCGAAGCGCACGCCGGGCGAACTTGCGTCCAGGTATATGACGCCCAGGAGCTTGTCCTGTACTGCAAGAGGCACGGCCAGGACGGATCCTACTTTCGGTGCCATCAAGCTATCCGCTTCCCGAAAGGTCTCGTCGCTCAGGACGTCGTTGGAAAGGACGGCAAGATTCTCCTCCAGAACGCGGGTCAGGATAGTCTGGCTAGCATGAACCGGCTGGTTCGCTCCCAGGCGACGGTCCCTGCCGCGGATGGAAGAAAAACCATCGATACCGTTATCGGTCAATAAGATGGCAGCTCGATCGGCGGGGGCGATCTCGAGCACGGTTTCCAAAACTTTTTCCTGCACCGCGTCCAGGCCACGCACCGAGTTCAAGGCTCGGCTGAAATCGAGTAATACGTTGAGGTCGCGAACCGTTTTCGCGGTGGCGGGCAAGCTGTTGGGGCGCTGAGGCTGCAGGTAAAGCAAGTCCTCTTTTCGCAGAAGAACGGTGGGGCCGCCTGGGGTTGGAGTAGCGTCAAGTTGCAGGGACGCGGCGCCCGTGGTGGGCTCAGTGTTTGCTCCCTGGAAGATGAAGATCGAGTTTCCGATGCGGATCTCATCGCCTGGAACCAGGACTCTATCCCTTATGGGGACGCCGCTGACGAAGGTGTTATTGCGACTCTTAAGATCCTGAAGCCGGAACCCTTCCCCAGCTTTGCGAATCACGCAGTGCCGTCGCGAAACCAGCCCGTCGAGAAGTGAAATTTCATTTGACGGGTCGCGACCAATCGAGACTTCACCGTTGGTCAGCCGGAACAGCTTACCTTGGAGGGGGCCGCTAACCGCCTCCAGCCGGGCCCCGATTGCCGGGGCGATGACGTCTTGACCCGAGTGGCCCATTACGGAATGAGTATATCCCGGACCTGCCGCGATCCGGAGTGCCCGCACCTAACATAAATGTTAGGCGCCGAGCACCTTTGTTTGGGGTTCTCGCGCCCGAACGTGACTGGGGACAATCCAAACGGGCCAGAAAACCATACTTTTCCCAACAAATTGTGCTCATTGCTCATTACACTCCTATTTCCGCTTTGGAACGCGGCTTGCATTTACAAAGACACTTGCGACGGACAAACCGAGCAAGGCTACAAAATCCCCCCAGGGACCCTAAGGAGCAACACCCATGGTTCAGATCAATGCAAAGCGCGCAATCAGAATCTCGATTCTAATTGCCGGGCTGGTAGGTACTTTCCTCGCAGCTAACGTACAGCTTGTCCCCGTCGCAGACGGCGGGCCGATTTTCGTGTGCCCCCCGGGCCATCACTGCCAAGCTAACTTGCCGCCGATCAGCTAGTCCATCGCGGGCGGAACAGCAAGCGAGAGATTGTCAAAGCAACCAGTGGTAAATTGGGGCCCAACCCTTCGGGCTCGCTATCTTTAGGCTGGCGGAAAAATACAATCCGCCAGCCATTACTTTTTCTGCTCAGTCTGTTGCCGACGTATCCAGCTTTGTTTCAAGTCCAGCCTTATGATTCGCACCGACGGTATGCGGACTTGTTGGGTTCACCCCTGCGCTAGCCCTCGGCGAGGGTCACTTGAAGTGGAGGATGTAGGCTCCAAGCAAGATGAAAACGAACGGGACAACCCGGTCGCCCCACCGGTCGAGTATGCCGAAAACAAGTGGATGGTTTCCGAGCCATCTGCCGACGAAACACCACACGGCGACAAGGGCACCATACCCCGTCAAGATCAACCAGAGTTGAGCTCGAGCGATCACAAAGAAGGGGACGTAGACGCTTATATTGTCAGCTCCATTCGAAACAGTCAGGAGCGCGATGGAGGCCACGCTGAGGTCAGCGAGGCCAAGCCGTTCCGACTTCGTTCGCCGCGCGTGAAGCAGCAACCTTACGCCGATTGCCAGCGGTACTAGACCGAGGAACCGAATCCAGCGATGCGGTATAGCTAGAGCCGCGAGCGCCCCGACCAGGCTCAGCAGAACGATAGCCGCGAAACCTAGGTACTGACCGGCCACGATGCGGCGCGCCGGAATCCGTCGCGCATAAAGCAGAGTCAGCAGGAAGGCGTCATCAAGGTTCGTGGTAGCGAACGTTGCCAGGCTCGCAGATAGCACCTCCAGATATCGATTCACTGAGGACTCTGTCTTCCCCTTCCGGAGGCGGGTTTCCAGCTGCCCCTCAACGATCGCGAGCGTTACTGACGGCGCTTAAGAACCGGCGCGCCAGTTCGGCAATTCTGTCGGGTTGGCGTCGCCGGATGGCTTCGCGGGGGATCAACTCTCCACCAATTCCCAGCGCTACCGCCCCGGCAGCAATGAAGCTGAACGCGGTCCGCTGGTTCACACCGCCGGCCGCAATCATTGGAACGTTGGGAAACATGGCTTTAAGATCTCGGATGTAACTGTCGCCTCCGATGTGCCCGCAGGGAACAACTTTGACGAAGTCCGGACCAAGCTTCCATGCAGTGATGACCCCAGTGGGAGTGAGGGTTCCGGGGATCACGACGACATCCTGGCGCACCGCGAACGTAACCGTTTCCGGGTCAAGGCCGTCACTGGAAAGGAACTTGGCGCCCGCGTCCAGACACCGGCGTGCGGTCTCGACATCGTGCACACTGCCCGCGCCAACAATTACTCCCGGAGCCTTCTGCACCAGGTTGGAAATTACTTTGATCGCTTCCGGGACCGTCAAAGTAACTTCGATGATCGGGATGCCGCCACGGGCGACCGCATCTGCCGCGAACAAGGCATCCTCGGTCGTCGACACGCGGATCGAAGGTATGATCCCGAGTTCTTCGATCCGGTTCCGTACCTCTTGCTTGTCCAACGATCCGGCTCCTTCGCCAATGTGTTCTTGTAAACCAGTCTGCGAAAAACCGCGGTCACCAGGTCAGGGCAATGCCCTCGTGCCCACCGCCTGCTTTAGCTGCTCCAGAGCGAGCAAGTATGAAGCGAGGGCTTGGCGATAGGCAAGTTGAGTTGCGCGATAGCTGCGCTCCGCGTCCAGGAAGTCAAGCAGGCTGACGGCGCCTTTTTGGTAAGCGTACTCGGCGATGTCCCGATCTTTTTGCGCCACGTCAAGGTAGCCCGAACGATAAAGCTGCACGACCTTGTCGCTCACACGCAATCCTTCGTAGGCGTCACGCACATCGGTCAGAGCTTGCCCATTGGTGGCTTTCTCCTGCTCTTGCGCTTGCGTGATCGCGAAGCGGGTTCGCGCGATTTCGCCCTGGTTGCGATTGAAAATCGGAAGTGGAATGCTGCCAAGGAAGTTGGCGGCATTAATTCCGTTGACGTGCGAATAGTTGCCCTGCACGGTAACGTCTTGCTTGCCAATCACCCTCTCCAGTTCGTACTGGCTCTTGGCCGCAGTCACTCCCTGCTGGGCTGCGCGGAGATCAGGCCGGTTCTGCAAAGCCTTCAGTTGGAAGTCTTCCAGATTTCCCTTCAGCGGTTGGTAGTCAAACGGTCCGTCCACGTCGTAGTCGGCGGAAACGGATTCGTAGCCCAGCAGCTGTCGCAGATCGGAAAGGGCCTGGACCTTTGCCAGTTCGGCCTGCTGATAATCGGTCTCAAACTGGAGCAGCTGCAGTTTGATCTTCAAGTAATCGTCTTCGCTGATGGCGCCTTTGCGGTAGCGCAATTCGCTGAGGTCGACGGTTTGCTGAAAACTCTTCAAATCCCTCTCGGCAAGTTCGATCGTCGATTCGGCCAGCTGCGCGTTGACGAACAGGGATGCAACGTTGAATGTTAGACCGCGCTCATTGTCGGCGACCAGCGACCGTGTCTGGGCGGTAATGTCCTTCGCTGCCTGTAATCGGTGTTGCCGTTTCTTGCCACGCTCGATCAGGTAGCTAAGTCCTATGTCGCCTTCCGTGTTGTTCTTCAGATAATCGTTGGTTGACTGTCCTGAATATAGGCCTGGATTTTGCTTGGCCGGCGAGCCCAGAGGCAAATATTCCCAGTCAGCGAAGAGCGTCGGATTGGGCCGCAGGTTGGCGGTGGTCTCCTCCGCTTCGGCCTGCTGGATCGTGGTCATAATCGCCAGCATGTTGTGGTTGTGCTGGAGCGCCATCTGAATGGCTTCGTCGATGGTGATCCGAGTCGGTCCAGTGGCTTGACCGAGTGCCAGGCTGGCCAGCGCCCACGCCAGCGCGCACGCCACCGCGCCCAGGAACACACCTGCCTGGATCGTTCCGCGGACCTCTCGGAGCAATTTAAGACTATTCAAGGGCCCCCTCTGGTTCCGGAAGTTGATCGCCATCCTTCGCGATCCAGACATAAAACGTCGGCAACAGGACGATGCTCAGCAATAAATCGGAAATCAGTCCGCCCACGATCACGATCGCGAAAGGCCTCTGCGAATCCGATCCGATGTCATGCGACAGGGCCGCGGGCAAAAGCCCGAGAGTTGCCACCAGCATGGTCATCATGATGGGGCGAAGTCTCAACACGGCGCCTTCCACCGCGGCGTCTGCGATCGAATAACCGCGCGCCCGGAGCTGGTTGATGTACTCCAGCATGATGACGCCGGTTTGCACCGACACGCCGAATAGCGCCAGCATGCCGACGCCCGACGACACGTTGAGGTAAGTTCCGGTAATCAGCAGGGCCAGAAAGCCGCCGACGCGAGCCAGCCCTACGTTCAGAAGAATGAGTAGCGCCCATTTATACGAGCGAAACATGGTGTAGAGAATGATAAAGATGACAAGAATCGTCAGCGGCACGATAAGTGCCAGCCGCGCCTCCGCTCGTTTTTCACTCTCATATTCGCCGGACCAGCCGAGGCCGTAGCCCGGCGGCAGCTTCACTTTTTGGCCGATCTGTTTGATCGCGTCTTCCACGGTGGTGCCAAGATCGCGGCCTCTCACGTTGAACGTGACGGCTACGTACCGGATGTTGCCTTCGCGAAAGATGTCGTACGCACCGTCCTTGATTTCTACGCTGGTTAATTGCGCCAGAGAAACACGTTCGCCGGTAGGGGAGAGCAGACGGACTTTCTCGATGGCCTGTTGCGTATTACGGAAGGGAGCCTGGTATCGAACTACCACGTCGTAGCGCTGCTCGCCGATCAGTACCTGACTCACCGCGTTGCCGCCGACGGCGGTCTGGACAGCGTCTTGTATGTCGGCCACGTTGATTCCAAAGCGAGCGGCCTGGCGTCGGTCGATCGTCAAATCAAGATTCGGCTGGCCGAAATCGCGCAAGAGCTTGACGTCATGCATGCCTGCAATGTTGGACATGACAGCCGTAACTTCCTCGCCCTTCTGCTCGAGAGTTTTCAGGTCGTCCCCAAAAATCTTGAGCGCCAGCGAACCCTTGGTGCCAGTCATCGTCTCTCCGACGTTGTCTTCGATGGGTTGGGAAAAGTTCCAGATCGCGCCCGGATATTTATCTACGGCGCGACTCATGGCCGCGATCAGCTCCTCCTTGTTGCGATGGAAGACCGGCCTCCACTGGTCTTTCGGCTTCAGATCAACGAAATATTCCGTGTTGCCGAACCCGCCGGTGTCGGTTCCATCGTCCGGGCGGCCGACCTCCGAGACCACCGTCTTCACTTCCGGAAAAGAGGCGAAAACATAGCGCTCGCTGGTGGTGAACTTTTCGCCCTCCGAGAGACTTGTACTATTGGCGAGCGTGCCGCGCGCCCAGATCGCGCCTTCATCGAGGTGAGGCAGGAACTCCGCGCCAATGACCCCGCCGAAACCCAGGTAAAGCGTTCCGGCCAAGGCTGCGATGCCGACTCCAGCCACGACCCCACGATGCTGAACCGCCCAGCGCAGCCCCTCGCGGTAGCGCTCCGTCAGGTAGTCCATCACCCGGTTGCGCCGTTCGTGGACGCCCTTGCTGAAGAATGCTCCTGCCAGCACCGGCGCGATGAGAACGGAAAACGTCATGGCGCCCAGCAGCGCGAGAGCGACTGTCCAGGCCATGGGCCGGAAAAGCCGACCCTCCACCCGTTGCAGCGTGAAGATGGGCATGTAGGCGGTGATGATGATGGCGATCGCATAAAAGACCGGCCGCTGCACTTCATACGCCGCCTCGCGAATCGCCTCCGCGGGAGTCTTTCCGTTCCCTGAGCCGTTATTCAGTCGACTCATGTGTCGAACGATGTTTTCCACCATGACCACCGCGCCGTCCACCACCATCCCGAAATCCAGCGCCCCCAGGGAGAGAAGATTTGCCGGAATGTGGCTCAGATCGAGCCAGATCGATGCAAAGAGCAAGGAGAACGGGATCGTCAGCGCGACGATAAGAGCGGCGCGAACGTTAAGCAGAAACAGAAACAGGATCACGCTGACCAGGATCATGCCTTCGGTCAGGTTGTGCAGCACCGTGTGCAGTGTGAAGTGAAGCAGATCGCTGCGGTCCAGCATGGGAACGACCTTCACGCCCGGAGGCAGGAGGCCGTTGTTGAGTTCGTCCACCTTCTTGTGGATGGCATCGAGCGTAGGCTGCTCTTCAGCGCCTTTGCGCATGAGCACGGCGCCCTGAATGACGTCGGGCTCGTCGATGATCCGCCCGTCCTCCATGTGATTGGCTCTGGCCATGTGGCCCAGCCGGATCTTTGGACCCTGCGTTACTTCGCCAATGTCTTTGACGCGGAGCGCGGTTCCGGTTTGAGTTTTTAAGACGGTCTCCTCGATGTCATGCACGCTGCTGAACAATCCGAGGGCGCGGACATTCATCTGCTGCATCCCGACTTCAACGAAACTGCCGCCGGCGTTGATGTTGTTGTTGGCGAGCTGCTGCTCGACTTGGCCGATGCTCAGTCCGTAAGAGACGAGTTTGCCGGGATCGATGCGCACCTGGTACTCGCGCACCGTGCCCCCGAAGTCGGAAACGTCTACGACATTTGGGACCGATTTGAACTGCTTGAGCAGAACCCAGTCTTCAATTGACCTCAGTTCCATCAAGTCGTACCGCGGATTGGTGCTTCTCAGCGTGTACCAGTAGATCTGGCCGGTGGTGCTCCAATCCGTACCGATTTGCGGCTGAAGATTTTGTCCGGGAGGGAGATTCACCTGCGTCAGCCGTTCCAGAACCTTCTGCCGGTTCCAGTCGTTGACCGAGGTGTCATCGAAGATCATGATCACGAACGACAGGCCGAAGATCGACTCAGACCGCAGAAAGGTCATGTGCGGCATTCCCGACATTTGAATCTCGATCGGGATCGTGACCTGTTGTTCCACCTCCTCGGCGGAGCGGCCCGGCCATTGCGTAATGACCGTTACGTAGTTGTCGGCGATATCGGGATAGGCCTCCACCGGTAGGTTGTGGAACGAGATAGCGCCCCATCCGGCCAGCAAGATGGCGATGGCCAGCACCACAAATTTGTTGCTAAGGGCAAAATCTACGAGGGCCCGAATCATCTCATGTCCTGTCTTGTTTGCAGATTCGCAGGCTCAATTGTTCCTGACCGACTTAGCTCTGGGATTTCCTTACTCAGTCGTACTCGCAAGGCCGGATCACACTTTGGCATCATCCGTTATTGAGCGAGCACGTGGTCCAAGACCAGGGCGTTCGTAACCACTTGTTGCCCTGGCTTAAGTCCTGATTTGATCTCTTGCAAACTTGTGTTCTCGGTCAGAACGTCTCCACTGACGACCTCGACGCGACGAAACTTCCTGTCGGGCGCAGGAACGAAGACAAAATCGCGATCGTGCATCCTCAACACCGCCGACGCCGGAACAATCGTGTGCGTTTCTCTCATTTGGCCGTGGAACGTAGCCTTCACGAACATGCCCAGACGCATGATTCCGGGATTCTGCACTTCCATGCGGACCTTGGCCGTGCGAATACTGGGATCGAGAATGGCGCCAATGTTGCTGATCGTTCCTTTGAATACTCGACTGGGATATGCGTTCAATACGATCTCCGCCTTGTCTCCCATGCGCACATTGCCCAGGTCGTTCTCATAGACGTCGCAGATGACCCAGACATCGGACAGGTCGGAAATCGTGAACGGCCCCGGCGTATTAAAGGCCTGCACCGTCGACGAATTGGTGACCTCCTGGTCGGTAATCACACCCGAGACGGGCGCCAGGACATCCACCATGCCCATGGGCTTGTCAGGATCGTTGCCTAAGAGCCGAAGATGCTCGGTCGCGGTCTCGAGGGTAACCTTGGCATCTTCAGCCGCGTCTTGCGCAACCTCGAGATCTTGCTGCGCGATGGCGCCGTGGGCATACAGGTCCACGGCTCGATTCAGCTGTTTTCGCGCGAGAAGCTCATCGGCGATGGCTTTGCGATAGGCGTCGAACCCGCCCATAACGTCATCGCTTCGAATGGTCAGCAGCAACTGGCCTTTCTGCACGGTGTCGCCGAGCTTCGCATGAATCCCCACGACCCGCCCAGAGGCCAGCGGGACGACCGGTACGTTGCGCGTCACATCGGGAGTGACCGCGCCTGTGACCACTAACTCCGAAGTCGCAGCACGCTCCGTCGCCGCCGTGAGCGGAAACTGTTCCGGATGATCCACCGTGAACAGGCTGGGGTCCGCTCCGGGAACGACGTTCGCAGGCGGCGGCGCCTCCGCAGCCGGATCTGCATGAGCTGTGCACCCGGAGAGAGCAAGCAGCGCAGGCAGAGTGAGAATAAAGAGAAGACGGAGCAGCCTCGCAGTCGGATTCAACTGTCGAATGCTGCTCCGGTTGAGATAACGCATCGTCGTCTTAACCTTCAGTTCGTTGCCAGAGTTAGAACTTGACCATGATCGCGTACCGCATGCTCGGCTCGTCTTTGCGCAGGTCGGGGCAGAAACCAGTAGAACCAGCCACACAAGTGAAGCCAGGCGTGGCCGACAAGAACGGACCCGGCACGAAGGTGGTGCTTCCCACCACAGAGCCAGCACCTGGGTTCGGCACCGTGCTAGGAGTCAAATTGTCGCCCGGTGTAATCCCACCACGACCTGTCCAATAGGGCACATTGGCATGGCGATACCCGTACTCTGCGCGGAATGTGATGTACTGCTTGGGCATCCAGTCGAAGGTGAGCGAAGTATCCCAGGCTTTGTACGGATCGCCGGGATTGGCCGTGAAATAGGGCGAACCGGTAATGGCATCGGCTCCATTGATAGGGGGAAGCAGGGTCAGGTAGCGCCCCGGATTCGCCATCGCGCCGCCGCCAAGGGTGATGCCATACAAGTCCTTCTTGAACCACCAGCGGTTGTAGAGCATCCAGCCGGCGAAGGTCTGCTTGCTGCTCGTCGCCGTATTGTGATGGCAATTCACGTTGTTATTGATGGTTCGTCCCTGTGCGCTGACGAAGCTTCCGGTACCCCCGTATTCGCATCCCAGATCGCCTGTGAGCGAGAACGCCATCTTGTCCAGGAACTTTTCTGGCCGGTCGTAGTACTTGACCTCGACGCTGTCATCGGTGTGGATGCGCGAACGGCCAAAGTGGCCGTCACCATTGCCCAGCGTATCTTCGCCCATCCCGTAGTTGTTGAACACGAGCGACAGCCACGGTTTTGGACGATACAAGATTTGTCCTCCGAGGCCGGGCTTGCTGCCCATCCTTCCATACGATTGCCATCCGTTGATAATCCAGGGTTCAATTTTTAGTTTGTCCGTGGGAAACCACTGAATGCGAACGCCGTTGAAGAACCACGGCGTATTCGATGACACGTAGGACGGCTGGTAAGTCCAGTTATCGAAGTTGTAATAACTGAAGAGGCCGATGTAGGAAACGAAGATTCCCGCATCCAGATTGAGGCCGTGGTTCACGTCCCAGTGATAGCCAGCGTTAGCCTCCGAAACATACTTATAAGCGCCACGAAGGTCCCACTGGCCGCGTCCAGCACTGGCGTCATTACGTGGGGTGGTCACGCCGAACATTCCATTCATGGTCAAAATTCGCGCGTTGACATTTTGCCAGTGGAAGTTGCCGCCAAAGCTGATCTGCTCAACCTGGAGTTCGTTGGAGCGGAAGATTTCTGTAGAACCTCCCATCGTGTCATCTCTCGGGTGGTTGAAGTCCTCAATGAAGTGGGCGTCCAGCCGGATTTCCGGCGTGAAGAATTTGGAATCCCAAACCACGTCTTTATTGCGCGCATTCCCATTCAGCCAGGTCCAGTCCGCATACGCAAATGGTTGTGTCGGTGCAGGCTTTTCGGGCAAGCCAGTACGCGACTGGGCGGCGTCCACCGGCGCGCTCAATGCCGCAGGCTCCGCTGCCTTCTCTGCCGAACTCGGCGCAGATGTTGGCGCTGCGGCCGTTGGAATCGGCTGGGCGGTGCTGCGCTTTAGTTCAGCTTTCAGTTCCTCGATTTCCGCCTGCATCGCCGCGAGTTGCTTTGCCACGGCTGGCGAAATTTCCGGATCCAGCGTTGCCGGGGCCGGCGCCGTCTTTGCCGCCGAATTGTTCGAGCCGCCGTCACGCGCCGTTTCAGCGGGCAGCGGATCACTTAGCAGCGCCACGTTTGTCTGAGTAGGCGGATTTGTCTGCGCATCGCAGCGTTGCGCCGCATTCAGGACCAGACTGAGCGTTGAAACAAGCGACAAAGCCGCGATCGCCAAGGTTTTGCACAACTGGGTATTCACGGTCATCATGTACCCATCCCCCACTGTTTGAAATTTGGATTGCATTTACTTCGGGCGACCAGCTTCAAGCCTGCCCGTGCATAGGCGGGCTTCTTCCGATCGTTCTTTCGCCCCCTGAGATTCCATCAGCAAAGTCGTAAAGGCGGCATAAGAAATTTAAAAAGAGCGCATAAAGACCTACACCAAACCCGAATCTAAAGCCAAGGCTGCACCTGCCTTGAAACCAAGGGACAGGAGAGATCAGCGCAGAGGACTGAGAGAAGATATGGTAGGCACGAGGAGCCTCGAACTCCTGACCTCTACCGTGTCAAGGTAGGGGTGCAGCAGCCGGCTATTGATACAAAAGGGGTTAATAACCGGAGGAAGGCAGAACCGGAATACTCGGTGCCAATTGCTACCAAATTGCTACCAAAACATGGCAAGTGGGTTCGGGGCTGAATCGTGGGGGATCGACCCCTTCACTGTGAGGTAGGGCCTGCGGCCCCCGAAACAACATGAAAATTTCTCAGATCCAAGCCATAATCCACGATGGCTCGGAGCGGCGAGATTGACTCGACAGTGGAGAAGCCGAGGCCGTTTAACTGTGTGATCCGGAGCGTGCGTGATAGAAGCGAATAAGTGGTGCGTTGTCTCTCCCCCTGTGGGAGCGGTGATAGCCCGAGACCCTGCTTAATGTAATCTCCAGCACGCTCTCCGCTCCCGCCAGGAGGAAGCCTATGGCGTAGAAATCTAGCTGGCCTTGCGCTCCTCTTCTGACCGGACATCCTCGGGCTCGTTTACCTTCACGGACTCCCACGTCTTGACTTGCTTGTCGGCTTCTTCTTTCGCAATACCGTACCTTTCCTGTATTTTGCCGACGAGCTGGTCCCGTTGACCGGCGATGACGGTCAAGTCGTCGTCGGTGAGTTTGCCCCATTGTTTCTTGACAGCTCCCTTCGTCTGATTCCATCGTCCTTTTGTCTGTTCCCAGTTCATGGCATCCTCCTTCTGGTCACTATAATTTGGAGCGCGTTAGATTCTAACGCTCGATCGATTCTGAGTGACGTCCCGCTTTCGAACGCGCGCTGTATTCGTGAATCCAACTATTCTGTGATGGAGCAAGCAGTAGGCCAGCCGCGAAATCTATCGCTTTTGCAAGCACATACGTGCCGCGAGCAATAGAAACATCTGTGTAACTTAGGCGGGAGAACCGGCCACTTTTTCCTACGGCAAAATACCCGTTCTCACATTGGCGCGGGGTACGGGACCTTCTCGGTGTCCGTCGTTACTAGGGGCTTAGGCTTCCAAGTCTCTTTTAGATTAAGGCTGTACTCTGCTGTGTTTTGTGAGTTTGGTACAGATCTTGCTTGGCGCATGGAGGCGCTGCTCCGCGAACGACGCAGAGACAAGTTGTTCATGTGCTTGTCCGGCGAAAAATCGGAAGGAGTACTATGAGGCGAAAATCTCTAATTCTTTGTGTCGATGACCAATGGAATGGACTTGAAGGTCGCAAAATGCTGTTGGAGGATGCTGGGTGCAAGGTTCTGGTCGCCACCAGCGGAGCAGAAGCTTTGCAACTATTGGCGTCCCATCCGGTTGACTTGGTGCTATTGGATTATCACATGCCCGGAATGGACGGGGATGTGGTCGCAGAGCGCATGAAAGCTGACCAACCCGATGTCCCAATCGCTCTCCTTTCCGCAGATGATGGGCTGCCAGAGAGTGCTATGAGATGGGTAGATGCGTTTGTGTCCAAAAGCGAGTCGCCAGCGAACCTGCTGCAGATTGTCGAGCACTTGCTCGATCTGCGTTTTCTATTTGCCCCCTCGATGGTTTAACTGGCGTGCGAAGAATGTCCACCAGATGAGTGGATAAGCGTGGCAGCCGGCGAGGCTTTTTTAAGGAGGATGCAAAAACATGATGGAGAGAATAGCGAGACTTTCCGCGCGGACGGCCCCCTCCCATTTGTGAGCTTCTGTCCGGCGTCTTGTATGGGCGCAAGTGGCAGATGACAAGGCCGACAATACGTTTTTGGCGCGCGCCATAGCGGCACGGCGAACCGCGCCTTCCCCCTTCCCGAATCCCCAGCTCGCCCGCAATCGCTCGCCAGGAGCGTCCCTGTTCGCTCAGCGCGGCGATCTGAACGAGGTCGACAGTCACTCGCTTCCTTCCGAGTTTCGTGCCCCGATTACCTCGCTTCGAAGTGCGTCGATCCCGGTTGGTAGAGTATGATCCTGAGCCTGGCTAGACTCATCGTTCTGCCAGGTACGAAACGTAAACCCGGAAATCCGAACTGGGGTGCGACTCCCCGGCCCCTTCCTGCTTTTCTTCGCACTTGGCGGGCGGGCTCATCGCGGCAAGTCCAATAGTGAACTATTCCGGCACGCTGCGGAACTGGTAGGCTGCTGATGAGGCTGCGGCTCCAAAGCCACAGCCTGATTAGCTGCCGCCCCCTTCACCCGGACAAGTCAGAATCAGCGCCTTTCAACCCTACATCCTCATCCCGGTGGCCCAATTGGCCGTTCATGCTGGTATTGCCCCCCTGATTATTCTGGTCTTGCTCCACAGCGCCCTTGCCTTGGTCTTGATCCCTCGATTTGTCCATAGGAGCGATCTCCCCTCGCTTTGTCATGCCACCCCCAATACCGTTGGTGTTCTCTTGAATTTGGCTATCAGACTTCCCGATTCTTGCACGGCATGCGTTTCACTGCATGGTCAAAAGGGACCACTCTGCCGAGCAGGGCCAACGGGTCCCTTTACAGCTCCTTTCCGCAATCGGTGCACTTCGACCCCCGGAGGATGTCGAACACAACGACATCCTTCGCTTCTGACGATTGATGATCCGCTGAACCTGGTTTCATGTCACGCTACCTTGCACTTGCCCCGATCAATCCGCCGTTTACCGGAGAGATCTGGGTGAGGTAATTCTGCGACGAGCAGAGATGCTGCTAGGCAGAAAACCGAGATGCCAGGAATCCGCATTGTACCTCCAACTGCTCGTTGACAGCGACACTACCTTCCTGTCTTCCGTTCTGCTGATCTGCACAGGTGGACAACTATCGCAACATCGGGATTACGGTGAAATCACCGGCGGTCAAAACGCGATATTGCCAGCTTTCGTCAAGCGTGACGTGCTATCCTGTCGACCACAATGGCCTGCTAAGTATTGACGCGGATGCTGTTGCGTTCTTAACTCTGAGGTTTAATTGGTTGGCTACATAATTCCAGCGAAGTAGAAGAGATGTGTGTAAAACGGGCAACCGCGGGAATCTCGATGGTGCTGTCCTTGATTGTTCTAGCGGCGACCGGCCAGCGGGAGCCTTCCTCTCCAAACGCGAAAACTCAATTGGAAAACTGCCAGACAGCAATGCGAATCATCTCAAAAAACTACAACAATGCGAAATACGCCGTTCAGCGGACGCGGAGTTCGACAGACGCGAGCCACATACTGCCCGCAGTCAATGAAGCACAACTTGCCCTCGATGCTATGGAGCAGCAACCACTCAACGTGTGCAACGAAGCCTTGCAGAAGGTGAGAGGAGGGCAGCAGCAAGACACTACGGACTAATTGACTGGCGAAACATCCCTTTACGCTTAAACCCCTCATAAGTCCCCGGCTTGCTCCGCGTTGCCTAGCAACGCTTAGCGGAACGTACGTTAAGCGTACAGGCCCTGACAGCCCTCAGTCTCTATCTCGGTTCTATCTGCCTCTTCTATTACCTTATGCACTCTTCTTAGATCGCTTAGATTGGTTACGGGTTTCGGAAGGTCGGTTCACGGGCAAGTATCAGTTGCGGGCTATCTATGATCAATTCCGGTACTGATTGCCTCTCGGAGTCTGCCTGCCCATTCGCGAAACTGATTTGCCCAACCTCTTGCTAGCAAAGCCTCACGCACATTGGCTGCATTGCCGTGGCTGTCGGCGTTGCCTTGTTCACTGGGAGCCGCAAGATCGATGTCGTCCACAAGCGACCGAAATTTGTCGATGTTCATGACCGCGAATCATATCGGACTGGTCGGCGGGATTGATTACGGGCCTCCACCGTGTGCGGTTTCCGGATGTTGCGTTTTCAGGCGCTAATCGCGTGCATTGCGGCCAAGAGTGTGACGGAGCATCCGCCAAGAAATTGGGTATCCTTTCAAGGACTTGAAACGGCGACAAATCGATCTTACGTTTGCCCTCCCGCAGCATCTAATCGCGCATGAGGCCCACTACCTGTTGGTTCACGTGGACTGGCGCAGGCCCGAACAAACGTGCCCTACGCGGGATTGATACCGGACTCGGCGGGCAACATCTACGGCACCCCAGTTTTTGGGGGCGCTATTTTTCTCCAGCCGATGAATGAAGGTCATTCCAACCTCTCGGGACGAGTCGCACGGCACAACCTCAGAATACGAAGCGCAAGGCGAACTGCATGAAGCGAGGCGTGGTTAGCGTCGAATGATATCTGCCGAACTGGGTTGGGTCGTCGGAGAGCGAGGGTTGAGCGGTGGAGGCCAGCGGTCCGCGCACGTCGTAGCGCACCGAGTTGGTGGCGTTAAACGCTTGTCAGCTGAACTCCAGACGCCTCTGCTCACCAAGCGAGAAATCCTTGCTCACCCCGGTATCGATGTTGAACATGCCGTCGCCAATGACGTTGTTGCGAGCCCCTGATTCGCCCGGCCACTCTGGACGGA
>Ga0307477_10000950_pt1 | contig 26881 bp, 29 predicted proteins | sample atmos_gasesECM2C_FD_203316 | JGI IMG/M metagenome (GOLD analysis project Ga0307477, IMG submission 203316) | Hardwood forest soil microbial communities from Morgan-Monroe State Forest, Indiana, United States - atmos_gasesECM2C_515 | ecosystem: Environmental > Terrestrial > Soil > Temperate...
GTCCACCCCGGCACTGGCATCCTTTCGTAGATTCAGGAATGCCGCGTACATTTTCTCGGGTGTGATCAAGTGAGCGATCGAAAAGAATTGTCGCTTCGGATCTTCCTTGGCGAGTTCAGATAGTCTGTTGATTTCTGTGGACATAGTGGTTCGAGTTCTGAGTCTCGGTTATGTTTCCTTCAACAGATGCGTTGCTTGTTTCCCCCTTCCCTCCAGTGGGGACCGTGGCCGCTCCTTACGAAGCCCTGCGGTTCCCCACCTTCACCGGTACTATGGGGTCGTAAGACTGCTCGCCATCTCTCCGTGATCCCTCCGGTCGACCCTCGGGATCACGTACCTCCCGATGTAAGAGGCGTTCCTCTTGGTGTGGGAGGAGATGGGGAGCTCTCTTGGGTTCACGGCCAATCTCTTTGGAAGCATGCCCCGGGCTAGGGACTCCGGCGACTCCAGCACGACCTCGCCGTAGCGGTCGCTGCCAGATGCTGCCTTCCGCTAGGTTAACGGCGTCGGCATCGCAACAATGTTCAGATTTCGGAGCTGAATCCTCACGGCCTGCTTCCTTGCTGTCTACGCTTCGCACCCACCAGTCGCCCGGTGAATGGCAAGACTCGCTACTGATCTGTCTGCTCGACTTTGATCAGACGGGATTTGCACCCGCTAGACTGGATTAAGAGGTTTCTCTAACTCATCATCAGTTCCTCCTCTTCCGAACTTCCCAACGCGATAACCAGCTGAACTACGCCCCGCATAATAGCGATCGTCTGATTCCTCCCGGGTCCCTCCGACACCCTCTCGTTCCCTGCCGAACCTTCTGGCCCTGCCGTGACAGGGCAACAACGAGATGTAACTGGTTGATATCAAACGGTGTCGGCGGACGTCGTTTGCTACAAAATGATGCCGGACGGCATCTGGTATCGTCCCCTTAACGTCCCCAGAATTGAAGTGGTCAAATTTCAATCAGCACAAGCGCGTTCTCGGTACTAATCCGACAGACGAACCGATAACTTCCGGCTTACTCGTCACTCGCCAGCAATCAGCGAACAAGTGCCAATCGAGCTTCCACGAAGAAGGAATGCAGCTACCGCAACTTCGCATACTCCGCCTTGGCTTCTTTGAAGATGGGGATGTCGGAGTAAGGTCGGGATCTTACCGTCTGGGCGTTGAAGAAAACTTCGAGGGCTTCGAGAAATATCTGCTACTCCCAGCGAAACACCTTCGCCGAGAGCGCCGTGCACAGGATAAACACCACGGCCAGTGCCGCTACGTCGCCCACATGAGCCAACCAGGCGTCGCCCTTCCAAATGCCTCCGAGCAGTGAGACTGCGTACGTTAGCGGCACAACTCTGGCCACTGCTTGGATCGCTGGCGGCAGCGATGTAACCGGCACGAAGAGTCCCGAGACACCGATCATCGGGTACATGATGACAGCGCCGATCGGCTGCGCAAAACGCGCCGTGGGAACGATGCTGGCGATGAGAAAGCCCATCGACAGGATGCTGCAGGTGCTTATCACAAGCGCCATCGTAAAACCGAACAGTGGAACATGAATTCCGATCGGATAATAGCGTTTGCCGGCGAGAACCATTAAGGCCAGCGTGGCCGCGGTGAGCAGCAGCTTGACCACCACATGGGCAGTGAGGATCGTCTGGGGGCGCAAGGGAGTAGCGCGAAGCCGTTTCAGAATGCCCCCCCTCGCGGTAGATCGAAATGATCGTGACCAGCGACAGCACGGCGCTGATGGCGATGAGAACCGAGGCAAGTACGGGTAGACCGGCCGTGATAAAACTGCTGGCGGCCAGTGAGGCCGGTGCGAGGCTGTGGCCGACAATCCGACCCGTTACCACGAACACCAAAACCGGGATTCCGATCGTTCCGAACGCGCCGAGCGGTTCTCGGAGGAAGATCTTGATCTCGATCCATGTCAATTTCCAGAGTCCACGCAGCATCATTAATCGCGCCTAGTCGCGAATCGAGTGACCCGTCAGTTTGAGAAAGACATCCTCAAGGTTGGGGAGAATCGCTCGGAAGTCAGTGACCCGGATGCGATTCTCGGAGAGACAATGAATAACCTCGGTGACGAGATCGTCGCCCTGACCGCGAATGGTGAACTGCGAATCGCCGCAGATTACCACCTCGACTCGCGGGATCCTTCGAAATCGCTCTGCAGCGGTCAGATCGTCTGTAGCGAGAATGACAGTACGCTCCGGGCAGTGCCTGTTCACCAGGCTCTGCGGCGTGTCGATGTCAATGATGCGTCCGTGTTCGATGATCGCCACCCGGTCGCACAACCGCTCGGCCTCCTCCATGAGATGAGTGGTCAGGAAAACCGTTTTGCCACGTTCGCGGATACCGCGCACCAGGTCCCAGATGGCGCGCCTCGCCTGGGGGTCCAGCCCGGTGGTTAACTCGTCGAGAAACACCAGTTCCGGATCATTGATCAGCGCAAGGGCAATGAACAATCGTTGCTTCTGGCCGCCCGACAGAGTCATGAACCAGGCATTCCGCTTGTCGAGAAGGCCAAGCTGTTCGAGCAACCGTTCGCCGTCGATCGCATTTTTTTGGTAAAGGGATGCCCAGAGGTCTACCGCCTCCCACACTCTGATCCGCTTCTGCAGTTGTGCCTGCTGCAACTGAACTCCAATTCGCTCCTGCAGCTTGTAAACGTCGTTGAAGGGATCAAGACCCAGCACCGAGATGGCGCCCCGGTCGGGCGTTCGCAGACCCTCGATGCACTCCATCGTTGTGGTTTTGCCGGCGCCGTTGGGTCTGATTAAACCAAAGATTTCACCGTCGCTGACCGCAAACGACACTTCGTCGACCGCCACTGTAGAGCCGTAGGTCTTCCGGATTGCGGAAACTTGAATGACTGGACGCATTATCGATTGCAGAATCCTAGACTTGCTGAATCGGAATGATGAACTTTGTCGCGGGACTTAGTCTAGGTCCTGAGAACTTGGATAAACAAGGCTCCCGGGTGGCCAGAAACGCCGTCGAAGAAAGCGAAATACGACGCTGTGGCCGGATCGTCGGCAAACCGTACCTAATCGCGTTACGTCAGAGTTGCCCGTCATACGACCAGAATCAGGATCTTCAGACGTGCGATGGGCGATGGGCTTCTCAATGTCGACGACTATTCTCCATGCCGAGATTTTACAGTCAAGGTGACCAAAGTGGACTGGGGTGAGGCTCCCGCTGGTTCCGGTCACAATGCCTGAGCAACGGTTTGCGAGGTCCGCGACGCAGAGAGCGTAAAGTTCGGCGTGGTCGCGTTAAAGATCTCGGCGGTATTCCAGTAAATTGGCCGGTAGACATGGTAATTCCTATAGCCGCCCATCACGAGAGGAAGACCGCTGTCGAGCACCACAGCCCGGGCGCCGCCATCGCGCTCATCGTTGGGGTAAGCGGTGAGACTGAAACTGGCGCTTGAGGGATCGTAAAGCTCAGCGGAATTGTTACCTGCACCGGTCCCGACCATCACCTTCCCGCTGGGAAGGAGCGCCGCTACATGGTAAGCGCGGGCTTGGGCCATGCTGCCGGTAACGGTAAACGTTCCCGAGGCTGGGTTGTACAGCTCCGCGCTCGAAAGACAGACGCTGGATGGGGTTTCGCCGCCGACAATGAGGACTTCGCCGCTGGGGAGCAGCGCGGGGGCATGCTAGATCTTCCAAAACACTAAAACTAAACACAAGAGCTTTGGAAGTGTATGGCCTGTACCGACCACCAGAACCTCTCCATTATTCAGGAGGGTGGCGGTGTGCCCACGGGGGGCGCCGGAGGAGGCGGCGCGTACGCCTCCGCCGAGCTTTATAACCCCTAGGCACCTCTGATCGAGGTATAGGTTAGTAAATTCGGCTCGGCGCAGGAATCTGAAGAACTCTTCGATTAACGGGGTTTTCGAGGAAGGGATTTTTCAGTACGCTCAGCAGGATGAGCGAGAGCGAGCGGACGAGATTCTGGGATGGCCGGGGTACAGGGTCTATCGCAGCGAGGTCAACGAAGAAACTAAGACTCTGGGTCTGTGGATGCGGCGCAAGCGCGGGAACCGCAAACTCGAGTGTTCCGGCTGTGGTCGAAGGAGCGAGGAAATTGCCGAGGTCTACGAGCGGGAGGTACGGGATCTGCCGTGCTTCGATTACCGCACCACTGTAGTGATCGAGCTGTATCGATTGCGGTGTCCGGAGTGCGGCATCAAGGCTGAGAAAGTAGCGCTGCTGCCGAGCAAGGCGCCCTTCAGCAAGCGCTTTGAGGAAGCGGTGGGACACGCCTGTGAGAGCCCCGCGGTGCGACGAGTGGCGCGGCAGTTTGGGTTGGCGGCGAGCACGGTGCGAGCCATCGACTTGAAGCCTCTGAATGGCGTGGTGTTCCGCAACCCAGTAGCGTTTGTATCCCAATTGCTCAACGTGCCGCGCCAGTTCCACCGAGCGCGCAATGGCCCTTCCCGCTGGCTCGCCTGGTCGCGTAGGAACCAGATCCAACACCGAAATAGATAAACATTGTGCAGTGGCTTGCACTGTTGTCGTTTTACGCGTGAGGCCGAGGCTGTGCGGTGCAACCGTTACGGCGCCCCCATCGACTGCAGCGCTCCAATCTGTGTGTCACAGTGATCGCTCCTTTACTTGCCCCCCGATGTGAGTGCGCCCTGCGTTCGTTCGAGATCGCTGAGCTTCTTTTGCTGGTCGGCGCTGAGTATGTTGGTAATCTTGGACTGCATGCGGGCGTTCGCGACGATCAGCCTTGCTAGCAGACTTGCTTCGGTATCGGCGAGAGCTTTGACCTGCTTTGCATTTAAGTGTTCACTGCCGATTGCAAGTAGCCTCTCTCGTGTAGTTCGAAGCTGCATCATCAAAGGCTCGAGACTATGTTGTTCCCGCATCATGACTCGGTGGATAGCCTCAACTTGGGATGGCGTCAAACTGAGATACGTAGCCAAAGAGCGATTGAGTTGAAAAGATGAGAACGGCAACGCCACCATTACGACTTCGTTTGCTTGCGTTGAGTCCGTTTTTGCTTCAACATCCGGAATTATCGCCAAGTCGTGTTCTTCGATTCCACGCCACAAGCTGAGCAGTTCAAACTGCATGTGGGTGAGTTGGTATTGCTCGGCACTCATTTCTCTCGCCTGCTCGCTGCTTAAGTCGCCTCGCTTGGCGGCGTCTGCGATCGTCGCGAGTGTTGCAGAGAACTTCTGTGTGAGAGCAATCATTAATGAGTCATAATCCTGCAACGCTTGTTTGGGATCATCCGGCACAATGGCCGTATTTGTTAGGACATTCGTGAGTGCTGGGCCTTCAACGGGAGAGACGAGCACTGAATCACTTCTACTGTGAGCCTTCGTCTCGGCTTCATCAGCAGCCGCAAGTGCACCGGGTACCACAGTAGCCAGGAGAAGAAGCGATAAAAACATCTTTGTTTTCATTTGAAACTTCCTTTTCACTATTGCTGCCACCCTCCTCCGAGCGATTGATAAAGTTGCACGAGCGCCAAACGCTCACTCAGCTGGGCTTGCACCAGATTGAGTTCCGCTGAAAAGTAATTCGTTTCGCTCGTCAGCACTTGCAGGTAGCTCGCGCCGCCGTTCTTGTAAAGAACCTCGGAGAGTTGATCGGTCTGCTGCGCTGCCTGCGTGAGCAATTCCTGTTGCTCGCGGAACTCACGGTCTTTTTGAGAAGCGACGAGCGAATTGGAAACCTGTTCAAGGGCATTCTGAAGGGTTTGCTGATAAGAGAGCGCTGTTTCCTGCCAGCTCGCACGGGCGAGCCTAAGTTGAGAGCGGAGCGCTCCGCCCTGGAAGACGGGCTGACTTACATTGAAAGCCGCGTACCAAGTCTCCGAGGGTGCTGTGATGAACTGATGCAAGGCGTTGCTCTCCAAGCCTCCCAGTCCAGTGAGTGAAAGGTTAGGAAAAAATGAGGCTTTAGCAACTCCAATCTGTGCGTTGGCTGCGACCATGATCTGCTCTGCTTGACGGACGTCCGGCCGGCGCTCGAGTAATTCCGAGGGAAGGCCGGCTGGAACGTTCTGGGGGACGGGCTGTTCCGTCAGCGCGCGTCCGCGGGGAATGGATTGGGGATTTTCGCCGAGCAGAACACTGAGCACGTTCTCCTGTTGCTGGATTTGCCGCTCTAGGTCTGGGATCGTTTCGGACGCGGTGTAGACGAGCTGCTCTGCTTGGCTCACGTCCAGTCCGGAGTTCGAGCCGTGGCTTTCAAGGAATTGAGTTAGTTTGAGCGATTCTTGCCGAGATGCCAGCGTGCGCTGCGAGATTACGAGTTCGCTGTCGAGCGCACGAAGCTGGAAATAAGCCGTGGCTACATTGGCTACCAGCGAAGACATCACCGCTCGCTGCCCCCACTCGGTTGCGAGTAATTGGGCTCGAGCCGCCTCGGTCTGTCTGCGATACTTCCCCCAGAAGTCTAGATTCCAGATCACCGATAGATTCAGGTCGCCCGCGTTGACCTGGTAAGCGGGAAATACCTTTGTGATCTTTGGATTTTGCTGACTGAAAACGTCGGCGCCGACGCTCGCGGACGGAAATTGGTTGGAGCGTGTGATCCCGACTTGCGCCTGAGCTTCGAGCACTCGAGCGGCGGCGATGCGCACATCATAATTTTGCGCAATGGCGGTGTGAATCAGCTGCGTGAGCACCGGATCCTGATAAAGCTGCCACCATTGCTCGTTGCCAAGCGACGAGGCTTGGGTGGCTAGTTGCGGTTCCGGCGTACGGTATTCTTGAGGAACATTCACCGCCGGCCGTTTGTACTTCGGGCCCATCATGCAGCCGGCTTCCAGAACCAGCACGGCTAAGATTCCTAAGAGTGCAGTGTTCTTCATAATTCAATCCCCCAGAGTGGGCGCCGCGGCGGGAGCGAGTGGCAGTGCTTTCCGTTTCTCAGCGCCTGAGAATTTCTCAACGACGTAGAAGATCGCCGGAACAAAGAACCTGCCGATAAACGTCTCCGCCAGCATCCCTCCGATCACGGTCGTTCCGATAATCTGTCGCGCGACTGAGCCTGCGCCGGAAGCTATCCATAGCGGCACGCACCCGACAATAAAGGCGAGCGCCGTCATCATCAGCGGCCGAAACCGAAGCCTCGCCGCCGAAAGTGCTGCATCGACGAGGGACATACCTCGGTCGTAGTCCTCTTTGGCGAACGCGACGATAAGGATGGAATTCTTGGCGCCCAAGCCGATGAGCATTACCAGACCAATCTGGGTGTAAACGTCGTTCTCCATCTGGACCATGTACGGCGGCATGTAAAGGCCGAATATAAAGCGACGAAGCCACAGAGCTGCGAGCGCGCCGAATACTGCCACGGGAGTGCTCAGCAGGACGCTGAACGGCAACGTCCAGCTTTCGTAGAGCGCCGCGAGAATCAGAAAGACGAAAAGCAGTGAAAGTACGAAAATAGCCCAGGCTGGCACACCCTGCCGCGCTTTTTGCTCCTGATAAGACATACCCATGTAGTCGAAGCCCATTTCGTGGGGCATGGTTTGATGGAAAACATCTTCGAGGGCCGCGGTGGCCTGCTGAGAGCTATAACCGGGAGCGGCGCTGCCGAAAATCTGTGCGCTGCGATACTCGTTATAGCGTAGGGTGAATTCCGGGCCGTAATCGGTCTCGAAGTTCGCGAGCGAGGAAAGGGGCACGTTCTGGCCCTGGTTGTTGCGCACATAGAACTGCGAAAGGTCTTGCGTATTCGCTCGGTAAGGGGCTTCGGCTTCGATATATACCTGCCAGGTGCGGCCGAAATCATTGAAGTAATTGACGAACAGGCCGCCCATATATGCCTGAATGGTTTGATAGACATCGCTGATCGCGACACCCTGCTTGAGTACTTTGTCCTGGTCTACATTGATGTACTGCTCGGGCACGCTCGGAATAAAGGTTGAATTGATCATGCCGATTTCAGGACGCTTGCGAGCGGCTACCAGGAATTTGTTCAAGTTATCGGAAAGAAACGTCACATCCTTTCCGGCGCGGTCTTCCAGGACGAACTGAAATCCACCGGAGGTACCAACGCCGGGTACCGCAGGCGGCGAGAAGCCGAAAACAGTCCCTTCGGGAAGACGACTAAGTTCCTGGTTCAGTCGAGTTTTTATTTCCTGATACTGTTCCGCCCTGCTCTTGCGATCACTCCAGGGTTTCAACGTGACGAAGAAGAACCCGTTGTAACTGGTGTGCGCGAAGCTGAGCAGATTGAAGCCGATAACAGATGTCGTGTATTGAACTCCCGGAGTGTTTCCGAGAACGTTCTCCACCTGTCTCCCAGCCTCGCTTGTGCGTTGCATCGAGGCCGCGATGGGAAGTTGCATGCTGACGTAGAGGTAGCCCTGGTCTTCATCGGGCATAAAGCTTGACGGCAGGCGGTTACCAAAGAAAAACGCGCCCAGACCAAAGAGAACGAGCAGCACCATCACAAGCGCGCCCTTGCGAATTACCGCGTGGGACCAACGCACAAAACCATCGGTACTGCGTTCCCAATAGCGATTGAATGCATCAAAAAATCTCCCGAGAAGTCCGCGGTGCTTGTGGACCCCTTCCTCTGGTTTTGGTCGCAGCAACAGAGCAGCGAGCGCCGGGCTGAGAGTGAGCGCATTGAAGGCAGAGAGGATCACAGAAATGGCGATGGTCAGGGCGAATTGCTGATAGAGCCTCCCGGTGATGCCTGGGATGAACGCTGTAGGCACGAACACCGAAGCCAGCACCAGGGCGATCCCCACAACGGGCCCGGAGAGCTCCTCCATCGCTTTGAGAGCCGCGTCCTTCGGAGCCAATCCCTCTTCGATATGGTGCTGCACGCCTTCAACCACCACAATTGCATCGTCAACCACCAGACCGATTGCCAGGACAAGGCCCAACATCGAAAGTGTGTTGATTGAGAAGCCGAATAGCGGGAACAGGACAAACGTGCCGACGAGCGAAACCGGGACTGCCAGCATAGGAACCAGCGTAGCCCGCCAGTCTTGCAAGAAGAGGTACACCACAAGGATGACCAGTAAAATCGCAATCACCAGGGTTTCGACAACTTCCCTCATGCCTTCGCTGACCGGCAATGTTTGGTCCAGCGATATCGCATAATCGACATCTTCGGGAAAGCGGTCCTTCATTTGGGCCATCAGCTTGCGGATGCCCTCGGCAGTTTGGAGCGCGTTAGATCCGGGCAGCTGGTAGATGGCAATGATTGCGGTGGGCTGTCCATTTAGACGGCTGATCGTGCTGTAGTCCTGCTGGCCCAGCTCCACCCGCGCCACGTCTTTCACGCGCACGGTTCCGCCATTCGGGGATTCGCGAACAACAATGTTGCCGAATTGTTCCGGAGATCTCAGGCGCCCCTTCGCCAGCAATGCGTAGGTGAACTGCTGGTTCTTTTGGGCTGGCTCGCCACCTATCTGGCCAGCTGGATTAACTTTGTTCTGGGCCTGGATGGCGTTGGTAATATCCGTGACGGTAATGCCCAGTTTCGCCAGCTGATCGGGCTTTATCCAGAGCCGCATCGCATACTGGCCGGCTCCGAAGACCTCCGACCGGCCGACTCCATAGGAGCGGCCGATGGGGTCGTTGAGGTTGATGTACGCATAGTTAGAGAGAAACGCAGCGTCGCGGGTGCCGTGGGGCGAGTATAGGCCGACCAGCATGAAAGGAGCGGTGGCCGACTTTCGCAAGCTAATCCCATAGCTCGTTACCTCGGGCGGAAGTTGACCGTTTGCCAGTTGCTGTCGCGATTGCGTAAGCACGAGATCCGTGTTTGGATCAGTCTTGAGATCAAAATCGACGATCAGAGACGTTTGCGAACCATTCGTGGTGTTCACGGAATACATGTATTCCATGTTGTCCACACCGGTCACTTGCTGTTCGATCGGCGTAGCGACGGACTGCTCGAGAGTCTTTGCGTCGGCACCGGGGTAGTTGGCTTGCAACCAGATTTCCGGCGGCGCAATGTTCGGAAACTGTGCGATTGGCAAAAGCGCAATCGAGATCGCGCCAACGACAACGGTAAGAATCGCGATCACAATCGCGACGATGGGGCGTCGGATGAAAAAACTCGCCATAATTAGCGCTCCTCGGTTTCTTTGTACGGCGTGGGGTTCACTAGTTCGCCTTCTTTTGCCTTCTCTGCGCCAACCGCCACGACGCGTTCTCCCGGCTTCAGACCCGTCGTGATCACCCAGAGCGTGCCCACTCTCGGCCCGACCTGCACGGTGCGGAGCTGCGCCCGGTTATCGGCCCCGACGACAGTGACCTGATACGTTCCTTGCTGTTGATTCACTGCCGCCTGCGGCACCAGCAGCGCTCGCGTGATGTTTCCGGTGGGCGTCTGAATGTGTGCATACTGGCCCGGTCGCAACAGGTTCTTAGAGTTGGGGAACTCGCCAACGACCTGGATGGTTCCGGTCTGCGTGTTTACCTGGCGATCCGCGAAGATGATTCTGCCCGGATGCGGGTAGGCACTCCCGTCGGCCAAAGTTAACTGCAACGGGATTCGTGAGGCGTGCGTCAGAAAGTCCACGCTCCCCGGATCCCCGCCGTCCGCCATCCGCAAGTATTCCTGTTCGCTGATGGGAAAATAAACTTTGATCGGACTTACCTGTGAAACTGCGGTGAGGACCGTAGACGGCCCCACCAGATTGCCCACCTGCACCGTGTTGATACCGGCGATTCCGTCGATTAACGAGACGACTCTCGTGTAGCCCAAATTCAGCTCGGCCTGTTCGACCGACGCCCTGCTGGCCTCAACTGCGGCCTTCGCCCCACGGAGCGACTGCGTGTCCGTATCCAACTGACTTTGGGGAATGGCGTGAGCCTCCGCTTCGGGAATATCACGCTTCACGTTCGTTTCGGCGTTCGCCATCTGCGCCTCAGCCTGCGCCAGCTGTCCTTTGGCTTGATCCAGCACGGCTTGAAATGGACGCGGATCGATCTCAAAGAGCAGCTGCCCCTTTTTGACCACTGCGCCTTCGTGATAATCCTGGCGAATGAGGTAACCGCTCACCTGAGGCTGAATCTGCGCATTGACGTAGCCTTCGAGCGTTCCTATCCACTCCCCCTGAACCGGCACGTCTTTTTGAATTACCGGTGCGATTTCGACCTCAGCTGGTGGAGGACCGGTCGACGCTCGGACGTTGCTGTTGCTGCAGCCAAGCGAACTTGATAACAACGCTGCCCCAAGGAATCCTGCAAAGATCTTCTTCTTCATCGTTCGTTTCCTCGCAATCGAGTTACTGCGCGCAAAAGCCACGACACTTGCTAAGCTATGTGCGAATGCGCCACGAAGGGTTATGTCGCCGCCTTGTTACAGTGTTACAGATTATGTATAATATGTAACGATTCAAAAATATGCAGAAAAAATCTTTTGACCGAGATGCAGCACGGCGGCGAGTCATCCTCGATGCTGCCCGCGACTGCATCCTTAAATTTGGCTATGCGAAGAGCTCGCTCGAAGATATCGCCAAACAGGCAGCCGTATCGCGACCGCTGATTTACCGGAAATTCAAGAGCAAGGAAGAGATTTTTGGCGCCGTTCTGGAGGACCTTTTCGAAACACAGTATCGGGCCGCGGAACACGCTCTCGCAAAGCCGGGAAGCAGACGGGAAAAGCTTATGTCGGTCTATGAAGCTCTGCTGCTTGACCCGTGGAGGGAGCTAATCGTGGATGCTCCGATGGGCACGGAATTCTATGGGGCATGCAGACGAGTCACGCCGGACATTAACGAAAGGCACAGAAAGATTCAACTTAAGTACACGCAGGCTGTCCTTGGTACTGAAGAGGTCTCGAAGGTTTTCATGCTGGCCGTAGACGGGCTCCACCAGGATCTACCAGCGACAAAAGTTCTCCGCAGGAGACTTGAAGTGCTGATTGATCGATTCGTTCGCGACTAAAGCCACGGTGGATCCAGGTCGGGTGGCTATTCCACGCTACTTCGCGCCAACGGTGAAGATGTCAAGGTCGTGCACGAACTGTTGCGTCATGCCAACAGCAAGATCACGATGGACGTCTACACTCAGGCACTCTCACCGGCCAAGCGCGAGGCTCAAGGCCGGGTGGCCAGCAGTCTCCTTCCTAAGAAGGTTGTGAGTGCTGTCGGCTTATCGGACAGTTTTGGACAGTTGCGCCCAGGACTCAATTCCGACAAGTGACTGAAAAGAATGGCGGGGACGAGGGGACTCGAACCCGCCGCCTCTGCCGTGACAGAGGATAGCTCAGAAGTAATCAGTTGAAAACCAACGGAGCCGGTCACCTAGTTTGGCACTCAAAGTAACCCTCGGGAAGTGTTATCGCACCCTAATTGCACCCAGATTTTGGCTTGCCGACACGCGGCAAAGTTGTGAAGGACACTTGCCAATGATCTGTATGGTTGTTAATCGCTGACCATTGCGGAGCCGGCGAGCCGACGCACTTTGATATCCCTCATCGGCGGTTGACCGAAGAAGCGCTTGTACTCGCGGTTGAACTGACTCGCGCTCTAATAGCCGACTTCGAACGCCGCGCTCGCGGCATCGATCCCTTCAACGAGCATTCGTTCTCGCGCGGCAACCAATCGAAGCTGTTTCTGGGATTGCAGTGGGCTCATCGCCGTCAACGCGCGGAAGTGATGATGAAGGGTTGACATTCCCATGCGTGCAATTTCCGCAAGTTTTTCTACGCGCAAGGGTTTCGTGTAATTGGCCCTAAGCCAAGCGATGGCTTTCGCTGTTCTGTGACTCTGATCGCCCAGCGTCGCGATCGCGCGCAGCCGCTCTCCGTGAGGTCCTCGAAGCAAGCGATACACGATCTCACGCTGGATCAGGTTTGCTAAGGAACGGTATGTCCTCTGGAGCATCAAGAAGGTCCAAAAGCCTACAAACGGGCTTCAGCAGATCGACGGTCGTTTTCCCAATCGTGATGCCACGAGCTGGGGATGAACCATTAGGTGCATGGAACTCTTCCTGGCTGAGAACTTCCCGCACTACTGCCATATCGAGTTTTAGCAGCAACGACAGCAAGGGCACGTCCTCGCTTGCTGCGACGATTTGGCTGACGACTGGCACGTCAATGGAGCTCAGGAGGAATGTCGATTCGTCGCATAGGTAAGTCATTCCGGCAATGGTTATGCGCTTCCGTTCTTGAACGAAGACGTTGAGGCTGGGTGCGACATTGGATGCGTCCAGCAATGAAGTCAGGTGGAGTTACATATTTCACGCACTGGAGGAGGATGAGAAGCGTCGGATCAGCCGCACGTTCTCCTTGGCACACATCGTGCACACAGCGAACTTCGTTTGGATTGACCGTTTTCGACTTGGGATGGAGAGCTGGCTGGCCGTCATTCGGCTAAAGGCCAGGTTGGTTCCAACTTGTTCGTCGTTTCAATAACCTGCGGTGATGTTGCGTTTTGCCTGTGTCTCACAACGTGCCACAGATTCTCCTATGCAGCCATTTGCCCAGCTGATCCATTGGTTCGGTTCAGCGCGGTACAGACTATCTCCAGGTCGGGATGTTGGTACTGCATCGCAGCCCTCACGTCCCGGTGCCCCATCGTCCTCATCACTGCTGCGAGGTTGCCGGTGTTGGTGAGCACGCGAGTTCCATAATCGTGCCGGGCACAATACAAGACGAGATCCTCAGACAGTTGAGCCTTCCTCCGAGCAAGCCGGAATTGCTTGCCAATATCCGTTAGATGGCCACACTCCGCTCGCTTCGACGGAAACAACCAACCCTGTTCCCTTCCTGCGACCCGGATTCGAAGCAGTGCGTAGACCCGATCACTCATCGGAATCACTCTTCTTCCCTCCGGCGTCTTACTGTCGGGCACAAAGATTGAGACGGTTGCTCCAGTCGAGATTTTCGGCGCGAATGCGAGTGCAATCGCCTGATTGCTTCAGATGATCGCCGTCGCTACTTCGATTTATCGTGGTGGTCTTCGCATAGGACGTTCTTCGGTTCCGCGTGTGACGTGTCCTCGGCGGGATCAACAATCAGGCGTACTTCGACCACGGCATCGGGGCAATTCCGAATTGTGTGGATGCTAGCTCTGCTGAAACCCAGCGGCAACGAGTCCCGATTGGTTTCCAGAAATTGGTCGATATAAGTGTGGTCGTACACGTCGCCTTCCGCCAACTTCCACTCCGCGCGCAGCCTTGCGGCTACTTCCTTATCGGCCACAGTGTCGAGTTTTCCCATGTGGTACTGGGGTCCCTCCTGGATCGAGATATTTAGATTTACTGTTGCGTTTGAGCCGAACTTTGTCTCGGGGACAGCTGTGAAGTCGAGGAAACCCTGAGTAACATAAACTTTGCGGAGGCTCTCCAGTCCGCTGGCGACTTTGCCTCTCTCGAACAGATCACCACTCTTTAGCGGGAATTGTTGTCGCAGTTTGTCCGAAGAGAAAGCGTGATTTTCAACGAACGTGATCTCTGCGAGTCGGTAACGAGCGCCCTCTGAAACCTCACCTTCCAGCGTTACTGGTTTGGGAACACCCAACGGATCGCGGGGTTTGAAGCGGAGGCTCTTCACCTCGACCTTGAAATATCCACGGTCCTGAAATGAGGCCCGAACCCGCTCTTCCATCTCTTCCGAGTCCTCGTCGAAGCATGAGCCAATCATATCGTTGGTAATGCGGGCGAGGTCGGTTGCACTGATTGTCTGGGTGCCGGTGATGGTGAAGTCGGTGATAAAAATTCCGGCATTCTTGTTGGAACGGTGATCGTTGACGCACTCGGCGGGCAGAAAAGCCGCCGAGAAGAAAAGGGCGACAAACAACGCCCATGGGGTAAGCCCCATGATGGCTCCTCCTCGCGTCCTGATTCACTCGGATTCTACTCCCTCGGTTTCGTTGCCCGCGCCCCGGCAAAGTTACTGTTGAAAAATCCCGATTAAACTCATTAACCAGCCAATCGACTTGTTTTTTCAATCGCTTCGCTCCTTTTTGGTGAAGTACCGATTGGCCAGTTAACGAAACAAAAACCCTCGATCAGCGCTATCGCCTACCTAAACAGGTATGATCTGGGCGTCAGTGAGAACTGCCGGACAGGCCAACCATCTGAGGACTGTTCCCGGCATCATCCGTAACGATCAGCGTCCCTTTGAACGTGCCCGTCGTTAGCGGGTGGAACGTGACCGTCATGGTGCAGCTCTTAAATGCTGCAAGGCTGCTGCCACAACCGCTCACGGAATAGCCCCTCGGAACCGAGTAGGAAGAGATCTTCAGAACCTTGTCTTGAGCGTTCGTGAGCAATACCGCTTTTCTAGTCGTGCTGCCGACAGCTTGCAAACCGAACGCAAGGCTCTTTGGCGCCAGCACGACGGGAACAAATTCGTACGCCCCTATATCAACGATGGCGGTCGCGCCATCGTTTCCGTTGATGATCCGAGGATTGCCCGCCAGATCCCGGCTTGGTAGATCAGGAGCGGAGTTGTTTCCGGCGTCGATAGCCGGGGAGCCTCCCTTCAAACGAAAATTGCTGGTTCCCACGAACTTCGCGCTTGCGGAGATGTTTCCGCGCATTCCAGTCTGATCTGTACAGAGCCCGCCATAGGCAGATCCATTCGCACTGAAGACGTCATTATTATAAAAAGTCGATGCGATCAAATCGGTGCCGCAAGACAGTGCATTTGTCGCGCCATGTATGGCGGCGATGATGTTGTTCGCAACGGTTACCGGAGTTCCAAAATCATCTGTCGCCACCGTGCTCCCGCCGGATGCCGAACCATCAATGATCGTGTTGTTCACGAAGAAGGCGGGTGGGTTCGACCAATAGACGCCGCTGCCCCCACTCGCAATATTTCCACTAATCAGGTTCTGCACTATCGCAGTTGCTGAGACGTCGTTGATCATGCCAATTCCGCCGCCGGCGTTACCAGTAATTACATTATTCGTAATTTGTGCTCCGCCGACAGCATCCATAAATATGCCGCCTGCGGAGCCACCCCAGCTGTTGTTCTCGATAACGTTTGCACTAACTACCGGAGTACTGGCGCCGTCAAGATTGATCCCGCCGCCACCTCCTCCCGAGCAGCCTGCCTGACTGTTATTCCTGATCGTGTTCCCCTGAATCAATGGTGAGCCAAAGTAGACACCGATGCCGGCTCCCGCGGCACATGCCGTGTTGTTCTGGATAACGTTGTTTTTGATCGTAGGCGATGCGAAACTTACATAAATACCGCCGCCCTCATACTGGGAATTAAAAGTTGACGTTCCATCCTGGACAGTGAAGCCCTCGATCACGGAAGACGATTTTTCGTTCATAGAGAATGTCACGACAGGACCCACTCCTCCGCCATCAATAATCGTGACCTTGGCGCCGCCAGAACTCTTGAGCGTAATCGCTTTGCCATTGAAGTTGATGTTTTCTTTGTACGTACCCGGAGCAACCAGCACAGCATCTCCACTGCTGGCGGCGTCAATCCCTGCCTGAACGGTCGGCTGGTCGGCGGGAACGTGGATGGTCTTACCAAAGACGAACGTCGCGGACAAGGTTGAAATCAGAAGCAAACAGAGCGCGAGCTGGCGGGTCATAGATCACCTCGGACCGGGCGAGAATGATACAACGACATTCGAGAGCCAACAACATGCAACAGTTGGCTGGCGTTAAGTCCCGCATTGCACTCAATCTCCCCCTGGATTGCCTACAACAGCTCAGTGAACAACAAGTGGCGCTTCGTGTGCCCCTCGGCAAACTTCATTCCGAACGCTTAGTACCGGTCGATGAGGAGACGCAGCGCGTTGTGGCGCGCATAGTGGAGTTGGGCGCCCTCACCCCCGTTCCCGAACACGAGTCCCAAGCTTTCTTACTGCCTCGCTATTGGCAACCTGGCACTTGGTACAGGGCGTTGCACAACACCTTACGCGATAGGGCCCGGACTGCAGGCTGCACGGGTCGGGTCAACCCGCACCGGCTTCGTCCACTCCTTCGCGACAGAGATGGTGCGCCTCGGCGTCAGCCTCCCGGCGCTTATGCAAATGATAGGACACAGAGACATCCGCATGACCTTGCGCTATGTGGAAGTAGTCCAGTTCGATCTCCAACGTGAATTTCACCGTGCTCGTCAAAGCACGGCCTCCCTCTACTCCATCCCTCAACTGCCACTTCCATCTAGCACAGCCCCCACGCGAGTTGACCTCGCTACCATTCGCCAGAGTATCGCGGCTACCCGCCACCTTCTCCACTTACTCCAACCCCTGGAAGATAAGGCTCGCCGTAAACTTCGCCGACTCACCCAGCGGCTCCTCAACATCGACCACGAACTCGATCACCTAACCCCAAAATGAGTGCACATTGGCCAGTCAATCGGCCGTAAGTCGAGACCATCCAGCCGGACGCGATGTAGCGTCACTTTACTGTGGCTGCGACCGCGAGAAGCTGCTTGTCGATTGAGGCGCGCAGTTCCTTTGGCAGAAGGTCCGCCTGTTCGAGGCCCTTCCACGCGTCAGCGGCGCGCTCCGCCGTCTCGACGGCGATCTTCCACAGCGGGCTTGCGGGAATCCGGGCCGTGTCGGCAAAGCGCCGCATCTGGCTTGGCGTGATTTCGGACAAGCTGCGGCTGCCGCCGAAGCTCAGGGCGAGCTTGTCGTTGGGAATATAAGGAAGCGTCGCCACAAAATCGTATCCGGGCGACAGGACCGGCTTACGCCGGTCGGGATAGAGGAGCGACCAGTTCTTGAGATGCATATCGGCGTTGCCGATGACAACGGAGAACACAAGGCGGCGGACAAATTCCACGATGGCGTCCTCACCCGCCTCCGCCCATAGGACGGACGCGATGTTGGCATAGCTGCGAAAGTGGTACTTGTCATTTGGAAATTGGCCAAATACTTGCGCGAAATCCTCCATGTGAACGGGATCGTCTCCGTTGACGCGATCGAAGCGCTGCACGGCGAGAGCCTTGCTTCCCAGCGCGCGCGCCTCTTCGGGGAGTCCCTTGATCTCCGACACTTCGACGAGGCGGTTATCCGGCACCACGATGCCCGCGCGACGCGCGAGTTCCAGCATCGCGAATTCATTCTCGAGGACGGAGGCGAAGCGGGCGGAAGGAAGCTTGACGATCCATGACCCGCCCATGCCGCCGACGGGAACGGTCAGGCCGCCGGAATCGCCCATGAGGGCGGAGAACTTCAACTGCACGCCGGCGAGAGAGAACCGCAGCACGGCGTCGCGCGGGCGATCATCATCATGGCCGACATCAGCATCATCATGATGGGCATGGTCCTCCTTGGCATCGCCCTCAAGCGGCGCGACGACAAGTGCTCCGGGGAGATCGGCGCCGAGGACCGCGAGGAGGAAGAATTCGCGCTCGGGATTCACGTCGGCAAGCTTTGCGAGATACTCGCGCAGGTGCCCTTCGGGAAGCAGGTTCGAAAAGAACGGCGGTACGCGGCGCGGGACCGGGCGCAGGGCCGTAACGAGCCCGCCGGTTCGGCCCTTGAACGAGAGGCTTAAAGTCGGACGCTGCGGGTCGTCGATGTAGTCCTGCTCGAACGCAAAAATCTGCCGGTCTCCCGCTAGGCGGTTGATGACGCCGATCTGCTTCCCATGCAGGCGCACCGAAAGCGCGTTGAGCTTCTTGGGATCAAACTTCATCGCGCGGCTCCTGCGTGCTGTCCTCGTCGCCGTCGGCGTAGAGGGAGCGTTCCTCGCCTTCGCCCTTCTGGTCCGGTTGCAGATGATCGCGTATGAGCGACTGCACGACGGGGACGAGGGCGCGGGGGACCATGAGAAGATCTCGGTCGAGAATGCGGACCAGCTCGAGAAGAGTGTCGTAGCGCGGTACGATCTTGCCGGACTCGATGCCGGAGATGTGCGTCTGGGTTAGCCCGAGGCGGCTGGCCAGGTACCTCTGGGTCCAGCCGCGCTTTTGCCGCACCTCCTTCAAGGTCCGGCGCATGTCTTCGGGAAGGCCTTCCAAGCGCAGAGGCCTGATATGTTTTGTTATATTAGTATTCATAGCTGATATAATATAGAATATCAACACAAAATAGTAAATGTTTTTAACTATATCGCGACAATAAATTGATACACTTTAGCATATCGCGCAAGGAAGAATAGATGGAAAATGCCATTAGAGACGCATGCCAATTCCCTGGGCGATGGATGGAGCTTGAGTGATTTCCAGAGCGGAGGTCTTCGAGACCTCGGCTCCGAGTTGAGGGCCGAGTTTCGCCATGTCGTCGGTGAAGAGCGTCGCCTCGTGGCTGGCGCGGGAGATCGAGACGTAGCCGAAGCGGGAGTTGAGCAGGTCCGGGCGGACGCTGGTATCGGCGTGAACGAGAAGGCGTTCGGCGGTGAGCCCTTGGGCGCTATGACTGCTGACGGCATAGCCTCACGGTCGAGAAAACGAACCACGAACTTGCCACCTACGATCCCCGCCGTCTCACAGAGGTCAGCGTGTACCGGGAAATCAAACGCGAGTTATCGGTAGGCGACCGCATCCAGTTCACCGCCCCCGACAAATCACTCGGCGTTGCAAATCGCGACATGGCTGCGATCGAGACGATCCACCCCGATGGTCGCCTGTCCGTCCGCCTCGACAACAACCGCCAGATCGAATTCAACCCCAACGAGCATCGTCATCTCGACCACGGCTTATGGTGGCAGGCCCCTTCATGGTCACGAATTCCGATGCCAGACATCCGAAGGAAATTTTCAACTGAGAACACTCTGGGTGCTAACTTTATGCTCCCTGCGGCCGACGATAGCTTTGCTTAGGCGCGGCGGTCGGCCAACTATCCAGTACGACGCCACTGGTTGCCCTCTATTCAATTCGGACTTTTTGCCGTCAACGGCGAGTCTTTTTTCAGTCTGCATAGGGCCCTCTTGCCGCGATTTACGCCCAGCTTGAGTAGTTCGTCAACCGGGGATGAACCGTCTTCCTGAGGGGCGCGTACACCGCAAAATGGCACGGACCAGTGTGTTTTCCTCGAAAATCATGCCCGTTTGACGGAAATCCAGTCTGCATTTATAGAAGAATCCAGAAGTCGCCAAATCGACCTGAATTTGGTGATTTGACTAAGGAGTCCGTTATGTCCGCATCCCAGCCATCGAGATTTGCCCCTTCTTCCAGCCAGCTGAGGCCAATAAAAGAATTTGTTTTCGAGCCACTCTTGGACAGCGATGAAGCGGCAGAGTTGCTCCGTATTCACCCAAAAACGCTGCAGCGCATGGCCCGCAATCGTCAGATTCACGGAACCCAGGTTGGGAAGCTATGGCGGTTCCGTGCCCCCGATCTGGAGGTTTGGCTGAGAACGAAGAAGGCTGGGTAAGCCCCGGCCTTACAAAGATATTCACCATCGACCCGCCACTCCACTTGCGCTAAGCTGAGGCAGCGATCCGTGTCGCCTCAGACGAAGGAGGATTGATGAGGCGCACGAGTCATCAGCACGGTACCCTGAAACTGGCGGATCGCAGGAAAGGAAAGGTTTTGGGAGTTCCGATGGAGAGAAGTTCAAGTAGACGGCTCGGTTTGTCGAAAGAACGTCGTCGTCGGGACTCTGGGGGAGTTTCCAACCGAATCGGCAGCGCAGTCCGCTGTCGATGCAATCCGTCTAACGATCAACCGACAAACCCCGCAACAACTGCTCAAGAACGTGAGCGTCGAGACCCTCGTCAAGCACTACCAGGAGCACGAACTGCGGGACATTTTTTCAAAGCAGAAGCCAGCGACTGGAAGCTCAGACGAGCATCACAAGTCCTATTCCACGCGGTATGCCTACGACATTTACTTGAAAAAGTGGGTTCTTCCACGCTGGCGGTCATACCGTCTTTCCGAGCTGAAAGCGGTGGATGTCGAAGCGTGGTTGAAAACAATGCCGTTGGCACGTGGGAGCCGGGCCAAAATCAGGAGTCTGATGAGCGCCTTGTTTTCTCATGCGATCCGATGGGGAGTGGACAGAACGAAACCCGATCAAGAGCGTACGTCAGAGTGCGAAGCGCATGAGAACGCCCGATGTCCTGACACCCGACGAGATTATGGGCACTGCTCAAAGAACTGCCAGAACCTCTTCGAACGGCGGCAGAACTGGACGCTTTCACCGGTTTGCGACGTGGAGAATTGATCGGCTTGCAATGGGAGGATGTGGACTTCGAGAACCTCGTAATCCATGTTCGCCGTTCCGTTGTGATGATGGTCCAGGGCGCTCCCAAGACGGAAGCTTCCGCAAAGGATGTTCCCATCGACGCTGCATTGGCCGAGTCTCTTCTCGAGCGAGGCTGGTTGGTCCGTACAATCGCGAAACAGACTGGGTGTTTGCCTCGCCGACGATGAAAGGCAAACAACCGCTCTGGCCAGAAACCCTGTGGCGGCGATACGGGCGACCTGCAGTGAAGGCGGCGAAGATCCAAAAGCGGGTTGGGTTCCACACCCTCCGTCACTACGTACACAACTTTGCTCACGCAGAACAACGAGGAAGTGAAGGTGGTACAGGAGCTCCTACGTCATGCGAACAGTCGCATTACGCTGGATCTTTACGCTCAGGCGGGTATGCCGAACAAGAGGCTGGCACAAAGCAAACTTGTTCGGATGGTGCTCAACAAGGGAGAGGCACTGGCCAAATTGGACCCTGACGCAATTTGCCAATTCCTTGCAAGTGCTTGAAAGAATTGGCGGGGACGACGGGACTCGAACCCGCGGCCTCTGCCGTGACAGGCGGGAGGTCACCCGCTGGCCCACGCAGAATCAGGCGGTTAGGTGTGCGGCTGTCGGCAACCGTTGGCTTCACTGGGAGCGTAGGGTTGTTTTTATGCAAAGATTTGTGCAACCGTCAAGCCCATGTCGGGCCGCTCTGCTGATCTCCGATTGCACCGTTGCGTGGCCGCTGGGTTTTGACTTATGAACAGTGAGGCGATGGAGCCGCGCTGCGACCCTACGCCGGGCCGATAAGCGTGGTCGTCCATGGCGTGACATACGCGCCGTCCTGCGTGGTGTGCTCTGGGTGTTGGGCACGGGCGCGCAGTGGCGTGAACTGCCCGGAAAATATCGCCTTTCAAGACGTGTCACCGCCGGTTCCAGCAATGGGTACGGAGTGGGAAGCTGGAGTTCAACTCGCCTGCCTTCACATCTTGCTCAGGCATTTATGAAACTGCTTCCAGGCCCGCTTCGTCGTATGCGATCCCAGAGCACCTATTCCGAAATCATCCCGATCGTCACCAGCCATGTTTCCACCAACTGAGGCCATCCCGTTATCGGGAACTTCGTACGCCGCAGTCCGAATGCATGCCCTCCCTGAGCATACAGATGCATCTCCACAGCAACCCCGGCGTTCTTCAGCGCAATGTAGTAAGCCAGCGAGTCGTTTACATTGTCCACGTGGTCATCCTCTGCCTGCAGCAAAAATGTAGGCGGAGTCTGATGGGTGACAGGAATATCAGGATTCAACCCCAAATCTTTATCGGCAGTCGCTGGATAGTGAATCACAAACTTTCTGGTGCCTTGCTTTGCATCCCACTCCGCCGCGGACAACGACAGATGGCCCGGATAAATAGCCACTGCAAAATCGGGGCGGCAGCTCTCTTTGTCGGCGGCATCGACAGCCGGATACAAACGCTTCGCAAAGTGCGTGCTCATCGCTGCAACCAGATGACCGCCTGACGAAAACCCAAGCACACCAATCTTGTGGGGATCAATATGCCACTCCGCGGCGTGAAAGCGCACCAGCCCCACCGCCCTCTGCGCATCTTCCAACGCCATCGGTGATTCCGGATACGGTCCTGATTTCGGATACGCCCCCACATCCTTCACACGGTATTTCAACAGCACACAAGTGATTCCCTTGGGCGTCAGCCAATCACAGACCTCGGTGCCTTCAAGATCGATCGCCAGATCCTGATAGCCCCCACCAGGGAAGACGACGACCGCTGCGCCCGTATTCTTTCCTTGTGGCGAATAGACCGTCATCGTAGGTTGCGATACGTTGCGGACCCCCACAGCTGGCCTCCCGGCAACCAGCCACTCCTTCCCCGTGGTCCTAGCAGCCTCCGGCCCCGCGACAGGCTGCGCATCAGGCACAGTTCCCGGCCATATCGGCACTTGCGTATGACCCGGAGATGGTTGCCAGGCAGTCTGCTGGGAGCTCAGACCGCCAAACGCAAACACAACATAGAAAGCAAAAAGCAAAGGCTTTATCACAATCCTCACAGCGAAACAGGCGTCGTCGTGCTTCTGCACAACCGGCGAGGATAGCCGATCAACTCCCAACGTCCTGCCATCGTGCATGTGGAGCCCCACAGGCCACCTTCAGAATGCACCATTTCCAGCCCTCAGATATTTATGAGCCTGGTTCTAGCACAAAAGGCGCTCGGCCCAAGTAAGGATGCAAACCTTGTAGATATTGGGCACATCTGCCATCCCGTCTAGTTCAGCAACAGGAATCCAGCTCCATCCTTTGTGCTCGCTGCTAATGGCTATGCCCTGGTCAGCAGGGATCGCGATTCCTTCGAGGTGGCAACCGTAGGCCCAGATCCAAACGTCGGTGGCACAGGGCACATGAGGGGGTGCGATCGTCAGCACTCCGCTACCAACACAAGGCCCGATGGCCACCTGGAGTCCGGTTTCTTCTTTGAATTCCCGCATAAGGCAGGCCTCCGGAGTCTCGTTGACCTCTATCCTGCCACCGGGCAATTCCCATTCCTGCCTTTCATTTCGCAGGAGGAGGACCTCTGACTTGGCGTTCTTCTTCCTAAAGACAATACCCTTAACAGACACGGGTAGTTTGCGTTGAGGCATTTTCTCCCCAAATCTCGAGTCGGAGCGCACATGTAATTTGGTTCACATAACGATGCCATTGATTATGGGTACGTCAGAAATTAAACCCTTCTCGACGTAAAAGGGAATTTTCCTACATTCAGACATTACTCTTGTCCTGAATTCTCGATCCTTCCACCACTGATCTACGGGACATGAAAAGTAGTTGACTCCATGGCAACAGATTCTTCTGATCTCAGGCCATTGTTTTCGGACAGTCATTATGTAGCGTCGCATCGAACTGATCTTCCCGATTAGAAGTAGGTCCGTGACGCCGAACTCTTTCACTTTTTCCCGGGTGAAGGTAACATTTTGCCCCGTGTTCGTGGCCTTATCTTCGATGAGCATCATGTGTTCCAGAATGCCGTGCGAAAGGAGCGCATGGGCAAGAATTGAGGCTTCAGAGTCTTTACTCTGATCGGTTACACCACCCGATATGATCACATTTGTAAAGTAGCCCTGCCGATATAGGGAGAGGATCTCCTCCGCGAACTTCAGTACTCCGTGCCTCGTCCCAAATACGAGAGCGAATTTCGTCGGGAAAAGCGACACATAGGGAGCAACGTAGGCAATGATCTGCTGCCTCTTCTCATATTTGCTCATCGGTTCGAAGCGTAACACGTTCGCCCTCGACAATTATCCGACTTCAGAGAACCCGTTCGAGAGCAGCGGCAACGTCATCGCTCAATTCCTCCGCTCTCTGCAACGCTCCCTTGATCCTGACAATCTCCATCTCGCGCGATGCGATCTGTCCGGCAGGTTCGCTGTGACCTCGCGCAGCCACCAGGCTGCGCTCGTGGCTGGCTAGCATGCGGCGGAAGATCGGCGCCGCACTTTTCTTCGGCTGCGCATGCGCACAGCCAAGGCAGATCAATCCCTTCGGACAATGCTCTCCAGTGGGCAAGGCGCATAGGTGCGTGCCCATATCACGCAGGTTGCAGTTTGCCGCGAAGACAGCCCATTCCTCTGCAGTCGGGTTTTTCAGAACCGTCTTCTCCGTAATAAGCGTTATAGAGAATGCGCACGGTCTTGCGATACTCCTCGATGAGCTGACCGGGGTAGAGCTTGGCATAGATCATCACGGTGTCGGGAGAGGCGTGACCGAGCAGCGCTTGAATAATGTGCACGGGCGTGTTGTTGTTCAAATGTTCGGATGCAAAGACGCGCCGGCAATCGTGCGGCAGCAACACGAGAGGAGAACCGTCCGAGCGGCGGGCTTCCGCGTCGATCGAGATCTCGCGGATGCGGCTCCGAATGGTCTGAATGCCAGCGGTGCTGGGATGGCGAATGCCCTGGATCAAATACGGCGCTGGAGGGCGAGGACGCTTCTCCAGCAGGTCCCAATGATCACAAACCGGGACCGCCTCGCTGTTGTAGAAGCGCTTCACATATCGGATGATCTCGGCCAGGACACGACCGAGCCCGTCGCCGATGGGAATCACTCGTGCGCGATCGAACTTCGATGGCTTAATGTGCAGCAAGTAGTAGATGCGGCCGTCGGACATCTTTCGCTTGAGAATGTCGAGCGTGGTCAGTTCGCTCGCCTCTTCGATGCGCAACCCGCTCTGTACGAGCAGTTCCAGGAGGGCCCAATCCCAGAACGTGTCTACCTCGTCTGACCAGGGGTAGCCACGCGAGGTTGCGACCTCGGGCGCCGCGGGCGCAGCTTTCCACCGCTGAAGGGCGAAGGCGCGAATCTTCGGCATCTCGCGCTCCAGATCAAGCACCGTCGCGGTGATGCGTGCTCGGGTGCGTTCCCGTGCTTTTTCGAAGCCGTAGCCAGTAAGGGTGTGCCGCGTCACCGGAATCGTATGCGGAGCGAACGGCTTGAATGGAGAGTCGGGTTCGGTTGCCCAGGCACAGAGGTCGGAAAAGAAAACGCGCAGGTCCACAAGCCAGCTGTGTGCGGTTGGACGTACTTCTTCGCCCGCACCGGGGCCGCGCTGAACGGCGCGCGCACGTGTGATCGCATGCGGAATATACTCGCGAACGTGCAGTGGCAGAATCTCGGAGCAGTGCTTCACACTGGGATGTTTATCCCGAATGAACCGCCAAAAGTGTGCGAGGGCGATGGCTTTATGTCGCAGCGTCCGATAGACATCGCTGACTCGGACTTCGTACGTTTCCAGATAAAGAATGACGACCTGCTGGAAACGATCGGGCACGCCGGCGTTCTCAACCAGCTCCGGCGCCGTTAGTCGTCGCTTCCTGCCGTGGCGGGTGCTGCCGCGCGTCGGAGTACGGGAGAAAACACCCAGTGAGCACAGTGCGGCATCGAGCGCATCTGTACCCTTCGACCAGCGAGCGGACAGCAGCTTCAAGTCGTCATCCTTTATATAGTGGAGGCTGTCGTAACCGCGAGCGAGCAGAATCCGCAGCCCACTGCAAACCGCAAGATGGCGATTAAACGATGAGGTCCAAGTTATCGGAGCAGTTGCGCTGAGCAGCGCTCGGTGTTGCTGCGCGAGCGGGTGATTTTCTGGCAGGTGCGCGATCCACTGGTTGACACGTACGTTGGTTAGCATGTCCAGACTGGGAACTATCATTCGCGCGGATATTAGGACGCGTGCACCCCAAGTCCAATACGTACCGCCGGGACGGTTGATGCTAGCCTTCCACTTCGGCCAAAACCTCTTTTCGAAATCGTTCCAGCGCTGTTGCAGGGTTGACCCGCTGCAGCGATCGAGAGCATCGGCCCAGTATCGACATACTGCCCGCATCTTCGATCTCTCGAAACCGCTCGGCATGCGGAAATGCGTTGTGACCTCGTGAACCAGCGAGAGCAGCTTGTCTCGGTCGTAGCGCTGACCTGCCAGCACCTCTGCTTTCTGGAATGCCGTCATCTTCTTTATTAGGCTCCTCATTAGGCTCCTTGTTCCGCGTTTTAAACCCCTCATTCCCTCGTAGAAACCCATAGCAGAGACGGCCCTTTCCGCCGTCAAGGGTAAAGCTGTCGCCAGCCACAAACCGGCTGCCCTGTGACTGCTCGGGCCGCTCTGCACAACACCTTTCCATTACGAGGGAATGAAGTTTCTTAAACGCTCGTAGTCGGAGTAGGGATCATGATTACTCACAACCCCCTCCACGGATCCGGACGAGCGGGTTTCCCGCATCCGGCTCTTGCCTTAGGTAATGACGCCCATGCGGCGCAGAGGATAGGGATGACAGACGGT
>Ga0307477_10000951_pt1 | contig 26880 bp, 24 predicted proteins | sample atmos_gasesECM2C_FD_203316 | JGI IMG/M metagenome (GOLD analysis project Ga0307477, IMG submission 203316) | Hardwood forest soil microbial communities from Morgan-Monroe State Forest, Indiana, United States - atmos_gasesECM2C_515 | ecosystem: Environmental > Terrestrial > Soil > Temperate...
TAGCCATTCTGGGGGCCGACGAAGAGCAAGTCACCCGGCTATGTCGCGAGGCTGCCGATGGCGAAGTTTTGGTCTTGGCCAACCTTAACGCGCCGGGGCAAATCGTTGTCAGTGGATCGTGCGGGGCGTGTGAACGGGCGCTTAAGTCTGCCGAGGCGGCGGGCTTGAAAGCAACCGCCTTGAAGGTCGCCGGGGCCTTTCATAGCCCGCTCATGCGGCCGGCGGCGAATTGCATGACCGCCGAGCTTGATCGCGTTCATTTCGATGAACTTGTATTTCCCGTCTACTCGAATGTGACCGCGCAGCCGCACGGCGATCCCGCATTGATCAAGCGACTGCTGGTTGACCAGATCATCTCGCCCGTGCAGTGGGAGCGCACGATGAAGGCCCTGCTTGCCACCGAGGGACCTCGGTTTGTCGAACTGGCGCCCGGCCGTACGCTGGCCGGACTGGCCAAGCGCATCAACCGGCGCTTGCCGGTAGAAAGTGTCGGCACGGCCGAGTTGCTGTCGGCAGCCAAGGGGACATAGGAGTTGAATCATGACCGAGAAACGTTTGGCACTGGTCACAGGTGCGTCCCGCGGCATCGGTGCGTCAATCGCCCGACGCCTGGCAAAGGATGGCCTGCACGTGGTGGCGATGGCCCGCAACGCCGAGAAATTGAAGCAGCTATGCGACGAGATCGCCGCACGGGAGGGGTCGGCCGAATCGTGCGTCTGTGACGTCGCCGACGCAAAGGCCCTGGTCGCGGCGATCGAGCAGATCGCCGAACGGCACGGCCACATCGACGTGCTGGTCAACAACGCCGGCATTACCAAAGACGGCCTGATGCTGCGGATGAGCGACGAGGATTTTGACGCGGTCATCAACACCAATCTCAAGAGCGCGTTCGTCGCCATTCGTGCCTCCGCCCGGAGCATGATGCGCGCGAGCGCCGGACGGATCATCAACATCAGCTCGGTTGCCGGCGTAGCCGGTAACGCGGGGCAGGCTAACTACGCGGCAAGCAAGGCCGGATTGATCGGCCTTTCCAAAACCGTCGCCCGCGAGTTTGCCGGCAAGGGCATCACTTGCAACGTCATCGCTCCCGGCTTCATCACCACTGAAATGACCGACGTTCTAAACGACAAGATCAAGGAGACAGTAAAGGGGGCAATTCCGCTCAAGCGGTTCGGCGAGCCGGACGAAATCGCGGCGGCGGTCGCCTTTCTGGCAAGCCCCCAGGCCGGTTATGTGACCGGCCAGGTCCTGTGCGTGGACGGCGGCATGGTCATGTGACAACATTGCAAAACAGGCCGGCACCGCTATAGTTTCGCACCTCCAGCGGTCAAGATCGGATACCCGGATACGCGGGCCGTGCGGCCCGCATCATTCTCCCCGCAGGGCAGGTAGAAAAACATGGAAGACATCGAGCAGAAGGTCATCGAAATCGTCAGCGAGCAGATGGGCGTGGACAAGAGCGAGATCACTCGTGAAACCCACTTCATCAACGATCTCAACGCCGATTCCCTGGACACCGTTGAGCTGGTGATGGAGTTCGAGGACGAGTTCGAACTGTCCATCCCCGACGAAGAGGCCGAGAAGATCCAGACGGTTGGACAAGCCATCGACTACATCAAGGAACACACGAGCAAGTAACGGCCAACGCGCTTCCCGCGCCTAACTACCGCGGGCACCGCGGGAGCCGGCACACCCATGTCGAGGCGTCGCATCGTCATCACCGGTTTGGGGCTTGTTACCTCCTTGGGCGAGAACGTCGAGGAGGTGTGGGACAAGGTCTGCGCCGGTACCAACGGGATCGGCCCGATCACCCGTTGGGACGTCAGCACCTATCCCACTCGATTCGGCGGTGAATGCGCATCCTTTGACGTCATGCGCTACGCCGATGAGTTCGCGAAGCTCAGCGGCGGCGAGCGTCTCCAGCCTAAGCGGCTCGACCGCTTCGCCCAGTTCGCCATGGCAGCCTCCATGAGCGCCGTCGCCGACAGCGGCATCGACTTTAACAAAGAGGACCGTTTCCGGTGCGGCGTGCTGATCGGCAGCGGCATCGGCGGCATCGAAACGATCGAAGAGCAGAACAAGATCCTCAACGCCCGCGGCGTCGGGAGGGTCAGCCCGTTTACCGTGCCTCGGCTGATGGCCAACGCCGGGAGCGGCAACGTCTCCATCCTCTATCACCTCCAGGGGCCCAACACGACGGTGGCCACCGCCTGCGCCACCGGCTCCAACGCGATCGGCGACGCCGGCAGGCTGATCGAGCACGACCTGGCCGATGTCATGATTGCCGGCGGCAGCGAAGCGGCCCTTTGCGAGATCGGCCTGGGTAGCTTCTGCGCCGCCCGAGCCCTTTCGACGCGCAATGACGATCCCCAGCACGCCAGCCGACCCTGGGACAAGGATCGCGACGGCTTTGTCATGTCCGAGGGCGCCGGCATCGTCCTTGTCGAAGAATATGAACACGCCAGGCGGCGCAGCGCCAGGATCTATGCGGAGCTGATCGGCTACGGAATGAGCGCCGACGGGATGCATATCACTGCGCCCGATCCGCAGGGTACCGGCGCGTCGATGGCCATGCGCCTGGCCCTCAAGGACGCCGGCGTCGGCCCCGACGTTGTCGATTACATCAACGCCCACGGCACCAGCACGCCGCTGGGAGACCTTGCCGAAACCAAGGCCGTCAAATCCACCTTTAGCGAGCATGCCCGCAAGCTGGCGCTCTCCTCGACCAAGAGCCAGCTCGGTCACCTGCTCGGCGCCAGCGGCGGAGTCGAGGCGGTCTTCACCTCTCTTTCGATCACGCGCAACCTGATGCCTCCCACGATCAATCTGTTGAATCCCGATCCCGAGTGCGATCTCGATTACGTTCCCAACAAGGCCCGCGATCGCAAGATCATCTACGCCATGAGCAACAGCTTCGGTTTCGGCGGGCACAACGCCTCACTGCTTCTCCGCAAGATCTAAAAGCAGCGGTGATGAACCGTCTCTTTCTCGATACACTTTGCGCATGCTCGATCCTTCGCAGGCACGCCGGCGTCAAAAGCGAATGCTGGACGTTTTGCAGGCCCGTCAGCTCGACGCGGCGGTCTTCGGATGGTCCAAGAACGTTTACTATTTCACGGCCCACTTCCCGTTCTGGCAGCATCACGTGGGCCTTGTATTGTTTGCCGACGGTCGCTCCGTCCTGATTACGGCGAACAAACCGGATAACGCCGCGACGGCAGACGAGGTCCGATCCTACGAGGCAACCTGGAACGGCACTCAGCGCCAGGACCAGCCCTCACTGGTCGGCGAAGCGCTCGCCGGAGCTGTGGCTGAGCGACGAGCCGAACGGATCGGGATCGACTCTTCGGCGGCGACGGCGATGTTCTCCGCAACCGCGGCGAAATCCTGCATTCCCATTGACGCAGACGTTTGGCAACTTCGCCGCCGCAAGGACCCCGACGAGTTGGCGCTGATGAAGGTCGCGATCGACTGCACGGCCGCCATGTATCGGCGCGCCCGCCAAATCATCGAACCCGGCATCGGTGAGCTTGACGTGTTCAATGCCCTGCAAGATGCCGCCGTTGCCGTGGCGGGAGAGCCGCTTTCCGACTATCTCGGTAACGACTACGCGTGCGGCGTGCCCGGCGGCCCGCCGCACAAAGACCGCCGTGCCGAGGCCGGGCAGCTATACATCCTCGATCTGGGCCCCGCCTATCGCGGGTATTTCTCGGACAACGCGCGCACGATCAGCGTCGATCGGCGGCCAACGGACCCGCAGATGGAGGCATGGAGGTTGGTCACCGGAACTTTCCCGATCGTCCAGCGCATGGCTCGTGCCGGGACGCGCTGCCGCGACATTTTTCAGGCGGTTGACGCCTATTACCGTGAGACGTGCGGCAAGCCATTTCCCCATCACCTTGGGCACGGCGTGGGCCTTCAGCCACACGAGTTTCCACATCTGAATCCGAAATGGGACGACGTTCTGATAGAAGGGGAGATTTTCACCTGCGAGCCGGGCTTCTACGGCCCGGAGCTGGCCGGCGGGCTGCGCATCGAAAACCAATACCTGGTTCGCGCCGACCGCATCGAAAACCTGACGCCGTTCCCGATGGAATACGTCTAAAAGACGCGGCTCATCTCAAAGCTATAATGCCGTCAAACGATGAGCATGTCCTGGGATACGTTCGAGCGCTACCGGCAAAAGGGACTGGACGCCCGGCGCGCCGGGCAGTGGGAGCCGGCGCGGGTGTATCTGCTGGAAGCCGCCCGAGCGATGGCGGCGCTGAGCAAAGAAGCCAAGGGTGACGAGCTGCGGGATGGACGCCGGGCCATGGCCGAGCGTCTGCTCGAGTTGGCCCGGGATTGCCAGACCGCGGCCAAGGAAAGCCGCAAGCCCGCCGCGGCGCGGCGCCAGACTAATGCGCCCTCAGCCCAGGCATCCGAAGCCGAAGGGGACGGCTCGGCCAGGCAGTGGATCGTCAAAGAGAAGCCGAACCTGCGCTTCACCGACGTCGCCGGACTCGAGGATGTCAAGCAGGACATCCGGCTCAAGATGATCTACCCGTTTCAGCACGCGGACCTTGCCAATAAGTTCGGCATTCGTGCCGGCGGCGGCATCTTGCTCTACGGCCCGCCCGGCACTGGCAAGACGATGCTGGCCAAGGCCACCGCCGGGGAGATCGATGCCACGTTCTTTCGCATTTCCCCGGCCGACGTGCTGAGCAAGTGGGTGGGCGAGGCGGAGCAGAACATCAAGAAGCTCTTCGACGCCGCCGCCGCCGAGCCGCGCAGCATCATCTTCATCGACGAGATCGAGGCCTTGGTTCCCGCCCGGCGTGACGAAGGCTCCAGTGTCATGCAGCGCGTCGTGCCGCAAATCCTCCAGGGGGTCGAAGGATTCGACAAGAAGGCCGGCCGGCCGATCCTATTGATGGGAGCGACCAACGTCCCCTGGCAGCTCGACACGGCGATCCTGCGGCCGGGACGATTCGACGAGAAAGTTTTCATCCCACTCCCGGATCTTGCCGCACGGCGCGAAATGCTCGATCGTTATCTCGGAAACCGACCCGTGGCGGCCGATGTAAACTTCGATTCCCTGGCCGGCCGCCTCGACGGCTACAGCGGCGCCGACATTCAATACGTCTGCGATCGTTCGGCGGTCATCCCGTTTCTCCAGAGCGTCGCCTCCGGCCAGGAAGGACAAATCACCGCGCGGATCGTTGACGACGTGCTTCACGACACGCCGCCCTCGGTGACGGCCCAGATGCTGCGTCGCTTCGACCAGTGGGCGCGCGGGGCGGCAGTGAGCGCATGAATACCGCCCGGAATCACGCCCGTCCCACCGCCCTGATTACCGGCGCGTCCGTCGGCATTGGTTACGAACTGGCAAAAGTCTTTGCCCGCAGCGGCTACGATCTCGTGCTGGTCGCGCGCGACCAGGAGAAATTGAAACAAGTTGCCCTCGAGTGCAATGGGCTTGGCGCCCGATCGCGCATCGTGCCCAAAGACCTGTCGGTCCCGGGCGCGCCGCAGGAAATCTTCGACGAGCTGGCGAAGGACGGCGTGCAGGTGGACGTGCTGGTGAACAACGCCGGATTCGGCACCCATGGCCCGTTCGCCCAGATCGATTGCGACGCGGACTTGCGCCTGCTTCAGGTGAACATCGTCGCCCTGACGCATCTGACGAAGCTGTTCCTCCGTGACATGCTCGGGCGCCGGCACGGGAAAATCCTCAACGTGGCGTCGATGGCCGCCTTTCAGCCGGGGCCGCTGATGGCGACGTATTATGCATCCAAGGCCTACGTACTGCACTTCAGTGAGGCCGTCGCCCAGGAGGTTGCCGGCTATGGCATCGTCGTCACCGCGTTGTGTCCCGGCCCGGTTAAGACGGAGTTTTTCAAGCGGGCGGGCATCGAAGGCTCGCGCCTGTTTCACGGCGGCGCGATGGATGCGGCGGCAGTCGCACTGGCCGGTTACCATGGATTGATGGGCGGCCGCCGCCTCGTCATTCCGGGCGCCAGCAACAAGCTGTTACGGCTTGCCAGCCGTTTGGCCCCGCGGCGGCTTACGATCTGGAGCGCCGCGAAGCTGAACGAGGTACATTGACACTATGGATTTGCTCGATACGCGGCTGCACGCCCTGATCGGCGATGAGGGATTCGAGCGCCTGGTGGCGGCGTTTTACCGCCGCGTCCCGCACGACGACACCCTTTCGCTGCTATACCCGCCGCACGACCTGACTGCGGCCCACGTCCGCTTGCGCGATTTTCTGATCATGCGCTTCGGCGGTCCGGATAGATACTTCAAGACGCGCGGGCACCCTCGCCTGCGAATGCGGCACGCTCGCTTCCATATCGATCGGAATGCCCGGGATCGCTGGGTCTTGCTGATGGAGCAAGCATTAGTGGAAATCAACGTCGGTGAGGAAGCGACAGACATTCTGCGGCGCTTTTTTGACGACGCCGCGACATTTCTAATTAATCGGCCCGGGTGATGGGTTCCCGGCGATTGCGACGATAAATCCTGCAACTCTGCGCGGGGGATACTGATACTATTTATGATTCGCACGGAAGGTCATGATGGCACATCTCAAATGGCTTCGTTGGATAATGACTGTCGCACTGGCGGGCGCGATGGGCGCCACAGCGGCGGACAGCCAGTCCAGGCCCGTTGATCCGCAGCAGGAGATCGCCGCCCTCAAGCGTCGACTCGTGGAGCAACAGGACCAGAATCGGATGCTCGAGGCCCGGATCCAGCAGCTTCAAAATCAAATCAAAGAGCTGCAATCCCGGCTCCGCGCCAGTCCCATGAATTTACAGGTCGCTCCGACGCCCCAGCGGGTTCCGGACAACTGGGTTCCCTTTCAGTTCGACGGGCAGACCGTGTACCTTGTCCCGTTGAACCGGACTTTACCGCCGCCGCCGCGCCATGGAGTCACCGCGCCACCAGGTGGATCGCGGGCGCCTTGATGAGGGCGGTGACCGCCTCGTCTTCGCGCAGGCCCAACTGCTCGCCGGCTGGTCGCGTGATCAAGGCAGTCAAACGGAATCCACAATCGAGGCCGACGCGCACCATTGGTCCCTCGGGCGCCAGCCAGTTTACCCGTGCCGCGAGCTGGTTGCGGGCGCTAGTCTGGAGCGGCTGGCCCCGTTCGAGCATGACGTCCTCGCCGCGGATGCAGACGAATACCGGCCCGGGCCGGGCGTCGGGGGCGACGCAGAGGATTTCCGCTGCCCCGACGCGCACATGGGCCAGTCCCTCTTCGATCTTCAATACCGTTCCCTGCTCGATGGTCTCGATGCCGACGATACGGGCGACCGTTGGATCGGCCGGGCGTGAGAACACTTCGTTGACGGGGCCGCGCTGAAGGACGCGGCCATCGTCCAGAACCACCGCGTGGTCTGCTAGCGCGACCGCCTCGATGGCATCGTGCGTCACAACCACCGCGGGTGTGGCGAACTGCGTCAACAAGCTTCGCAATTCACGCCGTAACGATTCTCGCGTCGGCGCGTCCAATGCCGAAAGAGGCTCGTCCAGCAACAACAGGCGTGGCTTTGGCGCAACAGCGCGAGCTAGTGCCACGCGATGTTGCTGGCCGGCGGAGAGCTGATGGGGGAACCGATTCTCCAGCCCGGCTAATCCAAGGAGATCGATCAGTTCCGCCGCACGACGACGTCGACGGTTGCGCCGGAGTCTGCTCAGTCCGTAACTGATGTTGTCCGTCGTGCGCAAGTGCGGGAAGAGGGCGTAGTCCTGGAATAGAAAGCCGACTCCGCGGGCGCTGGGTCTTAAGTTGATCCCGCGCCGGGAATCGAACCAGACTTGCGGTCCCAGCCGGATGGTTCCGCTCTGCGGCATCTCGAGCCCGGCCAGGCACCGCAGAATCGTCGTCTTTCCGCTTCCCGAGGGCCCGAATAAAACGGTGACCTGCGCACCGTCCGCGGGATGTGACAGGTTAGCGAAGACTGTTGCGCCGCCGGGGAAGCGTTTCTCGAAATCGGCGACAAGCTCGGCGTTCATACCGGCAGCACCCGGCGTTGGAGTGCATAGGTTAGGCTCAGAGTGATAAACGCGAACGCCACCAGGACCAGCGACGTTCGGCCGGCGGCGGCATAATCCAGCGCCTGCACGTTGTCGTAGATCGAAATCGACAACGTACGTGTGACCCCCGGGATATCGCCGCCCAGCATTAACACCACGCCGAATTCTCCGACAGTGTGGGCAAACGACAGCACGATACCGGTGAGAAGCCCGGCTCGGGAAAGCGGCAGGGTGACGCGAAAAAAGGTGCCAAGCCGCGAAACGCCCAGACACCACGATGCTTCGATCAGCCGCCGGTCCACCGCCGCGAAGGCGCTGGTGAACGGCCTAACCGCGAACGGCAAGTTATAAATCACCGATCCGAGAAGAATTCCGCCGAACGAAAACGGGAGCAGATGCCCCGTGGCCCTCCGGAACAGCGCCCCGATCGGGCTGTGCGGCCCGGTGGCGATGAGCAGATAAAATCCCAGCACGGTCGGCGGCAGGATGATCGGCAGGGCGATCGACGCCTCGACGAGGACGCGCCACCATTGCCGCGTCGTCGCCGCCCAGTACGCCAGCGGAAGACCCAGAACGAACAGGGTCAATGTCGTACACGCCGCCAGTTCCAACGTGAGTCGCACGGCCAGCCAATCCATGGCGGAAAGCTTAGCGGCGACCGGCGCGCTGCGCCAATCCTTGACCAAAGCCCAGGAAGGCGCGATTCTGGGCGAAAACGCGTGCGGGAGATCAGATGAAGCTCACGGTAATTCTGGTGTTGTTCATGGCGGCGGGTGCGGGGGCCCAGGACGCGGCCTCGGGAATCGAGTTGTGGTCGAAGATGAAGCCCATCCGGCCGCGGGGGTATGTGTGCTACCGGGCCGCCGGGCCGATTCGCATCGACGGCCGGGCGGATGAGCCGGCGTGGGCCGAGGCACCATGGACCGAGAATTTTGTCGACATCGAAGATGGCGGCAAACCCCCCCCGCGCTTTCGCACGCGGGCCAAAATGCTCTGGGACGACCGATACCTCTACGTCTATGTCGAGCTCGAAGAGCCGCACGTCTGGGCGACCATCCGCAAGAAGAACGAAGTCATCTTCTACGACAATGACTTCGAGGTCTTCATTAACCCCGACGGCAACAATCACAACTATTACGAATACGAGATGAACGCCTTTAACACGATCTGGGAGTTGACGCTGGACAAGCCGTACAAGGACGGCGGACCGGCGCACCTTGGCACCAACCTTGAAGGCCTGGTTAGTGCGGTCCACGTCAAGGGGACTATCAACAACCCGACCGATACCGACCGGGGCTGGTCGGTCGAGGTTGCGGTTCCATTCAAAGGCCTCAAGAAGTACGCGACAAACGTGCCGTGCCCTCCGGTAGACGGCGAGCAGTGGCGGATCGACTTCTCACGGGTCGAATGGCTGGTGGACATCATCGACGGCAAATACCGCAAGATCCCCCGCGAGGCCCGGCCAGAGGACAACTGGGTCTGGTCTCCCACTGGAATCATTGACATGCACCGCCCTGAAAGGTGGGGGTACATCCAATTCTCCAGCCGCCAATCCGGCACGGACCACTTCCACCGCGACCCAACGCTGCCGGCCCGCGACTTGCTGATGGAGGTGTACTACCGCCAGCGAGATTTCCAGAAGCAACACGGCCGATATGCCGCGTCACTCGCTGATTTGGCGATGACTGGGCCGGCGCCCTCGCCGATCGAGGGCCCCGTAGACCTCGCGACGACCGACATTGGGTATGTCGCGTCGGTGAAGATCGGTCTACCCGATGGGCCGTCCCAACTGCTTCATGTGCGCGAAGACTCAAAGCTTTGGGGCGACTAGCTTTGCGTGAGCCAGCTTGAGCGGACCCGCCCGCTCCACGGCTCCCTGAGGATTCAAGCCCAACAAAATCAAACGGCAATCCGGGCAAAAAATTCCTTGTATTTTATTTTTGTTTCGCTACCATGATTGTTGTCGTAAGAATCCATTCCTGCGGTGGGTCGTCAGGGAGGGATTTCCGAGCGACCAGGGTTTCGGCGGGTAAATCTGCCGGAGTCTTATTTGTCGGGGGTTTCCCCGAGGAAGGTTCCCCCCCTCCTTTCTCACCCCCCGACATTAAACCCAATCTCTCAACCGTCCGGCCTCCCCTCCGGACGTCTCCCCAAAGTTGAGAGCCGCAGCCGCGGATCCCCCCGTCCGCGGCTCTTTTTATGTAAGGAATGTCACTTATTGATTTGCTCGCCAGGGGCAGGCGAGCCACCGGAATGAAGCTTCCAGTGGCTTCGCAGCATGCTCAGCAATGGATCGCTGGAGCCGGCCCGTTGCTGGGCTTGGTCCAGATACCTGGCCGCTTCGGACGCATGGCCAGCGTTGTAGGAAACATAAGCCAACAGGAAGACCGGAGTTTCCTGCTGAGGCTCGCCGGCCGCAAGGGTTTGGAGTTCCTTGGAGATATATTGCAAGCGTTGGGGCGGCATCCACTGGGTCAAATCGTATTGGCCTAGGACGAGCGCTGGATCGGAAAGGAAGACGCGGTGCAGATCGCTGGCGGCCAGCCGGTAATAGCCCGCGCCCAACTCGGCGTTGGCGCGCCCCAGTGGAATCAGATGCTCATCAGGGGCCACCTGCTCAGCCATGTTGTACTTTTCGATGGCCGACTCGAACTTTCCCTGCCGCATCAAGTCTTCGGCCGCGGTGAGCAGATCGTGTAACCCCTTGGCGCGGACGCCGGCGGCAAGGCTGTTAATGCGGAGCGGCTCGGGAGCGGCGGCGCCGGGCGATTGTGGCGGAGCCGAGGCGATGGCTCGAGGGGCGGGCCGCGAGGTCGGACCCTGTCCTTGAGCTGCGGCAGTTCGGAGTTGCCGCAAATCGCGCTGGAAATCGATATTGGCCTGGATGGCGGCAACCTGCGGGTTTTCGTATCGAGCCAGCCGTCGCCGAAGTTCGTTGTATTGCTCACTTTGCTGTCGCGGAAGGTTGACCGTTAGTCGTCGTTGAATCCCCTGGCCGGTGTTGACGCCGCTGGCCTCAATCGCGTTGCTCTGGAATGCCGGGGTTGTCTGTGACCCTAACGGCTGATTCTCCGGGGCTTCGAGCGGCTGACCGGTCTTGGGCCCACCATTTTCGTTCTGCTTCGCGCCCGGCTGCTGCTTTTCGTTGGGCTGCTCGTTATTGGGCTGCAACTCGGAGCGAAGACGACGCAGCTCGGCGGCGTCGAATTGGAAACGATCGGCACCGAGTTGAGAAAAAGGCGAGGCAGCACCAGGGGTGGCGGGTCCGATGTCACCCTGCGTCGCTTCACCCGGGACGATCGGCTGAACGCCGTACAAGGGGGAGCCGCTGAGCGCGCCGGACTGATTTTCCGAGCCGCGCGGGCCCTGCAAAATAAGCGTTTCGCCCGGGCGTGATGAAAGCACCGTGTCGCGGGTGCCCACGACCGTGGCGACGCTCAGCGACTGAGTCGTCTGCCAGGCGCCGATGTTATTGAAATACTCGCTCGACCAGCCGGTCTGTTCGGCGGTTGGCATGAGCGAAGTGCCCAGATAGCTCCCGGTAAAGCCGATTCGGACGCTGCCGGGCGGCGGGGCAACCGAGCGCGAGTCGCCGAAGAACGGTTGCGGGGTGCTCAAGGTAAACGAAGGTTGATAGGGCAGCGGGGTGCCGGATGAGCCGGCGTTAAAGCGGTCAATCAGTCCTGCACCGGTGGGACCGGTGAAGGCGCCCGGATCGCGCTCGATGATGGGCCCGCGAAACTGCTTGCCCCCGGTGACGTCGCCGTAAATGATCTGGTTTGGCGTGGCCGTGGGAATTTGGCCGGTACCCGCGCCCGAATTGTATCCACCACTGCCGACACGGGTATTGGCATCCATGGCCCGGCCGTCCTGGCTCGAGCGAACCTGCGCTATCACCGGCGCCGCGGCGAGGGCGGCCAACGCCGCGCCCACGAACCATTGCTGCTGTTTGCGCGTTCGTTTCATGGCGTACCTTTCCCTTGACCCCCTATTCTAGCATGACCACCCCTGACAATGCATCCATGATCTATCGACTCAAAAGGGGGCAAAAGGTTTCCGAAACTCATCCTGTTAATACCATCCCCTCATCCTTCATCGAGAGAATTCGCGCAATTCGCCTGCGGAAACGAGCCGTAGAAGGCCGCCGGTGGATTTACACAATTGCTCGAGGGCCGAATTCGGCGAAGTCGAGGCAATCTGCACGGCGTCAATTCGCACGCCGGCGCCGGCAGCGGAGCGGATCGCGGCTGTGTCATCTTCGTCAAGTTCGGATTTGCCGGTCACGACCACGATCAACTGCGGATGGCGGCCAAGGGCTTCGCGGATCGGGCCGCTCAGATGACTGCTGCCGGCCGCAACAACGTCCTGGAAATCTTTCGTGCAATCGTCGATGGCGCCGACCGTCGCGCTGCGCATCGCTCCGGACGGAAACTCGGCCGAGCCAGAATCGTTGTCCCACAGGATCACTTGGAACTTTCGATCGGGCCCCAATTGCTTGAGTGACTTGTAGCAAGTGGCCTTGAGGGTGTCGAACAGGTCGCCAATCGAATTCCCGCGATCGAGCACGAAGATCACGTTGTCGGCGTCGAGCGGCAGTCCGCAGAAGCTCGGGCCGGCGTTGAGGTCAGCGCCTGCGGTACCTTTAGGTCCGACGGCCGTGCCGGTAGATCCCGAGCCATGAATCAACAGCACGATGACGAGAATGACCAGAACGACTCCCAGCGACGCCGAGAGAATAAGGATGACGGGCCAGGCCGAGCTGCGCCGCTCGGACGGCGGCGCGTCCGAAGGTGCTCCAGCGGGCGGGACCTGTGCGACGAGGGAACGATTGGAAGTCAGGCCGCTGCCGGTCAAGCCGCTGCTGGCGACGGCTTCGGCGAGCTGTTCAAGCCCGGCCGACGTGCGGGCCGGTGGAGGCGCGGCAGGGAGCCGGCTCTCGTGTTGATACAAAGTCTTTGGCACGCGGGCGGCGGGAGCCTGGGGCGCCGCTGACGGTTGCCCCAGTCGAGGAACGGTCTGAATAGTCCCGCAGTGCTCGCAACGGCAGACCCCGCCGGCGAACGCATCGTCGATCGTCAGGACCGCCCTACAGTTGGTGCAAGTGACGGAGATCATGCCACAACGAGCATTTTACAGACCCGGCGCCCACAGGTAATAAAATCCCGCCGGCAGAAGCTCGTTGGCCCCGGGCAGCTCGAGTCGCATGACGTCGGCCCTTGGAGGCTGCACAACGTTATTCGCGTAGATCGACCCGCCATAGCCGTATGGGCGAATGTACATCACGACCGAAGCATCGGGGGCGTGCGCCAGTTCTTTGGCCAGCGCGACGGCATCCTCGAGCAGTCCCACCCGATCGACCAAACCCAATTCCAAGCCGCGTTGTCCGCTGAAGACCCGGCCGCTGTAGGTGCCGGCATAGGTCATCTTCTCGTACCCGCTCAAATCGCCGGACGGTTGCTCGATCACCGGCCGGTTCCCGGCGACGATGCCGACGAATTTGGCGAAGTCTTCCTCAACCATGGACTGGAAGACGGCCTGCTCCTCGGGCTTGATAGCCCGGAAGGGCGAGCCCATGTCCTTCAGCGATCCGCTCTTGATCGCCCCGGCGTGGATGCCGAGCTTGTCAAGCGTTCCCGCGAACTCCATCGTCTCGAAGATGACCCCAATGCTGCCGACCAGGCTGGTGGGCTGAGCGACGATCTTGTCCGCGGCGCAGCTCGCGTAATAAGCGCCGCTGGCATCCACCTCCTGCGCCGCCGCCACCACCGGTTTTCGGGTCCGGGCTTTGAACCGCTTGATAAGCTGGAACATCGCGTCCGAAGCGGTGACGGTGCCCCCGGGCGAGTTCACGCGCAGGACAACCGCTTTGACGGACGCATCGTTCTCCGCTTTTTCCAGTTGTTGGGTGAAGAGGCTCAGAACGTTCTCGGTTGGCTGGAGGAAGCCGCCGGAGCGGATGTTGGCAAGCATTCCCTCGACCGGGATGATGACGATTTTACCCGGCGCCAAGCCCTTTCCCGGCTCGACCTGCTGCTCGTCCAGCGTATTGGAATTGGCGACCGGCGTGATGAGAAAGCTCGGAGTGCCGCAGCCAGCGGCGCACAGTATGATCATCGCTACGATTGGAGAACGCATGAACCCATCCCGCATTTCATCAGTCTTTCACAATTGGACCGGAGGATTCTAACGATGGCCTACCGGGTGAGCAAACCGGTCTTTGGTCAGTTGGTGGAGCGAGCCCTTGCGACCTTGCCGCCGAATTTCGCGGATTTCCTCGAGGAGGTTCCGGTGGAAGTGCGCGATCGACCGACGCCCGGACAGCTCGAGAAGCTGGGGATGCGAAGACACGAACTTTTGCTGGGCCTTTACCAAGGCCGGCCGCGGACCCAGCGCAGCATCGAGGATTCGGGCCGAATGCCTGATGTCATTTTTATTTTCCAGGAGCCCATCGAGTACCTGAGCGACAACGAGGACGAACTGGTCGAGCAGGTGCGAAAGACGGTTTTGCACGAGATCGGCCATCATTTTGGAATGAGCGAGGAAGACCTGGACGAGCTCGGTTACGGATAGTGCGGACGTCCCATAAACGTTTTCCCCTGAACATGCTTGCCAGACGAGGCGTAAAATCACTCGAACGGGGGCGGAGGCGGGAAGGAAGCTGCCTCCAATTCTGCTTTGGCAATCCGTGCCGCTCGGCAAGACCGGACGACGCCGCGGCTTACGATTCAAGGTCACCCGGCTCTCGCGTCGATTTTGTATGGATTTGCGCCCGGATTCACCCTTTACGTCCGATATTTGCCGGGCATAATCGCCGGGCGGAAAACGTTGTCACTTCGGGCACGAGGCCCGCGTACCGTGTATCTTTTGGTGCTATACTGGCGTAACTGCCAGAGGGGCAATCACGCATGCGAACGACTGAACCGACCGGCCGATTCTCCCGCCGCTTCATCACCCGTACCGCCGGCTTGGCCGCGGCGGGCGTTGCCGCCTGCTGCCTCGCTTCACTGCGGGCCGCCGACATCGACATCACCCCGATCAACCAATTCCAGGGCCGAACGGCTCCCTCGGAAAAACGGGCGCAGAACTTTGACCTGTCGGGCGTCGTCCATCACCTGCACGTCAAGGAGGGTGACGTCGTTGCCAAGGATCAGCTTCTGGCCGAACAGAATACCGAGGCCGACAAGGCCCGCCTCGAGTCCTTGAAGATCAAGGCCAAGTCCCACCTCGAGTACGACGCCGAAAAAGCGACGCTGGACAAGGATCAAGTCGAATTGACGCGCGATGAGACGTTGCTTAAGCAACATGCGCTGTCGAAGGAGGAATACGAGGCCAAAAGCCTCGACGTCATTATCGACGGCTTCAAAGCCCAGAAGGCCCAGGAAGATCAGTTGACGGCAAAATTCGACGTGGACGAGCAGGACGCCCACATCCGCCAGAAGATGCTTAAGGCGACGATTGACGGGATCGTTTCGGAGATCAACACGCACGAGGGGGAACTGGCCAACTCCGACACGCAACACCCCACAGTCACGATCGTGAAGAACGATCCGCTGTATGTCGAGGTGGACCTGCCGGCCGAGATCGTCCGGCGCATCAAAGCCTCGCCCAAGCCCCCGTCGCTGGGTGTTCAATACATCGACGAAGGGGAAAAAGGGGAGTGGCACAGCGCCACGATCCATTTCATCAAGCCCGAAGCAAACGCCAAGAGCAATACGGAACACGTGCAACTGGAGATGAGAAACCCCCAGGGCCGCAGCTCGGGGCTTCAGGTAACTGTGAAGGTGCCGGATGAGTTCATGGGTTCGGCACTGCCCGCGGCGGCCGCCGCCAGCGCCGCCGGGCATTGAGTCGGCTCGATAGTTTTTCACACTCGGACGAGGATCGCAAATTCGGGAGGTTCAAGACCGTGGCTTCAGGAATCGTTGAATCATCCGACCAAAGCTCGGAAGAAACCGAACAACAACAACAGCGGGGCGTGGGGCGCTCGCCGATGGTGCAGCGGTTGCTCGACGCCCCCAACCTCCCCGCTTTCGTTAACGATCTGATCACGACGCAGGCGACGACGGTCGTCGGTACCGAAGCGGCCGGCTTTCTTGTCGAACGCGCTGATGGCGGCCCCGGCTTTCGGCTCCTGGCCCATGTGCGGCCCGATGCCAGCACCAAGGATGTTCGCGAGGCCGCGGTCAAGGCGTTCATGGACCTCGTCAAGCCTTGCGTCGTCGAAGACAAGGACGGCGCAATCGAGATCGGCCCACCGGGCGACGTTTACCATCCCGAATCGCAATACTGTCTTGTGACCCTTCTTCGTAGCGAGGGGCAAGCGGTGGCGGTTTCGGCGGTCATTACCCGCTGCCTCGACATCGATCGGGCCAAGCAGCGCTTGCAGTCGATGCAGCTCGTCGCCGGGTACTTCGAGCTGTTCACGCTCCGGCACAACGCGGATCAATCGCGGCTGATCGCTCAGAGCCACCAGCACGTGCTGCAACTGGCCACTGCCGTCGCCACTGCCGAGGGATTCGAGTCGGCGGCCATGAACCTCTGCAACGAGTTGGCCACCCGCGCATCCGCCAGCCGCGTCTCGCTGGGGTGGCTCAAGCGCCGCACCATCAGGGTCCGCGCCCTCTCCCACACCGAAGAATTCGACAAGAAACAGGAATTGATCGTCCAGCTCGAGCGGGCGATGGAAGAGTGCACCGACCAGGAAGAGGTCGTCCACTTCGATCCAAACGGCAAGGGAAGCGACAACGTCACCCGTGAGTCGCAGAACCTGTCCCGCGCGCAAGGCGGGAATATCGTCCTGTCACTGCCGCTGCGGCGGCAGGCCGAGGTCGTCGGCGTGGTAACGCTGGAGTTCCCGCAGTCCACCAAGCTCAGCCCGCAGGTGGCGCACGGCCTGGCCGTCGCCGTCGAGCTGCTGGCGCCCCAGCTTTACGACCGCTTTGAGAACGACCGCTGGCTGATCACCAAGGCCGCGTTGAGCATCAAGTCGATGCTCGGCCATGCGATCGGGCCGCGCTACATGCTGGCCAAGCTGCTGATTATCGTGGGCATTCTGGCGGTAGCGGCGGTGGTGCAACCGTTTTGGATTCCCATGTATCACGTGAGCGCGCCCTTCGAGTTTGCCGCGCCACACCGACTGGTTATCTCGGCGCCGTTCGAGGGCCCGATCCAGGAGATCGGGCGCAAGCCCAACAGCGAGCCGCTCCAGGCGGGCGACAGGGTCAGGAAGGGCGACGTGCTGGCTGTGCTCAATACCGACGACATTCAGGACAAACTGATTAAGGCAAAGGCCGATCGCGATCAGGCGCGGCTTCAGGAAACTGCGTTCCGTAACGAGGACCGGGAGAACAAGATCGCCGAGGCGAATGCGGCGCACGCTCAGTTCATGGCGGCCCAGGCAGACGTTGACCTGTACACCCGCCAAATCCAAAAATCGACGATTGTCGCGCCTTTTGACGGCATGATTCTAAAAGGCGACCTCTCCACGCGGATCAAGCAGACGGTGCAGATCGGCGAGGAGCTGTTCCAGATCACGCCGGACGAATCGCTTCGGGCGGAACTGACGGTCGCCGAGCGGGACGTTCAGGACGTCAAGCCCGGCGCCAGGGGTCAGCTTGCCACCGACTCGCTTCCTTCGGACACCTTCCATTTTAAGGTGACCCGGATCATACCCCTCGGCAACGCCAAGGAAGGAAGCAACACGTTCCTCGTGTACGGCGAGCCTGACCCCGGCGAGGTCGCCGCCCAGAATCCGATCTGGCGTCCCGGAATGGCCGGCCAGGCCCGCGTCGACGTCGAGCGCCGCACCGTCATCTGGATCTGGACGCACCGCCTGATCGACTTCCTGCGGCTGAAACTGTGGATGTGAAAAACGTAGAACGTAGAACGTAGAACGTAAGGAAATTACGCACTACGTTCTATGCACTACGAGGCGCGAGGGACCCTGACCCGGCAGCCGGCAACAAAGACTCCCCCATGACCCTCCAAATTCGCCCGACATTTTCCGAGTCCTGGTACCGCGTGATGAACCTGCGGGCCAAGCTGCGGGCCAGCGCGCAGATATCGCGGCAGTTTTACCGCGGGGAGCGCTGGTACGTGGTGCGCGACCCGGCGGGAAACCAGTTCCATCGTCTCAGCGATCCGGCGTATCGCTTCGTCGCGCTCCTGGACGGCACCCGCACCGTCGGCGAGGCGTGGGACGTGGTGGGCGGCACCCTCGAGGACGATGCGCCCACCCAGCCGGAAGTCATTCAGATTCTGTCGCACCTGTACTCCGCCAACCTGATCGACGCCGACATCACGCCCGATGCCACCGTCCTGCTCCGCCGCCACAAGCAGCTCACCAAGCGGAAGATGCAGAGCCGCCTGATGAACGTGCTGTTTCCCCGCATCCCCCTGTGGGACCCGGACCGTTTCCTCAAACTGTGGATGCCAGTCTGCCGGTTCGCCTTTAGCAAGCTCGGGGCAATCGTTTGGCTGGCGGTCGTGATATTCGCGATCGTCAAGCTGATTCCGTTCTGGAACGAGCCGGGACACAGTCTCAAGGCTGCCGCCGAGCACTCGATCGACATCCGCAACAACCCGATCAACCTGATCCTGCTGTACGGCGTGTTCGTGTTCGTGAAATTCATCCACGAGCTGGGCCACGCCTTTTCCTGCCGGCGGTTCGGCGGGGAATGCCACGAGCTGGGCATCATGTTCCTGGTCTTCATTCCCACGCCTTACGTTGACGCCTCGACCGCGTGGGCCTTTCCCAACAAATGGCACCGCATCTTCGTGGGCGCCGCGGGGATGATCGTCGAGCTGTTTTTCGCGTCCCTGGCGGCGTTCATCTGGATCAACACTGCCGACATCCACAGCCTTACCGCCCAGCTTGCCTTCAACGCGATGCTGATCGCGTCGATCACCACCATCGTCTTCAACGCCAACCCGCTGCTGCGTTACGACGGCTACTACATCCTTTCCGACTTCCTCGAGATCCCCAACCTGCGGCAAAAGAGCACGGAGTACACGCTGGGCCTGATCAAGCGCCACATTTTTCGCGTCAAGCTTCAGCAGCCGCTGCCCCCGCCGCTCCAGCGGTTCTGGCTCTTCACTTACGCCGTCACTTCATCGATCTACCGCGCGTTCATCGGCATCGTGATCCTGCTGATCGTGGCTTACGAGCTGCCGGTGATCGGCCCGCTGATGGCGATCAGCGGCGTGCTCACCTGGTTCATGGTGCCCAGCTACCAGCTCCTCAAATACCTGGCAACCGACCCCGAGCTTCACCGCAAGCGGCCGCGGGCCGTCGCGTTCTCGCTTACGTTGGTCGCGGCGGCGGTCGTGGTCATCGGGTTCATCCGATTTCCGGTGAACGTCGATGCCGAGGGAGTCCTGGCGGTCCATCCGGCCGACGAGCGGCACATCTATGTCGAGCAGCCCGGGTTCGTCGCCGAGATTGGCAAGTCCGAAGCGGGCGATCAGTTGAAGGACGGCGACTGGGTTCATCAGGGGCAGGTAATTGTTGTCCTGGAAAACGAGCCTCTGGCCGCCCGGCTGGAGGTAACCAAATGGGAAGTGCGGCAGCTCGAGATCGAGCAGAGGGCGGCGGTCGCCGTCAGCCCTGAGCAGGCTCAAATGAAGGCCGATGAGCTCCAGCAGAAGAAAAAGCAGCGCGACCTCTATCAGAAGGAAGTCGACAAGCTGGTCATCAGGGCCCCCATCGACGGGCAGTTGATCGCGCCCGACCTGCCGAACATGTTGCACGCCTATCTCGCTCCGGCCAAGCATGAAATCTTCCGGGTCGAGGACGTGCGCAAGCAGTACGTCGAGGCGATCCTGCCGCAGGATGACTACCAGCTTCTGGACAAGCAGTCGGCTTGGCTTCAATCGCACACCGAGACGCGGCTGGTGAGCGACATCAAGGACACGATCAAGGCGCAATCGGTGACCCTGGTGCCGGCGGCGCAAAGTCGACCGTTACATCCGGCCCTCACCGTGCAGGGAGGCGGGCAGGAGCAGCTCGATCCGACCGATCGTGATAACGCTTCCCTGCTGGTGCCGGAATTCCAGGCCCGCGTCATTCTCGACGACGTGGGCGCCTACGTCACCGGCCAGCGCGCGTACCTGCGGTTCAAGCTGCAAAAGCGGCCCCTCATCTGGCAGTGGGGCCGCCGGTTCTGGCAATTGATCGAGGCCAAGGGCGCCAGCGCGAAATGGCTATGACCGAACTTGCCTCACGAGAGCTGTATTCGATCTTCGACGCCCGGCGGGTGAAGGCGCCCGAGCTCAAGGGGCTCGACGCTATGGCCAACGGCGTCTGGGGATGGTTCAGGAATCGCCAGCCCGTGCTGGCGCGGCTGCGGGTGGCGGCCCAGCGCGTCGAGGCACTGGAGCCACAAATCCAGCAGCTCGGCTCCGCCGCACTGCGCGAGGCGGTCAACGAGTGCCGCGATCTGGCTCGCCGCAACCGCCTCAAGGGACCGGCTCTTGACCGAGCGCTGGCACTGGCCCGCGAAGGGGCCGTCCGCACCGTCGGCATGCGCCCGTTTCCCGTGCAGATCATGGGGGCGATGGCGATGATCGACGGCGCCATCGCCGAGATGGCCACCGGTGAGGGCAAGACTCTCACAGCGGCGCTGGCGGCGTCGCTGTTGGCGTGGGGCGGCAGGCCCGTTCACGTCATCACCGTCAACGATTATCTCGTCGAGCGCGACGCCGAGGAAATGGCGCCGATTTATCACATTCTCGGCCTGACGGTCGGTCACGTCATCCACGAGACCACGGTGGAAGAGCGGATCGACCACTACCGCCGCGGCGTCGTCTACTGCACCAGCAAAGAACTCGTCGCCGATTTCCTGCGCGACCAGATTCGCCTCGGCACGCTTCGCACCAGCACGCAGACTTCCGTGGGAATGATGCTGGGGACCGAAGCAAATCGGTTGCAGGTGCCGGGTCTTTTCAAGACAATCGTCGACGAGGCCGACAGCCTGCTGATCGACGAGGCGGTCACGCCGCTGATCATCTCGAACTCGCCGGAAGAAGAAGCCAACGTCACGCACTACAAAATGGCCCACGAGCTGGCCGTGCAGTTGGAGGTGGGGCGCGACTTCACCATCGACCGCACGGTCCGCACCGCCGATCTGACGGCCCGGGGACAGCGGCGGCTCGAGCAGCTCTCGGAGGGTTCCAACTTCTGGAAAGGCAAGCGCCGCCGTGAGGAGTTGGTGACCCAGGCCCTGGTCGGCTTGAGTTGTTTCGTCCGCGATGAGCAGTACCTGGTCAACGAAGAGGGAAAGGTCCAGATCATCGACGAATCGACCGGCCGTATTATGAAGGACCGCTCGTGGCGGCACGGGCTGCACCAGGCCATCGAGATCAAGGAAGGCTCGCCCGTCACCGCCGACAAGGAAAACCTGGCCCGCCTCAGTTTCCAGCGGTTTTTCCGGCAATACCCGCTCATGGCGGGCATGACGGGCACCGCCTGGGAAGCCGGCGCCGAGTTATGGCAGATTTACCAGCGGCCGGTCATCCGCATACCGACCAATCGCCCGTGTATCCGCATCATCCGGCCCATCCGCATGTTCGACACGATGGACCAGAAGTGGGAGGCGGTGGTCCGGCGGGTTGCCGAGATCCACGAAACCGGCGCGCCGATCCTGATCGGCACCCGCAGCGTGCTGGCCAGCGAGGAAGTGAGCCGGCGGCTGACCGAAAGGGCGATCGCGCACCGCGTGCTTAATGCGACGCAAACCGCGCAGGAGGCATCAATCGTCGCCGAGGCCGGGCAGTTTGGGAAAGTGACTGTGGCCACCAACATGGCCGGCCGCGGCACCGACATCAAGTTGGCCAAAGGCGTCGCCGACTTGGGCGGCCTGCACGTCATCGCCACCGAGCCGCACGGGTCTTACCGTGTCGATCGGCAGCTCTTCGGCCGTGCCGCCCGCCAAGGCGACCCCGGCTGCGCGCAGATGTTCGCCAGCGCCGAGGATGACCTGTTCATCCGCCACGCTTCGGGCCTGCGCCGTGCCTGGCGCCGCATCGGCCCGCGCAGGCTGATCAAGCTCGCGCAGGCCCGCGCCGAGCACCTTGCCCGCTTCAACCGCAAGCAGGTCCTCAAGAGCGACGACTGGATGGACCAGAGCCTGCCGTTCTGATCTCCGTACCAAGCCTCAAGCGCACCCGGAACCATTGCTTCCCGTCTCCCGCTTGATCGGGGTAAATTGACAGAAGCACCAATCTGACTTCACGACGGTTGGGAATTGCCTATAGAAAATATAGGAAATTCGGCTTGACTTGATCTGGCCTGAATTTATAGTGATTTTCGAATGCTTTCCTATGAGTGGTTCATCCCTGAAATTCGACCGTTCAGCGCTTGGCGGCTGGTGGCCGTTGAGGCTGGTTGCCTGCCTTTGTTTTTTGGTCGGATCATGCGATCGTCTCAATAGTCGCGGCCCACTGAAGGAAGTTCGCCTCGGATACTTCGCCAACCTCACTCATGCCCAGGCGGTGCTGGGGGTCTGGTCGGGCGACTTTGCGACGGCGGTGACACCGGCTCAACTTTCGACGCAAGTTTTCAACGCCGGGCCTGCTTTGATCGAGGCGCTGCTGGCGGGCGAGATCGATGTTGCCTATGTCGGTCCCGGTCCTGTGCTCAACGCGCAGGTGCAGACGCACGGGCAAGGCGTGCGGGTGATTGCCGGGGCCGCGTCGAACGGGGTCTTGATCGTCGCCCGCGAGAGCAGCGGCATCAAGACCATGCAGGACCTGCGAGGCAAGCGGCTGGCCACGCCGCAGCACGGCAATACCCAGGACCTGGCCGCCCGGCATTTCCTTCGTTTCGATTTGGGCCAGGATTCGGACGACAACATTCAGCCCGTTCCCAACGCCGAGCAGGCCGGCGCCATGAGCCGCGGGCAGATCGATGCCGCCTGGGCCCCGGAGCCGTGGGGATCGTTCCTGGTAGCGCGGGCCGGCGCTCACGTTGTCGGGGAAGAGAAGGACCTTTGGCCGCAGAAGGAATTTACCCTCACCGTCGTCATCACCACGCCCGACTTCCTTGCGGACCACCCCGATGTTGTGCGAAAACTGCTGCAAGTGCACCGGGCATGGACGCGGCGGCTGGCCGAACATCCACAGCAGTATGTTCCGCAACTGGGATCGGCCCTGTTTGCCCTGACCGGAAAGCAGTTGCCGCCCGGCGTTTTGCCGGCCGCGCTGACGCGCATAAAATTCACCGATGAGCCGCTCATGCCGACGTTCGCGGCCCTGGCCAACTGGTCGTACGAGCTCGAGGCTACGATGCAGCGGCCCAATCTCGCCGGGCTATTCGATACGTCGATCCTGCAATCGTTGCAGCAGGCCGACGGCGCGCCAGTGAAGGAGGTCGCTCGTGCGAGCCACGATCGCTCCAACTAACTCGACCGCATCAGCGGCGTCCAATGGCGCAGGCTCGATTCCCGCCTTCCGTTCCGGCGGGCGACTCCAACTCAAGAGCGTCACGCGTTTTTTCAACGGCTCGATCGAGCACGGCGTCCAGGACATCACCCTGACCTGCGAGCCCGGCGAGTTCGTCGTCGTCGTCGGCCCCAGCGGGTGCGGCAAGAGCACGCTGCTCAACCTTGCCGCCGGGATGCTTCTCCCGCAATCGGGCAACGTCACGCTCGACGACAATCCGATCCGCGGTCCGGGCCCCGATCGCGCCATGGTCTTTCAGGAACATGGGCTGTTCCCCTGGCTCACCGCGGAGCAGAACGTCGAGTTCGGATTGAAGATGGCGGGGGTCACCCGCGACCAGCGTCGCCGCCGCGTCGAGGCGGCTCTGCGCCTGGTGCACCTGCGCGGCAGCGAACAAAAGCTCATCCACGAGCTGTCCGGCGGCATGCGGCAGCGCGTCGCCATCGCCCGCGCCATGGTCATGGACCCGGCCCTGCTTTTGATGGACGAGCCATTTGCCGCGCTCGACGCCCAGACCCGCACGCTCATGCACGCCCAGCTCCAGGAATTGTGGGTCCAGACGCGCAAGACGATTCTGTTCGTCACCCACTCGGTGGGCGAGGCCGTGCGCCTGGCCGACCGCATCATCGTGCTGCACTCGCAGCCCGGCAAAATCCGCCGCGAAGTGCAGGTGGACCTGCCGCACCCCCGCAATTTCGACAGCGCCGACATCACCCAGCTCGTGCGCCTCGTGCGCAAGGAGATCGAAGACGAGGTCAACCGTGTCAACCGCTCGATGGCCGATACTTACTGGAAGCCTCAAACGCCTTCTGATCTGGGTGATGATCCTGGCCTTATGGGAGGGGGCATTTAGAGTCACCCAGACAATCAACTCCCGCCTCTGGCGTCCGTGGGTCTTTCCCGCCCCCAGCGGCGTGCTGGATGCGATGCTGGGGATGCTCAACATTCGCACCGCGTTTGGCGACCCGCTGCACAAGGGCTGGCCGCTTCCGGTCGCCGATCCCAATACACCGCCTTTGCCGACGGCCGCACGGCACTGGTACACCAGTTCGCTGATCCGGGCGGACCTGGTGAGTCTTGCCCGGCTCATCGCGGGCTTCGCCTTCAGCATCGTCATCGGCGGGGCGGTGGGAATGTTCATGTTGCGATGGAAGGAACTGGACCAATTCCTTGGCCCGCCGCTATTGGGGTTGCAAACGCTTCCCAGCGTCTGCTGGGTTCCGCTGGCGATTCTGCTGCTGGGATTTACTGAAGAGGCGATCCTCTTCGTCATGGTGATGGGGAGCTTCGCGGCCATCGCGATCGCCCTTCGGGATGGCCTGCGGATGATCCCGCCGCTCTATCCGCGCGCCGGGCTGATGCTGGGCGCCCGCGGCTGGAAGCTCTACCGCTACGTGCTCCTTCCCGCCAGTCTCCCTGCCCTGGCCACGAGCCTTCGACAAGGCTTTTCCTTCGGGTGGCGCTCTTTGATGGGGGCCGAGCTGATTCTGGTCGTGAAGCATCACGGCTTAGGCTTCCTCCTGCAAACTGCCCGCGACTTTTCGGATGTGGCCCAGGTGGTGGCGGTGATGGTGGTGATGGTCATCATCGGCATGGTCGCCGACCGCTGGGTCTTTGCCAAAATCCAGGCCCGTGTGCAGGCTAGATTTGGGCTTTCATAATTGGTCGTTTGTCATTGGTCCGTTGTCATTTGTCCCGCGACCCGTTGGCACTCCTCGACCTCAGCGTTCTCCGCGGTGGAAGGCGAGTTGTAGGCGAGCGCGGCGCGCGGCGCGACAACCGGATTTGTCGCGCTTTGTCGCGCGACATTCGGAGGCGCGAATTTGTAAGCACCTGCCAAGGCATAATTTGTAATTTCATGCGACGCTGAAACCCCACGCGACACCCTCCCGAGAATCGTTCTTTGTCGCGCGCCGGGTCCGGCCCGGATTTCTCAACGCGAAGAAAACAAGAGATGACCGGCGGTTTCACATTTCCGCGCGTTGTGTAGGATCCTCAACGCATGAACAATTGATCCCTTCGCGCTTTCGCGCCTCGCGGTTATCCTTATTTTTCGGCCTAAGATTGTGACGCGGCAACCGCGCCGCCGGGAGTGAGTTCATGCCCATCATCACCTGTCCCAACTGCGGTGCGAAAAACCGGATCGACGAGCGGGCGCGTACGGCACAAGCCGTGTGCGGAAAGTGCGGCGCAAAGCTCCCTGGGGCTCACGCTGAAGCGGACGGCCACCCGGTAACGGTCACGGACGCGAATTTCGAGCAGACGATCGCCGCGGCAGGGCCGGTTCTGGTGGACTTCTGGGCGTCGTGGTGCCCGCCCTGCCGGGCGATAGCGCCGGTTCTCGAGCAGATGGCTCGTGAATCGAACGGGACGTATGTGATCGGCAAGCTCAACGTCGATGAGAATCCCAAGACCGCCGCGCGCTTCCACATCGAAGGCATCCCAACGCTGTTGATCTTCAAAAACGGCCAACTGGTGGACCGATTGGTTGGCGCACATCCCAAATCCACGATCGTCCAGCACCTCAAGGCCCAAGTCTGATGACCCATTCCTTGTACCCTAATTAATTCCTGACGTCTGTCTTGACGTCTGATAATTGTTAGGATATAATTCGGAGTTAACATTGCCCTAGCAAAAACGGGCAACGGAAGGAGCCGGACCGATGATGACCGTCAGGCAGATCGAACGACACTGGAACGCCCGCAACTACGGCCGCCTGCTGGCCGACCTGTTGGCAGCGAGGCCCGAAGCTTCGCTGCACCTGGGCATCGACATGGCCCGGCCCCCCGCCGCGGCCGCCGCGGCACTGGCCATCATCCGCCTCGACGAATTATCCCAATCCGATCGCAAAGTCCATCAGCCGCTTCTCCGCGCGATTCTGTCCGCCCAGCAGGCCGACGGGGGTTGGGGAGATTTTGTCATCACCGCCCTTTGCCTCCGTGCGCTTCTGTGCGGGAACGGCAACGGCATCGCCATCGAGCGCGGCATGAAATATCTGGCCGACCTCCAGAAGCCGGAAGGGATCTGGCCCAACGTCCCCATCCGCCGCATGCCCGCCGATCCTTACGTCTCGGCGTTGATCCTCTATCAACTGGCCGATCAGCCTCGATTCCGCCAGACAATCCGAATCGGCGACGCCGTCAAATGGTTCGCCAGAAATCAGCCGAACCTCGACGCCGAATCCCGGGAACTCTGGCAACGGGCAAGCCGGCGCTGTCCGGCTCCGCAACCTCAGATGCAACCCAGCCTTTGTTGACCCTCCTTCGTCGTGGCGCGACAATCGCCGCCGCCATGGCGATCGAACTGGGAATTCTGGGCGCGGGAAACATGGCGGAAGCGATTGCCCGCGGCGTACTGCGCGGCGGGCTGCTTCGCGCCGATCAAATCCTCGCCTCCGATGTTTCGCCCCAGCGCCGGGAG
>Ga0307477_10000952_pt1 | contig 26875 bp, 24 predicted proteins | sample atmos_gasesECM2C_FD_203316 | JGI IMG/M metagenome (GOLD analysis project Ga0307477, IMG submission 203316) | Hardwood forest soil microbial communities from Morgan-Monroe State Forest, Indiana, United States - atmos_gasesECM2C_515 | ecosystem: Environmental > Terrestrial > Soil > Temperate...
GAGAGGCATGTCGCGGCTGACCGATATCGAGTTAGGCTTCGTCATGGGAGCTGAACTTGTGGGTAATTGAAAGCCTCGGCTGACGCTTACGAACCACGATGAAATTGGAAATCTCGGTAAACCACCGTTTTCCCGGTCGCAACCCCTCTAACCCTGTATTTCCCGTGCCCCATCCCCCAAAAAGCATGAGAGTGTTCCCGATTACGTACGCGAGGAACAACCCGACAAAAAGGGTCAGGTAGCGACCGAACCCGAAACCCTCTTGGGACCTGAGGGCCAATTCGCAAGCGAGGGCTGGGTTCGCGAGCAGGATAGAAAATTCCAGAAACAGACCAGGCATGAATGCCGAGAGGTACAGGTACGCTCTTGGCGGAATGGCTTTTGAGAGGTCGAAGCTCAACACAGTGTGAAGAATCTATCTGAGGCGGACTGACCGGGCAAGGGAATTGGTCACCGGGCTGGGGGGTGCGGCGAGTGAGGATGGGCGCAGGGCAATCAAGTGAAACTCAGGGTCTAGTGTGCACACGGGAACTACTACGAATTTACTACAGTGCTGCTTTTTGGCAGTTCAAATGTTCCACCCAATCCCGCGAAATCATATAAAATCAAGACGTTAGCACTCGTGGGGCCCGTAGCTCAGCGGTTAGAGCAGCGGACTCATAATCCGTTGGTCCTAGGTTCAAATCCTAGCGGGCCCACCAACAAATTGTTTGTTACCTATATCTCGGGTTGCTCATCCCTAGGGGCATCTTCGCAAACGGCCAGAGCAGCAGCACCGCGATCGAATCTCGGAAGCGATCTCCCTCAAGCACTGATCGAGTAACCGTAGGCGCGAATGTTCTCTACAGCTTCGCTCCGACTCCCGGCGTCCACTTGTTTCAAGATTCGATGGATGTGATTTCTTACGGTAAACTCGGAAAGATTTAAATGAGAAGCGATCTCTTTATTGGTGAGTCCCTTGGCCACGAGAGTGACCAACTGCTGCTGGCGCAAAGTGAGATCGGGCTTCGAAACCGGGTTTTGCAGAGGCCTCTCCTTGGGCGTTTGAGCAATGAAGCGGAATAACGTGGAGCACAACTGGGGAGGACATACTCCTTCCCCGCGAAAGACCGCGCGCACGGCGGAGACGACGTCGGACGCAGAGGCGTCTGGCAGCAAGTACCCTGTTACCCCGGAACGGATGGCAGACAGGAATTGTTCTCCACCTGGTTCCATGCCTATCAGGAGAGCCTTAAATGCAGCGCGCCCCCCATTGGTGAGAGTAATACTTGCCGGCAGCCACGCCGGCTGAAAAGAGTCGGAAACAAGAACATCACATTGTGTTTCGAGTAGCTGGCGAGGCGTAGCCTCACCTTGACTGCTCTGGCCTACGACCAAAAGGTCGGGGCGTTTGCGGAACATTCGACTGAGTGCTTCGCGCAGCAGCCGGCCTTCAATCAGTAGATAGACACGGATTGAAGTGACAGGGACGATGTCATTTAAGGCGCCCATCTATATTGGTACCCAACGTTGCGTTAAGACAACAAACCCCGAGTGCCCCTGAATTGATTCAATTGCCCTTTGAGTGCTGGGGCAAAGTAACCTTAATGTATCGCTAGTGTCAAGCAAAAGTAATGTAACACTCTATAAATGTTGGACCGCCGAGCCACTCTTCAACGAAGCCTAGCACATGTCCTGTATGGGTATTTTGAATGTATCGATGCAACTTTTCTATTTCGGGTTTGCCACTACCTTCCTCCGGAAGTTTTGAAGGCCAGTGTCGCCTCTAGCCGACAGTTCTCCTTAGTCCAAAATTGGTAGCCCTTGGTCTTGGACTGGTAGCTGTACCTAGTCAGGACTAACCCACCCCAGTGGATTTCTTTTGAGTCTTACTTCAACTGCAAGAGAACACGATACTTATGGCACAGGAGCGCCCCATGGAAAAAGCCATTCGTGTTCTCGTGGCAAACCGCCCACGACTCATGCGGGAAACGATTCTCACGACCTTCGCCGACCAGCCGGATATAGAAATCGTCGGTGAGGTTGCTGACGATTCGGAAATTATGGAGAGCGTGAAGCGAACCCTGCCGAATTTCGTGGTCATCGCGCTCGATCAACCGGGCCGAAGGCCGCCGGTCTGTGACGATCTGCTCCGTGAGCATCCTGAGGTGCGCGTCATCGCGGTGGCCCCTGCGAACAATTACATCGTTTACTACTGGGCTTCTCTCGATATCCATTCCAGCAATATCGAAGCGTCTGAAGAAGGAATGTTGGACGCTTTGCGAAGCAAGCTAGTCCTGAAGGAAACGAATTGAGGAATTTCATGCCTAGCCCCAGGGTGAAATCATGTTGAACCAAAACAGAGTGAGCAGCATTTTCTCAGTTGTTGGCTTGGCGTTCTTGTTCTGCGCACCCGCCCGTGCGCAACAGCGCGTCGAGAAGCCGCGTCCGGCGCGCGAACAAGACCGAACTGAGAATGGGGTTGCGCAGCCTCCCGACTTGACTCAGGAAAACCTGGGCAGGGTGGCTGCGTCGGCAAATCAGATTCGAGCGGTGCTGGTCAAGGATGAAGGGCTGCTGGTCGAACTGAAGCGCTGGGTGGCGAAGGAGGCTACCGACAACGGTCAGGTGGTTGAGGATTCGACCCTCACCGATCAGGCAATATTTGAGCGCTTGGACCAGGACGTAGCTTTTAGGTCCGTCGCCACTCGTCTCCTGCAACGATACGGCTATCTGACTCCGACTCCCAATCCGGACTCGGACTTTGCAAAGGAAAAGGAATTAGTACTGAAGGAGCGGGCGCGGCGACTGGTTCAGATTGAGTCACAGGAGGATTCAGAGGCGTTTCGGCCGCAAAGAAACGATCGAGATCTTGAACGCACGACGACGTGCGATCCGCGCCGTGACGAAGATTGTCCGCAGTCGTCACCGGCAGACCGCGGCCAAAAGACGCGCACCCCCAGCCGGATCTCGTCTCCCGATGCGAACCCTCAGCCGGTGCCCGAGCAAGGGCCATCACAGAGCCCGTCGCGAATCCTGCGGGCAGACGGATTGCCGCAGGCCACCGATCCGCTGGACGGCAACGGTGGCGCTGGATCGTCGCTGAACCTCCAATTGGCTTCCGAGTCGGTCAAGCGTGACACCAATCCATTGGGAGGCGTTCAGGGTTTGGGCCAGGGGGCCATCGATGGCTCACCTTTGGGCCGCGACGCGCGCTCCTTGCCCAATGCGCCAAGTCGGGGTGAGGTAGGACCTGCCTCAGACAAAAACGGAATGGAACGAACCCCACGCACTAGACTTTCGAATGAAAAGGCCAATGAGGAAGACGTGTCGCCGGTGAGAATGGTCCACCGTTCTAATCCCTACGCGGACATTCCGTCCCTTTATGACATGTATGTGCAAGCTTCAGCGCATCAGCGGCCAAACGAGCGCTTTGGCATGGAGGTTTTCCGCAACAGTGCGAATGATCCGGAAGCAATTCCGATGGACCTTCCGGTCGGACCCGACTACGTCCTCGGTCCGGGCGACAGTATCGAGATTGATCTTTGGGGCGGCGTTTCCCAGCGAATGTTTCGCATTGTCGATCGTGAGGGACGCGTGTCGCTGCCGGAAGCCGGACCCCTTCTGGTGAGTGGGAGGAATTTGGGCGAGGTGCAGTTGGCAGTGCAACAAGTTCTGAGAACCGAGTATCGGGATGTCTCGGCAGATGTTTCCCTCTCGAAATTGAGAACGGTTCGTGTGTATGTAGTCGGAGATGTTACGCAGCCGGGCGCATACGACATCAGCTCGCTTTCGACTCCGCTAAACGCGTTGTTTGTTGCGGGCGGCGTGACGCCTCGCGGCTCACTGCGGGCTCTGAAACACTTTCATGGCAAGCAGCTTGTGGAAGAGGTGGACGCTTACGATCTGCTTTTGCACGGCGTCCGGTCCGACATGCACCGATTGGAGAATGGGGACACGCTGCTCGTCCCTGCTTTGGGCCCACAAGTGACGGTAGATGGGATGGTGCGGCGACCGGCTATTTACGAGTTGCACGGTGAGAACTCCCTTGCGGATGTGCTCGAACTGGCGGGCGGAATCCTACCAACGGCAACGCTGCGGCACATTGAGGTCCAACGCGTCGAAGCGCACGAAAAGCGCACGATGCTCGCCCTCGATCTCTCGCCTACCGGAGACCCTGATTCCGCCAAGAAGCAGCTCGATGCCTTCAAGATCAACGACGGCGACGAAGTGCACATTTTCCCGATAGCTCCTTACAACGAGGATGCCATCTACATTCAGGGGCACGTCTTGCGGCCTGGCCGCTATTCCTACAAACCGGGGATGAACCTGTCTGACCTGATTGGCTCCTATAAAGATTTGTTGCCGGAGCCGGCCCCGCATTATGCGGAGATCGTCAGGTTAAATCCGCCGGACTTTCATCCGAGCGTTGAAAGTTTCGATCTAACCGCGGCGCTGGCGAATCCGGCTTCCGCGCCAAAGCTGCAGCCGCTGGATACCGTACGCGTCTTCAGCCGCTACGATTTTGAACCCGCTCCGGAAGTGTGGGTTGGCGGGGAGGTCCGAGAGCCAGGGAAGTACCGTACCTCGGGCCAAGCGCACTTAAGAGACACAGTCTATCTGGCAGGCGGAGTCACGCAAGACGCTTCGCTTGACTCCGCGCAGCTCTTCCGCACGCAGCCGGACGGCACGATGAAAATCCTGAGCGTCAATCTCCGCGAAGCCTTGGCGGGCAATCCGCTAGACAACGTAATCATGCAACCGCGTGACCGCTTGCTAGTGCACCGCAATTCGGCGCGAGTTGATCCGCCGACGGTTTACATCAAGGGTGAAGTGGCCAAGCCGGGTCGTTATCCCCTCACCACGAACATGCACGTTGAAGATTTAGTTCATGTGGCCGGCGGATTGAAGAGGAGCGCCTACACGGAAAGCGCCGATCTTTCTCGTTTCGAGACGAATGGTTCGCGCATAAATCCAAATGACCGCCTGGAGGTCAACCTTTCGGCAGCCATGAGCGGAGATGCGAAGAACGACATCCCTCTCCGCGACGGAGACATTCTGACGATTCGCCAGCTTCCCCGGTGGACCGACATAGGCTCATCCATGACCGTGCGCGGGGAAGTTCTGCACCCGGGTACATACGGCATCGAGCCTGGGGAACGACTCAGCTCTGTTCTGGCGCGAAGCGGAGGGCTTGGTTCGGAAGCTTATGCCTACGGAGCCGTATTGATGAGGCGCGAAGTGCGTGACATCGAGCTGAAGGCTCATATGGAGCTCGTGCAGCGGGTGAAAGCGGAGCAGGTAACGCTCAAAGCGCTCCCGGACACAACTGCTGATGAGAAGAACGCTAAATTAACGGCCATCGGTCAGACAGAAGCAACTCTCGTGCAACTGCAAGCGAGCGCCCCGATCGGCCGCGTGGTGATCCATATCTCGCCGGAGATGAAGACTTGGCAACACACCGCGGCTGACGTGCAGGTTCGCGACGGCGACGTTCTTTTTGTTCCTAAGAAAGCGGGCTACGTGATGGTGAACGGACAGGTGTTCAATCCAACGGCCATCAGTTTCCGGCCAGGCCACAGCGCCAAGTGGTATCTCAGCCAGGCTGGCGGCGAGACGGAGCTCGCGGACAAGAAAGCCGTCTTCGTGGTTCGCGCGGACGGTTCGGTGATTGCCGCGAAAAACAACCACGATGGTTGGTGGGGAGGCGATCCGATGAGCGCGACCTTGCGAGCGGGGGACACCATCGTGGTGCCAGAAAAAGCCCCAAAGATCGGTGGTCGTAACTGGGCGCTGCTCATGCAATCCGCGTCAGTGGCTTCGTCTGTAGCTTTGGCGGTCGCGTACATCCATCCATGATGACGATGTTCACAAAACGGAGCTGTTTCGTCCTGTTGGCGATTGGCTTGGCGGCGTCGAGCCTGACGCTTACAGCGAGAGTCTCGAGGTCCGCGCCATGTCGGGCGCAAGAGCAAGACGGGGGGGATTCGAAAGAGAGCAGTTCGGCTACGGAAGCAAAGGGAATAAAGCCGGAGAAGAAATTCGCCAACGATCCGCTGTCAGAATACGCCGCCCCAGCGCCGCGGAGTTTTAGAGGCCTGGGAAAGGAATTCTTGCTGGATCAGGAACAAATCTGGACGAGTCCTGCAAAGCTTCAATTTTCGGATACTCAGTGGTTAGTGCCACTGAGCGGAATTGCTGCAGGCCTATTCGTGACAGGCGCGGATTACAGTAAACATTTGTCGCACAACCCTTCGACGATTAGCCACTACAAGACAGTATCGGATGCCGGGATTGGAGCGCTCATCGGCGGTGCAGGCGGAATGTGGCTGCTGGGCCACGTTAAGCACAACGAGCATTGGAGCGAGACCGGGTTCCTCGCGGGCGAAGCCGCCCTCAACAGCCTTGTGGCGGTCGAGACTTTTAAGTATTCCCTAGGTCGCGAACGGCCTTACCAAGGCAACGGAAGCGGATCGTTCTTTCAAGGCGGTACATCGTTTCCCTCGGAACATGCGGCCGCAGCCTGGTCGGTGGCAGGCGTGATCGCGCACGAGTATCCCAGTCCGTTCATGAAAATCATGGCTTACGGCATGGCGTCTCTTGTCGACTACTCCCGAATTCGAGGTCGCCAACATTTTCCCTCTGACGTTTTCGTCGGCAGCATCATGGGCAACCTCATCGCACAAAACATCTACAGCCGGCATCACGATCCGGACTTGGGTGGCGAGGCTTGGCGATCTATCAGTCAAATCTTTCGCGGTGATGGCACCTACTCTCCAGCGAATCAGGGTTCCCCGTATGTCCCACTCGACAGTTGGATCTATCCGGCTCTCGACCGCTTGATTGGCATGGGCATGATTGACAGCGGGTTTTCTGGAGTCCGGCCTTGGACAAGAAGCGAATGTGCGCGACTACTGGGTGAAGCTGCTGACAGGGTTGACGGAGGACCTGCGGATGCACAAAGAACGTACCAGTTTCTCGAGGCGGAATTTAAGGATGAGTTGGACGAAACCAGTACGGGCTCGCAATTCAGGGGGCGCCTCGAATCCATCTACACTCGATCCACTGAAATTACCGGTCAATCGCTCTCTCTTACGGATGGCTATACCTTTGGCCAGACACTCGTCAATGACTTCGGCCGCCCGTATGCAAGAGGATTCAATTCTGTCGCCGGGTTTTCCGCGTGGACCACTGCCGGTCATTGGGTCGGATATGTCCGGGCTGAGTACCAGCAGAGCCCTTCCGCGCCTGCCCTGTCGGAGTCAGCGCGATTGACCATAGCTGCGGTTGACCCTTTCCCAGGGCCACCCCCAGCCACCCCCACGCCGTCGATTCATCAGCTTCAGCTTCTTGACGCTTACGTGGGGTTGAATTTCAACAATTGGCAGGTCACTTTTGGCCAGCAGAGCCTGTCTTGGGGAGCCGGTAACGGTGGATCTCTGACTCTCAGCACCAACGCGCCGCCGATCAACATGTTTCACGTTAACCGCATCACCCCGCTGGAACTGCCCCGCTTTCTCCGCTGGCTGGGGCCGATGCGGACGGAATTCTTCTTCGGCCAATTGACGGGACAACAGTTTATGTTGAATCCATCCGGCTTCGTCGGGCAGTACGGCCAGTCACTCAATCCGCAGCCCTTTATTCACGGAGAACTGATCAGTTTTAAGCCGACGCCTAATTTTGAGTTCGCTTTTTACCGAACTACGATCTTCGGGGGGCCAGGATATCCCCTCACGTTTCACAGTCTAATCAGCAGCCTATTCACGACGGGGAATTCAGTCGAGGGTAGCCCCGGCAAGCCAGGGAATCGAACGTCGGGGCTCGATTTCAGCTATCGCCTACCCGGCCTGCGCAATTGGCTGACGCTGTATGGCGACGGATACACTGACGATGAGTTTTCGCCCATCGCTTATGTGGATGTCTCTGCGTGGCATGCAGGGCTCTATTTGTCACACTTCCCGCGCGTCTCGAAACTGGATCTTCGCGTCGAGGGTGTTTACACGGACATACCCGGAGGAGTAGCCGCAAACACTAAGAATCCGGGTTCTTTTTATCAAAACGGGACCTGGCGCAGCGGTTACACAAACAACGGGGACTTGATCGGCAGCTGGGTTGGTCGCGGAGGACAAGGCGCCCAAGCTTGGTCGAACTATTGGTTTAGCCCGCGTAACCGTTTGCAATTCTATTTTCGCCACCAGAAGGTTAGCCAGGAGTTCATTCCAGGTGGTGGCTCGCTTACGGACGCGGGTGTCCGGACCGACTATTCGTTGCGTTCGAATCTCAGCCTTTCTGTTTCGGTGCAGCACGAGCGTTGGCTCTTCCCTGCGATCCAGCCGAACGGAGCCCGCAACGTGTCCGCGTCCATCGGAATTCTGTTCGAACCACAAAAGATCTTTCGCTCCTCTCAAAGCGATACGACAGATGAAACGCCCTCGAAAGGTGGGCGGCCGTGAACTTCACGAGCAGCGCACCCGCTCGGCAACGTATGCCGGAGGTACCGGAACACGATCTCCCAATCGCCCCGGAGCTTGAGGAAACGCCACAAGGTAACGGCGACCCCGTCGTGCACCTGCGGCTGCTCTGGGAGCAGCGCCGGTTGATTGCACGCCTAGCCCTCTATGGGTTCCTTGCAAGCACGCTCATCGCCCTCCTCATCCCAGCCCGCTACGAATCGACGGCGCGCCTTATGCCGCCCGACAATACACAATCGGGTGGCCTTGCCATGGCCGCGGCCGCGATCTCTGGCGGTGCCGGAAGCCTCGGAAACATTGCCAGCGACGTGCTTGGCATTAAAAGTACGAGCGACATCTTTGTCGGCATCCTTTCGAGCCGCACGGTTCAGGACAAACTAGTCCAGGAGTTTGACCTCAGGAAGCTTTATGGCGACCGGCGCATGGAGGATGCGCGCAGGGACTTGGCTGCGCGCACCGGCATTTCGGTAGATCGGAAGAGTCAAATCATCACAATCACTGTGGCCGACCACGATCCGAAGCGCGCCGCGGCAATGGGTCAGGCGTACATTGAAGAGCTCAACCGGCTTGTCGCCGAGCTCAGCACCTCGTCCGCGCGTCGAGAACGCATGTTCTTGGAAGAACGGTTGAAGGCCGTGAACCAGGATTTGGAGGCCGCGGAGAAAGACTTCAGCCAGTTTGCCAGCAAGAACGCGGCGATCGACGTTAAGGAACAAGGCAAGGCCATGGTCGAAGCCGCGGCGACGCTCCAGGGTCAGCTCATTGCTGCGGAATCAGAACTCGAAGGCCTGCGGCAGATTTATACCGACAACAACGTGCGTGTCCGGTCCGTGCGAGCCCGCATTGACGAGTTGAAGCACCAACTCGATAAACTCGGCGGGAAAGGCGAGAGCATGACGGAAGTCTCCGGCCAGCCGAACGACTCCCTGTATCCCTCCATCCGAAAACTCCCGCTGCTTGGCGTGACATACGCGGATCTCTACCGCCGCACGCGAGTTCAGGAAGCGGTTTTCGAGACTCTGACCAAGGAATATGAGCTGGCCAAAGTTCAAGAAGCGAAGGAGATTCCGACCGTGAAGGTGCTCGACTCCGCGAATATTCCGGAGAAGAAATCGTACCCTCCGCGGTCACTAATCATTTTTCTGGGAACGGCGATGGCGTTTGCAGCGGCCACGACTTGGGTGTTCGGTAAAACCACCTGGGAGCAGACGGATTCGAACGACCCGCGCAAGTTGTTTGCCCGGGAAGTGTTCACAACTGTGAAGGCGACCATCCCGCATTTTTCGCAGAACGGTTCGGGAGAAACCGCCGGCGCGGGAAAGTCTCGGCGTTGGTTTCGCCGTCGCAGTGAAGAGGGCGCAAACCAGAAGTAACAGTTTTGTCCGTAAGTGGTTTTATTTGAATGGGTTAGGTCACAAACGCCCCTGTAAGTGACAGGGCGAAGCTGTGATTGAAGTTTGTGAGGAGTAAACAGCATGGCGACGGCGGCTGTCAACGCAACGACTCACGTGGGCTATCCGGGTATGGACCCCAGTTTTTTCGAGCCGCTTTGGTACGTTGTTTACACGAATGCAAATCACGAGAAGCGCGTGGCGCAGCAATTGGAACAACGGTCCATCGAGCACTTCCTGCCGCTCTACGACTCCGTGCGGCGCTGGAAAGACCGCCGCGTCCATCTGCAGATGCCTCTGTTTCCCGGTTATGTTTTTGTGCGCTTCGCGCTGCGCGACCGATTGCAAGTGCTGCAAATCCCCAGCGTCGCTCACCTGGTCAGTTTTAATGGCCAGCCCGCTACGTTGCCGGAAGAGAACATTCACGCTATCCAGAACTGCCTGGATCACGGCCATCAGGTCGAACCGCATCCTTACTTGCGAGCGGGGCGTCGCGCGCGAGTCCGGAGCGGACCTTTGCGGGGCCTAGAGGGCATCATCCTGCGCAGAAAAAACAGGACGCGCTTTGTCCTTTCGTTCGAATTGATTGCGCGGTCGGTGGCAGTAGAGATCGACGAGACTGAGCTCATGCCGACCTGCTAAAGCCACTGTCGAGCCAGGGAGAGGAGTCTTCGGTACTCGGAATTCATGTCCTAGATTTCTAAACAATTGCTGAAGCAGTGCGTGCTCTACGAGCCATTATGGGGAATGTGCCTCAACTGAACACTGACGAGACCTTGCGTGTGCCTCGTCCTACCGTGAACGAAATCGGGCGGTCAAATGGCTGGCTTCGTTCCGCCGTCTTAGCTTTGCCCGCCGCTTCTAGGCTGGTGCCGGTTGCGTACAGCTTCGCTGACCAGGCGCTGGCAGTCGGAGCTACGTTCTTGGCCAACGTGATGCTGGCCCGCACGCAGACCAAGCAAGAGTACGGGATGTTTGCGCTGTCGTATTCAGTCTTCACGTTCCTCGCCGCGCTGCACAATTCCGCCATCCTTGAACCCTGCACCGTTTACGGCTCTGGAAGGTACCGCAGCCGCTTTTCCGAATATTTGCGGCTGATGGTGCGGGTGAACGCCTTCGTCGGGCTGCTGCTCACGATGCTGGTGCTTCTGGTCTGTCTGGCCCTCTATTGGGCTGCTCCCCAATACCTCTCTCGCGCTTTGCTGGGCCTGGGAGTAACCGTAGGCGTTCTCCTGTCTGGGACGTTTCTCCGGCGCGTATTTTACCTCCAGCGCCAGCCGGTGTTTGCCGCGGAAGCCTCGCTCATCTGCTTTGTGACGGTGGCGTGCGCGCTCTGGCTCGCGGCAAGAGCGCAACTGCTGAACGGTTTCTCGGTTTTTGTCATTCTCGCGCTCGGCTGGATCGCCGCGGGCGTCGGGTTGGGAAAGAAACTCGCCCTGGGGCACTCGGCGCAGTCCTTCCTTGATTCGGAACCGGGCTACTGGAGTGAACACTGGAAGTATTCGAAATGGGTTTTCTCGACCGCTTTTGTGTTTCAGCTCACCACCCAGGGCTATTACTGGATCGTAGCCGGATTTCTCTCCGTCAAGAATGTCGCCGGGCTCAGGGCCATGCAAATGCTCGTCGCGCCGATCGACCAGGTCTTCATTGCCTTAGGCTTCTTGGTCATCCCCGCGCTGGCCGCCCGGTACGCGAGCAGTGAGATGGGGGATTTCCTGTCTTTTACAAAGCGCTATGAGTTAGTGGTGGTGAGCGTGACCGCGCTGTTCGCTCTTGCCGTCCGCCTCATGGGCAGGCCTGTGATGCACTGGCTCTACGCCGGAAAGTTTGATGATCTTGCGCCCCTGCTGTACATCCTGGCATTCCTGCCGCTGACCATGGGAATTGGCAACGTCATGGGCGGCGCGTTAAGCGCCGCTGAAAAGCCAAAGCTCATCTTCTACGCCTATCTGTGCAGCGGAGCGGCAACGCTTCTTGGCGGCATTCCCCTGGTCATCCGGTTCGGCTTGGTGGGCGCCGTTTACGGGCTGCTTCTCTCCGCGGGCGTTTACACGGCTGCCCTGGCTTTGGGCTTTTTCCTGGTCATCTATCGCAAAGCGGTTCGATTGGGTGTGTCGTGAGCAATCTGCACAGCCAGAATGTCGCGAGCAATGTCGCGGTGACTCCCGCTCGTTTGCATTCTTTCTCTGCCCAATCCGCGGAATTGGCTCCCATCGCCTTGTTCGTTTACAACCGGCCGGAGCACACCCGGCGAACAGTGGAATCTCTCCGCGCCAACGAGCTTGCGCCGCATAGCGACTTATTCGTCTTCGCGGACGGTGCGAAAAATGAGTCCGCGGCTTCGGCGGTCGAGGCAGTCCGGAAGTTCATTCGCACAATCGACGGATTCAAATCGGTAACAATCATCGAACGCGAACGGAATTTCGGTTTGGCTACTTCGGTCATCACGGGAGTATCGCAGCTATGCGAAAAGTTCGGCCGCGTTATCGTCGTCGAAGACGATCTTCTGACTGCGTCCGATTTTCTGATTTTCATGAACTGTGCCTTGGAACGATATGTAGACGAGCCGAGCATTTTCTCAGTGAGCGGTTTCAACTACTCGGTTAATGCTCCAGAACAGTATCCCTACGACGCGTTCTGTTCTTATCGTAGCAGTTCGTGGGGCTGGGGCACTTGGAAGGACCGCTGGGAGAAAGTGGATTGGAAGGTGCCTGACTACAACAGTTTTTCTCGCGATAAGGAGAGAAAGAGGTCGTTCAATCGTGGCGGGGAAGACCTATCCCGTATGCTTGCCTTTCAAATGGCAGGCGAGCTGGATTCCTGGGCTATCCGCTGGGCCTATGCCCATTGGACGCACGATGCATTCGCACTGCTTCCTATCAGCTCTCGCGTCTTTAACATCGGTCTCGATGGCTCCGGTATCCATTGCCGCGCTGCCCGATTGAGGCAAGAGGCTCTCAAAGCCGGGACTGAACTCACGATTCGATTCCCATTGGCGGTGGCCATCGACGCACGATTCACAGAACAAATCTACCGCATACACCATTCCTCACTGCTGCGGAAGTTCGCCAGATTCCTATTCCTGCCGATGAGAAATCGGATGAGGCGAGCATATGCTTCGTTTCGCCATGCGCAAACCGCTAGCCGGGCTGCGGAGCGCAGTTGAAGAATTCCAAAGTTACCAGGGACCTTTCGAACTCGGTTTCTTTGACGTGGCCCTTCTGTCGAACCCGCATGGGTCTCCAGTTGGGAGTCTTCTGGGTCGACGCTAGACGACCTTGTTAAAAGACCGAGCAGTAAGTAGGGGAGGAAAAATGCTTTCAGCATCGGTTACAAGTAAAGAGAACGTATCGACCGCCGCGGAGGTCGAGTACGTGAAGAACGGTGACAGCCTGTTGGCTATTATCCTGCCAGCAAGCTTTCGTGTACCGGGCATCCGCTTTTTCACACCCAATGACTTTTCCCAGCAGCTTGCTTGCATGTGCCATCCGGCCGGCAAGGTCATTCTTCCCCACGTGCATAACCCAGTGCCGCGCCAAGTGCAGTACACCTTGGAAGTTTTGTTGATCAAATACGGAAAAGTTCGCGTAGATTTCTATAACTTAAACGAACAATACCTCGAAAGCAGAATTCTATTTACGGGGGATGTAATTCTCCTCGCAGCGGGTGGGCATGGCTTCGAAATGCTAGAAGAAACTGAAATGATTGAAGTGAAGCAAGGTCCCTATGCCGGCGAAGAAGACAAGCGTCGATTCGAAGGCATTTCTTCTGAGAGCGTCAGATTTCGATGATAAACATGTTGCAGTCCGTCCCAGTCAACGACGTACTCCTCGACGGCAACGAGAAGGCCTACCTGAATCAGTGTATCGATTCGGGCTGGATCTCGTCTGAGGGTCCTTTCGTCAGGCAATTCGAAGAACAGTTTGCGAGCAGAGTTGGGCGCCGCTATGGTGTGGCTGTATCCAACGGTTCTGTCGCACTTCAAGCTGCCGCAACCGCGATGGAATTGACTGCTGGCGACGAAGTGATTTTGCCGTCGTTCACCATCATTTCTTGCGCGGCCGCCGTCCTCCGGACAGGCGCGACGCCTATCTTAGTGGATAGCGACCCGCAAACCTGGAACATAGACGTGGGCCAGGTGGAAAAGAGAATCACGCCACGAACAAAGGCAATCATGGTAGTCCATACCTTTGGCCTTCCTGTTGATATGGACCCTTTGCTCGCCATTGCCCAGCGCCACGGGCTCCGGATTCTTGAAGATGCGGCGGAGATGCACGGGCAGGCTTATCGTGATCGCCCGTGCGGCAGCTTCGGCGATGCCAGCATTTTCAGCTTCTACCCAAATAAGCATGTCACCACCGGCGAAGGGGGCATGGTGGTCACCGATGACGCAGCGCTTGCCGAAAGGTGCCGCAGCCTCCGCAACTTGTGTTTCGAGCCGAAGAAGCGGTTCGTTCATTCCGAATTGGGCTGGAATTTTCGGATGACGAACCTGCAGGCCGCGCTCGGTGTTGCGCAGTTGGAACGTCTTGATGAATTCGTCGCTCGCAAGCGGCGGATGGGAAGCAGGTATACGCAGCGTCTCGCCCACCTCTCGAAGCTCCAGCTCCCGCTTTGCCGCACTGATTACGCCGAGAACATCTACTGGGTCTACGGCATAGTGTTGGATGATGAACTTCCCTTTGACGCCGAGGAGCTCATGCGAAATTTAGGACTCAAGGGAATCGGCACACGCCCTTTCTTTTGGCCTATGCACGAGCAGCCGGTCTTCCAGAAAATGGGGCTATTTGCTGGGGAGTCTTATCCAGTCGCGGAACGCCTCGCCCGGCGGGGGTTTTACATACCCAGCGGAATCGGATTGACTGACGAGCAGATGGATCGTGTGATTGAAGTCATGAAAGAAATTTTCTCATGAGCACGTTCGCGAGTTACGCCTCCTACTACGATCTGCTTTATCAGGACAAAGACTATGCCGCCGAGGCCGCTTTCGTTCAAGGCCTCATGAAAAGGTTTTGTCCCCGCGTGGATCGCGTGCTCGATCTTGGCTGTGGCACCGGCACTCATGCGCGTTATTTAGCTGCTTTGGGATTTTCGGTGTGCGGTGTCGACGGCAGTTCCTCCATGGTGGAATGCGCTCTCTCGAGCCATGCGGGTTTTGCCGGCGCTAATCACCCGCGGCTAGCTTTCTTGCAGGGAGATATCCGGGAGCTTCGTCTCGACGAGAGATTCGGTGGTGTCCTCTCGCTTTTTCACGTCATCAGCTATATGACCAGCAACGCGGATTTGCAGCATGCCTTTCAAACGGTGAAGCATCATCTGACCCCAGGTGGAATTTGTCTTTTCGACTGTTGGTATGGGCCCGCCGTGCTGCATCTGCGCCCCGCGGTGCGCGTCAAAGAGCTCGAAAATGAGGAATTCAGCATTCTTCGGGTTGCCGAACCCGTGATGCATCCTAACGAGAACGTAGTGGACGTTAACTACACTCTCTGGATCAAAAATCGAGCGACCGATTCCCTGGAAATTGTCCGGGAAACACACCGAATGCGATACCTCTTTCGGCCTGAGATAGATTCACTCTGTGAACAAGCTGGTCTGCATATCCTGGAAGCCCGCGAGTGGATGACCGGCAGGGATCCCGGTCTGGACACTTGGGGCGTTTACTTCGTGGCGCAGGGATGAAGAGAATTGGTCTATTCCTCAGTGCCGGCCCCTCTGGCGGCGGCATGTTTCAGTACAGTAGGGCGGTACTGTCTGCTCTGCTGGCTTTGCCACGAGAAGAGCACACGCTGGTCATTGGCTACACCGATCCGGCATGGACACGGTGTCTTCCCGCTGATGTTGAGCAGTTTCCTCTGCGCCTCAGCCGGACACTTTCCTCCGTTGCGGCTCTTTGGACCACAGTCGGACTTTCGCACAAACTATGGCTGCGATGCGCGCCGCTGTTCTCCGCTGCGGTTCGCCAAGTTGTGCATAAGAATTGCGATCTGTGGATCTTTCCGCGTCAGGACATCTGGAGCAGCCGCTTCCCAGTTCCCACGCTCGCCGCTGTGCATGACCTCATGCACCTTTACGAACCGCACTTTCCAGAAGCGGCAGGACTGGGCCGCCGGCGCTACCGTCAGCGCTACATGCAGGAACTCATCAACTACTCCATGGGCATCCTGGTTGATTCGGAGGTTGGAAAGCAGCACGTTTTGGAGTCGTGTAAGGCTGAACCTGGAAAGGTTTTCATCCTCCCCTATGTTCCTCCGTCCTACATCTACGAATCCGGAGTGTCTTTGAACTTCGACGCAAAATACCGTCTTCCAGGCAAGTTCTTGTTCTATCCGGCGGAGTTTTGGCCACACAAGAACCATCTCCGCTTGATCGACGCAATCGCGAGGGTTCGCGCGTCGTGCAGTGATATTCATCTCATTCTGGCGGGTTCATTGGGAAAGGAATCCTCGCGGGTTCGTATGCACGTCGAGAAGCTGGGACTTCAGGATCACGTTCAATTCGTAGGCTATCTTCCGGAAGCAGACATTCCGGAGTTTTATCGCCGGGCGCGCGCCTTGATTTTCCCCACCTTTTTCGGCCCGACAAACATCCCGCCGCTCGAAGCGTTCGCCCTGGGTTGCCCGGTCGCCGCGTCCGGTATCTATGGGATGCCGGAACAGTTGGGTGACGCCGCGCTTTTGTTCGACCCGCATTCGGAAGAGCAAATGGCGGACTGCATTCGCCCGATATGGCTAGATGACGCGTTGTGCAACCGATTGACTTCTAATGGCCATGCGCGAGCCCGTCATTGGGGACCTTCCCAATTTGACGTCACGCTCCACGCGATCGTCGAACAACTAACGCTCTCCCCTCGCGAATCTCAAGCTTATGAAAATTTGCCAATAGACTTGACGCACTCCACAACTAGGTGAACCTCGCTGGCTTCCCAGGTGGTCAAATGAGATTTACGTATTTTCCGTTGGTAGCTGTTCTCTTATGGAGTTATTGGCGTGCTTTGAATAACGCACGTGATGAACGCACGCCTTTCACGCCCATTATGGGGTGGCTGGTCGGCTTGGGCTATTTTGTGGTCGCTCCGCTAACGATCTTAGTTCTGCACGGCGGTTATCAGATTCCTGATTTTTATGGGGCTAACGCACGATATGCCTCGGTCGACCTCTCGGACGTCCGGTACCTGATTCCAATGCTAGTTATCTGGCTCTCTTTACTCTTTGCTTTTCAGTCGGTCTTATTACTGCGCCCGCAGAAAGAGTCGTCTTGGAGTGCATCGGACCTACCCGTGCAGGAGCGAAAGCTCAGGAGGGCCATGTGTCTCACCCTGGGCCTCTCCATTCTGGACTGTGTCTTCACCATTTGGCGCTCCGGGGGCCTTGAATCTTTCTTGCTTTCACACTGGTACCTTCGACAGGAAGAATCCGTTGCCAGATTCGGTGATCTGTTTGTCCTTTACGCGCAGCTGTCGCTTGCCAATCAAATAGTTTTCACCGCAGCTGCCGCGCTTTTCACCGCTCGGCAACTGCAGTCGCGGAGATCAGAGTGGCGATTTTTCACTCTTATCGGATTCGGCTTGGTCTTGCAAATGGTAATTAGCGGAAATCGGATCTTCTTCGCTATGTACGCACTTTCTTTTCTGACGGCTTGCTGGATCTATCAACGGAAAAGACTGATAGGGGCCATTTTGCTTCTCTCGCCCCTAGTTCTGTTGTTCTTTAGCGCCTGGGCATCCCTCCGTCACGATTTAAGCAACATTGCAGAGAACCTACCAGGCTATGTGGAAAGGGACATTGAGGGCCGGGCGATGACAACGCTCATGGATTCGACCGAGGGCGCAAGCGTAATGCAGTTGATACATATGGTTAACGACTTTGGAGATAAATTCAATTACTTCTATGGATCAACTTACAGCAAAGCAATCACTTTTGTTGTACCTCGAATGTTATATCCTGACAAACCGGAAAACTATCCAGTACAGATCGCAAAGTTATACGAGCCGGGAGAAGTCACAAGCCTCAACACGACACAGCTCGGGGAACTATACGCGAATTTCGGTGTTTTCGCTGTTCTCCTGCTGCCATTTTTTACCATCTTGATTCTTTTTCTATCAACGGCATTGACACGGAAGATTAAAGGTCACGCACTCCTGCTTACTGCTCTTTTCATTTTGTTCATCTGGTTCGCCCGATCTTCGTTTGAAGACAACTTTATTATGTTCGTTTTCACGGCGGCTCTCATTTGGGGGCTGCGATTGCAGCATGGGCTTTACTCTGCTAACAAGCTGGTACCGGCGCATCAGCTCCCACAGCCATGAACTCACCCGATGATTTGGTCCTAGAAAAAGAGAAGAGGCTCAACCTGGGCTGCGGGCCGAACGCTCCGCCGGGTTGGCTGAACGTGGACGGTTCGTGGAATGCCTGGCTCTCGAATCACGCTTATCTTCGCAACACGCTGAGTGCAATCGGAGTACTCGGCAAGAATAGCCCACGCTCTCAATGGAATGTGCGGCCGCTGGTGCACGACCTGACAAAACGGCTTCCGTTCGAAGACAACACGGTTTCCGTCATCTACGGGGCGCACGTGCTGGAGCATCTTTACCTGGCGGATGCGCAGAGGCTTCTGGGCGAGTGCAAGAGGGTTCTCCGGCCTGGCGGAGTGATTCGGATGGTCGTACCAGACCTTCGTTCCATGGTGACAAGTTATTTGAAGAACAAGAATGGTGGCAGTCCATCGGCTTCCGAAAAAATCGCGGCGGCGGACAGATTAAACGAAAAGCTGGGATTCCGCAGCCCCGCGCCGCCGACCGGAAACGCGCTCTTCAAGTTCTATTATCTCTGGAAGGATTTTCACCACCACAAGTGGATGTACGACTCTGATTCCCTCATCCATTATCTGGCGGACGCGGGCTTCGCCCAAGTGAGCGAGAAAGGCTATCTGCAGAGCGAGATTCCCGCCGTTGAGGAAGTAGAAGAGGCCGACCGAGTCCTTGATGGCGTCGGGATTTGTGTCGAGGGAAAGAAGCCGTGACGAAATGAAATCCTCGAGAACTCTTGTTGATTGCTTTTAGTAAGCGAGACTCCGTTGCGCCACTTCCGGCACTGGACACCACGTTACATCTACCACCGTTTGGGGCTGGTGGTTTATCAGCGCAGGTGTCCGAATGCCCCCTGGCTCACTCGCGCAATGGTGGAGATCTTGGAGAGTTGGCTGAAACCTGCGGATCGGGGGTTCGAATGGGGGTCAGGGCGAAGCACGATCTGGCTCGCAGAAAAGGTTAGAAGCCTCGTCAGCGTGGAACATAATCCCCACTGGTACCGCCGAGTCAGCACACAACTCAAGGCAAAAGGCTTGGAGAACGTGGAATACCATCTCTGCGAGCATGCCCAGGACTATTCTAAGCTGGCGGGAAAACTCTCCTCGGAAAGCTTTGACTTCTGTCTTGTGGACGGCGAGACGAGGGACCAGTGCGCGCTGGAAGCGATTTCCTTGGTTAAGCCTGGTGGTATCGTGATCGTAGACAACTGTAACTGGTACCTACCGCCCCCTAAGCATAGTCGCTCCCCCTTCTCGCGGAGGCCTGAGCAAGGCCCCTACACGGAAAAATGGGCAGCCTATCTCGATGGCGTACGCGGATGGAGAGGGGTCTGGACGACGAACGGTGTTACCGATACCGCGTTGTGGGTGAAACCCATCGACACAGCCGAAACAAGGCGGGAAGCCGTAGCGGGTGGGACCACAAGACGAATCGTGGAGGGGATACATGCAGCAAGCGGCAACGAAAGCTTCTGAGTGCGAGCCCACACAGGCGCGAGACGAGCTGGTGGGGAATCGGGCCCGCCAGGAAGCAGCCTGTCTTTTGTGCAAGGGAGCGCTCGAGAAATCCGTCGGCGACTTGTTTGACACACGGTTTGGGATCGAAGGCACGTACGAAGTGTGGTGCTGCCGTGACTGCGGATTGGAGCAGATTTTCCCCGTCCCAACTCCCGCGGCGCTGGGCTGTCTGTACGAGTCCTACTACAATTTTGGGGGGGAGCGCGGGACGGCTTACACACGCCTTCGCGAGTGGTTCTTTTCTTCCTGGCTTTATCGCGCGTGGATCTTTCTCGATGGCGATATTTCGTTTCATGGACGCAAAGGCGTCGGACGCTTGCTGGATGCGGGTTGCAACGAGGGACGCGGGCTGAGGATTTATGCGCGCAATGGTTTTCAGGTGGAAGGCCTGGAGTTGAATCCAAGCGCGGCTGCGGTAGCCCGGGAGGCGGGTTTTACGATTCACTTGGGCGACACGACGGATTTCGCGGCACCCGCGACTTACGATGTGGTGGTGCTGTCCAACGTTTTGGAGCACGCCCCCGATCCCAAGAAGGTGCTGAGCAATGTTCGTGGAAACCTGAAGCCGGGCGGCCAGCTCTGGATCAGTTGTCCGAACAGCCGGAGCTGGCTGCGGAAAGTGTTCGGCCGGTCCTGGATCAATTGGCATATGCCATTTCACATCACTCAGTTCTCACCGCAGACAATGACGGGATTGCTTAAAGAGACGGGATTCACAGGAATCGAGATACGTCAAGTTACGCCGGCGCTTTGGGTGGCTATGTCCGTAATCGCGCGGATCTTCGCGAAAGAGGGGCAGCCGACCCGCGAACTGCGCAATCCTGAACTTGTCGTTGCTCTCCTGTTTCTAGTCAGATTTGCTGTATTCCCTATGCTGTGCTTTCAGAACAGACGTGGCTGCGGGGACTGCCTTGTGGTTACAGCTAGCAAAGCCTGAACCATGCGGATTCTAATTAATACGATTAATTTCTCACCTGAACTGACAAGCACCGGCAAGTACACGGGAGAAATGGCCAAATGGCTCGCGGAGCGCGGTCATGTAATCCGTGTTGTTACGACGCCACCTCATTACCCTCAATGGCGAATTTCCGAGGGATATTCTCAGTCTCGCTTCAAGCGAGAGAAATGGACTGCCTCTCCTGAATCCTCTGGAGAAGTCGATGTATTTCGCTGCCCCGTATGGATACCACGAACGCCTCGCGGCTGGAGGCGGGTTCTCCATCTCGCAAGTTTTTCATTGAGTAGTTGGCCAGCAATGCTGATGCAGATTTTCTGGCGACCCGATGTTGTATTGCTCATCGAACCAACTCTTTTCTGTTGCCCTCAGACTCTGTGTGTGGCCCGCCTGTCTGGCGCCGCTGCCTGGCTCCATGTGCAAGACTTCGAAGTGGATGTCGCTTTCCAACTTGGCGATTTTTCGTCAAGTGCCCTGAAGCACTCCATCCAGACGCTAGAGCGCTTTCTGATGCGAAAATTCAATCGTGTCTCCGCAATTTCCGATCGAATGGTTGAGCGACTGTCATCGAAGGGCGTGGATCCCGTCCGTACTGTCCTTTTCCCTAACTGGGTTGACACTTCTGAGATCTATCCCTTGGCCGTCGCTAATCGACTGCGTATAGAGCTCGGAATTTCCGAACGGGCAATCGTGGCCCTCTACTCGGGCAATATGGGACTGAAACAAGGACTAGGCCTGCTCATCGAGGCGAGCCGCAAACTTGTCTCCCGCCCAGATATAGTCTTCGTGTTGTGTGGAGATGGCCCCTACAGAGAGACCTTGATGCAAATGGCCGCAAAAGCGTCAAACGTCATTTTCTTGCCGCTACAGCCGGCCAGCCGGCTGAACGAGCTTCTCAATATGGCAGACATCCACCTCTTGCCGCAGGTTGTTTGTGCTGCCGATCTGGTGATGCCTTCCAAGTTGACGGGAATGCTGGCAAGCGGCAAGTCCGTCGTGGCAACGGCCGAAGAAGGAACTCAACTGGCCAAGGTACTTGCAGAGCGTGGAATTTGTACACCTCCGGGGGATGTGACCGCTTTCGCAGCAGCCGTCGCTCGGCTGGCTGACGATCGCGAATTGAGACTGCGAATGGGAGACGAAGCGAGAAAGTACGCTGTGATCCATCTGAACCGGGATGAAATCCTGACCCGTTTCGAGTCGTCATTGATGGAGGCTTGCGGTCGTTCGGCAGTGGGTACTCCGGTAGGGCTGGCTGCTCCCCAAAACGGTAAATTACCGATTACTTAAATCAATTCACCATCTTGGCCGGGATTGAGCAGGACGGAAGAGACCCCTTACCGTGCGTACTGAAGAATTGCGCCCTCAGGTGGACTCAAAGAAAAAACGACTTTTTGTGCGACATGGCTTGGGCAGCCTTGCGAATCCCTCTGATTCGGTATTTGAACTAGGAGGACCTATGTTGGCGTTGAAGTCGTGCCGATCTAAGTTGAGGACGAAGCTAGCAGTCCCCCTAAGAGCTTGATTTCCTTGCCACCGGAGTCTCGCCCTCGGTACGCATCTGATAAGTCGAAGCTAGGAGCTCCTAGGGAGGTCGTGCAGATATGCTGCTTCGGTTAAAAATATATCGGTTGCTGTTCAAATTCACTACATATCTTCTTCCCTTTCTGGCTTTCGAGATCGGGTGGCAAGTGTGGGCTCTTTCCTCGACGTTCATCGATCGACCTGTCGAGTATTCCCATCACGGGCATTTCACCCTGGTATTATTCAGCACATTTGTCTGGACGATCATGTCGTCACGCTACAGGGTAACGAACGTCGACGAACTCTTTCGGGAGCGAACCGGCGCTAGAGCCGCTTGCAAGGCAACCGCAGCCATGGCTGTCGTCTTGCTTTGCGTGCTCTTCTTTGGCCGCAATGCTGCTTTTCCGCGCGGGCTATTCGTCTGCGCCATAGTCGTGCTTCTGACTCTTGTCGTACTTTTACATGCGGCTTTTCGTTTCCTGCTCCGGAAGAAGCTTCTGCTCGGACGTCCGACCCGGCTTCTGATTGTGGGTGCTGACCAGTTTGCCCGCGATGCAGCAATTCGGCTTCAGCGTCTGTCGTTCGCGCCCTGTGAACTCGTTGCGTACGTGCGGCTTCCAGCTCAGGAAGTCGCCGTACGGGACAACCGTGTCTATGATCTGGAGCATCTCGGCGCTTTGCACTCCGGGAATGGAATTGATGAAGCGGTGATGGCCATTCATCCGGCGCAGTTCTCGCAGATTCCGCGCATCATCAAGGCGCTCGAAAAACTGTCCGTTCCTGTACGCGCAATAGTCGATCTCGGAGAGGGCATAGTGGTGCGCGAAAGGTTATTTCAGATTGGGCGGATGCAAATGCTTGATCTGACTACAACGCCTGCTGATTTACTGGATTACGCTCTGCTTAAAAGAACCTTTGATATCTTTTTTTCGGGGTTGGTACTTGTGGTGACTGCTCCGTTGTTGGGTTTGATCGCACTGCTGATTCGCCTAACCTCACCAGGGCGGATTTTCTTCGTGCAGGAGCGCATAGGACTCAATGGTCTGCCATTTCAGATGTATAAGTTTCGCACGATGCGAGTGAGCGACTTGTCCGATAGCGATACCCGCTGGACGATCGATGCAGACCCTCGACGGACGCCTCTCGGGAGCTTTCTGCGAAAGACGAGCCTAGATGAGTTGCCCCAGTTCATCAACGTTTTGAAGGGGGACATGAGCGTGGTGGGACCGCGCCCCGAGCGTCCGCATTTCGTGCACCAGTTCCTGCAGGAAGTCGGTAAATACAACAACCGGCATTGTCTAAGGGTAGGGATTACGGGCTGGGCTCAGGTCAATGGGTGGCGCGGAGATACCTCCATCGAAAAGCGCGTCGAGTACGACTTGTACTATCTTCAGAATTGGTCCTTCAGTTTTGACTTACGGATCATCGTCATGACAATCTTTTCAGCGTTGATCGGGAAAAACGCATATTAAATTGAGGTTTTTCTCGATCTGCGGTGCGACTCGCCGAAGAAGGTACAGAAGAATGAAATTCGATAGAGTGCTGCGAAAGATCATACCTTCAGTCGCGCGCCTAACTTACAACCCCATCTTCAAGTTTCTAGTCGATAGCGTCGATGTGCTTCCGCGTCACGTTTATGACGAATTCTCCACTATTCCGCCCAATCACATGCGAATCAGAGTCGGGGTAGCGAACCGCATTTTTACGAACCACGTTTTTCACTTGAACGAAGCCAAAGACTTTTGGTTCTATGCCTTACATTCAGGACTGTGCCGGCTGGATTCGCGTCTCGTGGACATTGGTTGCGGCTGCGGCCGCTTTGCACAGCATCTTCGGGACTACAGGTTCAAGCAGGATGTGTTCTCCGGCCGATATATAGGCATTGACATTGATGACGAGATGCTGGACTGGTGCCGCCGCAATTTTGACAGCGAGCGATTTGAGTTCCATCGGTCTAACCACGTTAGCAAAGCTTATAACGTAGCCGGGAAAGCTGATGAAGATTATGTATTGCCAATCGGCAATGAGACGGTCGATTTCGTCTTCTCGACCTCTTTGTTCACTCACCTATTGGAGCGAGAATTAGTGAACTACTGCAGGGAGAGTTATCGCGTCCTAAAGCCCCGCTGCTGCATGGCCATGTACTGCTTTTCCATGGATCATCCGCCGCCGACACTTGGTGACCGCCACACATTTCGATTCAAAATTGGCAACGCCCACGTGGAATCCATCTCAGTTCCTGAAGCTGCGGTTGCATACGAAGAAGAGTTTCTATTCAAAGTAGCTCGTGAGGCTGGATTCCAAACCGCTCAGATGTTGGTTGGACCGGATGATTGGCAGCCAATGTTGCTTTGCCGTAAATAAGTTGAGCGGTGTAGCGGGTGTCCTGTTGGCACGTCGTTTCTACCGACGCCCTCCGTGACGTTTGCCGTGACAACCGACGCAAAGCGTAATGAGGTTGTCCATCACATCATCACCAAGCCCGCTCCTGACACCGCCAGCCGTCTCGCTCCAGGACCAGGATTCGGAGTTTCGTGTACTCTTCCAGGTCCAGTTTGAGTCTGGGTTGCTTTTGACGTAGACGCGTCGGATTTATCGAACTTTCTATAATCAAATTTATTGTTGCGTCTCGCCCAGCTTGGCCCCCGCCATAAAGTCAGCGCAAATCATCTCCAGGCAGTAACCCCTCGACTTGTTTGAGCCGAGCATCAACCCAACAGTTTCGAGCGCCTCTTTGATCACCGGCAGCTGGCTTTTGTACACCTTGAAATAAAGGATCTCGTGCGGCTCGGTCTCATGCCCGCTCAGGTGTCGCGCGACCACTTGCTTGAATTCTTCCCTGGGCATTGAGCTGGCCCTGTGCACCCAGGGTGCACAATCGAATTCCTGCCTTTCCTTGCGGGGAACCTTCACCAATTCCCTCGCTTTGGTCCATCCCATCAACTTTAGTTCCGGTTTGGCGATCCGCGGTACATGCTCGTGGAGCGCCATCAGGTAATAGGCTTTTCGCCGCGATTCCGGAAAGCGCTTCTCAAGAAACTCATCGACGACTCCAACTTCAACTTCTCTAACCTCCAGTATCGCTTCGACCTGACCTCGCACAAGTACTACCCTAAGTCCACAAACCTCGCGTCTTTCTCTTGCTCTTTGGTCTTCTCCCAACTCAAGATCTCATCGATCTTGTCTAGGACGAAGATCGCTCGCCGATGATTCAATTCCGGTGTCACGGCAGCTCGTCCGTTAATCCGTTAATCCACAAGCTCGTCAAGCCAATCAAGACAATCATTCCAACAGTTTTCAGGTCGCAATCCGGATTGCTCCTGTGGGGCAGCAGGTTGGCAATTCGCCTCACAGACTTAGAAAAGATTCCCCAATGGCGATTACTTATCGGCGTCTTGTAGTAACACAGTTCCCTCGACTGAATAGAACGCCATCCCCGCCATGCTGAAGGGGCTCGGTGGGCCCGGAAATGCCGTGGCGGTGAAGCTAGGACCTGAAGCGGCCGTAAAAGCAGCACTCCCGTGCGCGTTTGCGAATTTTCCCGTTCCCCCCGTGATGGTTAACGTGCCACTGAAAGGACCGAAGGTGTAGAAGTCTCCCCCATTGTCGTTTTGTCCTGAATAGGCCCAAGTCAGGGAATCTTTTTTGTTGGGAGCGGTCGTTGTCAAAGTCCCCGCATAAGTGCCAAGCTGTTGCGGGCCCCCGACCGGGTTGTAACATTTCAGGACCTCAACGAACAGCGGGCCCAGTGATGTATTGGCAATACCCTGCGCCTCAACATAAAAGCTGGAGCTGGCAACACACGAGGTGCAATTCGTATCGCCGCTGGCGCACACTTGACTCCCCGTGTATTGGACTGAAAGAGTTCCCCTGAATGGAACTCCCTCATCGGCCTGGGCCGCCCTGGGCCTCAGAGCAACGGTCATTACTACCAGTGCGATCAGCAGACCCAGAGAAATGAAGGTGAGGTTTCTCTTTGAAACTTGGTTTCGCGACATTGTTATATCCTCCGTGAAGAAATTGTGGAGCAAGCGGAAGCCGGTGCTAGAATCAGCTCAGTGCCCGGTCTTCCGGCTGTTCTTTGCGCAAAGTAGCCCACGGCAGTCCTGGAAGTCCTCTTGGTGCGCTCACAGAATTCTCTAAAAGTTCTCACAGAGATTTGGGAGAGGGCCATGAGCGACGAAATGGGCCAGCGACGTGGCCCAAAAGATATCCGCGATTCCCTCACGATTGCCGGAGAGGCGGTAAACCAGGATACGCCGCAGATTTACGAGTTCGGCCCCTTCCGCCTGGAACCTGCCGAGCGTAAGTTATTACGTGGCAATGAGATAGTAGAGCTCACGCCGAAAGCGTTCGACACCCTGCTGCTCTTAGTCAGAAATAGCGGGCACCTGCTGGACAAGGACGAGCTCATCAGCAGGGTTTGGCCTGAGACATTCGTCGAAGAGGGCAGCCTATCCAACAACATCTTTCTCCTGCGAAAGGCTTTGGGTGAGGACCCCGCGTTCATTGAAACGGTTCCTCGGCGAGGTTACCGCTTCGTTGGTGCCGTGCGACAGTTCCCTCAGGCCGCGCCGACACACCTAGAAAGGCCAGCCGACGCGAGCGCCCCTGGTGTCACTTCTCCGGCGAAAGCGCGACGGCCGTGGCGGAATCGGGCCGCGCTGGGAGTTGCCATGGGTGCCCTACTGGCTTCGGTGGTGCTCGTGGGCTGGTTTTACAGAGGCGCAGGG
>Ga0307477_10000953_pt1 | contig 26859 bp, 23 predicted proteins | sample atmos_gasesECM2C_FD_203316 | JGI IMG/M metagenome (GOLD analysis project Ga0307477, IMG submission 203316) | Hardwood forest soil microbial communities from Morgan-Monroe State Forest, Indiana, United States - atmos_gasesECM2C_515 | ecosystem: Environmental > Terrestrial > Soil > Temperate...
ACGCTGCATGCGTGGCTGGCTCGCTACGAGCGAGCAGGGATGGAGGGGATGGGCAACCGGTCGCACCGGCCGAGCCGGTGCCCCCACCAGATGCCGGCCCCGGTCGAGGTGCGGGTCCTCGAGATGCGGCGCCACAAGCCGTTCTGGGGCCCGCATCGACTGGCCCTGGAGTTGGCCAGGAAAGGCGTGACTCCGACACCGTCGGCCTCCGCGATCTATCGCTGCCTGCTCCGGGCGGGCGTGATCCAACCGGCTCCCCGGCGATGGCGAAAGGAGGACTGGAAACGCTGGGAGCGTGGTGCGGCGATGGAGCTGTGGCAGCTGGATGTGGTCGGCGGGTTTCATCTCGCCGATGGCACGACCGCCAAGGCCCTCACCGGCGTGGACGACCACTCGAGGTTCTGCGTGTCGGCTCGCCTGATGCATCGGGAACGGACGAGCAAGGTGTGTGAGGGGTTCAGCGTGGCCTTGCGGAACTACGGGGTGCCGGACCAGGTGCTAACCGACAACGGCAAGGTGTTCACCGGGCGCTTCGCCCAGCCGCCGGTCGAGGTGCTGTTCGATCGGATCTGCCGGGAGAACGGCGTCGAGCACCTCCTCACCCAGCCTCGTTCGCCGACCACCACCGGCAAGATCGAGCGCTTCCACAAGACGCTGCGGTTGGAGCTGGACACCCGGCAAGTCTTCAAGGACATCACGACCGCCCAGGCGGCGATGGACGAATGGGTTGCCTACTACAACACGCAGCGGCCGCATCGGTCGCTCGACGATGCCACGCCGGCGAGTCGCTTCAATGCCGGGACGACGCCCGTCCGCGAGCCCGAACCAAATGGCGACTACTGGATATCGCGGAAGGTGACGAGCAACGGCATCGTCTGTGTCGGCTACCAAAAGGTGAACGTGGGGCAGCGCAATGCCGGCAGCGCCTGCGACATCCTGGTGAAGGACCGGCTGCTCCAGTTCTGGGTGGGCCGCCAGCTGGTCAAGACGGAGGTCCGAGCTACCAACGGAGTCATTCGCAAAAAGAATGCCGAGGGTCAGGCCCCGCGGCGCTAGTCTTGCAAAGGAGTGTCAAGCATCAACCGGAACAGCTTCGTCAACCATCAACCGAACCTGTACACCCGCTTTGATATCAGCTTTAGTTAGATCGCTGCTAGTAGTACCGCCGCTCCGATCCAAGCACAAGCTCTTGCCGGACCACCGACAAGCAAACGTTAATGGTCCGGGAGGATCAGCGGCTCGGTGGGATGTTGTGGTTGAGCCGGAAGATATTGTCCGGGTCGAAGCGGTCCTTTAGCGCGACAAGGCGGGCGAGTTTCTCCGGGCCATATGCCGCGAGCGCCTGCTCGCGTGGGTCGGCGCCGCGGTCTTCTGCCCCGAGAAAGTTCACATATTCCCCGGCGGCCCCGTGCGGGCGCATCGTCGCGTGGAACTGGCGAGCCCAGGTCTTCGCCGCCTCGTCGTCAGCGGGGTCGTCCCAAACCGCGTAGATGTTGAGCCAATATCGCGCCGCCCGGTTCGGAAACGCCGTGGCGTCCTCGGGAACCCTGGCGAATGCTCCGTCCAAATGGTGAATATCCACTCCTGTGCGAGCAGAGGGGATGCGCAACGCGCCGTCGATGATCGTGTCGATGGTCGCGTCGTCGAGTCGATCGAAGGAAGCGTTCTTCCAGTAGGCGCGTACGCCCTTCGGCGTCACCTCATCAATCGATGACTGCCAGTCGACCCACCGGGTTGGCTCGACTATCTCGAAGTCGGGCGGACCGAACGCCCGAAGCGCGGCGAGGGCGGACTCCGCGTCCAACGGATCCGTGCCGGCCCACGCGAACCCGACGATCATGAGTGTCTCACCGCGAAGCTCGTCGGGGAGCCATGCCGGCGGCGGGGTGATGAACGAGATGATTGTGGTGAGCTCGTCGCGAAGCCCGGGCGCCCAATCGGCGTAGAACCTGAGCGCGTCGGCCCAGCGCCGACGCCGGTAAAAGACCGCACCGGCAAGGACCGTTGGTCCCAGCGGGTAAGCGCGGAATTCAAACGACGTGACGATCCCGAAGTTGCCGCCCCCGCCGCGGATGCCCCAGAAGAGCTCGGCCTCCTCATCCTCGCTGGCGTGAACGAGCCGGGCGTCGGCGGTGACGACGTCCGCGGAGATGAGACTGTCGATCGAGAGGCCGTACCGGCGCGTGAGCCAGCCGAGGCCGCCGCCGAGGGTCAGCCCGGCGACGCCGGTCGGCGAGAAGACGCCGGCCGGGACGGCCAGGCCGAACGCCTGCGTCTCCCGGTCGAGCTCTCCCAGCGTGACGCCCGCGCCGACCTGGACGCGCCCGGCCGCGGGGTCGACCCGAACGGCCTTCATTGGGCTGAGGTCGATGACGATTCCACCGTCAACGGTTCCATTACCAGCGACGCTGTGGCCACCGGCTCGAACGGCAATTCGGAGATCGTGCTCCCGTCCAAAGCGCAGTGCCGCGAGGACGTCGGCGACACCTGCTGCCCGAACGATGGCCGCCGGTCGCCGGTCGATCATTCCATTCCAGACCCGTCGCGCTTCCTCGTAGCCGTCATCAGCCTGCACGATCAGTGCTCCCCGTAGCTTGGCGCGGAGTGAGGCGACGTCACCCTGGCCAATGATCACGCTAAATCGCTCGCTGGTCGAAGTCATGGCAGTCATCACGCCCTCCTCAAGCCCTCAAGAGACTATTCAGTCGGATTCATAGCAGACTATTTAGTCTGTGTCAAGGGTAAAGGCCCGAGTAAAGGGAAGATCGGATCTGGTGGGAAGAAGACCAGTTGGTTGGTAAGATAGCGCTATGCCACGGGACGGTACGGCGACTCGGCAGCGAATCCTCGATGCGACCCAACGGCTCGTGATCGCCCAAGGGTTCGCGGCGACATCGGTCGACGAGGTGATCGCGGCCGCGGGCACGACCAAGGGCGGGCTGTTCCATCACTTTCCCTCCAAACAGGATTTAGCTCGCGCGCTCGTCGAGCGCTACGCGGCCGAGGACGCGGCTGTCCTTGACGAGCTCATCAGACGGTCAGAACGTCTAAGTCACGACCCGCTCCAGCAGCTGCTCATCTTCGTGGGGTTGCTGACGGAGGAGACCGAGCAGCAGATGCGCACAAGCCCCGGATGTCTGTTTGCATCGTTCCTCTATGAGCGCCAACTCGTCGATGATGCGACGCGTGATCTGATCGCCGAATCACTTCGCCACACGCGTGAACGCATTCGTCTGAAGCTTGCGGAGATTGCGAGCCGGTATCCGCCGCGTGCGCCAGTCGATCTCGACGCGCTCGCTGACCAGGTGACCATCCTGATCGAAGGCACGTATGTGCTGGTTCGCGCTCTCGGAGAGCTGAACCTCGTGGGCGGACAGCTCGACCAGTTCCGCACGTATCTGGAGCTGCTCTTCTCGCCGATACCCCCGGCTGGAGTCAGCGCGCGCGGCGCGGTTGCCTCTACATCGGCGTCTCGCGAAACGTAGTCAACGACCAGTTTTCCTCAGGTAGCCAGGTTCGAACCTTGGCAGGTGGGTCATATGCGAGATCCGCCAACCGGTAGCTGAAACGAATAGGCGGCACGTGGACGGAAAGCCCCGTGGGAGACCCTCGTCTCACGCTCTCCACACCCGCTCTCTAGACCACCGAGACGCCAGCAGCTCCTCGAAGTAACGGATCCGCGCGGGTCTCGGCCTCTTATTCGTCGCTACGGGGTCTCTCCAGTTGGGTCGGTTCTAAAACGTCAGTGCGCTTGAGGCAGCGTCGTCCGGCGGCGCGGTACCGGCGGCGCGGAAGGCGGCGGTACGACGGGGCCGATATCCCCATCCGGCGCTTCGTCCAGGTCGACGATCACAGGCGCGTGATCGCTGGGCCCACTCCCCTTCCTCGCCTGGCGATCTACCCAGGCCGCCTTCACGCGTGCCGCTACCGGGGCGGTGGCGAGGACGAGGTCGATGCGCATCCCCATGTCTTGGTGGAACATGCCAGCTCTGTAGTCCCAGTACGTGAAGACGCGGGCCTCCGGCCACCGTTCTCGGACCACGTCGTGCAGCCGGTCGCCCATCAGCGCGGCCAGCGCCGCGCGCTCGGCGGGCGTCACGTGCGTCTGGCCGATGTACGCGTCGGGATCGAAGACGTCAGCATCGGTGGGCGCGATGTTCATGTCGCCGCAGACCAGGGCCGAGTCCGCGCCACCCGAAAGCGCGTTCGCGAGCGCCGCCAGCCATGCCAGCTTGTAGTGGAAGTGCTCCGAGTCCGGCACCCGTCCGTTGGGCACGTACACTGAGTGGACGCGAACCCCACCGCAAGTGGCCGCGATCGCCCGCGCCTCCTGGTGCGGGAACCCCGGCGCTCCGGGGAAACCCGCGACGACGTCCTCGAGGCCGACTCGCGAGAGGATCGCCACGCCGTTCCACTGCGGCTCGCCATGGTGGGCCATCGCGTAACCGCGCCTGGCCAGTTCGTCACTGAGCAGCTCAGCGAAAGCCGCGTCCGACAGCTTCGTCTCCTGGAGGCAGACAACGTCTGGGCGGCGCTCGTCCAGCCAGGGCAGCAGGCGGGGGATCCGCTGCTTGACCGAGTTCACGTTCCACGTCGCGACCCTCATGGCCCTAAAGGTAGCGAGACGCTGTCCTGCAGAGAACCAGAGGCGGGCAGCCGATCACCAATCTGCCTTACCATGGGCGGCCTTCATGAGCCGGACAGCTTGCCCTGGCTGCGCTTATAGGCGAGGGCGTCGGCGACGCGCTGCGAGATCTGCTCGCGCTCCAACTGGGCCAGGACGGCCAGAATGCCCAGGAAGGCCTTGCCCATCGGTGTGGCCGTCTCGATCGCTTCGGTGGCCGACACAAAGCCAATGCCGAGCTCCTGCAACTGCTGGAGGATCGCGTAGAGATCGGCCACCGACCGGCTGAGCCGAGACACGGAGTAGCAGGCGATCAGCGTGACGTCGCCACGCTGCGCGCGCTCCAACATATTGGCGAACCCAGGGCGCTTCGTGTTCTTGCCCGAGTAATCGAGATCCTCGAAGACCTCGACGGTCAGGTCCTTGAGTGGCGCGAGCGCTCGGCATCGGTCGACCTGCGTTTGCGGGCTCACCTTCCGCCCGTCGTCACCGGGGTCGTACTTACTCACGCGGATGTACACGAGGGCAACGGTCTTTGAAGTCGTGGGCGAAGGCGATGCCTTAGCTCTTGTCATGAGTCGATTTCGCATCTTCACGCCTCGTGCATCGGACGTCAAGGTTTTCCATCGCCTTCGTCGATATTCGTGGCCTCGTGAACGTCGGCTGCGCGGGAGACCTCGCCTCCCGCTCGATACCAGGCCTTCGTCACGCAGCCCGGTGGCGCGACAGCTCGATCTCGACGAGGACTCGCAAGGTGTCAGCGATGTCGGGCGGAAGGCGTTTGAGCATCGACGAAGCGCGCTGCTTCCTCGCACGCGGCGGCTGCGTTCGCGCGTCACGTTGCGGATCGGGGCCAGACTGTGGCCTCACCCCTGTCAGAGCACCTCCCCGCCGCCCGGACGTCGCTCCCACCACCGCGCCCTGCCGATGCAGTCGTTGATGGTCCGGGTTGACTTGTCGAATGGGGGCAGCTCGGTGAGCCGAAGGCGAGGAAGCGTCGCGGCCTTGACTCGGGGTGGCGGAGGCCAACCTTGCTCGGCTTCCGTCTGCCGCGTGTCGCACCAGAGCCGCCCCAGAGGACCCTCGACCTCGAGCCGCTCAAGCGTCGTTGTCCAGAACCGGCATGAATCCTCATCGAGCGCGTCCTGGATGATGGGACGCAGCGCCTCTTCCCGAGACGCCCGGGACAGCACGAACAGGATATGAAGGCGTTCGGCATTCCGAATGTCCTTGAAGTAACGGATGGTGGTCCGAACCTTCTTCTGTAGCCGAATCAGCGACGCCGTCCCACGATCCCACTCCAGGTCGAAATGAATGACGTTGCCAGCAATGAGATAGGAGCCGGCGCCGTCGGGTGTGGCAACTGGTCGTCGATTCTCCTTGGCAAAGAGTCGACGGTCAGCACGGCAGGTCTCCTCGCCGACCCACAGCAGGACACCTTCCCGCAGGGCGAGCCGGCTGGCGAGCATGAGATCGATAAAGAAGCCGTTGGCCTCCAGGTCATGAACGACATGCCAGCAATGGTCGCGTGCGTCCTTGGCGCGCCGCACGTAGGGCCACGGCGATTCGCCGCGCAGGTCAGCGAGGAGCCGCGCCCCCCGCGGACTAATCAGGAGGAGAGACGGACGGCGGGTGATGCCGGGGGGTTCGGCCATCTTCCATCGGTAGATCAGGCCGTGGTCGTTGAGGAACTGAATGCGGAGTTGTGTCGATCGGGTGCTGGGGAAGTAGAGCTGACGGATCTGGAGGGTGTTCAGGTAGCGGTAGTCGTAGAGGGTCTGCAGGATGGATCGGTCTCGTTGGGTGAGTCTCCGGAGAAGTTGCGTCGTTTGCTCCTGGGTGAGAGGAGTGGTGGCGTGTTTGGGGAGCGAGCGAAGGATGAATGGATGAATAGGAATAGGAGTCCGTCCCGGGGAGAGTATTGAGGCGAGGTGAACGTGAGGCCGAATTGGCCTGGGCTTCGTGCTGCCCTTCGTTCTCTGAAACGAAGGCCCGGGAAGCGAAGGGGCAGAGGCGAAAGCCGAAGCGAAGCCAGCTTCCCGGCCATGGGCTTCAGGGTCGTTATCGACTGTCTCGTTGTCCTCGATTGGTTCGCCTTCGCTAAGCCCGTCAACCACCACTGGTCGGTTCGTCGATGGATTCGTCTCCCTGATCGGTTTTGCCTCCTCCCTCGCCTGGTTAAGTCCCTCTCCTAGCACTCAGGGAGTGGGGCTGTGTTGCAGACTTCCCCTTATCCCTAAAAGGGTGGCGTCGTTTTCACATCCGTGCCCACCTATCTCTAAAGGGTGAGGTCGGAGTAGACCTTCCTACCCTCAAACAGCCCGTCTCCGGTCGTTTTACGGCGCACCTACTTTCTAAAGAGCCGGTTTCCGGGCCTGTTTTCATACATCGATTTGTAGAAGGCTCGTCTCACGGCGCGATTCTCGGAGCTCAGCACCGCCTCTACTTTTAAAAAGCCGGTTTTCGTCCCCGTTTTGTTACAGGCCGGCAAGGAACGGACGGAGAACGGACGCTCGGCGGACGTTCTGCTGAAGCGGAGCGCAGAAAGAGGTCCACATCGGTGCCCTGCTTGCCTACATCGTGGGCATGCGATCGCTGCCCGAAGAGGCCCGGAAGTTGCTCCGCCAGCCCCCTTCCGTCTGGGCTCATTCCGATTACCTCGAGATGGCGATCTGGGCGCGCCACCCGACGTCCGACCATCCTCGGGTACACCACTCGGATCGCGGGCGTGCAGCACCTTGCGATTCGCTTCACGAAGCGCTCGCGGAGGAGAGGCGCATCACCTCGTGGATTCACACGGTGACAGCCATGACAACGATTGGCGGAGACGGTGATGGGCCTCTAAACCCAGGCGATTCAGAATCGCTCCTGCCGAAATGGTTGAAGGCCGCGTCACCCGTGGTGCCGGGCGGGCTCAACGTCGCATCCACGCGATTTTCGTAGCCGTAATTGGGGCATTGCTGTCGGAGAGCCGCCTAGATGCCGTGATTGAACTAACTCGAGACAATTCTTAACAACCGGCGAAGAATTATTGGCTTGACGGTCGATCGAGTCTGGCGAGATGATTGCGCCAGCCCGCCCGATCGGTTTCCACGGCCACTTGGAGGGGACTGCCATGCTGAGGAAACGGTGCCAGTTACTTGGGCTTAGCCTAGGATTCGTCGGACTATCGGTAGTGACCTCGCAAACGGTGCCGAGTATTGCACCTGTCTTAGCGGCCTCTGTTGGTGCACCTACGCTCGTGAACCCTTCAAACCAAGGCGGCTACACCGAAACTACGGTAGCCTCCGATCCGTCTAACAGCCAAAACCTCTTCGTAGGATCGAACCAGGGCGACTGTTCACCAATTGGGAACCTGCAGCCGATCCAAGGTTTCTTGAGTACGGACTCGGGCCTGAGTTGGTCGCACACTTCTTCCCCGCCGATAACAGGGAATGGTGCGCTTGACCCTGCCCCGGCTTTTGACTCTGCCGGCGCGCTCTACTACGGTTACCTTGACATCAACTGCACGCTTAGCCGCGGAAACCTCGTCGTCGCCAAGTCCACAGACAAGGGAACGACCTGGGGCTCCCCGGCAACGATTGATAGCTTCGCGAGCAATCCGTATCACCCCGATAAGCCCATGATGCTGGTAGACACCACATCGGGTAGCCCTTTTAACAATCGCCCCTACATTGTCTATAGTCGCGTGCCAGATCCGTCAGGTCAGCAGCCCTTAGAGTTGTCCTACTTCAACGGGACAAGCTGGTCGAACCCTCCAACCACCGTCGATGGTGGCATCGATATCGGCGGCGCTCTTGCCGTCGGCCCGTCAAGCGGAAAGCTTTATGCAAGCTGGTGGGATTTCAGCACAGGGGCAATCCGAATCGCTGCCTCAACCAATGGAGGCGCCTCATTCAGTGCAGCAACCACTGTTGCCTCGACAAGTCTACTGGGGCAGTTCTATCAGCTACCCAGCTACACCGGCAACGGAATCGCAGACAATCCGTCGCTAGGCGTCGATCGCACGGGAGGGTTTTCCAATGGAAACCTCTACCTCGTGTGGAACGATACACTCGCGCCGCCTGCGGTGGCACCGACAGCTAACGCAACGACCGGCGGCGTTCTGCCGCCCGGGACTTACCTGGCCGCCTACACATACATGACATCCTTCGGGGAGACAGCGACATCCCCGGTCGCCTCGATAACCCTGACTTCTGGGCAGAATGCAATTCAGATTCCAGGTTTGTCTGGAGTCCCCACTAACGTGACCGGCGTACGTTATTACTTGGTAGGCGTCCCCTCCGGCTCAGGGATAGCAACCGGGTTTGTCGGTTCAGGCGCAGTTAGTGGCGGTACTGCGGCTGGCGTGTTCATCGGAGGGGGAAGCGGAAATCAACAACCGCCTCCAAAAGGGACGATGCACATTTTCTTTTCGCGATCGACGGACTCGGGTGCGCACTGGTCAACCCGTGTTCGGCTCGATGTCGGAAACCCCAACGATGCCTGGGAGCCGACCCTATCGGTGGATCAGTCGAATGGGCGAGTCGCGGTCGCGTGGTATGACCGACGGGACGATCCCGGAAATGGTCTTTATCGCGTTTACTATTCACAGTCGGCCGATGGAGGCTCTACGTTTCCCGCACAGCAGACTGCTGTTTCGAGCAGCCCTGGAGATCCCACCGCGAACCCCTATGAAGGTACGGGGGATTACATGGGAATTGCGTCGCTAAACGGGTCTGCTCATCCCGTCTGGGTCGAATCGCATACGATCCCGAACGTTTCCGGTCCCATCATGCAAGTTTGGACGGCAACCGTTAACGAGCAACCAAGCGCTCCGTGGAACCCACAGCCCGGTAGTCCTGGTGTGCGCTGGCAAGGAGGCTTGGTATACCATGCCGGTCTTGGCGAGGCGCTCATGTATGGCGGCGGCGACCAAACAGGGTTCTACAGCGACACGGAGGTTTGGAACATGGGTTGGGGTGCGATATTTGGGACCGGCCCGGCAGGCGATGAAAAGGGTCCTGCTATGGCCTACGACGCAGCGCGCGGAACCACCGTGCTCTTCGGAGGGTTTGCTACGGATGTCAATGGAACACCGATTTTCTTCAACGACACCTATACGTTCGATGGGACCGTCTGGACAAAACGAACCCCGGTCACGAGCCCAAGCCCAAGGGCTTACAGTTCCATGGCCTACGACGAGGCTCGGGGTTTGGTCGTCTTGTTTGGCGGACTGGATGCCAAGGGTGCGGTCATGGGCGACACTTGGACCTGGGACGGCACTAACTGGAGTAAGCGCACCATGAAGGGCCCTGCCGGTCGATCCGGCGGTGCAATGACGTACGACCCGTTACGAGGAAGGACTGTTCTTTTCGGCGGCCAGGGTTCGAGGAAATGCCAGACCTTTGGCGATACCTGGACGTGGGATGGGGGATCTTGGACGCCGCTATCTCCTATGCCCAGCCCGTCCCCGAGGTATGGTTCAGGTCTCGCCTACGACGCCATGACAGGTACTTCGATACTCTTTGGTGGCGAGTCCTGCCAGCAGAACAACTTAGCGGACCTGAATGACACGTGGAGTTGGACTGGCAGCAGTTGGGCCCCGTTGAACCCGGCGAATCCTCCAAGCCCGCGACATTACTTCCAAATGACCTACGACGCCGCCACCACGACGCTACTCCTTTTCGGGGGCGGTAACGTCAATGGAACCACAATATATGGAGATACGTGGACCTATTGATGACAGGTCTAGTCACCGGTATTGGTTCAGGTTAAGCAACGCTGACGAATGCCCCTTGGAGCTATTCGCCGTGACGACCACGTCCACTTAGAGAGTTCCTGTAAAGGAGTGTAGATCCATAACGAGGTGCTGGCCGGCCTTGATCGAAAAGGGCTTCCAGCCCCAGCTGGCCGGCAGGGTTGCTGCCGAATAACCTTGGCGCGCTGAGTATTCGGCGAGGATTAGATACCGCCCAGGGGGTAGCGAGACGGAGTAGCCGCCGGATGCATCTGTTACGGCCACGTAGTGCTGGCCTCCATTTTCCAACTGAAATCTGATTCGAGCTCCTTCGACCGGCTCACCTGGACTGCAAGCACGGGCGACAGCAGTAGCAAAGCCCCCATCGCAATGGTAGAGATGACCTGTGACTACGCCGTCGTTGGACAGTTGGGAAATACCGAGGACAAGAATGGCCGTGATGGCTAGGACCCCACCGGCGAACAAGTGCAAGGGCTTTGCTACCCGCAATCGAGCCGGCAGCCTGAAGGAAGAAATCATTGGAGGGGAATTCGTCACTCATCCTAAGGTCACAACATCGCGGTCGGGTCGTCGCCGTGTAACAGTTTTGCGCTACCGAACTAACCACCCCTTCAAGCCGTACTCGCAGCTTGCCGCGGGACGTCTGAATCGCCCTGAGTTTTGTAGGACCGCATCCCTTGGGTCCGGCGTAGCGCACCGCCAATAAGGAATTCCTGCCTGTGCGGTTCCTGAGTCCGCCATGAGCAGAAGCGCCACTCCGGACCACACGTGGCTTTGCGTGCGTCCAACACTCGTCTCCCGCTGTCTGCAGACCGCTCTCGAGACCACCGAGACGCCAGCTCCTTGAGTAGGTGATCCAGGCGGGTCTCGGTGGGATGGTCTTGATCGTGCCGTAATTGAACCCACCCCACCCAGGAGCGGTCCGTTTATCATCGGTCGATGGCGAGATCTTCGACCGGCGAGGATCGGCTCACTCGGCAAAGGCAGATCCCGTCACGGTTCTACCAAAGCTTCGCTGCCGGCGATATCGACTCGGCGCTGGCGGCCTTCGCCGACCGTGTTGAGATGGTTGACCCGGGCCTCGGAACAGTGCGAGGTTTGCCAGCGCTCCGCGAGTATCTCGAAGGCTTCAAACGGGCAATGCCGGACGCTCATGCTGTGATCTCACGGATGTACGAATCAGGCGACACAATCATTGTGGAAGGGCGGCTCATCGGTACTCACACCGGTCCGATGGCAGGACCCGATGGAGATGTCCCTCCATCCGGGCGCTCGATCGACGTGGCCTTCGCCGACTTCTGTCAGATTCAAGACGGCCAGATCGTCGCCTACCACACGTACTACGACCAGGTCAGCCTTCTCACGCAACTTGGATTGATGCCCGAGGCGTCCGCATGAGGCGGTTCGGCAACACATACTAACCTGCTATTCCCCTGACCTTGAGATCGTAGCGAGGGATTCTCGACTCGGATCGACTCAAGATTGCCCCGGGCGTTTGGATAGCACCAGCGAGCGAATGCCTTCCCGATGGTTACGGTTGGGGCTAAAGAAACCCGAGTCGTATGGTTGCTTTCAGGGCAGATCGCGCAATTGAAGATTCGGCCACATGCGACGGCGTCGTCGCTGGTTAAGAACCTCATTGCTCGCGCTGCTATTGCTCGCGCTCCCAACAGCTTCACGCCTCTTGGTAGCCTAGGGTTGCACCGTGAGCAGGGAAGTCGAGGAGTTCAACCGACGCCTGTTGCGCGCCCGCGACGCCATGGACCGGGCCTACGCCCGGCCGCTGGACGTCCGCGCCGTAGCCGCCGTGGCGCATCTCTCGGAGGCGCACTTCATCCGCAGCTTCCGCGCCGTCTTCGGGGAGACACCGCACCATTACCTGCAGCGGCGGCGGGTGGAGCGCTCGATGTTCCTGCTGCGCGAGACCGACCGCAGCGTCACCGACATCTGCTTCGACGTCGGCTTCACCAGCCGGGGGACTTTCAGCCGCACCTTCCGCGAGATCGTTGGCGAGACGCCGTCGGACTATCACATGGGGCATCGGCCAATGGTGCTGCCCAACTGCGTCCAGCTTGCAGCCACGCGGCCGGTGGCGGCGGTGGGTGCGGCGATGCGATCGGGCAGTTTTAGAGACGCCGCCGCGGCGTCGGCTCCCTAGCATGAGGGGTCGTCCCATCAAATCGCGCAGAGGAGAGCAGAACAGTGGCTGAAAGGAAACCGGCAACGAAGGGCGCCCAGAAGTCCGCGAAGAGCGGAAGCGTGAGCGGCAAAGCCCCCAAGGCATTCACGGCCGAGGAACGAGCCGCGATCAAAGCGCGCGTCCAAGAGCAGAAGGCGGGCAAGGGGGACGGGGATAGCGACGTGCTCGCGAAGATCGTCGAGATGCCGGAACCGGATCGCACCATCGCCAAGCGGCTCCACGCTGTCATCAAAGCCAGCGCGCCAGCCCTCTCGCCGACAACCTGGTACGGGATGCCAGCCTACGCGAAGGACGGCAAGGTCGTCGTCCACTTCCAAACCGCGCAGAAGTTCAAAACGAGGTACGCCACGTTGGGCTTCAGTGACAAGGCGAACCTCGACGAAGACAGCGTGTGGCCGGTCGCGTTCGCGCTGAAGGCGTTGACCGCCGCTGACGAGGCAAGAATCGCCGCGCTCGTGAAGAAAGCGGTGAGCTGAGGACTGAGCTCCTCACTCGTGATGGCGCCGCGATCGAGCAGTTTTGGATACGCCTCCGAGGCGGCGGCTCCATAGCATAAGGGTCGTCCCCATCAAATCCCGCAGAGGAGAAAAGTAATGATCAACAAACTGAGCGTCACCTCCGTCTGGGTCCTCGACAAGGACGAGGCTCTCGACTTCTACATCAACAAACTCGGGCTGGAGAAGGGCCAGGACGTCAAGCAGGGTGAGTATCGTTGGCTTACCGTGCGCGTCCCCGGCGACCCCGGCATCGACATCTCCCTGGAGCAGCCCGGCCCGCCTGTGCAGGACGAAGCCACCGCTTCGCAGCTCCGCGAACTGATCAGCAAGGGCGCCATGGGCGGCCTCGTCTTCCATACGGACGACGTCCGGGGTCTGTATGAGACGCTCAAGAAACGCGGCGTCACCGACTTCACCCAGGAGCCCGCGGACCACTTCTACGGCACCGACATGGGTGTCCGCGACCCCTTCGGCAACCCCATCCGGATCCTCGAGCGGAAGAAAGCCGCCCAGAGGGCGACGGCCTGATCGGTCTGGCCTAGGTTGGCGCGTCTTCCTGCGGACAGTCACGACCTGATTCGCATTCGCGGTGCCCGGGTTAACAACCTCAAGGACATCTCCGTCGACCTTCCGAAGCGTCGCCTCACCGTCTTCACCGGCGTCTCCGGCTCGGGCAAGAGCTCGCTCGTGTTCGGCACAATCGCCGCCGAGTCGCAGCGGCTGATCAACGAGACCTACAGCGCCTTCGTACAAGGCTTCATGCCGGCGCTGTCGCGGCCGGAGGTCGACGTGCTCGATGGTCTGACCACCGCGATCATCATCGACCAGGAGCGGATGGGCGCCAACCCCCGCTCCACCGTCGGCACGGCCACCGACGCCAACGCCATGCTGCGGGTCCTGTTCAGCCGGCTCGGGCAGCCGCACATCGGCTCCTCGAACGCGTTCTCCTTCAACGTCCCGTCGGTCCGAGGGAGCGCGGCTGCCACCATCGAACGCGGCGCCGGCAAGACCGTCAAACAGACCTTCACCCTCACGGGCGGCATGTGTCCGCGCTGCGAAGGCCGCGGCACGGTCTCCGATATCGACCTCACCCAGCTCTTCGACGACTCCAAGTCGCTCGTCGAAGGCGCGATCACCATCCCGGGCTACAAGACGGACAGCTGGTGGACCACGGGAGTCTTCATCGAGTCGGGCTTCCTCGACAAGAACAAGCCGATCCGCAAGTACACCAAGAAAGAGCTCCACGACTTTCTCTACAAGGAGCCGGTCAAGGTGAAGATCAAGGGTGTCAACCTCACCTACGAGGGGCTGATCCCCAAGCTGCAGAAATCGTTCCTCTCCAAGGACCCCGAAGCGCTGCAGCCGCACATCCGGGCCTTCGTGGATCGGGCGGTCACCTTTACGGCTTGCCCCGACTGCGGTGGCACCCGGCTCAGCGAGGCGGCTCGCTCGTCGCGGATCGGCGGGATCAGTATCGCCGACGCCTGCCTGATGCAGATCAGCGATTTGGCCGAATGGGTCCGCAGCGTCGGCGGGCCGTCGGTGGCGCCGTTGGTGGCCACCCTGCAGCAGACTCTCACCTCGTTCGTGGAGATCGGGCTGGGCTACCTCTCGCTCGACCGGGCGTCGGGCACGCTGTCGGGTGGCGAGGCGCAGCGCGTCAAGATGATCCGCCACCTCGGCTCCTCGCTCACCGACGTCACCTACGTCTTCGACGAGCCAACCACCGGCCTCCACCCCCATGACATCCAACGAATGAACGACCTGCTGCTGCTGCTTCGGGACAAGGGCAACACGGTGCTCGTTGTGGAGCACGATCCGGAGACGATCGCGATCGCCGACCATGTCGTCGACCTCGGCCCGGGCGCCGGCGCGCACGGCGGTGAGATCTGCTTCACGGGCACCGTCGACGCGCTTCGTACGTCGAAGACGCTTACCGGCCGCCATTTCGACGACCGTGCCCGACTCAAGGAAACCGTACGGATGCCGAAGGGAAGGGTCCAAATCCGGGCGGCCACCCTGCATAACCTGCAGCGCGTGAACGTGGACGTCCCGCTCGGCGTACTCACCGTAGTGACGGGTGTCGCCGGTTCCGGCAAGAGTTCGCTGATCCACGGGTCGATGCCGCGCAGCGCCAACGTAGTCTCGGTCGACCAGTCCGCCATTCGCGGCTCGCGCCGCAGCAACCCGGCAACCTACACGGGCCTGCTCGATCCGATTCGTACCGCCTTCGCCAAGGCGACCGGGGCGAACGCCGCGCTCTTCAGCGCCAACTCAACCGGCGCGTGCCAGAACTGCAACGGAGCCGGCGTCATTTACACCGACCTGGCGATGATGGGATCCGTCGAGACCATATGCGAGGAATGCGGCGGCAAGCGGTTTCAGGCGCAGGTGCTGAAATACCGCCTGAACGGCAAGAACATCGCCGAGGTGCTGGCCATGTCCGCCGCCGAGGCGGAGGAGTTCTTCGCTGCCGGCCCGGCCCATGCCATCCTGCGCCGGATGGTTGAGGTCGGCCTCGGGTATCTCAGTCTCGGCCAGCCGCTGACGACGCTCTCGGGCGGAGAGAGGCAGCGGCTCAAGCTCGCCATCCAAATGGCGGAGAAGGGCGGCGTCTACATCCTGGACGAGCCTACGTCCGGTCTGCATCTCGCCGATGTCGAGCAACTGCTGCATCTACTGGACCGCCTCGTCGACTCAGGCAAGTCCGTGATCGTGATCGAGCATCACCAGGCGGTGATGGCGCACGCCGACTGGATCATCGACATGGGCCCCGGTGCAGGACACGACGGCGGCCGGGTGGTCTTCGAGGGAACGCCAGCGCAACTTGTCTCTGCCAGGTCGACCTTAACCGGCCAGCACCTGGCCGAATACTGCGCACCCGCGCGGAGCTAGCCCACTGGACTGGCTGCTCGACTCCGACCCAGCCATCCGCTGGCAGGTGCTGCGCGATCTTGCCGGCGCGCCGGCAGAGATCGTGGCAGGGGAGCGGGCCCGTGTCGCGACCGAAGGGTGGGGTGCACGGCTACTGGCGTTGCAGGGCGAAGACGGCCAGTGGGAGGGAGGCGCGTTATTTCCTGCGCGGAACGCGAAGTCCGGTGACGTCGAGCAATCCGAGGGCCAGCCCTGGACCGCCACGGCCTACAGCCTCGTCTACCTGCACGATTTCGGCGTCGACCCCCACGCCGAAACGGTCCGTCGGGCCGTGGCGCAGGTCCGAGATCGCTGCCATTGGGAGCACGCCGGCCAGCCGTTCTTTAGTGGCGAAGTCGAGCCCTGCATCAACGGCATGGTCGTCGCCCTGGGTGCCTACTTCGATCAAGATGTCGAAGGTGTGGTCGCCCGGCTGCTCGGTGAGCAGCTCGAGGACGGCGGATGGAACTGCGAGGTAGAGAACGGTTCGGTTCGCTCCTCCTTCCGCACAACCATCCGAATTCTGGAAGGGCTATTGGCCCACGAGCGTGCGACCGGCGGCTCGGCCGAATCCATCGCGTGTCGCCGACGGGGTGAGGCGTACCTCCTCGAACGGAAGTTGTTCCGACGCAAGAGCACCGGTGCCGTCATCGAGCCAGCCTGGTTGCAATTCTCGTTTCCGACACGCTGGCACTACGACGTGCTGCGTGCGCTGGACTACTTCCGAGCGTCTGGGGATCCGCCCGACCCTCGCGTGGACGAAGCGGTTGATTTGCTCCGATCCAAGCAACAGGCCGATGGCAGATGGCTTCTGGAGAACACCCACCCTGGCGCGGTCCACTTCGCGCTCGAGGATGGCGATGGTCGGCCGAGCCGGTGGAACACGCTGCGCGCGCTGCGGGTCCTCCGTTGGTACGAGCAATGACTCAGCGCCGGCCGAACCAGGTGTCGATCTCGACCAGATGACTTTTTGGTCGAACCTCGGTCTAATAAAGTAAATGACGGAGGGACCTACCATGAATACGCCGATGACCGTGAAAACGGAAATCCTGAAAGTGCCTGGCGCGAGCATCTATTACGAGGTTCGCGGATCGGGTCCAGTCCTGCTCATGATGCCGGGCGGGCCGGCAGACGCAGGTGCATTTCGCCGGATCGCCGGATACCTCGAGTCCGGCTACACCGTGGTCACCTATGACCCGCGAGGGCTATCGCACAGTACGCTCGATACGCCGGTCAACGACGAACGGATCGTGCAGATCTTTGCCGATGACGCGCACCGCTTGCTGGCCGCGACCACCACGGAGCCGGCCTTCGTCTTTGGCAGCAGCGGGGGAGCCGTGATCGCGCTCGAACTCGTCGCTCGCCACTCCGACCAGGTCCGCATTCTGGTACCCCACGAGCCGCCCGCCCCGGCCCTGCTCCCAAATCCAGCGCGCGAACGAGCGACCATGGAAGAGATCGTCCAGACCTACCGCACCGCGGGCATCGGGCCAGCCATGCAGAAGTTCATGGTGCAGACGGGCATCCGAAGTGGTCCGCCACCGCCGCCGCCAGGCGAGCCGACACCGGAGATGCGCGCGGGGATGGAGCAGATGAAACGCAACATGGACTTTTGGCTCGGCCACTACTTCCTCGCGATTTCGGCCTATGAACCCGACTTCGACGCCTTGAAGGCCGGCTCGTCTCGGATCGTCCCGGGGGTCGGAGAGGAGTCGCGCGGCGAACTGGCAAATGAAGGCGGGCTCGAGCTGGCCAGGCGGCTGGGCACGGAGGCGGTGGTCTTTCCCGGCGCGCACGGAGGCTTCGACAGCAACGCGCCCGAATTCGCGATCAAGCTGCGCGAGGTGTTGGCAAGCTAGCGTCAGAGAGGAGAAAACTTATGCTCAAGGCAAAGGCGGCGTTCAGCGGTTTTTCGGTCAACGACCTGGCGAAGGCGAAGACTTTCTATACCGATACGCTGGGTCTAAAGGTCGACCCCGATGGGGTAGGCGTGCGGCTGCATCTTCCCGGTGGCGGAACGGTCTTCGCGTATTCAAAAACCGATCACCAGCCGGCCACCTTCACCATCCTGAATTTTGTGGTTGACGACATCGATGCCGCGGTCGATGACCTGACACGTCGCGGCGTGCGCTTCGAGCACTACGACACCGGCACGAAGACGGACGAGAAAGGCATCGCGCGCGGTAGGGCGCAGAATCGGGGCCCGGACATCGCCTGGTTCAAGGACCCTGCCGGAAACTTTCTGTCCGTGCTCCAGAACGACAATTGAGGGCAGCACAATGACCGACGACATCCGCGGCCTGAAAGGGAAGGTCGTGAGGTTCGAGCTCTTGCCCGACGCCCCAGGTGCGCCGTCGGTGACGGGGTGGGTCCTCGGGACGATCGAGGCCGCCGACGGCCTGGTGGTGACGGTTGAACCGAATGGCGCCCCGGGAAAGCGACTGACGATGCACCAGCATCACATCCTTTCCGCGACTCCCGCGTAAGCCCACCATCGTCAAGCTGGTTTACTGCATCACGCGGCGACGCGGGATGACGGTCGAGGAATTCTCACGGTACTGGCGCGAGGTGCACGGGCCGATTGGACGACGCATCCCCGGGTTGCGGCGTCTCGTCCAAAGCCACCCGGTGCCGCACCCTATCGGCATGGGTCCCCCCGATTTCGACGGCATGGCCGAGCTATGGTTCGATGACCTGTCGGCGCTCGAGGAGGCGCGGCGTTCGCCCGAGTGGCAGGCGTCCACCGAAGACGAAGCCAATTTCGTTGACGCGACTCGGACCGCCGTCTTCGTCACCGAAGAGCGAGAGATCCCCGGATAGCTAGGCTGGGCTGACGCGCACCTCTCGTGGGACGGAGGCGTTATTGGCGTAGCCGAGGGCGTTCCACACCGGTTCCAGCGGCTGTTTCGCTCCGGTGGAATCGGTCGCCCGCGCCAGCAAGGTCGCCGGTCCCGGTCGGGTGGGCGACCACGCAGCCTGCCACCGGGACCAGGTATAGGCGCGCGGCGTCCCTTGCATCGTCGCCTCGCGCCAGGTGCTGCCGCCGTCGTCGCTAAGTTCCACGAGGGTCACCTGACCGCCGCCGGTCCAGGCGACGCCCCGCACCATCTGACGTGCCAGCGCGACCGTTGCCCCCTCAGCTGGATCAAGGATCAACGAGCGAACCTGCATGTTGCTTAGCGGACGATCGCCGATCACGTATCGCTCGACCTGGAAGTGGCCCCGAAACGGAGTCCGGCTGACCTCGACCGCGGCCAACCACTTTACAGCCGCCATCCCATACCAGCCCGCAACCACCAAGCGGATCGGCGCTCCGTGCTCCGGCGTGAGCGGCTCGTCATTCATCGTGTCGACCAGCAACGTGTCGTCGCCCAGGGCGTCGTCGAGAGGCAAGGATCGAACGAATCCGTCGGCGCCAGTAAAGACGACCTCAACGGCCCCAGGGCCAACCTCGGCTCGGCCGAGGACGGCCGACAGCGGGACCCCCTCCCAGGCAGCGGTGCTCACCGCGCCCAGGCCCCACGGCTCGCCGGGCACGGCCGGGTTCATGAACGTGCGGCCGTTGCCGGCGCATTCGAGCGTCGCCGTCAGCCGGCGTCGAGGCAGTCGACGTAGATCCTGCGTCGCAACGGTGAGCGGCCGTCCCACCGCGCCGCCGACCGTGAGCTTGGTCGCGGGTTCCGGAGTCGGAAAGTTGTTGCGAATGTAGAAGGCGGAGATCGGCGTCAGCCCGTCGTCCGTCAGCTTTAGGGAGCTCTCGGCACACAACGGCTCCGATCGGACAACCACGAGCTCGGAGCTGGACGTCATCGCGTGCTACTCGTACCACATTCGCTGGGTCGATATCCTGATTCGAAAAGGTGTCCAAGAAGCAACCATTTGAGGAAGCCGTCCGACGGGTCCTGCGCGACCTCCGCCGTGGGGAGGTGGTCAGCTATGGTGAGGTGGCGCGTCGGGCGGGATACCCGCGAGCGGCCCGAGCCGTCGGCAACCTGCTGGCCAAGCACACGGGGGCTCCCTGGTGGCGTGTAGTCCGTGCTTCTGGTGAGCTGGCGGCGCATAGCCGGCCGGAGCAGGAGCGCCGGCTTCGCCGGGAGGGGGTTGTCGTTCGAGACGGCGTTGTCAAGCCTGAAATAGGCTCAAGAAAGCCGGTAACGCGGCGCCAGCCTTAACACCGGTTAACTGAACGTTGACTTAGAGCCGGACGAGCGATATCGTGTTTGGGAATCAACCCACAAGGGAGGGAATGCTTGACCAAGTCGCATCGTTTACGCGTGCTCGCCGCGTTCGGACCCGCGCTCCTCGCCGCCGGCGCCGTTGCCGCATCCGCCTCTAGTGCCTTTGCCGCCACGGCAACGGCGAAGTCGGATGGTGCGGCGCTCTTCACGACCGATGGAGGTGTCGCACCGCAATTCCTGGCCGGTGCCCAGACGGTTCCCCACTTTACGTTCGATTACACCGACCCAAGCAACCACGTGACCTATCCGATCACCATGGTTGGGACCGATCCGCGCCAGGGCGGAACGACGACCGTCCATACCGTGATCATCCCGTTCCAGATGAACTTTGTCGGAGCGGGCCAAGACACCTCGATCTTGAACGACCTTGGCTACGCTGGCTTTCGGGCGACCGCGACCACCCGCACTTTTGATGGCTCATCCAAGGTGGCGCAGACGCTCGCCTCACCCGCGTTTAGCGACAACACGTATCCGAGCGACCTTGGCGGTGACACGGGCCAGTTGGGCGATGTCTACATGCGCGCACAATTCAACAAAATTGGAACCAACTACCACGTGAAACTCGTCAATGACGCCGTACTTCCGACCCAGGTCATCGACGTCCCGGTCGACGAAGGCATTGCCTATGTCCGGCCCGTCCCGGCGTGGCGCGTTGCCAATGGCCTGCAGTCGACGCCTGATTACACGGGCGTGGCCGACGTCAACTGGTTCTCGACCCGCGTCAAGAACGCAATCAGCGCGCTGCATGTGAGTCCGGACACCCTTCCGATCATCCTGACGGACAACGTCCTGCTCTACATCGGCCCCAACAACTACGCAAACTGCTGCATCCTGGGCTACCACGGAGCCGGCAGTGCGATGCCAAACTCTCATGGCGCTGGCTCGGTCCACGGGCAGGGCAGCCAGGCCGTACAGACTTACGCCTACGCCGCATACACGACCCCCGGCACCTACTCCGGGTATGAGACCGACTACACCGGCACCCGCACGACTCCGCGCCCCACGCGTGGCCTCGCGGACATCCACGCCTTGAGCCATGAGATCTCCGAGTGGCTCGATGATCCGTTCACCAATAACGCCGTCCAGCCGTGGATTGTGGCCTCCGCGCCCCAGTACGGATGCACGGGGGTTCTCGAAGTAGGCGACCCGGTGGTTGGCGTGTGGTTCGGCCTCCCGGGAAATAACACCGCGACGAACAGCGCCTCGCAGAAAATGTGGCATCCTGAAGACGAGGTCTTCGCGCAGTGGTTCGGTCGCGGCGGCGTCGAGCCTGTGCTTGGTTCGTCTTGGGATGGTCGGTTCACGTTCATGGGTCCAAGGACGACGTCGATACTCGTGGCCGGCCAACCGATCTATTCGGCTTTCTCGGTGTACGCGCAACACTGTTAGGAAGTACCTAGGTCAGCAAAGAGGCCGAGCATCGTGCTCGGCCTCTGCGTTATTCGGGCGTGCGATCAGCCACTCGATCAGTTCGCGTACACCCTCGCCGCTCTCGCCTCGCGTTACCTGGTCGGCGCGCGCCTTGAGCGAATCGAGGGCATTTGCCACAGCGACGCCCAGGCCGCACATCGCCAGGAAGGACTCGTCGTTCTCGGCGTCGCCGATGCCGACGACGTCGTCTGGTGAGATACCCAGCTCCTCGAGGGCCGCGCTGAGGCCGGTCGCCTTGTCGACCGAGGCGGGCAAGACCATCACCGAGCCCTTGTTCAAGATCACTTGCAGGTCGAGGCCGAGCTCGGCGATCACGTCCAGGACGAGACCTTCATTTGGCTGCTCGGTCGCGACGAAAACCTGGCCAGCGGTCAACGGTTGAACGCCTCGCCGCTGGAGTTCCTCGACAAATGCCGCTGGAGGCGGCTTAGCCAGCACGCGAGTCTCGCGCGACTGCGGCCGGTACACAAGTGGCCCGTTCTCGGCGACAACGCGATCGAAGATCGCAACCTCCGGAAAGACTCGGATGAGGTCATCGACCCGCCGACCCGTTACCAGGATCAGCTTGCGACCCATGGCCGCGAGCCGACGCAGAGCCTCGATTGTCTCGGGTTCGACCGCGCCGTGCGAGGCCAGCGTGCCATCGTAATCGGTCGCTAACGCGAGGTAGCGCATCGACTTGACCTAGATGCGTTTGGGACCCGGGCCGGCCGCGAGGATGATGCGGATGGGGCGGTCATGTCGCACGAAATCCCAAGCCCATGCCGCCAGGGCGCTGATGCGGTTGCGAAAGCCGATCAAGTAGTAGATGTGGACGAAGAGCCAGGTCAGCCATCCCAGGAAACCGGTGAATTCCAATCCGCCGGGGAGGTGGGTGACACCGGCACTGCGGCCGATGGTTGCCATGGTGCCCTTGTCGAGGTAATGGAACGGCGTGCGTTCGGTCTGAATCCCGCGGACTTCGTCAATAATCGTGCCGGCGACGTAGCGTCCGGCCTGCATCGCGGGCGGGGAAAGCATCGGAAGCTCGCGCTCGCCGACGCGCGGTGAGGCGGCGTCGCCGATAGCGAAGGCGCCGGGTGAGCCGGGGATCCGCAGCCATTGGTCCACCTGAATGCGTGCATTTCGAAAGCGGGGGACGGGGGACTCGCCGATCGGGTCGATGGGTCGGACGCCAGCCGACCAGATGATGGTGGCGCTGGCGATCGCGGTTCCGTCGGATAGCGTCACCGAGTGACCGTTCGCGCTCTTCACCAGGGCACCGGTGCGGACCTCGACGTTCCGTTTGGTGAGGACCCGCTGGGCGTAGCGCCCAAGGCGACCCGAGAACGCGTTGAGCAGACGGTCCGTGCCTTCCACCAAGACGATCCGGATCTCGGCTCGCGGGACCTGGTGATAGTCCTTGCCGGCGACGATGCTCATCAACTCGGTAAGCGCTCCCGAGGACTCGACGCCGGTGGCGCCACCGCCGACGACAACAAATGTGAGCAAGGCCCGGCGGGCCTCGGGATCCGGCTCGGCATCGGCGCGTTCGAGGCAGGTCAGGACCTGGTTGCGCAGCCGCGTTGCGTCTTCGAGCGACTTCAGCCCGAACGACACCCGGGCTACGTCCTGGTTGCCGAAGTAGTTGTCGGTGCTGCCGGTCGCCAGCACGAGGTAGTCGTAGGCGACCGGAGGCGCGCCATCGAGCCGAACCAACCTGGTGGAGAACTCGACGCGGGTGACGGTCGCCTGATGGAATCGCACGTTGGTCGAATGGCGGAAGACGGCCCGCAGCGGGTAGGCGATGTCGCTCGGATTCAGGAGGCCCGTGGCCACCTGGTAGAGGAGAGGCGTGAAGAGGTGGTAGTTGTGCTGATCCAGGAGGATGACATCGACCGGCTTGCCATCGAGCTCTTTGGCGCAGGCGAGGCCGCCGAACCCGGCGCCCACGATCACGACGGTTTTGCGGCCCCCACCCTGACCCTCCCCCGCAAGCGGGGGAGGGGAAATGCGATCAGCCACCATGACCCTCCCCCGCAAGCGGGGGAGGGGAAAGAACGTCAGCCATCGGTGACGATGCGGAGCTCCGCGTGCGCCTGTCGCAGGGCAGCCTCGACCGCGGCCGGCGAGTCGGCGCGCGCGAACATGAAGCCGAGATAGCGATCACCTTCCGGCAGTGGCACAAGTTGCTCCCCCGGCGGGATCGTGATCACCAGCCCGTCGACGCCTGGCACCTTCCGTGCCCCCTCCTGTCCCGCGACCACTTTCAGGCGCCCGTCGGTCGGAATCGGCAGCATCATCACGCCCGCGGAGCGTTGCTCGCGGTCGTGGGCCGGCATCGGGAGGCCGGCGGCATGCCGGAGGATCAGTTCCTCCAGCGAGATACCGGATCCGAACCGAAGGGTGCGTGAGCAGAGTCCTCCGATCGACCGCGCGGCCAGCTCGAGCATCCAGATGCCGCGGTCGTTGATGCGGAGTTCGGCGTGGATCGGGCCGTCCGTGAGTCCGAGGGCTCGTGCTGCCCGCGCTGTGGTCTCTCGGATCTCCGCCTGGCGCTCGGTGGTCAGCCGCGACGGCGTGACGTAGATGGTCTCCTCGAAGAAAGGGCCGTTCAGCGGGTCGGGCTTGTCGAAGATCGCGAGCACGTCGAGCTCGCCTCCTCGGAGCAACGCTTCGACGGCCACCTCGTCGCCGGCGATGAAGTCTTCGACCAGGACGGCGGGCCGCACTCCGTCTCGATGGCACGCTGCGACGATCGCCCGCACCCGCTGGAGAACACCGGGAAAGCCGTCGGCGTCGTCGGCCTTCACCACACCCTGGCTCCCGGATAGATCGAGTGGCTTGACGACGCAGGGAAAGTGCACGAGCGCGGCAACCGAAGCTGGATCTTCGTCCGGATCGACGGTTCGAAAGCCCGGCGTCAGCAGCCCGGCCGCTTGAAACCGCTGACGCATGCGCGCTTTGTCGCGAGCCGCCTCGACGGCGTCGACCGGATTGTGCGCGAGGCCGAGCGCTTCGGCTGCCGAGGCCGCCAACAGCGTCCCCGTGTCATCGACGGCAACCACGGCATTGAGCGGGTGACCTTTGGCGAAGGCGACGATTCGCTGGGTGGAGCGCTCGACATCGTGAAAATCGAGCCGCAGCTGGCGGTCCTCCATCAGCTTGGCCAGCGCGGAGCGGTGTTCGGAGCCAACGACGACCTCGATGCCCAACCTGGATGCCGCCTCCATGAAGTCGTGCGTTCGGTAGGTGCGACTGGGAATCAGCAGAAGAACGCGCACCACCCTCTTAGTTGACCATGAATACAATGACGACAATGTCGATCGCAATCACGGTGACGCCGGCCGCCAAGGCAAAGATCGAGGCCGTCCGCGTCAAGAGCGGGCATCCGGATGCGCGCCTTCGGATCGCGATTGCTGGTCGCCGGGGCGGTCAGTTCGTGTACGAACTGGATCTCGTCGCACCGGAAGACGCCCCGACCACGGATATCGTGATCGAGACGCCGGACCTTGCGCTGCTGGTCGAGCCAGGCAGCGCTGCCGACCTCGAGGGGGCCGTGATCGACCTCGACGCCTCGGCGCTTGGCGGGGCGCTTCGGATCGACAATCCAAACGAGGGCTGGCGCGACCCAGTCGCGGCTCGCATCCAGGAGGTGCTCGACCGGCAGATCAATCCGTCGGTGGCGGCCCACGGCGGATTTGTCGACTTACTCGAAGTACGGGGTGGCGCCGCGTATGTGCAATTGGGTGGCGGCTGCCAGGGGTGCGCGCAGGTCGACGTCACCCTCCGGCAGGGCATCGAAGTAGCGATCAAGGCTGCGGTCCCGCAGATCGTCGAGGTGATCGACGTGACCGACCACGCCGCGGGCACCAACCCCTACTTCCAGCCGGCGAAGAAAGCGTCCTAACGCCGCCACCCTGCCCTCCCCCAGGGGGGAGGGGAAACGTAGGACTGCCGCCCGGAAGGGGAGGGAAATTAGATCGCGGCGATGCGACGTAGCCGCATTCGCGGCCCGAAGCGCGGCGCCTGGATGCCGCCGAGGGTCAGCAGGCGGATGACGCGTGCCCGATGTCCGCGATAGGGCTCGAGCAACTCCAGCATGCGGGCGTCGGTACCGCGCACCTGGCCGCCGAGCGCCCAGGCGACCTGGTGGGGCAGGTGGTAATCGCCTAACGACACCACATCGCGATCGCCATACGCGACCGCCGAGACCTCGGCCGCGGACCACGGACCAATGCCGGGAAGCGAGGTCAGCAGGCGTCGGGCTTCCGCCGGTTCCATTGTGGTCGTGGTCTCGAGGCGCGCGGCCCGACTCGCGACCAGCTGGATCACCGCGAACCGCCGGCGCTCGATGCCGAACCGATGGACCGCCCAGTATGGCGTCGTCGATAGGCGCTGCGGTGACGGAGGCACCATCAGGCCAGCGTCTCCCGGGGCCCGCTCACCGAGCGCGTGAACGAGCCGGGCGTAGGAGGCGTAGGCCTCAACGCCCGGCACTTTCTGCTCGAGAATGGTGGGTAGCAGCGCTTCGAAGACCATGCCGGTGCGGCCAAGGCGCAGACCCAGATGGTGGCGGTGAAGGTCCCAGAGGAGGCGGCTCGCGGGCTTGAAGGTATCCGGGCGGTCGTCGAATCCGAGCAGCGATGGGACCCGATCGATGAGCCAGCGCGAACCCTCGCCCCATGCTTCGGCCACCAGCCGGTTCCCACCGTGCACGAGCCGCACCGTCGACGGGCCCTCGGGAGTTCGGGTCGCCCGCCAAACACCGTCCGGCTTAAATCGAATCGTAGGATCGGATGGACCACGCCGCAGCGGGCCAAGCGTTTCGTTTAAGTCGAGCGAGAAGGGGAGTGGGAATATCGCTTTGGCGTCGGGCGGCACAGGCAAACCTTAACGCGGAATGCTCGTGCCGGACCGTCGGGGGGCTGGAAGTGTGCTGCGTATCATCGAGTTAGCTGATAGAAGCGGCTGCGGGGCCTGAGGAGTCGACCCATGCTGAAGCTTGGCTCAAAAGCGAAACCGATCGGCACGCCCGTGCTCTGCCCTGCCTGCCAGTACCCCAACGTGGGCATCAATATCTGGTGCGAGCGCTGCGGGACACCGCTCGATTGGAATCCAGGTTCGCCTCGCCCCACGGGCGTACCGGCACAGCCGTCACCGGTCGTCCCTGCCGCCGCGCACAAGCCGGCCAGGGTGCAACTTGCCCGTCGCCCACCCAGGTTCACGCTTCCGAA
>Ga0307477_10000954_pt1 | contig 26842 bp, 28 predicted proteins | sample atmos_gasesECM2C_FD_203316 | JGI IMG/M metagenome (GOLD analysis project Ga0307477, IMG submission 203316) | Hardwood forest soil microbial communities from Morgan-Monroe State Forest, Indiana, United States - atmos_gasesECM2C_515 | ecosystem: Environmental > Terrestrial > Soil > Temperate...
TTGCCGGCGGACTCGCCGCAGCCTGCCAGCGCAAACACCACTGCGGCGACAACAAGCTTGAGCATCCATCCGACAAACGCCCCTGGCAACCGAAAGGTTATTCGCTCAGGACTGGACCGCGGTGACGCTTCCGGCACCCAAGCGCGCCGTCGCTCGTGATGATCAGATCTTTGCCAGCTCGCACTGGGTGATGATGCCTTGCTGGGTGAATGTGATCGGGCTCATGGGCCGTGGCTAGTATTGCATCAGCCGCCGAAGAAGAACCGGGTGACGTGGAAGAAGATCGGCGCCGCGAACGTCAGCGAGTCCACCCGGTCGAGGATGCCGCCGTGCCCGGCGATGATGTTTCCGAAGTCCTTGACGCCGCGATCACGCTTCACCGCCGACATCACGAGTCCTCCGCCAAAACCGGTCAAGGCGATGAGGAGCGCCTGCAGGCCAGCTTGCCAGAACGTAAACGGCGTCGCCCACCAGAGGAGGGCGCCAAGGATAGTGGCAGCGGCAACACCACCGACAAATCCCTCGAGGGTCTTGCTCGGGCTGACGTGGGGGGCGATCTTCCGGCGACCGAAGAGCTTGCCGAAAATGTACTGGAGGACGTCGCTCCCCTGCACCACGATGACCAGAAACAGCAGAAGGGTCGGGCCCGGCGTGCCGTGGCCGCGGATGCTGAGGCCGAGCAAGGCCGGCGCGTAGCTCAGGCTGTAGACACAGATCATCAGCGCCCATTGGATCGCCGAGGCGCGCTCGAGAAAGTGGGTGGTGTCGCCGGAGATCGCGATGCGGAGCGCTAAGAACAGAAAGGCGTAAACCGGGATGAGGATGGTGAAGAGGCCGTACCAGTGCACGGCGACCAGCAGGTACTGGAGCGGCGTAATCAAGAAGAAGCTCCAGAGCAACGCCCCGTGATCGCTCGGGCGCGTTGGCACCAGGGTGATGAACTCTCGCAGCGCGAGAAATGACAGCAGCGCGAAAAGGACGACCGAGCCGATCGGGCCGACCACGACGGCGAGGGCGAAGACGACGGACATCACCCACCACGCGTTGATCCGGGCATTCAGGTTGCGGACCGTTGCCATCGCCCGCTCGTCATGGGTCCGACGCTCGATCAGCCGGCCGACGACGGTCGCGACCACGAGCAGGATGATCAGGCCGCCAAAGAGGCGCTGCAACCCGACGTCGTGGAGCAGGGTCATGCGGCCTCCTTCAACGCCCGGACGGCCTGGCGGGCGCGCTCCAGGAATGCATCCTTCTCTTCGGCCGGCTGAAGGCGGAACGGCGCTCCAAACGTAATCCGGCTCAACATCGGGACTGGAAGGAGGTGGCCCTTGGGCAGGATGCGATTGAGGTTCTCGAGGTAGACCGGGATCACATCGAGATCGGGCCGGTTGTGGCAGAGGTGATAGAGGCCGCTACGAAACGGGGCGAGGTCGTCGCCGGGTCCGCGGGTGCCCTCGGGGAAAAGAATGAGCGAGTGGCGGCCGTCGAGCGCCCCGGCCATCTGGTCGACCGCCTGCCGGCCGAGCTGGCCCGCCGCGCTGCCCGGAGCGGCGACGCGGTCGATGAGGACGGCGTTGAAGACGCTGGCCGCGAGGTAGCGGCGGATCGCGTCGCGCTCCCAGTAGTCGCGCGCCGCGACCGGCCGGGTCAGCCGGCGTAGGTGCGACGGAAGGTAGGACCACAGGACGATGAAGTCGAAGTGGCTGCTGTGGTTGGCGATAAACACGCGCTGTCCGTCGGTGGGTACGGAGCCGAGCCAGCGAACGCTGGAGCCGGCGACGACCTGGGCGACGGCGGCGAGGACCGACGCCATCATTTGGGCAGCCGTTCCTGTAGTTGGCGGGCGATCAGGCCAAGCCGCCGGACAATCGTGAAGGCGGTGCCGAGGCCGATGATCGTCAGGCCGACGCTGAGGACGCGACCTTGATACCCGATGGTGATGACTTCGAGAATGGAAACGAGGCAGGTCAGCGTGAGGAGCGCCATACGGTGTTGCTTCGCCATCGGTCCGATGAAGCTCTGCTGGAACCCGAGCGAGCCGCCGAATACTCGGACATAGGCACTGAGGACCGCCAGCACGGCGACGAGCCACCCGAGCGTGATGCCGACCGAGCCCAGCCAGGTGAGCGCATAACCGGCGGGTGCCAGGATCAACACGTCGGCAACGCGGTCGGGCACCTCGTTGAAGAGGTCGCCGGTCGCCGTCTTTCGACCACCTTCGACGGCGACGAGTCCGTCGAGCATATTGGCGAGCAGCCGAAGCTGGATCAGGCCCGCCGCGAGCAGCAGGAGCACCACCTGGACGGGACGAACGGCGTGTGGAACAAGCAGGAAGCAGGCGCCGGCGCCGGCTGCTGGGATCAGGCTCGACAAGGAGATGGTGTTGGGCGCGACGGCCCGTGTCGAGAGCCAGCGAGCGAGCCCTCTCGCCCAGGCGCGGCCGCGAGTCTTGAGCGGGCGCCGGCCGATCATCTCGTCCAGTACCACGCGTAGAAGGCGACCCAGCAGACGACGTAGGCTCCGACCCAGAGGCCGAAGTGGCGTCGCAGGGAGCCTTGCAAAACCTGGCCGGCGCCGCCCGCGGCGGCCGCGACCGGGATGAGGCGCAGCGCTCGGGAGGGGATCGTCCACAAGAGCAGGGCGGGCACGCTGACGTCGGCAAGGGTCAATTGCGTCGCGTAGACCTTATATGGAATGCCCTGGAGGGCGGCCAGGAGCAGCGCCGCAGTTCCATGGTCCGAGATGTGGCGGCTGGCCAGCGCCAGGGTGGAGGGATGAATGCCCGGAACCCACAGCAGCAACTCGCGCGCCTGCGCGCCGAGCCAGAATTGAACCGCCAGGTAGACGAAGACGGCGCCCACCAGCGTTCCAACGATGGAGGTCAGGGCAGCTTTCCACCAATTTCGTGGCGACATGGCGGCGATGAAGGCGACCCCTGCGTCAGGGACGATAAAGAAGACCGTCGCTTCGGCGAGGCCCCAAACAAGGCCAACAAGCCAGCCGTGCCGAGAGCACCAGGCGCTGGTTCTCGCCATGCCCTCCAGAACGCATCACCGATTCAAAGGTTTCAGAGATCCCTGGCAATGGCCGCCGTACCATAGCAGCGGAGGGAGGGGGTGTTCGCGGTCTCGATGATTCGGCGAGTACGCGGCCTGCGTTGGCGCCGGATGGGGCTTGGTCTCGTTGCGGCGATCCTGGTGGCGATGGTTGGGCTCGCTATTTACCTTTGGACCGCACTCACCACCATCGCTCCGCGCTCACAGGTTGGTGATCTGGTCTCGCTCATCACCGAGCGGAGCGACGGCGGCACGCTGACGTCGAAGATGCGATCCGACCAGCCGATCAACATTCTGTTTCTCGGTTATGGCGGCCCAGGGCACGGCGGGCCGTACCTCACCGATTCCATGTTGCTCGTCTCCATCAGGCCGGTCAGCCAGACCGCGGTCATGATCTCGATCCCGAGGGACCTCGTCGTTCCCATTCCGGCGCTACCGGCCAATGGGACGATCACCGCCCGAATCAACCTCGCCTACGCCATCGGTGTCGACCGGCAGAGCTTTCCAAACGTTCGGGCAAGCTGGACTGGAGCGACGGGAGGAGGCGACCTGGCGGCGGCGACCGTGGCCAACGTGACCGGCCAGCCCGTTGACTACTGGGTCGCCGTCGACTTCAAGGCCTTTCGAGAGGTGGTTGACGCGGTTGGTGGGATCGACCTCACGATCCCAGAGCCGCTGGACGATCCGTACTTTCCTGCCGGGGAGTCGATCGCCTACACGCACATCCACTTCGACGCCGGCCCACAGCATCTAAATGGCGAACGGGCGCTCGAATACGCCCGGTCGAGGCAAACGACCTCTGACTTCGACCGATCGCGGCGGCAGCGGCTGATCGTGTTGGCAATCCAGCACCGGATCGATAACCTCGGCAGTCTGCCACGGCTCGTCGGGTTGGTATCGGCGCTGAGGGACAGCGTGCGAACCAATATGCGCCCGGTCGAACTCCGCCAGCTTGCCCATACGTTCGGGCTTGTCACGCAGGACTGCATTCAACAGATCGGAATTGACGACACCAACGTCCTGATGCGGCAGACCCTGCCGGACGGAACGTATCTGCTCAGCCCTCGAGGCGGAAACTTCGTCGCGCTCCAACGCTACCTCGCTTCCGCGATGGGCACGCAGGCCGCGCCGGGCGGGTAGTGAAGGCCCGGCCGGAGCCGGGCCCTCGGCTGCGCCTAAATCTTGATCGCGAAGCTCGCTGGACCGGCACTGTCGCAGCTTGCTCCGAAGTACGAGTACGAGCACACCTCCCCGCTAAACGTCCCGGTGGCAGGCCCGTTGTGGAGCGCGCCGGTATAGGGGTCGGTGAAGGTGTCGGGGGTGACCGTAATCGTGCCGCTGTTTACGGTGGTCCCGTCACAGGTCAGGCCCATGACAGTGCCTGGGCCGCCGCCGCCTTTGCCGCCGCCCTGGGATCCGTTGAGGAACCAGAACACGTCGCCGGCGCCGACCGCCGCCTTACCAGATGTTGTGGCCTGCACGAGAGCGAGATGTCCGTTTCCGAAACTGCCGTAGAACGACGGCGGCAGGGGGCTGCAGACAACCTGGATCGGGACCGTGACGCTCACCCCGACGCGGGTGTTAGGTCCGGGAAACGTCACGGACAGACCGGGTCCGGTGACCGTGGCCGGGCCGGCTGCAGCGGACGCCGTGCTGGCAAAAAGCGGAATCGCGAGCAGCGGAACGGCGATTGCGAGCCTCGCGTATTTCGTCCATATGTTCATGTGCGATTTCCTTTTGAGAATTGGCTGATCAATCGATTGCTGTGACGCGAACCCGTTACGCCATACTCCCTCGCCTCCCATGACCGCACGACGTGCGATCCAGTGGCCGGAACGCGATGGAGAACCAAACGGTATCGCCGCGGTCTCGTTCCTCGGCGAGTTCGAGGAGTTAGGCGAACAGCACGTCGATCGCGGCGTGGCCACGGCGGGCGACTGCCTCAGGATTCTCCTTCCAATAGGCAGGGTTGAACGTCTCCAGGCTCCACGGGCCGTCGTATCCGCCGGCCTTGAGCTCCCGGATCAAGTCGGCAAGTTTGATCACGCCTTCGCCGGGCAACAGCCGATCCGCGTCCTCGATCTCCCTCGGCGGTTTTGCCGGCGCGTCGTTGAGGTGCACCAACGCAAGCCGGTCGACCGGGTATCCGTTCAGGGGCTGCGCGCCACTGGCATGCCAGTGACAGGAATCCAGGACGAGGTCGATGCCGTCGATACCGTCGACGGTTTCCGTGGCGATCGCCGGACTGTTGATCGGGCAATCGGCAAAGCCGAGGAACTCGAACGCGATCCGGATGCCCATTCGGTCGGCCCGGTCGCGGGCGAGCTCGAGCGCATCGCGCGTCCCCGGAATCGCCCGGCGCGTCTCGAGCCCCGGTGCGCGCGGCGGGATCGCCAGCAGGTACGGGGCGCCGAGATCCTGGCAGATCTGCAGCCGGGATCGCAGGTCATCCTCGATCAACCGGCGCTCCATGCGCCCGTCGGCCTGCACCGTCAGCGCCACGCCATTGAGAGTCAAGACTTCTTTTGGCCTGACGATGCCGGCGATTGCGCGGACCTCCGCCGCGTCGTCGAGCAGCCGCTCGGTGCGTGCCTCGATGCCCGCATAGCCGGTTTCGCGCGCGACTTCCAGCGATCGCGGAGTCGGCGTGGTCATCACCGTGGCGCCGTTGAGGTAGATGCTTCCGCTCATTTATCCCGGATCACGCCGAACGTGAGGCCGGCCACCATGTACTTGCGGGCGACCACCATCAGGATCAGGGGGATGGTCATCGCGATCACGCCCGACGCGGCCATGTCATTCCAGATAATTTCGAACTGGGTGACCAGGCCCTGGACACCAACCGGAAACGTCTGCGCATTTGGCGTTGCGGTCAGGATCAGGGCGAAGAGGAACTCGCTCCAGGCAAAAGTAAACACGATCGTCGCGGCGGCCAGCAGTCCGGGCGCCGCCAGCGGTAGCAACACCCGGCGAAAGGCCGTCCACCGATTGGCCCCATCGACCAGCGCGGCGTCTTCGAGCTCGAGCGGGATCTCGGCTAAAAAGCCCTTCAGCATCCAGATGGCGAACGGCAGGTTGAAGAGCGAGTAGATGCCGATCAACGCGATCGGCTGGTCGTAAATCTGCAGCGTGCGTACGATCGCGAAGTAGGGGATGACCACGGCCACCGGCGGCAAGAATCGAAGGGACAGCGCCCAGTTGAGGACGCCCACCCGGAGACCGACGGGTACCGGGAGCCGAGTGATCGGGTAGGTGATCAGCAGGCCGAGGGCGATGGTGATGACAACGGTCGAGGCACACACGATGACGCTGTTTTTCAACAGGACCCAGAAGCCGCGATCGATCAGCACGCTGACGTAGGGCTCGAACGTTGGGTTGTGTGGCAGCAGGTGAATGGTGCTGGCGAACAGCTCGGCCTTGCTCTTCAGCGAGGTGACGATCAGCCAGTAGAGCGGAAAGGCGTACACGATGGCGGCGGCGGCCAGCCCGACTACCGCCAGCGCGAGCCGGGCGCCGATCGCTAATTTTTTCCGTCCCCCTCTGGGGGAGGGTTGGGTGGGGGCTGGCATCAGGTTCGCTCCAACGGCAGCAGCCGGGTGACCAGCGTGTACAGCAGGCTGATCGAAACCAGCACCACCACCGCCAGCGCGGACCCCTGCCCGGTCTGGAAAAACCTGAACTCGACCCGATACAGGTAGAGGCTGAGCAACTGCGTCGTGGTGCCGGGACCGCCGCCGGTCAGGATGAAGATGTGGTCAAAGACCCGCAGAATGTCGGCGGCGCGAAAGAACAGGATCAGAAGGAAGAGGGGGCGGAGGTAGTGCAGCTCGATGTAGACGAACTGGGTCCACCAGGTTGCGCCGTCCACCTGGGCGGCCTCGACCGACTCTTTGGGGACCGTCTGCAACCCGGCGAAGAGGACGAGGTAGACGAAAGGGGTCCACTGCCAGATGTCGACGCTGGCCACGGAGAACATGGCCAACGCCGGGACACTCAGCCACTCGATCTCCTGGTGAATGATGCCGAGGCGCTCGAGGATGACGTTGAGGACGCCATAGCCCGGCGCATAAATCAACCGGGCGACGACGCCGACGGCCACCGGAGGCACCACCAGGGGGACCACCGCCAGGATGTAAAGCGTGGCACGCAGGCCTGGACTCTGTACGGTGCGGTGGACCAGCAGGGCGAAGCCGAGCCCCAGCACGATCTCCGCCGGCAGCACGATCACCGCGTAGAGGCCCGTGGCGCGCAGGGCATCGTAGAAGCCAGGATTGCTCAACGCTCGCGCGTAGTTCTGAAGGCCGACCCAGGTGCCATCGTCGGCCTGGATCGACTGCACGACGGCGAGGATGAACGGAATGGTCACGATCACGACGACCGTGCCGAGGGCGGGGAGCAGGATCTTGTAGGCGAGCAACTCCTGCCGGCTGCGCCGTCGCCGGCCGGCCCTCACCGGATTCTGGGTGGTGGGGGCCGGCAGTTCGGCGACCAGGCGACTCACATCGTCAATTTAGGACGGGTAGCCCGCCTGTTGCATCAGGGTCCGCACGGTGGCAGCCGCCGCGGTCAGCGCGTCCTTTGGACTCTTGAGTCCGGCGACGGCCTGGTTGACCGCCGTGCCATACGCGGTCTCGACCGCGTTCCACTGATCGGTCCGCGGGCGCCAGTTGGGCGGCGAGGCGAGCGACTTCGCCAGCGCCGGGAAATACGGGTTGGTCGACGCCAGGGTGGCGTCATTGAGCAGGCTGGTGCGGGTCGGAATCCCGCCGTTCTGGACGTAGGTCCTCATGTTCGCGGGGGTGATCAGCCACTTGACGAAGTCGGCCGCTGCCGATCCGTTCTTCGAGCCCTTGGGAATCCCCAACAGCCAGTTGCCCATCATCCCAATGCCCTTGCCGCTCGGACCCTGCGGGATCGGGATGTAGCCCATCTTGCCAATGACTGTCGAACCGGTGGCCTCGACCACGCCGGTGACCTCGGCCGGCCACGTGGTCGACTGGAATGCCTGCCCGATCGCGATCAACCGGTCGCGGTCCGCCGCGTCGGTACTGGCGGCGCCGGGCTCGGCGTATGCCTTCAGCCTGCTCGTCAGGAAGGTGATGGCATCGATCGACTCGGTCGAATCCAGCATGACCTTCCAGTTGTCGTCGAAGACGTTCCCGCCGAACGACCAGAGGATGGGCAGCGAGTCGCTGCTCGCCGGGTTCGTGGCCAGGCCGCGGATCACGTAGCCGTAGAAGTTCGACTTGTTGTACTGCTTGGCGTTGGCCAGCACGTCGTCCCACGACGCCGGTGGCGCGGAGGCGATGTCCTTGCGGTACATGAACATCTCGACGTTGCCGACGATCGTGATTCCGTAGAGGTGCTTGGTTTTGCCCTGCTCACTGGGCGGCACCGGACCACTCGGCGGCGGCCAGGTGCCCACGTCGTAGACCACGGCGGGAATGTCCGAGTCGCGCGTGAACCCGAAGTTCGAGTCGAGCGGTTGGAGCGCGCCCATCGTTCCGAACTTGGGCATCCACGGATCGTCCATCATGCATAGGTCGTAGGACGAGCCATTGGCCTGGAACGTTGTGACCAATTTCGAGTAGAGGTCCGGATAGGGAAACTCGTCGATGTTCAACGTGATGCCGGTCTGCGATTTGTAAATGGGTGCGATTTTTTTCAGTGGCCCATCTTCCGCGCCCTGGACTGCCGCGATGGTGAGGCTGGACGGTTTATTCGAGGTCGTGCTCGTTCCACATGCGGCCAGGATCGCTGGGAGCGAGGTAAAGGCGGCACCCGTGACCGCCGTCCGTTTGACGAATTCCCGCCGGCTAATTCGCTGCATTCCCTTCTCCTCCTATGAGGTTGTCAAGAGCCCACTCGTGCGCCGAACCTCTCTATAGTATTGAGGTTAGGTTGTCATGACAACTGGGAAATCTCCCTTCCCCGCTCGCGGGGGAGGGCAGGGTGGGGGCCTGTTGGATAAAGCCAGTCCCGTTCCACTGTATTACCAGCTGGCCCAGAACATGGAAACGGACATCCGTTCGGGCCGACTTTCATCCGGCTCGCATCTCGACAACGAGATCGACCTCGCAAGACAACTTGGAGTGAGCAGGCCCACGGTGCGTCGCGCCATTGGTCTGCTCGCAAACAAAGGTTTGGTGATTCGTCGCCATGGGATCGGCACGCTGGTCGTGCCGGTGCGGGTTCGGCGTCCGGTCCGGCTCAGCAGCCTCTACGACGACCTGAAGGAATCGGGTCAGGTGCCGACCACCCGCCTGCTGGCCTTCGAGCGCGTGCCGGCGCCGGCCGAGGTCGCGAATGCGCTCAAGATTTCCAGGGGAACACGCGTCCTGCATTTCGAGCGCTTGCGCCTCGCGACGGACCAACCGATTTCGGTGATGGTCAATTTCCTACCGGTCGCGCTCGACGAGCTGGTGACCGAAGCCGGGCTCAAAACCACCGGGCTCTATCGGCTCATCCGCCAGGGCGGCATTCACCTGCGGCTCGCCTCCCAGACGATCGGCGCGCGCAGCGCCCGGCCGCGTGAGGCGCGCCTGCTAAAAGTGCCGACCGGGGCGCCCCTGCTGACGATGCAGCGAATCAGCTACGACGACACCGGCCAACCGGTCGAATACGGGTCGCATGTGTACCCGGCCGAGCGCTACTCATTCGAAATGAGCGTCGTGGCAGACTCTCGTACGTGACCGTCGCCGCCACCGAGCTACTGGCCCGTCTCAGCGAGATTCGCGCGACCGATCCCGCGGCGGTCCAGAAGGCGCTGGCCAAGCGCCGCCGCCGACCCCTCCTCCAAAACTCTGCTTCTCGCAAATCCCCTCCCCCGCCTGCGGGGGAGGGTCAGGGTGGGGGCTTGTTCCTGGTGGCCGCCGATCACGCCGCGCGCGGCGTGCTCAAGGTGGGGGCGGACCCAATGGCGATGGCAGACCGCGGGGAGCTCTTGCACCGCCTGCTCACCGCGCTCGAACGGCCCGGCGTCGATGGCATCCTGGGCACCGCCGACATCGTCGATGACCTGGTGCTGCTGGGCGCGCTCGAGGGCAAGGTCGTCTTCGGCTCGATGAATCGCGGCGGCCTGACCGGGTATCGGTTCGAGCTCGACGACCGGTTCACCGCGTACACCGCTGCCGGCATCGCGGACAGCGGACTCGACGGCGGCAAGATGATGGTGCGCGTCGCCGACGAACCCGAGACGCTACGCACACTGGCCGCCTGCGCCCGCGCGATCGATGAGCTGTCGGCGCGTCAGCTGCCGGCGATGATCGAAGTCTTTGCCAGCGAGGTCGAGGACGGACGGGTCCGAAATCGCGCCGACGCGGACTCGCTGATCCGGGCCATCACGATCGTGTCGGGCCTCGGGACGACGTCGGCCTATACCTGGCTGAAACTGCCGGTGGTTGACGACCTGGAGCGCGTGATGCGGGCGACCAGCCTTCCGACACTCCTCCTCGGCGGCGATCCCGGTGAGGATCCCGCGGGGATGTTTGCCAGTTGGAAGCGGGCGATGACCATCCCGCAGGTCCGAGGTCTCGTGGCAGGCCGCACCCTGCTCTATCCGCGTGACGGCGACGTCGCGCGCGCGGTCGACCAGGCAGCCGCGATCGTCGCCGAGAAGAAGGTGAAGTCTCCCTCCCCCTCTGGGGGAGGGCAGGGTGGGGGCTGATGCCCCGTCTGACGATGGCGCAGGCCCTCGTCCGATTTCTCGCGGCGCAGTATGCCGAGCGCGACGGCGTCGAGCATCGCTTCGTCAACGGTTGTTTCGGCATCTTCGGCCACGGCAACGTCGCAGGGATCGGTGAAGCCCTCTTCGAGCGGCCGGATCTGCTGACCTATTACCAGGCGCGCAACGAGCAAGCGATGGTGCACGCCGCCGTGGGCTACGCGCGCATGAAGAACCGGCTGGGCATGATGGCCTGCACGACCTCTATTGGGCCCGGGGCAACCAACATGGTGACCGGCGCCGCGCTCGCCACCATCAACCGGCTGCCGGTGCTCTTGCTTCCGGGCGATGTCTTCGCCACGCGGCCGGTCGATCCGGTGCTGCAGCAGCTCGAGGTCCCCTGGCGCGGTGATGCCTCGGTCAACGATTGCTTCCAACCGGTCTCGCGCTACTGGGATCGGATCACGCGTCCCGAGCAGTTGATCCCCGCGGCGCTTCAGGCGCTGCGCGTGCTGACGAACCCGGCGGAGACTGGGGCCGTCACGCTGGCGCTGCCGCAGGACGTGCAGGCGGAAGCGTTCGATTATCCGGACGCCTTCTTCGAAAAGCGGACATGGAGCGTCCCGAGAGTCGAGCCCGGCTCGCGCGAGCTCGATCGCGCGGCGGCCCTGATCCATGCCGCGGATCGCCCGATCATCGTCGCCGGTGGCGGCGTGATCTACTCCGAGGCCACCGACGCCCTGCGCAAACTGGTCGACGCGACCGGCATTCCGGTGGGGGAGACCCAGGCGGGCAAAGGTTCACTGCCCTATGACCATCCCTCGAACCTTGGGGCGATCGGCGCGACCGGCACCTTCGCGGCGAACCGCCTGGCGCGCGAGGCCGACGTGGTGATTGGCATTGGTACCCGCTGGACCGACTTCACCACCGCATCGCATACCGCCTTCGGCAACGCGCACTCGCATTTCATCAACCTCAACGTGCTCGACTTCGACGCTCACAAGAACGCCGGCCACGCGTTGGTCGGCGATGCCCGCGCCGGCATCGACGGGCTGGGCACTCGGCTGCGCCGCTACGCCGTCGACGCCTCGTACCGCGACCTCGCCGCTCGCCTGAACAAGGAGTGGGACCACGAAGTCGACCGCTTGTACCACCTCAACCATCAACCGATCCCGGCTCAGAGCGAGGTCATCGGGGCGGTGAATGACGCGGCAGGCCCGCGTGACGTCGTCGTTTGCGCCGCCGGCTCGATGCCAGGCGACCTGCACAAGCTGTGGCGCACCCGCGACCCGAAGCAATACCACGTCGAGTACGGCTACTCCTGCATGGGTTACGAGATCGCCGGCGCGCTCGGCGTCAAGCTAGCGGCGCCCGACCGGGAAGTCTTCTCGATGGTCGGCGACGGGTCTTATTTGATGATGAGCAGCGAGATCGTCACCGCGGTGCAGGAGGGGATCAAGCTGATCATCGTGCTGGTCGACAACCACGGCTTCAAGTCGATTGGCGGACTGTCGCGCTCGCTGGGGACGGACGGCTTTGGCACCCAGTATCGGTTCCGCAAGAACGGATCACTCGGTCTCGACAGCGACAAAGCGCCGGGCGCGGTGCTGCCGATCGACCTGGCGGCGAACGCGGCCAGTCTGGGCGCGGAGGCTGTGCGCGTAACCGGCATCGACCAGCTGCGCGAGGCCCTGCAAAACGCGAAACGCGCGACTCGAACGTCGGTCATCTGCATCGAGGCCGATCGCTACGAGTCCGTTCCCGACAACGAGAGCTGGTGGGACGTCCCTGTCGCCGAGGTGTCGACCGTCGATGCCGTCAACGCCGCCCGGCGCGACTACGAGAAAGCGAAAAAGAAGCAGCAGCGCTATCTCTGATCTTCCCTCCCCCTCTGGGGGAGGGTAGGGTGGGAGCATGCCTAACTATCCCGACGTCATTCCGATGATCGCCTACGAGGACGGGCCCAAAGCGATGGACTGGCTGTCGTCAGCCTTCGGCTTCAGGGAGCGCGCCCGGATGCTGGATTAAGGACGGCCGGCTCAGCCACGGCGAGATGGAGGCCGGCGACGGCCTCATCATGCTGGCGACGCCGACGCCTGATTACCAGGCTCCCCGCCACCATCGAGAGTCGTGCGAGCCGGCGCAGAAGTGGTCGACGGTGCCCTACATCGTCGACGGCGTGCTCGTGTACGTCGACGACATCGATGCCCACTTCGCGCAGGCCAAGCAACGAGGCGCCACCATCCTCACCGGCGTCGAAGCGGACAAGTACGGGAAGCGCTACCGCGCCGAAGACCTTGAAGGCCATCGCTGGATGTTCATGGAGCGGGCTTAGTACTCGAGCTCGGGCCTCCAATCCGTGCCTCGACCCTCAGGGGTGAGGTCGAGGATCGACCACAGCGGCCACATGAAGTCGACATGTCGCATGTCCTGGCCCGGGTCGGGCGGGACCAGGAACAGCTCGCTGCTCCAAAAGTGGTGAATCTTCCCGTCGCGGCGCGCGAATACGGTCGCCATCGGCAGCTGCTCGCCGTCGGGCGTCTCAGCCTTGTAGTCGCGGTTATAGGTGTTGTTCGCGGAAGAGAGGAGGCGCGCGTGGCTCCAGCCCCGCGCTCGCGCGTGGGCGCGGAATTGCTCGATGGGCACCCTGGCGACCACCGCGAAGTTGATCGGTTGGCTGGCATGGCGCGCGGTGCCGTCAATCGCGTCGATGATCGACGTGCACGAGGGGCAGCCTTGCTCGAGCGGCAGTCCCGCCTTGCCCGGGATAAACATGTGGCTGTAGAGAAACAACGTGTCCTTGCCGTTCTCGAACAGCTCCGAGAGCCGGACCGGTCGGGGCGCGTTCTTGCCGGCGTCCCACTCCTCGAAGGTGTAGTCGCGCGGCACCGGACCGCCAAGCGGCAGCTTGCGCCGCTGCGCCGCCACCGCCTCGATCTGGCGGCGTAGGTCGATCTCTGATTGCAGCAGTTCGTTGCGCGCCCGCCGGTACTCGTCCGACTCACCGGGAAAGCGCACGTCGTGCAGCGATTTCTTGACTTCGGTTGACATTTGAACTCCTTCCTCTTCGTTGGTGAGCGCGATCGCGCTCCCTAGTAGCTGACGCCGTGCTCGATATAGAACTTGATAAGGGCCGACACTTCGCCCCAGCCAAGGGAATTGCCTTCGAAAGACTTTCGACCCTTCGCCGTGGGCGCGAAACCATGCTCTCGGAGGCGCAACAGCGTGCCATCCGCGCGCTCCTCGAGATCGAACTCGACCGTGGTCATCGCATCGGCCGTCTCGCCCCAGCGAAAGACGAAGCGCCTCGGCGGAAGCACCTCGACCACGTCGCATTCGCGATCGGCGTTGATGTCGCGTTCCGGTCCCCAACCGCGCCATCGGAGGGTGAGCTTTCCACCGGGTCGAAGGTCGATGTCGCTGCCGCGCGTCCCCCACCAGGCATCCATCGCTTGGGCCGTCGTCAGCGCCGCCCACACCTTCGCGCGCGGCGCGCGGATGAACACGCTATGACGGATCTCGGAGACCGGTTCGGTCACTCTTGCTCCTCGACAAACTGCTTGAGCTTCACCAGGCGCTGCTCCCAACGTGCCGAAAGCGTCGTGAGCCATTCGCTCGCCGCGTCGAGCGGCGCGGTTTCGAGCCGGTAGCGAACCTCGCGTCCGCGGCGCTGCTTTCGGACCATCCCGGCGTCCGCGAGCGCGCCAAGATGCTTCACGACCGCTTGCCGGGTCAGCGGAAACCTCGCGGCGAGCCCGGTCGCGGACCTCGGCCCCGTTGCCAGGCGCTCGAGCAGCCGTCGGCGGGTTGGATCCGCCAGCGCAACGAATACCGCGTCATTCATGTGCAACTAAACAGTTGCACATGGGCGCCTTGCGTGTCAAATGAGCCGTATTAACATTGCTGACGTCAAACGCCTGCCCTTTCGGGCAAATGGCCATTCCCCAATGGATGCGCCACCGCCTCTTACGACCGGACGACCCACGGCGCACCCTTACCCATAGCGTTGCGTTCCCATCAGAAGCAGGACCGAGACGACCGGCTCCCGGGCTCCGCCACGTCATCATCGAACCACCAGCACGGCCGCAGCCTGCTCGAGCGAGCGGGTAATGCCGCGATCACCCAGGCCATGCAAGGCAACGCCCCGCTCGCGGTGCAACGCGAGTTGGCGTCGCTCGATCCGCGGCTAATCCCCGCGGACCAGTTGGAGCACGCGCTGAAGCCGTCGGTTGACCCACTGCCGCAGGCCAAGGCGAAGATCCTGGCCTGGCTCGAACCGCAGCGAGACGAGATCGAGAACCGGGCGTTGTTTACCGGAGCCGGCTTCAGCCCCGAGCGGGCCATCTCGATGCCCGAACTGGTCGCCATGGTCCGCGAGCATCTGCCCGAGGCGCTGCAGATCACGCCGGCGCAGGTCGCCGCAGTGATCAGGGAATGGGCCCACGTGCAGATCCCCGAACACAAGCTGGTCGGAGGTGTGGTCGCCAGCAGCGAGATCGAGGCCGCGGTGCAGAACGCGCTCGGCAAACCGGGAACGATTCATGTCGAGCGCAAGGGAAAGTGGATGGAGGTCACCGCGGGCGGGGTCGAAGCCGGCACCGATAAGGCGACCGTGAGTGCCAACTGGGATGGGAGCATCGGCGCGAGCCTCTCCGACGGTGAATGGGTGAAGGGATCATTTCAGATCTCGCCGGACCGGACCTGGCAAGCGCAGATCGCGATCAAGGCCAGTGCGACGGTTCCAGTCGTTAATCAGATCGCCAATGTCTTCGGTGCTGCGGATCGGTCGGCCCGCGCCGTTGGGCGACGGGTCGATTCCGCCGGCGGAGGCGTTCATGGCGTCTCCGTCGATGTCTTGCGTGAAGGTCTTGGACCGGTCAAGGATGCGATCGACACGCTGACAAGCGTCACGGATAAAGAAAATCCCGTGAGCGTGGGCCTGACCGCGAGCGGCGACTTCGGCGGCAGCTTCGCCGTTCAAGCGACCGTGACCATCCGCTGGTAGCTCGGGCCTACGTCGTCCTAACCTGCCCTCCAGCGCGCGTGCTAGTGTAGGCGGAGTCCGGCAGCGTCAGGAGGGAATTGGCCGTGATTGCGTGGGGCGGACGACGACTTCGGATTGTCACCATGGCGGCTGTTCTGGCCGTGGCATTGTTGCCGGCCGGGCTGTCGCCAATCGGCGGATGGGCGTCCCATGCGGCAACCGACGGGCCCGGCAGCCTCTCACATTTCGACCTGGCGCGGAAAGACTGCCTGGGCACCGCCCGTAACACCGATTCGAAGGTCTGGTTCACGATCGCCAACGGCGTCCTCAGCGACGTCTATTACCCGACGGCCGATAACACGAACGTCGAGACCCTGCAATACATCGTCACGGATGGCGTGACCTTCACCGACCTCCAGGCTCGTGACATGACCTACGCCGTCAGCGCGCCCGATTCGCGATCGCTCGTGTGTCAAGTCACCAGCACGGCGAAGAGCGGCCGCTACCAGATCACGACCGACTATCTGACCGATCCCTCGCGCAACACGGTCCTGATGCATAGCAGCTTTGTTCCGCTCAGCGGGACCCTTTCCAACTATCACCTCTACGTCCGCTACGACCCGAGCATCAACGGCAACGGCGGCGGCGGCTCCGCGAACGGTGGGGGAGACTCGGGCGTCATCGACACCACGACTGGACACAACGTCGCGGTCGCGTTCGACACGCGCACCACGAGCCAGGCCGCCAACCGCAGCTACGCGGTTCCGGTTTACAGCGCGCTCGACGCTTCGACTCCATTCACGCAGGTCAGCAATGGGTTCGCCGGCGCCGGCAGCGATGGCCAGGTGCAGCTCGATGCGACCCACGCCCTTGGCGTGAGCTACGACTCGGCCAGTAACGGCAACCTGGTGCAGACGACCCAGGTCGACCTATCCAGCGGCGGCGATTTTTCGCTCGCGCTCGGGTTTGGCACAACGCAAGGCGACGCGGTCATCGCGGCCGAGGGGACACTCGGCGCCCCATTCGGCCAGGTCCGCAAGGTTTTCACCGCCGGATGGCACGCCTACGACGCCGGCTTGATCGCGCCGCCCGCCCGAATGGCCGGGTTGACACCACCGCAATGGCGCCAGCTGGTGGACGAGTATTACATGAGCGCCAACGTGGTCAAAGCCAGCGAGGACAAGACCTTCCCCGGCGCGATCGTCGCCAGCCTCGCCTCACCCTGGGGCCAGGCGATCTCTGCCGGCGACCCCAACAACCTTTTCTTCGGCTCGTATCGCGAAGTTTTCGCGCGCGACCTTTATGAAGCCTGGACCGGCCTGATGGTGGACGGCGACCTGCAGACGGCACGCGACGCCCTCGCTTTCCTCTTCAACAGGCAGCAGCTGGCCGACGGATCGATGCCGCGCAACAGCTTGCTGAATGGCAAGGTGGCGCCCGATTCCTTCGGAAGCCAGCTCGACGAAGCCGCCTACCCGCTGATCATGGCCAGCCAGCTCGGCATGACCGACGCCACGACCTACCAGAACCACGTGCGTCCCGCGATCGACTTCCTGATCGCGCACGGCCCGGCCTTTGGCGTCGAGCGCTGGGAGGAACAAAGCGGATATTCGCCATCGACCATCGCGGCTGAGGTCGCGGGACTTATCGCCGGTGCGAGCCTCGCCGACGCCAACGGCGACACCCAGACGGCGCGCATCGCTCGCGGCGCGGCCGACGACTGGCAGCGGAGCCTGCCAGGCTGGGCGGTTACCTCAAATGGACCGCTCGCGGCCCATCCGTATTACATCCGGCTGTCGAAGAATGGCGATCCAAATTCCGCCTTCGTCTACAACGTCGGCAATGGCGGCCCGAACCTCGACCAGCGATCCGTGATCGACCAGGGATTCCTCGAGATGGTGCGGCTCGGCTTGACGTCGGCCTCGGACCCGACGATCGCGGAGTCGCTGCCGGTCGTCGACGCCACCATCAAGGCCGACACGTCGACCGGCGCCGGCTTCCACCGCTACAACGGTGACGGCTACGGCGATCGCTCGAGCGACGGCCGTCCATGGGCGCCGAGCGGTCAGGGGACGGGGCACCTCTGGCCCGTGCTTGGTGGCGAGCGTGGAGAGTACGAGATCGCGAACGGTTCCACTGCATCGGCCCTCATGCGGCTGCAGGCGATGCAGGCTGGCGCATCCGGCGTCGGCCTCATCCCGGAACAGGTCTGGGAAAATCCGGACCTGGCCGCGTCGCCCTTCGGCTCGGACCCGACCACCGCATCGATCGGATTCCGCAATGGCAGCGCCGCCGGCTCGGCATCGCCGCTCACCTGGTCGGCCGCGCAGTACGTCCGCCTGATGCGCGACCTGGCGGCCGGCAGGATCCTCGAGCAGCCCGCCGACACCGCCAATCGATACGTCGCGCACCAGCAGGGGCAGACCTCGCTCACCGTCACGTCGCCGGCGAATAATTCGGCGGTCGCCGGTACGACGCCGACCGCGACGGTGACGGTCACCGGCACGTCGGTCGCGGGGAACACGATCGACGTCGCGGCCACCAACACCGACATGAACAGTCAGACCACGACGGCGGGCACGACGACCCAGCCGGATGGCAGCTTCAGCGTCCAGATGCAGGTGAGCGGCGGGACCACGGTGCTGAACGTGGTCGCGACCAGTCCCACGGGCGCCACGGCGCATGCGCAGGTCAGCGTCGTCTACGACTTCACCCCCGGCAACCTGCTCCTCGACGTCACCGACCCCAGCCTCGACGACAACGGCCCCGGCAACTATGCGTATCCGACCTCCGGCGACTTCCACGCCGGTGCGTTCGACATCCAGGAGTTCCGCGTCATCGAAAGCCCGGATAGCGCGACCACAACCTTCAAGCTGAAGGTGCGCGATCTCTCGCCGACGTTCGGCAGCCCGCTCGGCGCACAGCTGGTCGACGTCTACGTCCACGATCCAGGTGCCGCGAGCACGTCGACGGCGGCGTCGTTCTCGCAACGCAACTATGCGATCGCGGCCGGGTCGGCCTGGAGCCGGCTGGTCGAGGTCCAGGGATTTGGCCAGCGCTACATCGACGCCAGTGGCAACACGTTGGGAACCGTGAACATCAGCGCCAACGCGATCTCACGATTCATCACCTTCAGCGTCCCGACCTCGAGCCTGGGTGGGACCCCCGCTTCGGCCTGGGGGTTCACGGTGGTGCTCACCGGCCAGGATGGCTTCAGTTCGGACCAGGCGCGCAGTTTCGCGCCGACGCCGCAGCCCTTCCAGTTCGGCGTCTGCGCGACGGCGAGCGCCGACCCGCACTGCACGGTCGATCCAAACACGGTGCCGAAGGCGATGGACGTGATCACGCCGGCGGGCGTGCTGCAGTCAGACGAGCTGGACTACACGCGCCACAATCCGGTCACCCTGCAGGACGTGACGATCCCCTAGCGACTCAACGAATGCCGTCCCAGAGCTGGCGCTCCTGGGCGGCCGGGTCGATCACGACGGTCCCGCCCGTCCCTTCGAATCGCATCACCATCCGCTCGCTTGGACCATACGCCGACCACCCGGGCGTGCCACTGGTGGCGAACGCGACCCAGGCGCGGTGCATCGCATTCGCCAGCGCCTGCGGCGGCTCGTTGCCGGCCAGGGTCATCGCGCCGTCGCGTCCGAGATTGTCGAAGACGAATCCGATCTCCAACGCGTGAACCGCGCCGAACCGGCCATTAAAGAGCGGAGAGCGCCAGGCGAACTCATACACGTAGGGCGATCCGCCGTTCCCCGCGTGGGCCTCGGCCAGCCGGATGGCGGGAATGCGGAAGAACCAGTCGGTGATCAGCGCGCCGAGCAGGTCGCCGGGTGATGCCTGCGGTCGGGATGACCGGTACACCGGTATTGCGTGCTCGACATTGAGGCCCATGACCCGGGCTGTCGTTGTAAGGCGGTCATCGGTCACGCGGTCGATGGCGCCGCCCGGCACGAGGAAAAAGCGCCACTCCTCCGAGGTCGTGCCGAGCATCAGATCGACGCCTGCACTTGCACCGGCGACGGTTCGCTCGATCGGCCGCGCCGGCACCACCTCACCATCCACGACCGGCTCGAACATCATTCCGTTGACAGCCACCTCTCCCCAGCGCGCCGGGTCCGGCCGAATCGCGAGCTCGAGGGCTAACTCGGCCTGCGCCGCCACGAGTCGCTCGAGAGAAACGGCCGCGATCGCCGTCATCGCCGGCGCCACCCCAAGCTTCTCGGCGAGGTTGCGCCCGATCATCTGTGCGGTTGCCGCCGAGCTGGTGTGCTGGGCCGCCCCACTTTGCGCGATCGCTCGCGCAAACATGCCTTTCGCGCGGGGCATCGACAGCAGGGTGGCGACGCTGAACGCACCTGCCGACTCGCCAAAGATCGTGACCTTCGCCGGATCCCCGCCGAAGGCCTGGATGTTCTCCTGCACCCATTCGAGCGCGGCAACCTGGTCGAGCAGCCCCCGGTTCGCGATCCCTTCCCCCAGATACAGAAAGCCGTCCGCCCCAAGCCGGTAGTTGATCGTGACGCAGACGACGCCGTCGCGAGCGAACCGGCCGCCGTCGTAGGTTGCGATCGCGCCCGAGCCCCGCACGAAGGCGCCGCCGTGAATCCACACCATGACGGGGAGACCGTCGCGGTCCGGGTCTGGCGTCCACACGTTGAGGTTGAGGCAGTCCTCTCCGGTAACGCCCTGATCACCAAGCAGCTGGTCGAAGGGCGGCGGGTAGGGCGGCTGCGGTGGGACGGCGCCATACGCGAGCGCATCACGCACGCCGTCCCACGACTGCGGAGGGCGTGGGGGTTGGAATCGATTCGGTCCAAACGGAGCAGCGGCGTAGGGGATGCCCTTGAACGCCGCGACGCCATCGGTGACCTGGCCACGAACCTGGCCGTGGCGGGTGGTGACGACAAGATTGCCGGCCGCGATGCTCATGACGACTCCTTCATACGGTCGGTCCGCCGGTGGCGTAGATCGTCTGGCCGGTCACGAAGCCGGCGTCGTCGCTACAGAGGAAGGTGATGACGCCGGCAATGTCAGCTGGCTGGCCGATGCGCCGTAACGCGATCCGTTCGGCGGCCGCCTTTTTCAAATCGGCGTAGTCGATCCCGGTGCGCTCCGCGACCGCCTGCGTCATCCGCGTCTCGATGAACCCGGGGGCGACCGCGTTGACGTTGATGTTGAAGGGGCCCAGCTCGATCGCGAGCGTCCTCGCGATCCCCTGGATGCCGGCCTTCGCCGCGGAATAATTCACCTGCCCGCGGTTGCCCAGTGCCGAGTTGGATGACAGGAACACCATCTTGCCCCGGCGCGCTGGCACCATCACCCCTTGCGCCGCCTGGGCGCAGAGGAATGTTCCCTTCAGATGGGTGTCGATGACGAGGTCCCAGTCGGTATCCATCATCTTGTGGATCAAGTTGTCGCGCAGGATGCCGGCGCAGGTGACGAGGATGTCGAGCCCTCCGTACTCCTTGACCGCGCGATTTACGAGCGCCTCCACCGCGACGCGCTCCGTCACGTCGCAGGCGATCGCAAGCGCCAGTCGTCCCTGGCTCCGGATCTGCGCCGCCACCACTTCCGCCGGTTCGAGATCGAGGTCCGAGATCACGACGATCGCGCCCTCATCCGCGAATCGCATGGCCGTGGCGGCGCCGATCCCGCGTCCGCCACCGGTCACCAGCGCGGTGCGACCCTCGAATCGTCCACTCATGCGATTTGCACCTCCGCTTCGCCGACGGTCACCCGTTCGGCGCGCTGATTCTCCGCCCACACCTCGAGGAGAAGTTGCCGTCCCGCGTTGCCGGCGGTCTGCTCTTTGACGCGCCCGCGGCAGGTGAGCGTGTCACCCGGCCGGACCATTTCGACAAAACGAACCGAGAGCCGTCGAATCGATTCCGGCCCGGCCAGCCAGCAGAGGTACTCGCCCAGGAACGCCATGCTTAGCATGCCGTGCGCGATCACGCCCTCGAGCCCGACGCTGTGCGCCGTCTCGTCGTCGGTGTGGATCAGGTTGTAGTCGCCCGAGGCGCCGGCATACTTGACCAGCTGCAGCTTGGTAATCGGCGCCTTGCGAAGGTCCGGCAGGACACTCCCGCCTTCGAGTTCCTGATCCGATCGTACCGCGAGCACCGGACCGATCATCGCAGGATGGCGGTGGTCGATCCGGTAAACACGGCGCTCCCCGACTCGTCCCGCCCTTCCAGCGCCAGGATCAGAAACGTCATCTCGCCCAGGCGGCCCTGGCGCTGATAGATGTCGGCCACCCGGAGCCGGCAGCGCACGCGGTCGCCCGCCCGGAGCGGCCGTTCGTACCGGTACTCCTGGGCGCCGTGCAGCACGCGCGCCAGGTCGAAGGTCAGTCCGGGGATCGTCATCCGAAACATCGTCGGGAAGGTGGGCGGCGCGACCTCGCCGCGCAGGCATTCCGGCGTTTGGTCCTGCACCGCTTCGGCGAATTTTCGGATGGCGCCTCGCTCCACCTCGAACAGGACCTCCTCGGACTCGCGTCCGATCAGGTCGCGGCTCAGGGCCGGGGGCTGATCCATGACCGGTCCAGGGTTTTGATGTCACGGCCGCCAATCAGCGCGAGCGTCAAATCGATCTCGGCCGTCAGGTTTCGGATCACGCGTTCCACGCCGGCCTGCCCCGCGACCGCGAGCCCGTAGACGTAGGGCCGCCCCAACAGCACGGCGTCCGCGCCCAGGGCGATCGCCTTGATGACGTCGGCCCCACGCCGGATGCCGCTATCCATCAGGATCACCGCGTTATCGCCGAGCGCATCCCGCACCTCCACCAGCGCATCGAGCGCCGCGACCGCCCCATCCACCTGCCGGCCGCCGTGGTTGGAAACGATCACGCCCTGAAAGCCGGCGTCCAGCACGCGGCGAGCGTCATCGGCGCGCAGCACGCCCTTGGCCAGCAGCGGCAGACGGGTGCGCTCGCGTAGCCACTTCAGGTCATCCCAGCGCAGGCCGAGATTGGAGAACATCGAGACCATGGCGGCCCCGGCGCCGCGCGGGTCCTGTTCTGGCGAGACCGAGAGTCGCGAGCGGAACACGGGGTCGCTGGTGAACTGGCCGATCCCCTCGCCGAGGATGAATGGCAGGTACCGGTTGTCGAGATCGCGAACGCGCCAGCCCAGTTGCAGCGTGTCCAGCGTCAGCACGATCGCCGCATAGCCGGCCGCCTCCGCCCGTTGCACCAGGCTGGCCACCACCTCGCGGTCGCTCACCCAGTAGAGCTGATACCAGCGTGGCGCGCCGCCCATCGCCTGCGCGATCGCCTCCATCGACGCCGAAGCGGCGGTGCTCACCACCCACGGAATACCCGTGGCGGCCGCGGCCCGGCCGACCGCGAGATCACCCTCGGCTCGGGCGGCCGAGAGAACGCCAACCGGCGCCAGGAAGAACGGCGTCGGCGACGATGTGCCGAGCACGCTGACGTGGAGATCCCGTTGCTGATTGCCGGCGAGCATGGCGGGACGCAGACGCCAGCGCGCGAACGCGTCGCGGTTCGCCTGCATCGTCGACTCGCTGCCGGCGCCGCCGGCGATGTAGTCGAAGGGGCCGGGTTCGAGGGCCGCGCGAGCGCGAGCCTCCCATGCATCGGGGTCCAGGGGGAGCCCGTCATCGCTTCCGGCGTAGATCTCGGCCTGCGTCGCGGGCCCAATCGGAAACGACATTTCCGCCACCACTCAGTCGGCGACCGGCTTGGCCGGACCGCGCCGAGCACGCTGCGGCGCGGCGCGCAGATCGATCGTGATGTTCGTCGCGCGGCAACTGGCCAGCAGCGTGCCTTCGCCGTCGTGGAGTTCCGCCGCGGCGAACGTGACCCGTCGCGTCTTACGCACCACCCAGCCGGTCGCGCGAATGCGCCCCAGACGCGTCGGCCGGTAGAACTCCGTCCGCAGGTCGGCGGTGAGGTAGACCTCGTCGTGGTCGAGTAGGCTCCAGGTCGCGCTGCCCATGGCGCTATCGAGGATGGCGGTCACCATGCCGCCGTGGACGATCCAGCCGTCGCCAGCCGGAAACGCTTGATCGGTGTTGGGCTCCCACTCGAGCACGGCGCGGCCAGCTTCGAGCTCCGCTCGCCGCCAACCGAGCGCGTTCCAGATGCCCGGCTCGCCTGGGGCCGGCTGCTGCCATGAATCCATCTCGGCGAACCGCTCGCCGGGACGAAAGGCCGTGCCGGCCGAGGTCATGTCGCGGTCCGGGTCCGTTCCTGTTCGACAAGGACCCGGCGCAGGATCTTCCCCGACGGGCTCTTCGGAATCGCACTCACGACCTCGAGCTGCCGGATCTTCTTGTACGGGGCCACCTGCTGGTTCACGAACGTCATCAGCTCGTCCGGGGTCACGGTCCCCTTGAGCACGACCAGCGCTTTCGGGACTTCGCCCGACTCGAGGTCGGGGCAGGGGATGACGGCGGCGTCGGCCACCGCCGGGTGGGTCAGCAGCAGGCCCTCGAGCTCGGCGGGCGCGACCTGGTACCCCTTGTACTTGATCAGCTCCTTGAGCCGGTCGACCACGCGCAGGTACCCATCCGCGTCGACCGATCCGATGTCGCCGGAGTGGAGCCAACCGTCTGCATCGAGCATGGCCGCGGTCGCCTCGAAGTTGTTGAGGTACCCCGCCATCACCTGCGGTCCGCGGATCCACACCTCACCGAGCTCTCCGGGTCCCAGCTCGGCGCCACTCGACGGATCCATCACCTTGCATTCCGTGTTGGGGATGAGCAGCCCGGCCGAACCGCCGCGGCGCCTCTCCGGATCGACCGGCGTCGTCGATACCACGGGGCTCGTTTCGGTGAGCCCGTATCCCTGCGCCACGAAGCAGTTGAGCCGGTCGCTGCAGGCCTGCTCGACGCTGGCGTCGAGCGGCGCGGCTCCCGAGTTGATCGATTGCAACGCGTGCAGGTCGTACTTCGCCACCAGCGGATGCTTGGCCAGCGCCAGTACGATCGGCGGGACGACATTGGCGCGCGTGACCTTGTAGTCCTGCAAGAGTCGGAGGAAGAGTTCGAGGTCGAAGCGCGGCATGGTCACGATGGTGACGCCCTGGTAGAGGCTGATATTGAGCAGCACCGTGAAGCCGTAGATGTGGTAGAAGGGCAGGACCGCGATCGTGACCTCCCCCTCGGGCGCACGGATGACCGCGGAGGTTTGCACGATGTTCGCCACCAGGTTTCGATGGGTGAGCATGACGCCCTTGGGCAGCCCGGTCGTTCCGCTCGAGTAGGGCAGCGCCACCAGGTCTTTGCCGGGATCGATCGCCACGGCCGGCACGGCGCCGTTGCCATCCATCAAGGCGGCGAAGGGCGTGAACCCCGCCGCCTCGCCGAAGACGAACACTTCTTTCACCGGGGACTGGCGGGTGGCCTCGAGCGCCTGCTCGCGGAGTTCGGGGATCGTGACCAGGTACGTGGCTCCGGCGTTCTTGAGCTGGAGCGCGAGCTCGCGTGGCGTCGACAGCGGATTCGCGGTCGTCGCGATCCCACCGAGCGTGGCGACCGCGTGTAAGGCCACCGCGTATTCGAGCACGTTGGGGCTGTAGATCGCGAAGACGTCGCCTTTTCGGAAGCCACGGCGCGCGAGGTTGGCGGCGACCTGCCGGACGGCCGTGGCGAGCTCCGCGTAGGTGAGCGTGCGCCCGGTCGGGCCATCGATCAGCGCCTTTTTGTTCCCCAGCGCCGCGGCGCCCTCGAGCACGAAGGCCGGCAACGAGACGTCCGGGATGTCGACGTCCGGGTAGCTACTGCGGAAGATCACGTGCACCCCATTGTCAGCCCCACGATCCAATCTTCGCGTGTCCCTTCAGCAGGTTGCGCGCGATCGACCGGCGCTGGATCTCGTCGGTTCCTTCGTAGATGCGGTAGACGCGAACGTCCCGCATCACGCGCTCGATCGGCATCTCTTTCGTGTAGCCCGTCCCCCCGTGGATTTGCATGACGCGATCCACGACCCGCCAGATCATGCCGGCGCCTGCCAGCTTGGCGACTGAGGCCTCGTGCCGAGCGTCCCCGCCCTGGTCCACCTTCCAGGCGGCATTGAGCACGAGCCACTTGGCCTGTTCGATCTCGACCGCGCTATCGGCCAGCATCCACTGGATCGCCTGGTACTCGGCGATCGGGCGGCCAAAGGCGATCCGCTGCCGCGAATACTCGAGCGCCATCTCGAGAAGCCGCTGCGCCTGGCCGACGGCCCGAGCCGGGATGATGATCCGTCCCTGCCCGATCCAGGCCATGGCGAGCTGGAAGCCTTTTCCAACTTCCCCCAGGACGTTTTCGTCCGGGACGCGAACGTTGTCGAAGGTGATCTCCGCCGGCCGCCACGCGCCCATCGTCTGGATGGGATCGCTGCGCCACCCCATCGCGCGGTCGACGAGGAACGCGGTGACGCCACCCTGGGAACCCTTGCTCTTGTCCGTCACGGCGAAGACGATCGCGAAGTCCGCCTCGAGTCCGTTGGTGATGAAGACCTTGCGCCCGTTGAGCACCCAGCATTCGCCTTCGTGGACCGCCGGCATCTGGATGTTGGTCGCGTCCGAGCCAGTGTCGGGCTCGGTCAGCGCAAAGCAACTGGTTCGATCGCCTTCGATGGTGGGGATGAGGTAGCGCTGTTTTTGCTCGGCGTTGCCCATATAGAGGATGTTGTCGGCGTAGCCGCCGAAGGAGAAGGGGAGCAATGCTTTCGACGTTTCCATGCTGATCAGCGCGGTCATCAGCATGCCGAGGTTCGCACCGCCGTATTCTTCCGGCGTCAGCAGGCCCCAGAGCCCAGCCGCTTTCGCCTTTTGCTGAAGCCGGCGGACGTCGGCGGTCTCGAGCAAGGTCCGGCCCTCGAGTTCGGCTCGCTGCGCCGGCCCCTCCAGCGGCAACAACTCTCGCGTCACGAACTCGCGAACCGTCGCCAGGATCATTCGCTGCTCGTTGTTCAGCCCGAATTCCATCTACGCTTCCCTCTTACTATCTCCCCGCTTTTTCACACCGGAGCGGGGCCCCTTTCTAATTTTGCCTAACGATCGTTCGGTCGCTTCTGTGGTTATTATCTGACAGAAGGGAAACTCGTGGAGAATCTCGAGCGCAAAGACCCGGCGGTCAACCGCGTCCGGGTCGGCCAGGTGCTGAAAACGGCGACGCG
>Ga0307477_10000955_pt1 | contig 26832 bp, 19 predicted proteins | sample atmos_gasesECM2C_FD_203316 | JGI IMG/M metagenome (GOLD analysis project Ga0307477, IMG submission 203316) | Hardwood forest soil microbial communities from Morgan-Monroe State Forest, Indiana, United States - atmos_gasesECM2C_515 | ecosystem: Environmental > Terrestrial > Soil > Temperate...
GCGGTGCTTTGCTCCGGCTGCAAAGAAAAGTCTTGCAGGGCTGCGGGAATCAGCCAGCATTGTCCGGTTTGGTAGGGCAGCCGCTCTCCTTGCCAATGAATGTACCCGGTTCCGTCCAGGATGACGAACAACTCGAAGCAATCCGGGCGAGGCCGCGCCTCAACAGTGGCGCGAAATTCCCAGCGCTCGGTGGCGAAATAGGGGCAGGCGGCCAACAAGGTCTTGTGGACTCGCTCACCCGGTAAATGCAAGGGCTCTACTTTGGCGGGGACCGGACCCGCGAAGTTCATTACCTGCAGGGCTTTCTCGACATGCAATTCGCGAGGCCTACCCTGGCTATCCACCCGACCGTAGTCATACAGGCGATAGGTCAAGTCCGAATATTCCTGGACCTCACAGAGGATCATACCCGGACCGATGGTGTGCGGCGTGCCTGGGGGAACAAAAAACGTGTCACCAGCAGTTACGGAATGCGACTGAAAGACATCCTCGAGGTTGCCCGCTCGCATGGCATCCAGGAATTTTTGCCGGTCCGTCCCTTTTTTCAGACCGAGAAGCAGGCTGGCGCCCGGTTGCGAGGAAACAGCGTGCCACATTTCGGTTTTGCCTCTGCCCCCGGCGGCTTGTTCATGCACCGCGGCGTAAGCGTCGTCCGGGTGCACCTGGATTGAGAGCTTATCGTGCGGAAATATGAATTTAACAAGAAGGGGAAAATCCTTGTGCGAAGCCAGCCGCGCGCCACGCCAGTCGGCGGGCATCGCTGTCCATGCATCACCCAGGGTCTTTCCGGCGAACGGGCCGGAAGCGATTTTGCAATCGAAACCAGTGAGCCAGGCTTCGCCAAGGGGTTCCGCGAGATTGGCCTTGTCTGGATAAACAGGTGCCAGCGAACGCGCTCCCCAGAGACGCGGGCTGAAAATTGGATCAATGCGTGTCGGCTCAGGCTTCACGAATCACGCGGCCGCTTCGGCCCGGCTAAAGAAGCGTGCGAGGCGGCGCAAGCCTTCGTCGATACGTTCGATGGAAGTCGCGTACGACAGTCGCAAATAGCCGGGGGCACCGAAGGCATCCCCGGGTACAAGAGCCACGCGCGCTCTGTCGAGCAGCAACTTGGCTAGCTCGGTTGTGTTCTTGGCGAGGGCGCTGCCGGCGGTGCCGTTGGCGAGATGCGCCGCAACGTTGGGGAACGCGTAGAAGGCGCCGCCCGGGTCTTCACACGTTACACCGGGGATAGCGCGCAAACCGTCGACAATACGCCGACGGCGGCGCGTGTATTCGGCCAGCATCACGGGAACGGAGTCCATGGAGCCGCGCATAGCTTCAAGAGCGGCATACTGCGCGATGGAGGTAGGATTCGAAGTGGATTGGCTCTGCACCTTCACGGTGGCTTGCACCAGCGCTTCGGGAGCGAGGGTGTAACCGATGCGCCACCCGGTCATGGCGAAAGTCTTGGACATCGAGCCGATGATGACTACGTGCTCCTTGCTATCCGCAATGCTGGAGATCGAATAGGGTTTGTGCGGTTCGTAAGTGAAATGCGAATAACACTCGTCGCTCATCAGCCAAACATTGCGTTTTTTGCAGACCGCAAGAATGCGCTCGTACTCATCGGGAGGAATGACCCCACCGGTCGGATTGTTCGGCGAACTTAAGATGACCATGCGGGTCTTGGGACCGAGGGCTTTCTCGATCACATTGGCTTTCACGCTGAAGCCATCTTCGGGGCGAGTCTCGACATGAACCGGCGTGCCGCCCGCATATTTCACAATGTCCGGGTAACTGACCCAATAAGGCGCGGGTACGATGACTTCATCGCCTTGCTGGACCAACACGCTGACCACATTAAAAATGGAATGCTTCCCGCCGACGTTCACGACACATTCCTTCGGCTCGTAGCTGGATTTCAGTTCGCGCTGGTGCCATGCACATATGGCTTCACGCAGGGGCATTATTCCGCCCGTGGCGGTGTACTTCGTGTAATTTTGCTCGATAGCGCGAATTGCGGCCTTCTTAATGTGCTCCGGAGTGGGAAAGTCCGGCTCGCCGGGACCAAAGTCGGCGATGTCCACGCCTTTGGCCTTTAGCTTTTCCGCTTCGGCGATGACCGCCGCGGTCGGCGAGATTTGAATACGATTGATGCGTTCCGTCAGTTGCACTGGGTTCTCCTATGGGCAGCGGCGGACTCTTGCCGTCCGCGCTGCCTGAACTCATTACGAAACTTTTGCCCGCAGCCGCTCCTCTACCAGCGGCGGTACCAGTCCTGTCAACGGCCCACCGAGCTGCGCGATCTCGCGTACCAGCCTGGCGCTTAAATAACTATAGGTCTCACCGGGCAGCATAAAGACGGTTTCCAGGCGGGGCTCGAGCTTGCGATTCATCAAGGCCATTTGCAATTCATATTCATAGTCGGAAATAGCGCGAATGCCGCGCAGGATGACCCCGGCGTGGCGCTTGCGCGCATAGTCGACCAGCAAGCCGTCGAAAACGTCCACTTCGACACCAGACCATTGCCGAGTTACTTCGCGGAGCATCTCCACCCGTTCGGGTACCGAAAACAGCGCGGTTTTTTCCGTGTTTCGCAGCACCGACACGATCAGCAGATCAAACATCTTTTCGCCGCGCTCGATCAGGTCGAGATGGCCGTTGGTCACCGGGTCAAACGAACCCGGATATATAGCGATAGACGTTTTCATGCGAGCCGCTTGGTACTTGTTATTCTAACCCAGGCTTTCCGTGTGGCAGGATGCAAACTTTGTGACGAGGCTTGGTCCCGAGTTGGTCTTCGCGCCGGTTCGTGTTGCTGAGTTTTTCGCGATTCCAGGTGGGGGTTAGTTCGTTTGGGCGGCCAGACGGCGGTCAAGATTCATGGCCAGGTTTTGATCGAGGACGACGGCGACGTAGCGCGCGCATATCTGCATCTCGCGAGAAGCCCAAGTGGCGATGCTAGGAACCCTGGTATTGCAGACCTGTTCAACTTTCGCTACGGTGCGGTAATAAGCGGAAACTTCACTGAGCCAGGGGCTGCTCTTTTTCAGTTCCGGGGACAATTGATCGCAGAGGTTCATGAGCCGCCCGAAATCGTGCGCGCCGATATTTGTGGAGTCGATTCCGGCCGCCACCTGCAGCGAATCGGACACCGGTTGGCTCGCGGAGCTTATCCAAATAGCCCGCCATTGCGATAGCGCGAACCGAATCAGCGCCAGACTCGAGAACGCAAGTATGAAGAGTGAGAGCATTTCGCCTTCTTCAACTCGATCAGTTTGCGGCGGGACGGCGTTTCGGCCAATGGTTCAGGGGTACTGGTTTGAACAGGACTTTCGGACAGCTGGCCTGGGGACAGGGCCATTCTAAACAAACGACTTAGCGGTCCTCGGCCGGTGGCTGGGGATGGGCGCCGGGTAAGCGCCGTTGGGGCGTAACTCGGAGGAATATCGATTTGCAATCTGCCTTGACCCCCTGAAACTCCCGCCCTAACGTGAATATATAGAGTTTCGCCGTTTCGCACACCTTGACGCCATGAGCGACCCAACCCGCCTCGACACTGCACCTGCGTCGACAGAACTTGCCGCACAGGAACTTGCCCAAGAGCGCCGGCGCATCGAAAAGCGGGATTGGTGGGTGCGCGGCTACTCCATCTTTGTCATTCTTCTTCTTACGTTTGCGGTAATCTCGCTTACCCTGCCTGCTCTTCTGACCGGCGGTGAAACTTTCTTCAAAATCAAGCTGACCGAAGCGGTTTTCGGCTTGATTACGCTGATCATTCTTTTCAACATTTACACGATTTATCAGGAAATACTGATTAAACGTCTGCGCCGGCAGTTGTTGGAAAAACAGGATCATTCCTACATCCTGCGCAACCTCGCGATGATTGATCCCCTGACCGGTCTTTACAATCGGCGTTTCGCGGAGCAGCGACTGGCGACAGAGGTAGCGCGCTCCGAGCGGCGCGGCCATCCGCTAACTGTGCTTGCGCTGGACCTGAATAATTTCAAGGAAATCAACGACACGTACGGGCATCCCGCCGGCGATCAAGTATTGCAGGAATTTGCCTCTCGTCTAAACAAAGTTATCCGCGGATCGGACTTGGCAGTACGTTTGGGAGGCGACGAGTTCCTGGTCGTGCTACCTGAATGCACGTTGGACCAACTCAAGCTTGTCCTGGAACGGCTTAGTTCGTTTGAACTCGATTGGCAAGGACAGAAGATTCCCGTGTCTTTTTCGGCCGGCTGGAAGGATTACGAGATGGGCGAGCGGCCGGAAGAAATGTTAGCTCGCGCCGACGAGGCTTTATACACCCGCAAACGCGTCAACAAGAAGCCTGCCTCCGCACCTAAGCCGAAAGTCAAGTTAAGAGCCTAGTCCCAGATTGCTGGGTGCTGCTTTCCCAGTTCTTCTCTAATGCGTTACAGTGGAAGGTCACGTTGCTGCCGGAATTCTCCACTGCGTCCCGCGGCTCGCATCCATGAGCAAAAAGCTGCCATCCCTGGTGATTGTCGGTCGCCCCAACGTCGGTAAATCTACCCTTTTCAACCGCCTCACTGGGACGCGCCGCTCCATTGTCACAAACGAGCCGGGCATTACGCGCGACCGCATCTATGGCCAAGCAGAATGGCGCGGCCATACGTTTGAGGTTGTCGATACCGGCGGCATCATTCCCGATGACAAGGCGCTGATTCCGCAGGAAATCCTGCGGCAAGCACATGTGGCCATCGACAAAGCGGCGCTGCTTCTGCTTGTGGTCGACAGCCAAGCTGGTATAACGCCACTGGATGAAGAATTGGCTCGCCTTCTGCGCAGCACTGGCAAGCCCTTCTTCGTGGCGGTAAACAAGGTGGATTCGCCGCTGCAAGAATCCAATGCGGCTAATTTTCACCGCCTGGGAGTGCCGGTGTTCCCCATCACCGCCGAGCACGGCACTGGCGTCGATGATCTGCTCGACGCCGCCATCGCGCTGGTTTCCGGTGCCGCTGCGTTGCTGCCGGAAGATTCCGCCCCTGCCGATGCGAGTGAGGAAGCCGGGCCGGTGGAAATTGCCATTATCGGCCGGCCCAACGTCGGCAAGTCCACACTGCTCAACCGCATGGTCGGCGAAGAGCGCTCCATTGTGTCTCCCGTACCCGGCACAACCATGGACACCGTAGACACCGAAGTGAGTCGCGACGGCCGCATTTATCGATTTGTGGATACGGCCGGCATCCGCCGCAAAGGCAAGACGAACCTGGTGGCGGAAAAACTCAGCGTGGTTATGGCGCGGCGCGGGCTGGAGCGTGCCGACGTCGCGCTTCTGGTGGTTGACAGCGAACACGGCGTCACGCAGGGCGACGCGCAGATCGCCAGTTACGCTGAAGAATCCGGCCGCTCCGTCATCATCGTGATGAACAAATGGGATCTAGCCGCCGAGGCGGCCCGCCAGGCCGCCGCGCGCGATGCCGCCACCACCAAGGGTAGAGCGAAACGCGGCCCGGATGAGAAGCACAAATTCGACGAACTGGACAAGAGCAAGTTGCTTTTCGATTACGAAAAAATGGTGCGTGGCAAACTGAAGTTCCTCAGCTACGCGCCCATCGTTTTTCTCTCCGCCAAGACTGGCGAGCGCGCGCAAAAACTGTTTCCCCTGATTGACGAGGTCGCGCTGGCTCGCAAGCGCCGCATTTCCACGCCCGACTTGAACCGTTGGCTGAAAGAAGATGTCGATCTGCAGCGCGGCAGCACGCCCAAGGCGCGCCCCGTGCGAATCTATTACATCACGCAAGCAAAAGCTTCGCCGCCGACGTTTCTTCTGTTCACCAATCAGAAAACGCCGCTGCACTTTAGCTTCGAGCGCTTCCTTGAAAATCAGCTCCGCGCCAAGTTCGATTTCACTGGCACGCCCGTGCGCTTTGTGCAGCGGCTCCGCAAGCGCGGCGAGCGGTCGAGGCCAGGCCAGCGGGAAGATTGAGCTGCTGCAACCGAGGAAACACCCCCTACTGCGAAGCGCGGCAAACTGCTAGGATTGTGTCCAGCAGACCGAATCACGCATGGCGCACAACGGCACCGCAACGCAAACCGCCGCCGAGCAGAAGCTCTATCGCATCGGCGAAGTCAGCCGCCTCACGGAACTAAAACCTTTCGTCCTGCGCTACTGGGAAAGCGAATTTCCCATGCTGGAGCCGGTAAAGAGCCCCAACGGCCACCGCATGTATCGCCAGGATGACGTCGACCTGGTCTTCAAAATCAAGCGCCTGCTCTACGACGAAGGCTTTACTATCGCCGGCGCCCGCCGCCATCTTCGCGGGAATGGCGGGGCCGCCTCCGAAACGATCTCCTCGGCCCCCCACAACGAAAACGCTGCTGAGCTTTTGAGCCGCAAAATGCTGCTCGACCTGCGCGACACGCTGCGCGCTTTCTTGACGCTCCTCGAACGCCGGTGATACGCTCGTTATTGTCGATTGCGGCTTCACGGGCCGCCTTCGAGTCCGGCTCTACGCGAGCCGCCGCGGTCGGGACGTAGCGCAGCCTGGTAGCGCGCACGCTTGGGGTGCGTGAGGTCGCTGGTTCAAATCCAGTCGTCCCGACCACTTCTTCTCTAATGTCACATATCGAGTCACTAGCTCTCGGAGTCGTCTTCGCAGGATCCATAATTTTTGGAATTGTCCTGCTTGGGTGGCCTCAAAAATTTCAGTCCCATTCCATAAGATTGTCCGATGCCTCTGCCAACTGGTACGCCAGACGCAAATGGATACCCGCGCCCCCTTTATCGGAATGGGGTCGAACATTCATCGAAACAACCGGATATATTTGGTATCTGCGCGGCTTCGGAGTCTTTCTTATTGGAATAGGTGTGATTCTTGAGCTTCTGTTATTCCAAGGGTCTATAAAAGTGCGCTGAATGAAGAACATACTGTTGACCAATGACGATGGGATTCACGCGGCAGGACTGAAGGCGCTCGCGGCGGGGCTGGAGGGATTCGCCACGCTGAGCATAGTCGCGCCACATCGCGAGCAGAGTGGAACAGCACAATCGCTGACCTTGCGCCAGCCGATTATCTGCAACCAAGTCGGCGAGCGACAGTGGTCCGTGGAGGGCACGCCCGCCGACGCCGTAATCGTGGCCCTTCATCGACTCTTGCCCGAGCCGCCCGACCTGGTCATCTCCGGGATTAATTTTGGCGCTAACCTTGGGGAGAACGTCTACTACTCCGGCACCGTCGGCGCCGCGCGCGAAGCCGCGCTGCACCACATCCCTGCGTTGGCCATGTCCTTATGCTCGAAGGGTGCCGGAGTAAAATTCGACACCGCCGCGCGCATTGCCCGTTCCACCGCCGAGCAAATCCTTAAAGAAGGATTGCCCGACCACGTTTTGCTCAACGTGAATGTCCCGGAACCGTGGACCGGCGGCGTAAAATTCACGCGCCAATCCAAAAAAATCACCCGCAACCAACTAAGCGAAGGCAAAGACCCGCGCGGCCGCACCTACTACTGGCTTTTCGAGCAGCGGATCGATAAAGATGTGGCACCCGACACCGACTACGCCGCGATCTTCTCTGGCGCAGTGTCTATCACTCCCCTCCACCTCGACCCCACCGACACCAAATCGTTGAATCATCTCTCCCATTGGGCCACTCCCATAGAGAACTCCTCGAAGTAACCGCGGTCCGTAGCACGGCCCTGCCTTGCAGCAGGCAGGCTTCAGGCGGTGTTCTTTGCCGAGAAGGACGTACGCACGCCCGACAGCCGATTTGACACCGGCCAACAACGTCGCTACCGTAATTCTCTTGCTTGCTGCCCTTTTTGCGGTCAGTACAGCGGCATCCTCAAACAACTCAGACGAGGCCCGATGAAAGTTATCGTTGCAGACAAAATCAGTGAACGCGGCGTCGAACTTCTGCGCACCGCCGGCTGGAACATCGTCCTGACCAACAAGGACACGCTCATCAAGGAAATCGCCGATGCCGACGCTCTTATCGTCCGCAGCGCCACGAAGGTCACTCCCGACCTTCTCGAGAAGGCGCCGCGCCTCCGCGTGGTCGGCCGCGCCGGCGTCGGCGTCGACAACATCGACTTGGAGGAAGCCACTCGCCGCGGAGTCCTGGTCATGAGCACACCCGGCGGCAACGCCGTGAGCGTTGCGGAACATACCTTTGCACTTTTACTCGCGCTGGCCCGCCAAGTGCCCCGCCACGACAAGGCCATCCACGAAGGGCGCTGGGAGAAATCCAGTGCTGCCGGAACGGAAGTCCGCGGCAAGACTCTCGGGCTGATCGGGCTCGGCCGTATCGGTAGCGAAGTCGCGGTTCGCGCCGAAGCTTTCGACATGAAGGTGCTCGGGTACGACCCTTACATCAGCGAAGCCGCCGCCCGCGAAGTGCAAGTCGAGCTGGTTCCGCTAGAGAAGCTGCTTGCCGAGAGCGATTTCGTTTCTCTGCACACCGCTCTAAGCCCGGCGACGCAAAATCTGATCAATGCAAATACGTTGGCACAAATGAAAAGTGGCGCTCGCCTGATTAACGCCGCCCGCGGCGAGCTGATCGACGAAGCGGCGCTGGCTGAAGCCCTTGGAAGTGGCAAAGTTGCCGGAGCCGCCCTTGACGTCTTTGTTGAAGAGCCTCCCAAAAATTCACCCCTAACTAGTTTGCCCAACGTTATCGGCACCCCGCACGTCGCGGGATCCACCACGGAAGCCCAGGAGGAAGTCGGCACGCAAGTTGCCGTGCAAGTCCGCGACTATCTGGCGGAAGGCGTGATTCGAAATGCGGTGAACTTGCCAGCTCTCTCTGCCGACCAGTATCGTCGCGGGCGTCCCTATGTGGCGTTGGCCGAGCGCCTGGGCTCGTTCGTCGCGCAAGCCGCGCCCTCGCGTCCCGCGCGCATTCGCATTCGCTACGCCGGAGAAGTCGCGGAGGTCGGCACGCACTTGCTTCGCAGCGCCGTGCTCACCGGCCTGCTGAACGCCGTGCTGGATGAAAAAGTGAACGTCGTCAACGCTCCGCAGGTGGCCGCGGCTCGTCGCCTGGCGGTGGAAGAAGAAACCCGCCGCCGCGAGCACGGCTTTCCCAACACGCTGGAAGTGTCAGCTCTTCCGGATAAAGGCGCGTCGGATCCAATCGCGGAGTTCACCGTCGAAGGCACCGTCTTGCACGATGGTTCTCCCCGCGTGTTGCAAATCAATGGAATTCCCGTGGAATCCCAACTCGAAGGCACCATCCTCTACCTGCGCAACCGCGATGAGCCCGGCGTCATCGGTGAAGTAGGCTCGACGCTCGGCAAGCTGGGAGTTAATATCGCCACCTTCGCCCTCGGCCGTCGGCAAGCGACGGTTGGCGCGGAAGCGGTGGCGTTGGTACGTCTAGACGGCACCGTATCGCCATCGATCCTCGAACCGATTAAGAGCATCCGCGCGATAACCGAGGCTCGGCTTCTGCACATATGAATCGCCCGGCCTGCCATGCCATCGCGCAGAAGTCAGTTTGCGGTGCGGCGTCCACTTTTCACGCTGCCCGCTGTCCTCACTGGAGCGGATCGCAATTCCAGGAACCTATTCGCCTGTGTTAAGCTGTACCTCTGTTCAGACTTCATGGTCTGGGCATCTTGCTCGGGGCGTAGCGCAGCCTGGCTAGCGCGCCTGGTTCGGGACCAGGAGGTCGAAGGTTCAAATCCTTTCGCCCCGACCATTCCTTTCAAGCACTTACCTGCGATTTCTGGTTTTTCGTCTACAGGAGTGTGGATGATTTTGTGTCGGTCAAATCCGCAAGTCTCGTGTTGGGTTCGATCCTGCGGCCCCTACGATTCGTCTTTCTGATTGGTGGACACTTCGCAAAAACACGCGGGGGAAAAAGGGGCAGATCAGGCCGATGATCCGGTTCTGTGTTTCTTCTTCAGTGGCACGGGTGACAACCGGACGCGCTAATTTCAGCATGGACGTGTACTAGTGTAAGGACCAATTTCGCGCGGAGATATCTCGCTGGTTTACGCTAGCTTGGTCGATTCCGTTTGTGGTAAACCAGCCCGGGGAAGCAAACGGCAGTCAAATTGTGAGTTGTAGGTGCGGGCTGCGGTTGAAGGAGACAATGACCAAACGACTTCGGCCTGGCGAGTTTCTCAATAATTCGGTGTCGCGGCGCAACTTCTTAAAGAAAACCGCCGTGGCCGGCACTGCTCTTTCGATTGTTCCGCGTTGCTTGTTGGGCGGCGCGGGTTACATTCCGCCGAGCGACAAGGTCAATATCGCTTTTATCGGCGTCGGCTCACAGGGCTTGCGCGTCATGCTGCGTTTTTTGCGGCAACCCGACGTACAGGCTGTGGCCGTATGCGACCCGAACAAGATGAGCGCGAATTACCCGCAATGGGACACACACGAATTCTGTAAGTCTGTACGCGCGCTGCTCGGTGTCGACAGCGGCTGGGATTGGCTCAGCCCCGATGATCCGATTCAGCTCACCCACTCGCTGCGTGTAACCAGCGGCGTTTCCGGCCGCGAGCCCTGCCAGAAAATCGTCGACGCCTTTTACGGTACGCAGCAGCGTTCCGGTCAATATCACGGGTGCTCCGCTTACGTCGATTTTCGTGAACTACTCGAAAAGCAAAAAGATGTCGCCGCGGTTGTTGTGTGTACCACGGACAATTTGCACGCTGCCGTCTCTGCCGCGGCGATGAAAAAGCACAAACACGTGTTTTGCCAAAAGCCTTTGACGCACACGGTCTATGAAGCGCGCCGCATCGCCGAAATCGCGAAGGAGACGGGGGTAGCAACCCAGATCGCTGTCGCCAACCAAGCGTCCGAAGACACTCGCTTGCTCTGCGAATGGATTTGGGATGGCGCGATTGGGCCAGTAAGGGAGGTCCGTAACTGGTCGAGTCGTCCTTTTTGGCCACAGGGGCTTGAACGTCCGAAAGATGCCGAGCCTGTACCAGATGGCTTGGACTGGCAGTTGTGGCTTGGTCCGGCCGCGGACCGATCTTTCAACCACGCCTACGCACCTTTCGTGTGGCGGGGGTGGACCGACTTCGGTTGCGGCGCGCTCGGCGACATGGGGTCTTATAGCTTCGATACCATCTTCCGGGTCTTGAAGCTGGAAGCGCCGGTGAGTGTTGAGGCGAGTTCGACAGAGCGCTACGAAGAAACGTATCCTCTGGCATCGATTATCCACTATGATTTCGCGGCCAGGAGCGACATGCCACCGGTGAAATTCACATGGTACGACGGTGGCTTGAAGCCGCCTCGGCCGGAAGAATTGGAAGAGAGCCGTCCTTTCAAGGGAGAAGGCGATGAAGGTGACGAAGGGCTTCTCTTTGTCGGAGATCGCGGCAAAATTCTTTGCGGGTTCAACGGCAAAAACCCGAAACTTATCCCGCAATCGAAAATGGATAGCTACAAACAGCCGCCAAAAACGTTACCAAGGTCCACGGGTAACGAACGCGAGTGGCTCGATGCCTGCAAAGGAAGCAAAGTGAAACCGGGAGGAAATTTTGAATTTTCGGGGATGGTCACTGAGACCTTGCTCCTGGGGAATGTCGCCACACGGACGGGACTAAAACTGGAATGGGACCGCGCAAACGTGAAATTCACTAACTCCGACCAGGCACAGAAGTTTGTGCGGCCGGAACGTCGAAGCGGATGGGAACTGTAACAAGCATCAATCAAATTGCAGGCGCAGGGAGGCGTCCATGTCAGTATTATCGAGGAGAGAGTTCGTGAGAAATGCGGCAATACAGGCGGCTGCAGTCGGCCTAATTTCAGGAGGTGGATTGGAATTACGCGCTAATCCGCTGGGCTTGCCGATCGGGTGCCAGACCTGGCCTGTCCGGGACATGATCGCCAAGGACTTTCCCGGCACCATTAAACAACTGGCTGACGCTGGATTTCAAACCATCGAGCTATGCTCGCCGGTGGGTTATGCAGATTCGGGGTTCGCCGGCCTGGCCAAGTACTCGGGTAGCGAACTACGCAAAATTCTGAGCGACGCAGGTGTTACGTGTGTCAGTTGCCATTTCGGCATCGACGAACTTCGCCAAAATCAAGAGGGCCGCATTGCGTGGGCAAAGGACGTTAGCCTGACGCAAATGCTCGTGCCAAGCCTCGCGGGGCCCAAGCAACCCACGATGGACGACGTCAAGCGAGCCGCTGACGAATACAACAAGATGGGCGAAAACTCGGCTAAGTCCGGAATCCAGCAGGGGCTTCACAATGAGGATTTCGAGCTGACCATGGTCGACGGTAAACGCACCTACGACTTGTTGTTCGACCTTCTCGACCCGAAGCTAGTCAAGTTTCAATTTCAGGTGTCCACCATCAGTCGCGGCTACGACGCTGCCGAATATTTTACGAAGTACCCGGGGCGCTTCATTTCGATGCACGTCCAAGGCTGGTCGGCGGGAGCGAAGAAAATTGTGCCCGTCGGGCAGGACTCCCTCGATTGGAAGAAGATCTTTACCGCAGCTAGAACGGGCGGCATAAAAAATTACTTTGTCGAGATGAAGCTGGACATGATGAGAGCCAGCGTCCCCTATCTTCGTACACTTCAGGCCTGACAGGTCTGTTTGGCCACCGCTTCGGGTGCGAGCAGCGTTAAAGAGCGCTGCATGCGCGGAGTTTGGACCTGGTGTTGCACAGTTGTTGAGCTCCGCCCGATCGAACCGCAGATGAAGACAGTGCGGAAATCGCCACACTGCATACGCCGGCGCCTCACGTGTGCGTACGGGCGGGCGCGTGCCGAATTCTGTTGGTTACCGCTGCCCTCCCATAGTTCTCCCTGTTATCCTTACGAGTTGCATTTTGATACTTCGAGGTGCACCTATGCGCAAGTTTGTAGGTTGTCTGCTGCTTTTCACCTTCGCTGCTGCTTGCTTGGCTCGGCAAAATTCATTGAGTTCTCATTTCGACGGCAAGTCCTGGTGGGCACACGTGAAATTTCTTGCAGACGATTCGCTGGAAGGCCGCAACACGGGCAGCGAAGGTCTTCGCAAGGCACAAGCTTATGCGGTGGAAGAACTGCAGAAGGCCGGCCTCGAACCCGCCGGCACGGATGGCTTCTACCAATCCATTCGATTTACGCAATTCCAAGTTGACGAGTCCAAATCATCGCTTGCGCTCGTTGCCAACGGAAAATCGCAACTCCTCTCGTTCTCGGATGATGCGTTCGTCAGCTCGCGGTCCACGCGCAGCTCCGTCAAGATCAGTGCGCCTTTGGTTTTCATTGGCTATGGCCTGAAGATTCCCGAAAAGAATCTTGATGAACTCGCAGGGGCAGATTTGAAGGACAAGATTGTGGTTTATCTCGCCGGTTCGCCCTCTGACATTCCTACAGCGCTGGCGTCGCACTATCAGACGCCGGTCGAGCGTTGGAAATCCCTACATGCCGCGGGTGCCACTGGCTCGATCACGATCCTTAACCCTGCATCGATGGATATTCCATGGTCGCGTATTTCCCTGAACCGCAACCAGCCATCGATGGATCTTGCTGATTCGGAGTTCTACGAGACTCCAGGACTTCAAGTCGGTGTCACGTTCAATCCAGCGTCCGCAGAGGAACTCTTTGCTGGATCCGGGCACACCTTTGCCGAGATTGCCGCTCTGGGCAAGGACCGCAAGCCTCTTCCGCATTTCCCATTGGCTGTTTCGCTGGACGCCAAAGCGGCAATTCAAAGCACGTCGGTCGAGTCCGCCAATATAGTGGCCAAGCTTCCGGGCTCCGACCCCCTGTTGAAAAATGAGTGCGTTGTGCTTTCGGCGCACATGGATCACCTGGGCATAGGCGCTCCGATCAACGGCGATCGCATTTACAACGGTGCCATGGACGATGGCTCAGGCAGCGCTTTGGTTCTTGATGAAGCGGCCAGCCTGAAAGCACATCCGGAACAAGTACGACGCTCGCTGCTCTTGCTATTAGTGACCGCAGAGGAAAAAGGTCTCCTGGGCTCAAAATATTTCGCAGCGCATCCCACGGTGCCGCTCAAATCCATCGTCGCGGATGTCAACGTGGACATGTTTCTTCCCATCGTGCCATTGAAGATCCTGAAGGTCGAAGGTATCGAAGAATCCGATCTCGGGTCGCGCGCCGCTGCCATTGCGCAATCGATGGGTATCAGGCCGATCGCTGATCCAGAGCCGCTGCGTAATGCCTTCATCCGCAGCGATCAGTACAGCTTCATCAAGAAAGGCGTGCCTGCGGTCAAAGCAGACGTCGGTTTCGAACTGGGCACTCCCGAGCAGAAAATCTTCAAGGACTGGCTCACGAATCGCTATCACGCACCTTCCGATGACGTGAACCAACCAGTCGATCTGCAATCTGCGGCGTTGTATGAGGAATTCACGCGGCGGTTACTCCTCGAAACAGCCAACTCTTCCGCGCGGCCGCAGTGGAAGGCGGAGTCGTTCTTCCGGCGCTACGCTGGGGATTAACAGGCGCTGGGTGCCCTCAAATTTCCAGGAACATCTTTGTAGTTCCTGCGTACTCATATTCATGAACGCCGTACAAGCCCTTCGATACACTTTTCGCCAATTTCGACAGAATCCGGGCTTTTTCTTCGTGGCAATCGGGGCTTTGGCTTTGGGCATTGGTGCTAACACCGCTATCTTTACGGCCGTCGAAGCCCTGCTCCTTCGCTCCCTGCCTTACGGCGATCCGTCCGGCCTCGTTATCGTCTGGGAAGATGCGTCGTTCGTCGGCTTCGCCCACAACACCCCCGCGCCGGCTAACCTCGTCGACTGGCGAGCCCAAAACCATGTCTTCACCGACATGGCTGGCCTGCGCTACACCTCCGCCAGCCTGACCGGCGACCAAGCTCCCGAACAAGCCCTCGGCGGGGCCGTCACTCGCAACTTCTTCGACGTCTTGGAAGTGCGGCCGATCGTTGGCCGCATCTGGACCAAGGAGGAGTACGCCGCTCAAACCAAGTCCATCGTCATCAGCTACAACCTCTGGCGGCGCCGCTACGCGGCCGACCCCAAGATTGTCGGCCGCACTGTCCTCCTGAATGGCGAATCCACCGTGGTTCTCGGTGTTATGCACCCCGATTTCTTCTTCCCGATCCGGGACATGGACTATTGGATCTCTGGCTATTTCACTCCTGAAAAACTTGCGGAGCGCGACGCGCATTACCTTACTGTCGTCGCGCGCCTCAAACGCGGCGTTACGGCCAAGCTGGCTCAGGACGACATGACTGTTGTCGCGAATCATCTTGCGCAGCAGTATCCCAACTCCAACGTCAATATCGGCGCTGTTGTCGTCCCCATTCAGCGCGAATATGCCGGCGACACCCGCGCTGGCCTCTGGGTTCTGCAGGTCGCGTCGGTGTTCGTGCTTCTGATCGCGTGCTCCAACTTGGCGAATCTGCTCCTCGCACGCGCTTCGGGCCGGCGCCGCGAAATCGCCGTCCGGATTGCACTCGGTGCCAGCCCCAAGCAAATCGTAACTCAGCTTCTTACCGAAAGTCTGATGCTATCGCTCGCCGGCGGAGCACTGGGTCTCTGGCTCGGCGCGATCTTCTGGCAAGTCCTTGGCCGTCTCGTGCCAGAGCAATTGGCCGGCAGGCCGTTTTCGCTCAATCCCACGGTCCTTGCCTTCACGGCGATTGTCTCCATCGCATGCGGCCTCCTCTTCGGCCTTGTCCCGGCGCTTAAGTCCACCAAGGTCTTGGTGTACGACGCGCTTAAGGACGGCACGCGTTCTGGCGAGTCGCGCGGCGGCGTTCGTCTTCGCGATATGCTCGTCGTCGCCCAATTCGCGCTGGCTCTCGCTCTGCTTGTCGGGGCCGGCCTGATGATTCAGACGCTCTGGAACCTCCGAAGCGTCGAACTCGGCTTTCGCTCCGACCACATGCTCGTTGCGATCCTGCCGCTGCCTCGGCCGAAGTATGATACCGATGCGAAGATCCGCAATTTCTATCGTGGCGTGCTTGCAGAGCTTAGCTCCAAGCCTGGAGTCATCACCGCTGCCTTTGCCTCGGAAGCGCCGTTCACCTCCGAGGGCGATACCGAAGGCTACACCGTTGAAGGCGAGCCGACTCCGCAGCCCGGTCAAGTCAACGATGCGCTCTACCGTGAAGTCACGCCCAACTATCTTTCCGCTGTGGGTGCCAAGTTGGTTGAAGGCCGAAATCTTGCGGAGACCGACACGGAAACTTCACAGCCTGTGGTCGTTGTGAACGAATTCCTCGCTCAGCGTCATTGGCCCGGCCAAAGCGCCATCGGCAAACACATACATCTGGGCGGTTATCTCGCCAAAGAACCTTGGCGCACGGTGGTGGGCGTCGTTAGCGACATTCGCGAGCGGGGACTTCTTCTTGGCATGAAGCCGGGCGTCTACCTCTCGACGGAGCAGGTCAAGCGTCCCGGGGCGGATTATCTACTGGTTCGCACCCAGCGGGATCCCAATCTCGCCGCCAACATCGTGCGCGCGGCTGTCTGGGCTGTCGATTCACAGCAACCCATAGCGCGCGTTCGCAGTATGGACGACATCATCGAGCGAAACGTCGCCGACCGCAAACGTCCGATGGTTCTTCTGGGGATTTTTGCTGGCTTGGCGCTGATCCTCGCGTGCCTTGGTGTGTACAGTGTGCTCGCGTACTCCGTAGCCCAGCGCACGCGGGAAATCGGGGTGCGCATGGCTCTCGGCGCGCGTCCGGCCGACGTCACGCGTCTCATTGTCGGCCGCGGCCTGCGTCTGGGCTTGCTGGGTCTCGCCGCCGGCGCTGGCCTCGCTTTTCTTCTCGGCCGCCTGCTACAAACACTGCTCTTTGGCGTTAAGCCTGCCGCGCCCGGCGTCTATCTTGTGACCGGAACCGCTCTGCTTATTGTCGCGCTGCTCGCCTGCGCCATTCCTGCGCTGCGCGCCGCCCGCGTCGACCCCATGGTCGCACTCCGCGACGAGTAGCCCGGCCGTCGCGGCCGAACATCTCCGAGTCCGCAAGCCCCATCCAAAAGTTATGTTGAAGACTGTCGCATGGCGCGGGAGTGCCACATTCTTCTAATTTCTCGCAGCTGATGGCTCTTTGCCAAAAACCGCATCGCGAAGGAATGAAGAACTGTCGAGAGAACCTTAAAAACGTGGAGGCCTAATCCTTTGGCAGATGGAGCAAAGATCCAGACAGGGCTCTCCATCCAGCTTGAATGAAAAAGCGCCCGCTTGAAAGCTGAATCGCCGCAGCCTGCGTCGATTTGCGCTTTGAATTGTTGATCGTGATTTCCGGTAAGCCCGAGAAGGAAGAGTGAGTCATTGTTTGCCGATGCGGTCAACTTCCTCCTTGATGGCAAGCGTATCCAGACTTGCCAGCGGCAAGGCAAGCAGCAAATTGATTCTTCGCTCAAGAATCATGAAAGCGTCGCGGAATGCTCTTTCGATCTGCTCTGGGGTGCCCTCGACTGCCGCAGGGTCAGGGACGCCCCAGTGCGCTGTAATGGGTTGCCCGGGCCATACGGGACAGACTTCCTTAGCCGCGTTGTCACAGACGGTGACCACGAAATCCATCTGAGGAGAACCCGGTTTGGCGAACTCGCTCCAATCTTTGCTGCGAACTCCGTTGGTAGAAAGCTTTGCTACTTCAATCTGGTGAACCGCGGCCGGATGAACCGAGCCCTTGGGATGGCTTCCCGCGCTATAGGCGGTGAAATTGGGGAATCCTTTTCGATTCATGATGGCTTCCGCCATGATGGAGCGAGCCGAATTCCCGGTACATAGAAACAAAACGTTGTAGCGGTTCTTCACCACTCACCCTCGTTTCTCGACTGAGGCACAACCGCGCCCACCGCAGCAGTTTTTCATGAGGAAATCGGTCAAGCGATTCACAGAACTAAATTGGCCGGCGCACTCGGCATTTTGGGGTCAGGACCAGCTACGTTGCCCATTGGTTTCGCGCTCCCAATTTTAGCGACGTGACTCACCACGCAGCGCGTACCTTCATAGTCGAGCCGCAGATTGGTTTCACCTGGGCGTTCTGATTCAGCTCAATGATTTGACCGACTGCACACTGCTATCAGCGACACCTGCTCCAAGTCCGGGTAGTTCCCCTCTTCATCCGGCTTTCGTTCGCCGGGCTGGATTTGTTGGACGGTCGTCTGCGCGGGTAAGATTCCCCTGAAATACTTTCGGTACACTTTCGCGAAGGCTGACAACTCCGACAAGTCGTCCAAGTAAATTGTGGTCGAGACAACTTGATCGAACTTCATGTCCGCTTCTTCCAGGTTATCGAGGAGATTTCGCATCGTCTGGCGAACCTGATCGGCGGTCGTCGCCGCGAACACTCCGCCATTTGGCCCAGGAATAAATCCGCTCTTTGCCGAACAATAGAGCGTATCGCCGGCGAAGACACACGGACTTGCCGTCGGACTTGGTGGCATATTCTTTGGACGTATCGCGTGTCGCTGCTCCAGGTCGCGGACGGCCACGCCCGTGTACGCGATATGTGCGCCCTCAGGGAGACTAGACACCCGGATCGTGGCGCGCCCCGGGGTATTCCCGAATTCAAAGCGCCGGGCGTAGTGCTCGTTCATAATTCGCATCGGTATTTCCGAAGTCAGGTACGGGTTCACGAAGACCATGTTGCTGAGCGTGAGCCCCGCTGCTTCGACGACCATCTTTAGACGGTCGAGCGCAAGGTCAACCTGCGCAGCTGGCTCGTTGGGAGCTCCAGTGGAAGAGTTACTACCTAGCATCGTTGAAACGAATAGTCGATCGTGGGTCAACATTCCGGCCGAATACGCCCTGCTCGGCTTAGCGTTGGGCAAAGCCACGGGCTGCTTCCCTTTGAGGTCGTGAACGACGACGGCGGCGATTTGTACGGACACCTCCGGAAGCCGCGCAACACCCAGGACGGCACGCGCCGGCGGCATCTTGGGGAAGTATTCGGCGAATACTCTGTCCAGGGATTCGTACTGGCTCATGTCCTCCAGGTAGACTTGGACGTAAACGACGTGATCCATCGTCAGATCCGCCGCTTCGACCACGCTTTTCACATTCTCAAGACATTGCCGAACCTGATCCGCAAAATTCGTTGGAGTGCTGCCGTCCGGCCGGCGAGGCCCCTGACCTGACAAATAGAGATAGTCCCCCGCGTCGATTGCGGGAGAACCTAGCGCGTCGCTCGCAACCGGTGCCTCCTTCGGCCGGACTTGCTTCAATTGGGCCTGAGCATCCCCCGCGAAGCATAGCTGCCATGCGCAGAGAAGAAGCAGGAACCTCACGCGGCTTTCCCCTTGCGTGCGGAACTTAGAATTGCTCGCAGCCTTTGTCCGACGATCATTTCCTCGCCGGGTTGAATGGTCATGGAAACCAGCTCGATGTGATCGACCTGTTTTAGCTCCTTTTTGTTTGGCTTCTGTATTCCTTCGCGCACCGCCGGTACAAGACTAGGATTGTCCGCACCGAGCACTTCGATAACAGGATCGCCTGCCCTTAATTGCTGGACGCAGTCGGTAATGGTAAAGCCCCAAGCCTGCTGGTCCCATGAAATCTTTAGCGTGGGGTAGCGGTTGCCGTCGTCGGGTACGTAAGTTTCCGTTTTCACTCCCGGCACTGTCTCGACCAGTTTCGCAATGCGGTCCACTCGGGCGTTCCACTCACTGTAGAGTTTCTTTGGATCGATTTTCAGCCACATCTCCACGGCCGTCAGGCAGCCGATCACTTCTTCCTTTCCGACTTTCATGGGACGGCACACCGCACCCTCCCAGGGGGCGGAGTTACGCAGCGCGGCTTCGATCAGTTCTTTGCGGCCGAGCAAGACACCACTGCACTGCGGGCCCTGCAAGCCCTTGCCGCCAGAGAATGTGTACAAATCAATCTTCATCTGCGCGTATACCTTTAGGTTATCGGCCGGCGGAATGCCTGCTGCATCGTCCAGCAGCATGGGGACGTTGTGTTCCTTGGCAATCGCAACTTCGCGCACGAGTTTGTCACCGAGGTCCGTCGTGTAGATCATGGCCGTGTGGTCAGTGATGGCGTTTGCAATGTCTTCCGGCCCCTCGACCAAAACCAGTTTTGCCCCCGTCAGCCGGATGGCGTTGTCAAATGCGCTTCGGCCTCCAACCATGATGACTTCGTACTTCATTCCTGTGTTGTCCGGCAACTGCCAGATCTTGGCGGGGTCGCTACCCGCCATGCAGGCCGCCGTTGAAGCGGCCATAGCCCCAGCCGCTCCAGAGGTAATCAACCCGGATTCGGCGCCCGTCAGCTCAGCCAGCCTTCGGCCCACTGCTCGTTGCAGGTCAACCATGTTCACAAAATAATGCGAAGCTTCGGTCTGGGCCGCGCGCACCTCCGGAAACTGCAGCGATCCGCTCAAATACGTCCATGTTCCCCGGCAATTGATTACGGTCTTCACGCCAAGCCGGCTGTATACGTTTTCCCGCGCGGGAAGCCCCATCGCGGCGAACGACCTTGCATATAGATCTTGAGCCGCAAGCTGCGCCAGGAGCGGCGAGGCGGCCAGCATTTTCATGAATCCACGACGGCTTGATTCTTGAGCGATAGGCATTCGTTTTCCCCCCGGGAGACGTTTTACCGTGCAAAGATCAATGTTCCAAAATGTTCGGGCACATGGTTGGGATCGCGGTTGACGACACAGGTCGGCTGCCAGCACATAAAGTGCCGCTGCGGATCCTCGCCGAGCCCGTCGATGCGATACAAATTGGCCCGCCATTTAGTGCCGGCGTTTACCGGCTGCTCACTGACGGACTTCAGCGGCACGCGTGCCGCTGCGTACCAGATATGGTTCGCCTCATCGATCCGCCCCAGCCGCTGCCACCCGGAGTTCCAGTCGGCCTCGTACTTGTCATGATTCAGATCGATTGCCAGGTCAACCCAATCGCCTGTCGGCGCGATTTCGAACTCACGGTAGTGCTTGATGTCCGTCCAATCGTCGCCCAGAAAAAACTCCACCACGTCGCGATCCCAAAGCTTGAGTCGATCTTTGCTGTTATCCGCTGGAAGCCAAAGGTTCAGCTGGTCATACGGAGAGATGAACAGGAGGTACAGATCGGAGTCGGTCCAAAACGCGCGTACCTCCGTCTTGAGTTTGGGATAGTCGAGCTGGTGCGTGCAATCCTTCACGATCCATGCGGATTCCGCGTGCGACCACGTTGCCGAATGCGGGTCGGTGTTCAGCTCCGGCGCCTTCGCCACATGCGGCACAGTCAGCGCCGCCGTCGGCGAGGTCACCTCACAAACGTCCAGCGCGAACGCGCCGACCGGAATCACGAGAATCAACATCAGTTTGGTTACCGACCGTCTTCTGAGTGATGGGATCATTTTACGGGCGTGGCGCGTTTTTCAGCTCCGGAGCAATCTCGTAAGCCTTGGCGAACTCCGCGCTTGCCGCCTCCTCCTTTCCTTCCTTTTGCAGAGCCAAGCCAAGGTTAAAGTGCGCCTCTGCGTAGCCCGGCTTCAGGCGGACAGCTTCGCTAAACTCCGCTTGTGCTGCGGATGCGTCGCCTGCCTGCAACAGTACCAACCCAAGGTTGTTGTGACCTTCGGCGAAACTCGGATCGCGACGCACCAGCTCCCGAAAGACGTTGGCGGCGCCTGCTGGATCATTGTTCTGGCTGAGGGCCAATCCCAGTTGTACGCGAGCGTCGGTGTACTTGGGATCGAGACCGATGGCTTCGTTCAGTTCGCGAATGGCGTCGTCCAGATTTTGCGATTGCGCCAGGGCGAGGCCGAGATTGTAGTGAGCCTCAGCGAGATCAGGGTCACACATCACCGCCTGACGAAACTCTTCGACCGCTTTGGCGTGATCGTTCTGGCGCCAATAGAGCAGCCCTAGGCTCGAGTGGGCCTGCGCATAGTCCGGTTTAAGCTCCAGCGCTTTCTCAAACGCCGCCAGCGCTCCTTCAGCGTCGTTCTTGCGCTCCCATGTGACGCCCAGATAGTAATAACCTGTCGGCAGTTCGGGACTTTGCTGAATGGCCCTCTGAAACAACCCCACCGCCTCGTCGAGCTTCTGCTGCTTCAGCGCGTCCACACCCTGGAGCGTTAGCATTTTAGATTGCGTCAGCCGAAAACGGAACTCGTGCAAGGCGCTCATCTCATCGAGTTCTTTTTGGGCGGCGGCAGTTTTCCCCTGGGCGCGCAATGCTATACCAAGGTTGTAATGCGCATTTTCGAAATCAGGCTTGAGTTCAATCGCGCGCTGAAAGGCTGCAATCGCTCCCGCCGTGTCGCCCCCGGCTTTCAGTTCCATCCCGAGACGGTATTGCGACTCCGGATCCTTGGGATCGACTTCGACAGCCTTGCGAAATTGGGCTAGCGCGCCAGCGTGATCGCCCTGGCGGTGCATTGTCACGCCCAGCATCAAGTGTGCAGGCGCGAGCCGAGGATTGAGCCGCAGAGCGCGGCGAAACTCGGCAGCGGCGCTATCCAGATTGCCGAGCTGTACTTCGGTCAGCCCCAGCTCAAAATGCAGATCGGCGGAGGGCTTCGACGCGAGGGCCTTCCGTAATTCACCCTCCGCTGCTGAGGGATTGTTTTGCTGCGCGTAAATGCGCGCCAGAAGGCGGTGGGCCCCGGCATTCGACGAATCGAGCTCTACCGCGGCACGCAATTCCTTCAACGCGTCCGCTTGATCCTTGAGGTCGTACCAAGCCGCGCCGAGCCCGTAGTGCGCATCCGCCCACTTCGGTTTCAGCCGCAGCGCCGTCTCGAATTCTTCGGCAGCCTGCTTTGCATCGCCCTTATATTTCAGGGTAAGCGCCAAATTATAATGAGTGTCCGGATCGTTGGGCTCGAGGTCCAGTGCCTTCCGATAGCTCGCGATGGCGTCATCCCAAGACTTCGCTTGCGATCGCTCAATTGCTTTTTGCCGGTACTGGGCGGCGGTCTGTGCGGCGCGTAGCGGTTGAATGCACAGGACAGTGGCAAAGAGGATCGACACCATACCGGAGACAACCCCAACGGGGATTCGAGAAGCTTGTTGCCTTGATTTCATCAGAGTGATTTGACCCGCGGCCAGGCCACGGGCCAATCAGAAGCAATCTTCGCTCTCCGGCGACGCCGATTACCAGTAGAACTTTGCGCTCACCTGGCCGATACGAGGATCACGCGCCTGAGTCACGATTCCGAAGTTCTGGTCGTCGATGTTGCCGGTCGGATTCTTGAACTGCGCGTGGTTGAATATATTGAAGAATTCGATTCGGAGATCGAAAGCGTAGTTCTCCTTAATTGTGGTCCGCTTCAAGAAGCCAAAATCGGTGTTGTTGAAGCCCGGACCGTGGAAGAAGCGTCGGTTGGCGGTGCCAAAAGTCCCGAGGGTGGTGTTAAGGGCGAATGCGCTAGGCAGGAAGTAACATCCTGTACCGTTAGTAGTAGGGCAGCCGGGATTCGACTTGCGCGGATCCACCGTCACGACCGGGCCGACGAGATTCGGCATATCCGTGGCCGAACTGCCGGCTAGCGATATATCGTCCGACCCCTCATTCATCTGGATGGGGAACCCGGTCGAGAACCGCGTGATCCCCTGCATCTGCCAGCCTTGGGTCAAGCGTTTAGGGGCATTGCCAAAAGCCCGGTCGAACGGGATGGCCCAAACGTAACTGACCACAAAATTATGTTTGACGTCGCTCGACGAGAGGCCTCGGCTCAACTTAGGATTTTCGAAATTTACCAGGTCGTTGAAAGCCGAAGAATCGTCCAGGCCTTTAGCAAAGGTATACGCGGCCAAGAACGTAAAATCGTTGGCTTTGCGCTCTACCGTAATTTCCGCGGCGTTGTAGATCGAATTGGCGCTCAAAAGCGTGTTGGTGTTGCCGGAGCCGAAGCATACCTGCAGAGCCGAGCCAGGGCAGAAATTTGGACTTAGGATCTGTTGCCTGGTGCTGTAAACGAAAGAGCCGCTCGGAAGCTGGAAAACGTCGTTCTCATTACCAGGTCCGCAGCCCGCGGTTCCTGCCGTCGTGTCTGTAGCCCCTTGCGCAGCGAGTTGCAGGCACAGAGCGGCGGAGCCGGGATTCGCTTCCCGCTGTGTGATGAGCCGGTGCCCCTCGGTCCCGACGTAAGCCAGCGTCAGCACGGTTGACTTACTTAGCTCGCGCTGAATCGAGAGATTGAAATGCTCCGCGTAAGGTAGCTTGTTGTGAATGTCGTAGCCCGGAAAAAAGTTCATCGGTTCGTAAACTGAGAAGTCCAGCGTCTTGTTCGATGGTGCGCCTGGAACTGGCGCGGTGAACGGAAAACGCTGTCCCAAGGACTGCCCGGTGGCTCGAATCAGGAACGGTTGGTCCATCATTACCGATACGGGTGAGGTCCAATATAGACCAAACGGTGCGTCCGCCACCTCGTAAAACAGGTTCAGGTCCTCGACCGAGGTGTAATACAGACCGTAGGCCACCCGGATGCTCGTTTTGCCCGGCCCGCCAAATATTTTGCCTAGGGCCCCGTCCGAAAATCCCGGTGAATACGCTAGTCCCAATCGGGGGCCGAAGTTGTTGTATCGCGTGGGGGCCAGCGTCTTGGGAATGCCGGGATCGCCCGGAAATACCAGGCCTTGGGGAGCGAGCGGAAACACCGTAGACTGCTCCCCAGGAACAAAGGTCTGAATCTTCCCTTGCGTGTCGTACCACGGCATGCTCACTTCCCAGCGCAACCCCAGATTCAGCGTGAGATTTGATTTCACCTTCCAGGTGTCCTGGGCGAAGGCCCCACCATAGCGTGTTCGCGAGTCGAGGAACTGTTCGGCAGCCTGGGTGTAAGGCGCATTGGTAGTTGAAGTCGCGCCGAGGAGGAAGTCCGCAAAATCGGCTCCCGTCACCGTGCCATCAAATGTGAACCCCCCATTGGGATTGGCAAAGTTACGTTCGTTCACCTGCAGGTAGCGGAATTCCCCTCCAAACTTCCACGTATGTTTGCCCTGGCTCTTGGAAAATACGTCACTCGCCATATACGTGGTATTGGGTTGGAGCGTATCAAGCGTAGGCACGCCAATGTTCAGGCCGAGGTTACTAAAGCTCGTCTGAGGCACATATTCTTTGTATCCGGGCAGCGGGACGATGCCGAGGGTACCGGCCCCCGTCACGAATCCAAGCGACGACAGGCTCGCAAAACTCCCAGCCGGCTGGTCCTTGTGGAGCACGGTGCGGAAGAAGCTCAACCGCGCCTCGTTGACCGCCGTGGCTCCCAGAGTCTTGGCGTTGCTCATCACAAACTGCTGTGCGCGCGAAGGCGTGACTGTTGGAAAGCCAGGCACGCTGGCGTAGCCGGCCAGTGCGCTAAGCACGTTTGAGTTATCAAGATGGTAATACCATGACCAGTTTCCCGTCTTTTGATTATTGAAATCCACCCGCTCTCCGAATTTGTTATCGTTGGCGACGTTTCTCTGACTGTTATCCGAATAGTTCTGTGAATCTCCCGGAAGAGTCGGAGCCGGAATAAACGAGAGGATTTTGGTGGCCGGTATTGACCAAGCCGCCTGGGGAATCACACCACCGGGAAAAACACAGCCGTTCGGGGTACTTACCGGATCACTCCAAACTGTCGAATTACAGGAAGCTGTGGAATAGGGTTCCCCCGTACTAACAGTTTGTCCGGTCGCCGTAGCCAGCCGGTTTGTCAAAGTCTGAGCCCAGAAAGGCCCGTCGATCGTGGTGGGCACAGTTGCTCCGGTGGAGTCGGTTGTGGTGAAGAGCCCAGGGTCAAAGTTGCCCAGCCGTTGAGCAGCCGTCGGTACCGTGACAAGGCCGGTTTCCGCACCTTGCACCTGCCTCGTGCCTTGATAATCCGAAAACCAGAAAAGTTTGTCTTTCCACAACGGCCCGCCGGCCGCATAGCCAAATTGATTGCGCCGCAATTCGGACTTGCCTGATGTAAAGTAATTCTTGGCATCCAGTTTGTCGTTGCGCAAGAACTCAAAAGCGTCCCCGTGAAAAGAATTCGTGCCCGACTTGGTGATGGCATTGACGACGGCGCCGCTGAATTTTCCGTATTCGGCATCGAAACTGTTGGTAATCAAGCGGAATTCCTCGATGGAGTCCAGGTTGGGAACCAAACCGGCGCCGAGGTTACGTCCCTCACTGACGTCTCCACCGTTCACCAGGTACGCGTTCGCCGTTTCACGCTGGCCGTTCACCGAGATATTGCCCGGGTTCAAAATGCCCGATACCGGTCGGTCCTGTTGGATCGTTTCGGCGGTACCGGGTGCAACGCCTGCCTGTAGCCCCAGAAGATCGATATAGCTGCGCCCGTTCAGCGGCAGAGCCAGCATCTTCTTCGAATCGATCACGTCTCCCAACTGCGTGCTTTCGGTCTGCACCTGCACGGCGTTGGCGACGATACTGACTTTCTCGGTCACGCTCCCAACTTGCAGCGTTATGTCAATTTGTAGTTGGTCGTTTACCTTGACCACGATATCTGTAGCGGTGAATTCCCGGAATCCACTGCTGTTCGCCGTCAGCTGGTAAGTCCCCGCCGGCAGAGCGAGGAATCGGTAGGAGCCGTCAGCCCCGGAAGTGGTCGCTTGCTTGAAATTGGTTTGCGCGTTGATCACTGTGATGGTGGCGCCGGAAATCGCGGCCTGCGTTCGATCGCGAACCACACCCTGGATGGACCCCGTCACATCCGCGCGCAGAACGCTCGTACCCAAAAGTAGTATCAATAGGAGCAGCAAACTTGGCGTTAAGAGCCTGTATCGATTTTCCACTTGGACCCCTCCTTGCGATGGCGCGGCACCAGGCGCTTGGTGACCGGGTACAATCTCTCCCGAGTCAGTCCGCAGAAACTTCCTTGTCTCGAACGCACTTTGAGGTGGCACAGCACAGCTTCCGGAGAACAAATCCAGTGCAGGCTGCGAACTACCAATGCCCAAAAATGTATTCCTGTCGCGCGGCTCTGTCAAGTATTGAATCGGTTTAAATCCAAAAATCCACAGACTCGATAT
>Ga0307477_10000957_pt1 | contig 26772 bp, 29 predicted proteins | sample atmos_gasesECM2C_FD_203316 | JGI IMG/M metagenome (GOLD analysis project Ga0307477, IMG submission 203316) | Hardwood forest soil microbial communities from Morgan-Monroe State Forest, Indiana, United States - atmos_gasesECM2C_515 | ecosystem: Environmental > Terrestrial > Soil > Temperate...
TGTAGATCTCTACCCCGGTCTCGGCTATCTTCAGGAGGTCGGCGACCTTCTGGAGCTTCGCCCCTCCCATGATCAGCGCCTTCGGGTCCTTGCTCTCAACCACCTCGTTCAGGATCCGCAGCTCGTACGAAGAGCGGAGCCCGATGAACGTGGGGGCGATGTAGGGGAGACACATGAGGCTGGAGTCCTCCCTGTGCCAGGTCGGCATCGAGTCGTTGATGCAGGATTTTATGATCCCTTTGAAGAACGGGACGTAGGTGCTCGTCGCAGGGACCCACTTTTTCTCCTCGTCGAAATACCTCATGTTGTCCAGGAGCAGGATCTCGCGCTTCTTGAGGCCCTTGATCCGCGCCTTTGTCTCCTCGGTGAACACCTTCTGGTATGGGACGAAGTCGATGTCTATGCCCCTCGGGAGGTGGTTCTCGAGGCTGTGCAGGTGGGGGGTGAACGAGGTGAAGTCGTCGTCCCCCTTCCTTCCCTGGTGGCCCATCACCACCACCCCGGCGTAGTCTGAGTAGAGCTCTAGGACATGGGCGTAGACCCTCATCCTCAGCGCGTCCTCCTCTATCCGCCCCTTGGAGGCGGGGAGGTTGATGTCGACCCTCGCCAGGGCCGGCGTCTTCAGTTGGCGCGCGAGGTTGACTAGCTTGTAGGGTTGAAGTCTGTCCGAGCCCACGACCCGAACCTGGTCGCTCGATATTTATGCTTGCCTGAGGATTATTCGTTGGTGGAACCGACCTCGGCAGGATTTGAATCCCTGCATATTTTGCATGGTTGCTGAAAGAAATCAGCTAACAACTAATATAATTCCTAGAGAAGCCTCTCATGCATGAAGCTAGCTGTCTACGGGTCGATAGAGAGGGTCGGCTTTTTGGCCGACGGCAAGGTCGTTGACGCTTTGAGGGCTACCGGGGCTTACCTCGAACAGTCCGAGGGGGAGGCTCATCCGATGGAGATGGCCAGCGGCCTCATCGGGAGCGACTTGATGGGTTTCATCATCGGCGGAGACAGGGCGCTGAAGACGGCCAGGAAGGTCATCGAGTGGTGGAGGGAGGCCGGGAAGAACAACGCGATGCTCGCCATGGATGTCAAGGGGGTCAAGCTCATGGCCCCGATGGTCCACTCGAACACCCTCAAGGTCATGATGGCCGGGGGGAACTATGCGGACCATCTGGCTGCTTTGTACAGCCGGACCAGGAGGTCGCCGGTGACGCAGGAGATGGCGCGCTCCGAGACCAAGAAGGACCTCATGTGGGGATTCTACAAGCTCGGCGGGAACATCGTGGGAGACGGCGACCCCATCCCGTATCCCTCGAGGACGCAGAGGCTTGACTATGAAGGGGAGGTCGCAGTGGTCTTCGGCAAGAGGGGGAAGGACATCAAGGCCGGGGACTACCTGGACCACGTCTTCGGCGTCACGCTCATGAACGACCTGAGCATCAGGGACGGGGGCGGCAAGTGGGACAAGCAGGGGGTCTACACGTTCCAGTTCGGGAAGAACTTCGACTCGTCAGGGGTCCTGGGACCCTGCATAGTCACCAAGGACGAGGTGGCCGACCCCGCCAACGTCGAGTTCTGGACGAAGGTCAACGGGCAGGTCAGGCAGAAGGGGAACACAAGGGACATGATACGGACGTTCGGGGAATATGCGCAGCTACTCTCCACTGACCTCGTCATCAACCCTGGGGACGTCATCTCGGGGGGGACGTGTGCGGGGACCGCCCTCGACATGAGCGACGTCGACGCGAACAACACTCTCAGGCCGGAGCTGTTCCTCAAGGTCGGCGACGCGGTCGAGGTGGGGTCGCCGGTCATCGGGTCGATAACGAACAAGATCGTAGCGAAGAGCCGACAATGATCTCGAGGACTTTCCAGGTTCTGTCTGACAAGTCCTCGGCCCTTGCTAGGAACAGAAGCGCCTAGGCGAACACTTGCCTAGATTCAATCTTTCCGACAACGAAACCTAGGGCGAGGGTGCAGAGAGGAGGCCAGACAGCCCAAAGAAGCGTACCGGCGGTCTCAGGCAGGATGGTGTATACGCTCGGCGGCAGGAACACGTAATTGGCGTACAGAAAGATCACCATCACTAGAAATGCCATCCTGGCCAGAAACCTCTTGATGATCCTGTTGTGGAATAGGTAGACGCATATTGACTCTGGAGTTACGAACAGGGCGAGTAGGAAGAAGACGGAGAGTATCTGGTCCCAAGGATAGATCTCTACCTGGGTCATCAGACCCAATTGTACAAACAAGACGGACAACACACCGGTGACAAGAGGCAGCGTCAGCCCTATTCCGAAGAAGATTTTTGCCAACGCGGTGCCCAAGTCTTTCGGCTGACTAAGGGCCAAGCTCAAAGAGCGGCACCAGGGGACTGCACTTTAGCCCTATCCAACGCCTGGTCTAGTCCCATCGTGCAGACCGGCTACTTCGATTTGCCCTCTTTCTCCTGGGGTACGGCCGTGGGCGAAGCCTCGGCCAGGGTCGGTAACAGATCGACATACTCCACCTCGCCGTGGATGGCCGGGTCTCCTATCTCCAGGACCGCGGGCGGGTATTGCAACGGCGTGATCTTCTGTATTATCTTCAGTAGGGCGAAGCTCACGACGAAGACATAGAAGATCACCCACAAAGCCCCGAAGGCCTGGACAGCCAGCTGCATCGGGTTGCCGTAGGCCAAGCCTGTCAATCCTGGGGAGACCCACTGGGTGACAATTGGGTCAGCCAAGATACCGGTCAGGAGGCCGCCCGTGATCCCCGCTATGCCGTGAGCCGGGAAGACGCCCATGGCGTCATCTATCGTCTTCCCGCGTATCTTCAGCCTCGGTGACAGGAACATGAGAGACAGGTAAGGTATTGTTCCGGCCGCGACTCCGATTATCAAGGCGCCGTATCCGTCAACATAGCCGGCAGCCGGGGTGATCGCGACCAGGCCGGTGATGCAAGCGGTCGCCGCCCCGACGCTCGTGGGCTTGCCGAGGAACTTGTAGTCCATCAGGATCCAGGCGAAGACGCTGGATGCGGCGGCGAGCTCGGTGTTGAGGACCGCCACGGCTGCGTCTACGGTTGCGCCGTAGGGGTCGCCTCCGTTGAACCCGTTCCATCCGAGCCAGATTATGCCTGCTCCTATCATCACGTATCCAAGGCTGCTCGGCCTTATGCTCCTATCCCTCAGGAGCCTTGGCCCCACAGCGATGGCCGACGCTAGCGCAGCCGTTCCTGCAGAGAGGTGGATGACGTAACCGCCGGAGAAGTCCACGACGCCGATTTGATTGAGCCATCCGCCAGCGAAAAGCCAGTATGCCAGGGGGCTGTAGACGAGTAAGGACCAGAGAGGGACGAAGATCATCCATGCCTTGAAGTTCATCCTCTCCATGACGGCTCCCACGAAGAGGGCAGGGGTGATCGCCGCGAAGACGAACTGGAAGAAGATGATGGTCGACGTAGGCACGTTGATGGCTATCGGCCCCGGACCGATCATGGCCTGTCCGCCCTGGAAGATGCCATTCCAAGCGACGCCCGGGACGCCCAAAATGGCATACTTGCCGATCTGGAGGCCGACGGCGGTTCCGAACCCGAACTGGTAGCCGGCCACCATGAATGTCACCAAGACGGCCGCGAAGGCGTAGAAGACCATCAGCATCGTGTTCACCTGGAAGCGCTTCTTGGACAACCCTCCGTAGAAGATGACGAGTCCTGGAAGGCTTTGAAGGCCCACGAAGGTCGCCGCAGTGAGCATCCACGCGTTGCTACCCGTGTCCAGCCAGGCGGGAACGGAAGCTGGCGGATACGTGTTCAGGTTCGCGGGGGGCGTGTACGTTGTCGCCGTGTCGGCGTACGCCGAGTGCGCGCCCACCAACGCGAGGAGGACGAGCGAGACCACCGGGACCATGTACCAGCTGAGCATCGATTGGAGGATTTTGTTTCGCAGAGATTCCGCGGGCAAATTTGATTTGTCCACTTCGGCAAGGCTTTGGTTTCACTATATTTAAGTGTATAAGGCTTTGAGTATACATGTGATTAGCATGTTCGTCTAAAGTCGGTCATATGTTTTGCAGTTTGGGACATTTTTCGCACGGAGATGTTAAATCAAGGGCATAGTTGTGCGCTAGTTCGTCAAAAGCGACGGTCGGGGCATACAATCGTTGGCTGAGAACCCGCCGGCTCGGCCATTTGTTCTCCGGGGAAGTCTTTTACGTCCGGACCCCTTTAGAGCTGGCGTTGGATCCCGCAAAAGTGAGGCGCGCCGGGGCCCTTATCTTGATAGGGGCAGCCCAGTTCGCACTCTTTCTCACAGTCGCGGAAGCCACCTACCCTGGTTACAGCGTCTCTGGCAACGAGATCAGCGACTTGGGAGCGACCTGCCGCTCGGGCGTCTGCAAAGTGGTGCAGCCGTCATCCAACATCTTCAACGTCTCGGTACTTTCCCTGGGGCTCTTTCTACTCGTGGGCTCGTACTACATTTGGGGAGGATACAGGTCAAAGCCACTCACCCTCTTCGGGGTCCTCGCGGGGATCGGGAACGCAGGAGTCGGGATCCTCAGCGAGACCACGGGCGCTCTGCATACGGCGATGTCCGCCCTTACGTTCCTCTCCATCGGGGTCTTCGGGGTGCTCGTCTTCAGGGTCGCCAGACCTCCGATGTCATACTTTTCCCTGCTTGCTGGAATCGCCACGCTGGTCGCGATGGCACCATACGGCGTGGGAGACTATCTCGGGCTGGGGGTCGGGGGGATGGAGAGAATCGTGGTCTATCCGTCGCTGGTCAACGGGCTGGCACTCGGGGGATATTTCATCGGAGTTGGAGAGGGGGAGCGGCGATGAAGGTTTCGCAATTCCTTTAAGGTCTCTGAGAACGACTCGCAAAGTAGATGGGAACCCTGACGCCCAAGAAGACCTTCTCTTTCATCACGCGCAGCAGGTTCCTGCTGATAGTGGCCTTCGTGGCCCTCTGCATCAGCGTGATAGAGATCGTCGACCTCTTCAACGTCCCGTTCGAGTCGTCCTTCGGTAGGATATTCGCCTCTGGCTCCCTCGTCTCCATGGGGCTGCTCAACTCGGTCTTGAACATCGGGTACGCAGGACTGTTCATCCTAATGGTCCTCGAGAGCGCCTCGCTCCCTATACCGAGCGAGGTGGTCCTGCCGCTCGCGGGATACATGGCGTACCTCGGGACGATGAACCTGGGTCTCGCTGTAGCGGACAGCGGGGTAGCGGGGATAGTCGGAGCCCTCATCGATTACTATCTCGCGTTGATGCTCGGTCGCCCGATCGTCTTGAGGCTGTTCGGCAGGTTCGGGGTCTCTCCCGAGCTACTGAGTAAAGGCGAGCGGTGGGTCTCTTCGAAGGGAGCCTGGAGCGTACTGATAGCCCGGTTCGTCCCCGGCCTGAGGTCGATCATATCGCTCCCAGCGGGCCTCCTCGGGATGAAACTAGGCCTGTTCGTTGGACTCACGGCGGTCGGCTCTTTCGCTTGGTCCGCCTTTCTCATCTACCTCGGCTATTCCGCGGGGCCGCTCTGGCAGAACGCCATCGGGCCGGCCTCACAGGTCTTGGACCAGGCGCTCGTCTACGCCGTCGCGGCTCTTTCGCTCTTCTACATCGTCTTCTACTTCCGGCAGGGCCGGAGGGTGGGCACGGCCAGGCCGGTCTCGAGCAACGTCATACGGAGGACGCTCGACCTCGAGCACGTCAGGAATTTCATCAAGTTCAACATCGTCGGCCTTAGTGGCATCTTGGTCAACGAGGGCATTCTGATAGCCCTCACTGTGACGGGGGTCTACTACCTCTACTCGAGCGCCGTAGCGATCGAGGCCTCGATAATATCAAATTTCATTCTGAACGACTCGTGGACCTTCAGGCACAGGAGGGCAGGGCACGTGGGGGTCAGGTTCCTCAAGTTCAACTTCCTGATGCTCTTGGGGCTGGTGGTCAACCTGGCGATAGTGTACTACGCCACGACGTACTATGGGATCCATTATGCGATCTCAAACCTCGTCGGGATAGGAGCGGCCTTCCTGCTGAGGTACAGCCTCAGCGTGAAGTACACATGGATGAAAGTCGCCGAGATAGAGAAGGTGGCGCCGGAACCTCCCCATCCCGCGTGACTGCGGTCAGGACTTTTTCATCGCAGCGACGAGGTCGGAGAGGACCTTCTTCGCGTCGCCGAAGACCATCCACGTGTTGGGGAGGTAGAACAGCTCGTTGTCAGCCCCGGAGAACCCTGGGTTCATGCTCCTCTTGATGAAGATGACCGTCCTGGCCTTGTCGACGTTCATTATCGGCATCCCGTAGAGCGGGGAGTCGACCTTCGTCCGGGCCGCGGGGTTTGTCACGTCGTTCGCCCCCACCACTATGACCACGTCGGTGTCTGGGAATTCAGGGTTGATCTTCTCCATCTCCCAGAGCTGTTCGTACGGGACCTGCGCTTCGGCGAGAAGTACGTTCATGTGGCCCGGCATGCGTCCGGCCACCGGATGTATGCCGTACTTCACGTCGATCCCGCGCTCCTGAAGGATGTCAGTGAGCTCCTTCACGGTGTGCTGGGCCTGGGCGACGGCCATCCCGTAGCCTGGGACGATCACCACCTTGCTCGCGTTGTCGAGTATGGTGGCCACGTCCTCCGCCGCGTAAGACTGGACGGGGCGAGCCTCCTTCTGCGCAACAGCGCCGGTCCCCTTCGCGACCTTCGCGCCGACTCCGCCGAAGAGGACGTTCGTGAACGAGCGGTTCATCGCCTGGCTCATGATGACTGCGAGGACGAACCCAGACGAGCCGTCGAGGGAGCCCGCGACTATGAGGATCTTGTTGTCGAGGACGAAGCCTAGCGCTGCCGCGGACATGCCTGTGTACGAGTTCAGGATGGCGATGACCGTGGGCATGTCAGCCCCGCCGATACCCATGACCAGCAGGAAGCCGAAGATGAGGGCGAAGCCCGCGAGTATGTAGAGCGCGAACCCCTGCGAGGGCTCGATTATCAGATAGATTCCGGCAATGCCTGCGAGCGCGAGCACCGCGAGGCTCACGAAGTTCTTTCCTGGATAGACGAAGGGCCGGCCGGGGATGAGCTCCTGGAGCTTCCCGAAGGCTATGCAGCTCCCGGCGAACGTGAGGAAGCCGAGGATCATCTCTACAGATAGCACAGTCATGGTGAAAGGAGGGACGTTTGGCGCGTCGACGTGGTACTCCGCGACCCCCACCAGCGCCACGGCGAGCGAGCCGAACGCCTGAGACATCGCCGTCCTCTGGGGGAGCGCGGTCGTGGGAACCCGGGCCGCGATGGGGACCCCGATGATCAGCCCGACGGCAAGCGCGCCCAAGAGGAGGTCGATGCGCTGGATCGTGTAGGCCAGCAGTGTGGCCACGACCGCGATGGCCATCCCGAGGGAGGCAGACCAGTTGCCGTACTTGGACGTCCTGACCTCGCTCATCCACCTTAGGGCGAGGATGAACAGGACTATCGACGCGACGTAGAGCCCGAGGATGATGTTGGGGTCGAGGCTCATTTCTTCACCGGCTTCTTCCGGAAGAGACGGTTGATGCGCTCGACGAGGAGGAACCCGCTGGTGACGTTTGTGAACGCGAGCGCGACGCCGAGGGTCGCGAGGATCAAGACCGTGACATTGCTGCTCTCGCTCATGACTATCAGGGCCGCGACCATCGAGACCGATGAGATCGCGTTGGTCAGGGCCATCAGGGGCGTGTGAAGGAGCCGGGTCACGTGCCTGATCAGCTCGACGCCTAGGAACGTGGCCATCAGGAAGATCAGGAGGTTGACCAGGAGGTCGGAGGGGCCCGAGGGGGCCGCCGTGGTTATCTGCGAGCCGAGATCGAGCATCATGCTCATGCCTTCCCCGCGCCAGCTGCCGGGCCTTCCAAGGCCTTCGCGGTCGGCCCGTGGACGACCTGGCCAGCGTTGAGTACCATCGATCCCTTGACTAGGTCGTCCTTGGGGTCGACAGTAAGGACACCGGCCTTGAGCATTGTGAGCAAGAAGGCGGATACGTTCCTCGAGTAGAGCCTGCTGGCCTCAGGCGCCATCGTCGAGGGCAGGTTCAGGGGCCCGTGAATCGTCACCCCGTATTTCACGACGGTCTTCCCTGGTTCGGTGATCGCGCAGTTCCCCTTTTGCTCCGCGGCGAGGTCGACGACCACTGAGCCGGGGCGCATACCTTTCACGGCATCCTCGGTGATGAGGATCGGCGCCCTCGCGCCGGGGATGAGCGCGGTTGTTATCACGACGTCCATGGGCTTGGCCCGTTGCGCGAGGAACTCCTGCTGTTTCCTGGTGAACTCCTCGCCCATCGCCTTTGCGTACCCACCGGCGTCCTGGGCGTCTTTGGCCTCGACGGGCATCTCGGCGAACTTGGCCCCGAGGCTCATCACCTGCTCCTTGACCACGGGCCTGACGTCGTAGGCCTCGACGACGGCCCCGAGCCTCTTGGCGGTCGCGATCGCCTGGAGCCCGGCCACTCCGGCCCCGAGGATGAACACCCTGGCAGGGGAGATGGTCCCTGCGGCGGTCATCATGAGCGGGAAGAGCTTCGGGACGGTGTCGGCGGCGAGGAGCACAGCCTTGTACCCTGCTATGTTGGCCTGCGAGGACAGCGCGTCCATCGGCTGGGCTCGGCTGATTCGTGGCATCAGCTCCATCGCGAACGCGGTCACCTTACGGGCCGCGAGCTTCTTCACCGTGTCGAGGTTGGCGACCGGGTAGAGGAAAGAGATGGTGGTCGAGCCCTCCTTGAAGAGGGCGGCCTCGTCGGGGGTCGGGGGAAGGACCTTGAGGATTATGTCCGACCGGCCATATATCGACTGCTTGTCGCTCGCGATCGAAGCCCCTGCTGCCGTGTACTCCGAGTCAGGGAAGCCCGCGCTCTCGCCGGCGCCCCTCTCCACCGAGACGGTGACCCCGGCACCGAGCTTTGATACTGTCTCAGGGACTAGGGAGACACGCCTTTCCAAGGCCCCCGTCTCCTTCGGGACGCCGACTATCATCGGTTGAACGACGAGGCCGTGTGCAATCACGAGATAAGCTTACTTGTTATCATCACCGGTTTCAGCGCGGACGGCTCAGCCGAGGTAGTTCTCGATCGTCGCCGCGATCCAGCACATGCCCTTCTCGATGTAGTCCAGGCGGATGTTCTCGTTCGGGGAGTGGATCGCTGCGTCGGAGGGGGAGACCCCGATCTCTAGGGCAGGGACCCCGTACCTCCTCGTGAACACGTAGAGAGGCCCCGTCCCCGCGCTGGAAAGCTCGATGATCGGCTCCTGGGCGAAGACCTCCTTGGCGGCCCTGATCGAGGCCTGTGCGAAGGGGCTCTTGTAGCTCGTCCTCGCCGCGGGCTCCATGGTCTCCGTCTTCACCTCGACGTCCCCGTAGCCGTGCTCCTTGAGGAAGGCCATGAACTTGGCGAGCAAGAGTTCCGGGTCCTGGTTCGGGACGAGCCTAAAGTCCATCTTGCAGTGCGCCTCGGCAGGGAGGACCGTCTTGCTCCCCTGCTCCGTGTAGCCGGCCCATATCCCCGCGACGTTGGCCGTGGGGCGGGCGATGAGCGACTTCTTGGCCTGGCTCTCGGACATGCCTCCTGCGAACTCCTTCGCCTTGAAGGTCCCGAGCAGCTCCCGGGCCTCTGAGGGCTGCTCTTCCAGGAGCTTCAGCTCGTCCTCCGAGAGGTCCTGGACCTGGTCGTACCATCCCGGGATTAGGATCCTCTCGTCGGGGTCCTTTATCAGGGAGAGGAGCCTGACGAGCTTCCAGACGGGGCTGGGCAGGGCCGCTGCGAACATGCTGTGCGCGTCCTGCGAGAGGGTCCTGACCGTCATCTCTAGATAGATCATTCCCTTGACGCCCAGGCTCACCGAGGGCCTCCCCTCGCCGTTGATGCTCCCGTATTCCCAGACGACGGCGTCCGCCTTGAAGAGGTCGGGGTTCTTCGAGACGTACTCCTCCAGGTGCGGGCTCCCGACCTCCTCCTCGCCCTCGAAGCAGAACTTGACGTTGCATGGAGGCTCGCCGCGGACCTTGACGTACGCCTCGATCAGCTTCAGGCGGGCGACAAGCTCGCCCTTGTCGTCGGAGACCCCCCTCCCATAGAGCCTCCCGTCGCGTATCTCGGGCTTGAACGGGGGGGACTTCCAGAGGTTCAGAGGGACCTCGGGCTGGACGTCGTAGTGATTATAGAACAGGATGGTCTTGCTCGACTTTGATGACTTTAGCTCGCCGTAGACCACCGGAGCGACCTTGTCCTTGCCGAGCCTGAGGAGCCTTGCGGTGGCGCCTATCTCCTCGACCATCGACTTTACGAGCGCGGCGCACTCCTCGATCCCCTCGTTCCTCGCGGAGACGCTCGGTTGTTTCGCGAGGCGGATGATCTGGTCGACGACCCTGGACTGGTTGTCGTGGATGTACTCGGCGACCTGCTTGTCGAGGACCAAGGAGTTCGTCCCGCTCTATGGCCTTGGGGAATTAAGCGTTGGGCTCTGCTGACGGGCGCTACTGCGTCTACGGGCGATCTGAACTCTTGTAGCGCGAATGGTGAAGAGGCTAGAAAGGGCGATCGTCACAAGTCTTAGAAGTATCCGGTCGTTCTTCCTTTGGGAACCTTGAAGCGAAAAAGCACGGGTTCGCTAGTCCTCTGCGGCGGAGTCGCTTTCGCTGCCTTAGTGCTCGTTCCGGTACTACCCTATCCGTACATCTCCGCTGGACCTTGTTGTGCGCCAGATAGCGAATCCATTTCTGCGAGGTATCTGGGATTTGGCTTCATGGCAGGATATGTTCCCGTCAACAACGCTCCGTCTCCCAATCGGTACTACATGTGGTGGTGCGACTATCTTTGGTTGTCAGAGCACCAAATTGGAGTTGGCTTCATCCAGCGTTACATTTGTAATCCTGCCCTAAGAATAGGGAATGTCTGGCTGTAGAAAGAGTCACCCGCATGCGCTACACGGTCAGGAATCAACAGTCGATTCAACGGAACCTGCCAATAAAGTCGTGCGTTGGAAACGCATCTCTGCGTCTGTCGCCACTTTGTAGTTCAGGAGACCTTCAAGAGCCCGTTCCCTTCGACCTTGAACGTCGTCTCGAAGCTCTTGGTGTCCTCGACCGAGACCCCGCCGCTCACAAGCCACTCCTTGAAGCCCCTCCCGTCTCCCTCGGCCCTCACCTTATGGGTGGAGTTGAGCGCGAACGTCTTCATCCTCCCCGTGGAGTTCCGGCCGTCGACCAGGACCTTGAGCTCCTTCGGGCGGGCGCTCCCGAACTCCACCTCCCTGGTGAACTTGCGGTAGAACCGGGAGACTATCAAGGTGTACGCGACGACCAAGACGAGGTCCAGCGCCGACATGACGGCCCTGGTCGTCCCCGGGAGGGTCTCGCCGCCGACTCCGAAGAAGAGGATGGAGACCAGGAGGCCGAGGCCGATCGAGAGGGCGCGGATCCTGTAGCCAACCCCGGGGAGGTACTCGAAGTAAGCACCGAATAGGCCCCCGAAGATCACCCCGAACACCGCGACCGGGAACATCACGTAGGTGGGAATCGAGACGTACAGCGTGGTCGAGAAGCAGTCCTGCGGGGTCACGGTGTTCGGGCACAGCGACGAGTTCCCGGCGAGGAACTGGAGGACGTCGGAGCTGAAGACTTCCAGAAGAACAATGTTGCTAATCCCAATCGCGGCCCCGAGAAAAATCCCTCCGAGGATACCCGCCTTTGCTCCGGCTAGGCCAGAACCCAATCCAAGACCACGTTACGCGAGGGCCTGGAGGACTTCGGCGGAGTGGCCGTCGACTTTTACCTTACGGAATATCTTCCTGATCCGGCCGTCGGGGCCGACGACGAAGGTCGACCTCTCGGTCCCCCAGTACTTCCTGCCGTAGTTCTCCTTCTCGACCCACGTGCCGTAGAGATTGTTCGCGACGAGCCCCTCGTCGCTCAGAAGCGTGAAGTTCAGCCCGTACTTTTTGATGAAGCTCGAGTGGGAGTCGAGGGGGTCTTTGCTCACGCCGAGCACGACCGCGTCGAGGTCGTCGAACTTGGGCATCTCGTCCCGGAAGGAGCAGGCTTCCTTGGTACAACCCGGAGTGTCGTCCTTGGGATAGAAGTAGAGGACGACGTTCTTGCCCCGGTAGTCGCTGAGCTTCACCTGTTTCCCGTTGGAGCTCGGGAGAACAAAGTCTGGTGCGATCGAGCCCTCCTTGAGTTCTTGGCCGCGTGGAGGCGTCGGGGCCACGAGGACGCGACTCGAGTGGCCACTACTAAAGTTTCACTACGGCGAGACCGTCTGCGCGTTGAGCTGCTTGCGGCTGGCGAAGCCCTCGCTCGCGGTGTGCCAGTACTCGATGGTCTGCTCCCCATACTTCCAGCAGAGGTACACGACCTCGCCGAACCTCCGCGCCGGAAAGTCGAGCAACCCCGTGTCGATGTCACGGAGCTTGACGCCGAGGTCCTCCAGCTCGGATACCTGGTTCATCAGGTCCTTGACCACGGAGTCCAGCTGCTCTGTCTTGCGCTTAGAGTCAGGCACCTCGAAGCCGACCAGGCTGAGGCGCTCGACCTCGTCGCGGAGCGAATCGGCCACTCTCTTCCTCTCCATTATCAGTTTGAGTTTCAACTTTACATCCGGGAGGAGGCGTATGGCCTCCTGAGGTGTAAACAGGCGTACCGGCTCATCTCTAGCACTGCCCGAAGGCATTGATATCCCCATGTTCTATGTCTCGCTAAGGTTGCGATATATGCGTTCGGGAGGCAAACGGCACTTAGCAAGGGCCAAAACATCTTGACACAAGAAAATTTCTCCAGAAGCCTTCGTTCATGATCGCCAGGCTCTCTTCGATTTGCAAAATGAAAACGCGTTTGCAGAACAGACAATGGATTGACGCAAGTAGTGATATTAAGGGGGAAGACGGTTTGAATCTCGTTTGTACACGAGGGGCGGGGACAAGGGTGAGACGGGGCTCTTCGGGGCCAAGCGAGTCGCCAAGGATTCGCTGAGGGTAGACGCCTACGGCACGGTCGACGAGCTCAACTGCTGGCTAGGGTTCGCGGTCGCCAACTGCGACCACAAGGAGACCGCGAGGTCGCTGACGCGCATACAGTCGCTCCTCTTCACGGCGGGGGCCGACCTCGCCACCGACCTGGGAAGCGGCTCTGGGAGGAAGGTCCCCCGGATCGTCGCGGGGGACGTGAGCGACCTGGAGAAGAAGGTCGACGCCCTCCAGAAGAAGCTCCCTCGGCTCACGAGCTTCATCCTCCCGGGTGGGACCCCTCTGTCCTCCTCGCTCCACGTCGCCCGGGCGGTGTGCCGCAGGGCGGAGAGGAGGGTCGTGGCCCTGAGCCACTCGGAAAAAGTGAACCCTCAAATGGTCCCGTTCCTGAACCGGCTCTCGACGTACCTGTTCAACCTGGCGCGCTACGCGAACGTCCTCGGAGGCGTAGAGGACCAGGTCTGGAAGTCCGACTAGACCTTCCTGTTGTCCCAGGACGCGACCTTCTCGGGGACGAGCTCGATGAAGGCCCGTGGCTCCTTCCTCCTTTCGGCGACCCAGGGCTCTGGCATCTCCTTTGCCTTCCACTGGAGCTTCGCATACTTTTCCTCGAACTTCGACTCGAGGACAGAGACAAGCAGATCCTCCTCGACTATCCTCGACCTTCCCCAGATGACGACGCCCCTGAGCTCCCGGTAGGACTCACCCGCGTCCACCGCCACACAGGCCTTGCCGGCCGCCGCGAGCCTCACCTTGACCTTGTAGGTCTGGGCACGCATGTACAGGTTCCCGCGGTGAACGGTGAACCAGATCGGCGTGAGGTGCGGGAAGCCGTCTGGCATCGCGAACGCAAGGAAGACCCTCCTCTGCGACTCGATGAAGCGCCAGACCTCGGCCTCGGTCATCGCGACGTACTGCTTGTTGGCGCGGCGGTAGATCACCAAATGTCAATGCCTCTAGAGAGTTAGGCACACTTCGATGTTGTCCCCATTGGGCAACCGATGGCGATGGGCCCTCGTTCGCGGAGTGTCAAACAATGTTTCGATGGATTCACGGGGTGGGTGTTTATCAAGTTCTTCCATATTAGAATGCACGGTCTCGGAATCTCATTCCAGGGCGGGCAGGAAGGGCGCGCGAAGGTTCTGGAAGAGATTCCATTCCGACCCAGAATTCCGCGATGCGATGATGGCGGCCTGGAGGAACAAGAAGTTCTCACGCGAAATGAACAAGAAAGCTGCGCGGCTAGGTGGGAAGGCCCTGTGGCACCGGTACTACAGCGATCCGGAGTTTAGAAGGAGGCTAGATGAAAAGCTTCGCAAATCTCGATCGAGGGGAGGTTCCGTCTCCCTTAGGAATCTGGGAGAACATGCGTTTAAGAAAAGGCTCGTTCTTTGGCGAGGAAAAGAACCATATGTTGACAGCCGAGGGAACAGACTACGTAGCTCGCTAGAACTTCGAATCGCTGAACTTCTCATAAAATCGAAAATCGACTTCATTGTAGAGCCAAAGATGGAGGTTAAGGACCATGGGTTCTATCCGGATTTCCAGGTATCATCTAACAAAAATCATCGAGGTTGTTGGCTATGCTGGCGATTCCTATTGGAGTCACACCGCTCTTAAGGTAAGGCTGCTCGCGGAGTCATATCCCAATCTGCAGATAGCAATTGTTACAACATACCTTCGAATCGTAAAAAGGTGGCTGAAGGGAATAGCTAGGGTGAGAATGTTCAGTCCTTATCAAGAGGAGGAGTTAGTCCAGTGGTGCCGGGGGTAACGCCGGGGTTCAGTAATGCCCGAGGGCAGAGCGGCCGATTGCGCGGGCCTTGAGAGCCCGTGACTCTTAGCGAGTCTCGTGGGTTCAAATCCTACCCCCGGCGCCAAAGTCAACATCCTCGTTCCTTCCCTAATTGGCGCCCCGAGGTGGGTCTGGTAGCCCTCTATTTCCTTTCGATGATAATTCGGCTCGGCTCACAAGGTTGCACGTTTTAATAGCGCAAACCTCCGTTGGCTTTCGACTTGGACTCTGAGGTCATGCTCGCTCAGGAGCAGGCGGTGGTCAACAGGGGTATCGGGCTAGTCAAGGAGATCAAGGCCGCGTTCGACGTGGGGAGCGAGACCGAGGGGACTCTCATACTCACCAACCGACGCCTGCTCTATGCCCACGGCTCTGAGAAAAAGGCGGACCTTCCTGTAGGCGTCTTCAGCGAGAAGCACCTCTTCTACTCCGACGTGACAGAGCTGGAGTCCGTCGCGTCAGACCCGGCGAACTTCTCGATCGCCCTCAGCGCGGTCACCTCTGTTGTAGGACATCATAGGCCCGCGGGAGCGCCGAGGCTCGAGGTCACATGGGAGGACAGGGGGGCGGTCAAACGAACCGAGTTCGTCCAGCAGGTGACGGGGAGCTCGAGGAAGAGGAACCTGAACGACTGGGCGCCGGTGATACTGGGGCTAAAGTCCAACAAACTGGTGGTCAGGACGATGCCGCCCCTACCGCCGAAGGACTCGCTCGAGGGCAGGATCGTCCACGTCCTCGGCGACATGCAGGAGAAGGGGCTTTTCACGATAGAGGGGCAGGTCGAGGACGAGTTCAGCGTGGACCTAGACCCCGACCAGGTCGAGGCCGCGTGCGACAAGCTGGTCTCGGGAGGATTGTTGAGAAAGGCGACGTCTCGAGGCGAGGACAACTTCTATCAGAGGGTCTCGCCGCTCGACTCGGACGACCTGGACGAGTAGAGCCGTTCTTCTTACATCATCTGCGCGGAGATGGAGAAGCTGTCGGTCGTCGTGCTCCCGTCCGCATACGAAGCCGTCAGGATCATCGTGTACATCGCCCCCTGCATGGGCATGCCGGTGGTGTCCATGATGCTCAGCGTGAGGCCGCCAGACAAGGTCTGCCCAGGCTCGAGCGGAGAAGCCATCGCAGCCGCAGCGCACGTCCCCGTCCCGAACCCTCCGACGAGCATCCCCGACGTGTCCGTGCACATCGATGCGGCGAAAGGCGCGCTGAGAGAGAGGGCCAAGGAGCGGACCGGCTGGTTCCCGGAGTTCTTGACGGCGACTGCCCAGGTCGCGACGGACATGCTCTCCTGGTGGTCGAGATTGAGTTGGTCGGTGACGATGGTCACCGACGAGTTCGGTGTCGTGGTCTGGGTCGAGGTCGAAGAGGTCCCTACGGACGTAGGCGTGGAGGGCTGTTGAGACGGGCGGACAGCCCCTCCGAGGGCGTAGATGGCGACCCCTGATACGGCCGCGACTGCGACGATCGCAACCATAGCTGCTGTGAATCCGAATCCACGCCTCGACAAGGGAATCAGGAGAGGCGCGCGGGCCGTCGGTTAAAGCGTTCTGCGAAGGTTTTTCAGGGATGCAGCGGGGTCGCAAACGGATGACAGGCGCGCAGGAATTCATCGGCCTCCTCGATACGAAAGGCCGCCGGGTCCTTGTGAGCCAGGAGCTCATCGACCTCAGGAGGCTCGACTCGCCGAACACCATCTACGTGCTCCAGCTGCCCGACGGCTCGACCGCCGCGGGAGGGAGGGGAGGCGGGTTTGGAGAGAGGCGGATCATCAAGGTGTATCATTACGAGAGCGGGGAGGGAGCCTGCAGGAAGGTCAACGAGTTCGAGGACCCGGAGAAGCTCGAGAGCCTGGACCTGCCCTATCACGCAACCGCGTTCCCGATACTCCTCCCGGACGGCAAGGAGAAGCTGGTCTCGGGCGTGGCCGACCCGGAGCTGGTCTCCTCCTATCGGCAGGTGCTCGGCTAGCCCCTCCGATTGCTCCTCAGGTTAAATAGCGTCGGACGACGGCGGCGGAACGCATGAGGGTGCTGGTCACAGGCTCTGAGGGCTTCGTCGGCAAGCACGTGATGGCCTACCTGAAGGGCCAAGGGTTCGACCCCGTCGGGAGCGACGTCGCGGGGGGCGAGGTCCAAGGGAGCGTGACCGACAGGTCGTTCGTCGACAACAAGCTGTCCAAGGTCGATTTCGAAGCAGTCGTGCACCTGGCAGGGATAGCGGACCTCAAGAAGACGATAGAGGACCCGTACAGGTGCTTCGAGGTCAACTGCTTCGGGACGCTGAACATGCTCGAGCTGGCTTCCAGGAAGAAGGTGAAGCGGTTCGTCTATCCGAGTTCCGCGAACGTCTACGGAGCCCCGAAGAGCAACCCCGTCACCGAGCGCGCCCCGATGGACCCAAGGGTCCCGTACGACTACTCGAAGGTCGTGGGCGAGAACATCGCCATGAGCTACTTCAAGACCAAGGGCCTCCCCGTCGCCATCACCCGGGCGTGGCTTCTGTTCGGCGAGTTCGACCATCCTTCAAGGGCGGTGCCTTTCTTCATCAGGACGTGCCTCAAGGGGGAGCCCATCAAGCTGTTCAACTCAGGGAGGGACGTCACGGCCCCTTCCCACGCACTCAACTTTGCGAGGCTGGTCGCGACCATCCTCCAGAAAGACAAGGCGGTTGGAGAGGCGTTCAACTTCGGAGGAGAGAAGACCTTGTCGATACGCGAGCTCGCCGAGAGGATAAAGTCGATGACAAACTCAAAGTCTGAGCTCCAGATGCTCCCCCCCAGGAGCGAGGCCGAGAAGGAGCCGCAGGTCAGCTATCCGTCCACCGAGAAGATGAGGAAGCTTCTAGGCTACGACTACGAGATGAACCTCGACGAGGGGATAAGGCGGACGGTAGAATGGATGAAGCCTAGGTCGTGAGGGTTAGCTCTATCTTCACGTCTTCCGGGATACGTAGCTTCGTGATCTGTTTCATCGTCCTGTCGTCGGGCTCGATGTCTAGAATCCTTCTGTGAATCCTGAGCTGCCAGTGGTCAAAGGTGTGCGTCCCCTCGCCGGTCGGGGCCTTGCGGGTGGTGATCTTCAGCCTCTTGGTCGGGAGAGGCTGGGGGCCTTTGCTCTTCACCCCCGTCTTCTCGGTGATGTCTTTGATCTCCTTCGCGAGGCGGTCAAGCTGCTCCAGGTTGGAGCTCGTCAGCTTGATCCGGGCGTACTGGGTCATGCTTTTCTTTAGAGCCCGCTCCGCTCTTGTTATTTAGATGTTTGGAACCGGGAGGGTCCCGAGAAGCTCTCTTTTGAGACAAGGGCTCGCGGACTTAAATCCGCAGCGGGTAGACCGGGCAGCTCCTGACAAATGAGGTTCTGTCCAAACTGCGGCAAGCGACTCAGAATCCTGACTGGAAGGGGACGCGGCCAGGCGGTCTGTCCAAATTGCGGGACCCGCGTCGGGGAGGCAAAGGCCGAGACGCGGGAAGGGTCGGCGAAATCCGAGACGCGTGTAGCGACGTCGAAGGCCCCCCTAATGCGGTCGTTCCCGTACGGCTCGATGAGGCCGTTTCAAAAGGACGTCCTCGAGAAGATCGAGGCGGCGCTCGGCACTGGAAAGAAGTTCATCATCCTCGAGGCACCCGTCGGGTTCGGCAAGTCTGCGATCGCGGCCGCGCTCTGCCGCCACCTGAGGTCTGCGTACGTCCTCACCTCGACCAAGCAGCTCCAGGAGCAGTACTCCTCCGATTTTGGGTTCACCACCGTGATGGGCAAGTCGAACTTCACCTGCCTGGTCCCGACCAGCTCGGGGAGGCTCGTCGCCTGCAGCAAGGGGAGGTGCGAGGCCGACTGGTCGCTCTCGGAATGCCCGCACTACCTCTCGTTCGATCAGTACGAAGACCACCTTAAGGGGCTGTGCGACAAGGAGTCCAAGTGCGAGCAGATGCGGAAGGCCGGAAACGGGAAGCTCTGCACCTACTACAAGCAGAAGTGGGACTCTTTCAGGGAGAGCGTCACAGTCGGCAACTACGCCTTCTTCTTCAGCGAGCTGCGGTACACCGAGGACGTCAGGAAGAGGAAGTTCCTCGTGTGCGACGAGGCCCATGACCTAGAACGGCAGCTCGTCGGTTCGGTCTCCTTTACCTTGAGGGCTTCGACGATACGGCAGTACCCCTCCGGCGAGGGGAAGGAGTTCGTGATCCCTTACGAGGAGGGCATGGACGCCAGCGCGGCCGCGTGGCTCAAGCTCCTCGGCGAGGCGAGAGATTCGACGCAGGGCTTCTTCAAAGCCCACGAGGGGAAGCTCACTATGCAAGAGCGGCTCATCTCGTGCAGGGCGGTGCTGGAGTCGCTCGAGGGGTTCATCGAGGCGTTGAAGTCTTCTCCTGACAACTGGCTGGTCAGCAGCGTCAAGAAGAACACTGCCATCGACGCCAATGGAGGAGGCTCGACGCTTATCGACGAGGTCGTCTTCCAGCCGCTCGACGTCGCGCCCTACACCTCGCAGCTCTTCGAGACCGCGGAGACTGTGCTGCTGATGTCGGCGACGGTGTTCTCCGAGGAGCTTCTCTGCAAGACCCTCGGCATCCCGCAGGAGAAGGCGGAGTTCGTCAAGGTCGCCGAGTCGACGTTCCCCGTCGAGAACAGGAGGATCTACGCCATGGACATCGCGCACCTGAACCGGGCGTCAATGGACGCCTCGCTGGAGGGCATCGCCAAGGCCGTGGACGAGATAATGAACAGGCACTCGGGCGAGAGGGGCATAGTCCACACGACGTCGTACTACCAAGCCAACTACATCATCGAGCACGTCTCGGACTGGAATCGGAAGAGGTTCGTCACCACGGAGGGGAGCGAGAACAGGTCGGAGCTGTTGCACACACACGGGGCGACGGGTGCCTCGGTGCTCATCTCCCCGAGCCTGTACCAGGGCGTCGACCTCAAGGACGACCTCTCGAGGTTCCAGGTGATCGTGAAGGTGCCATACCCGGACTTGTCGGACAAGAGGATCCAGGTGAGGATGCAGAGAGACAAGGGCTGGTACGAGTGGCAGACCGCGTTAAGGCTCGTTCAGACATACGGAAGGAGCGTCAGAAGCGAAACTGATAGTTGTGTAACGTTTGTTCTTGACTCGAACTTCGGGAGCTTCGTGAGGGCGCACCGCGAATTGTTTCCGGCGTATTTCCTGGAGGCGCTGTCGGGACCCGAGTCGGTCGGAAACGGATAAAAGCGGTCGGACGGGCCGATTCCAAAAAGATGATCGACCTGTCGAGGAAGAAGCTTTTCCTCTTCGACCTCGATGGCGTCTTGCTGGCCGGGAAGGAAGACCCCATCAGGCTCGGGGGGACGGTCGTCATCGCGAAGATAAGGAAGAGGGGGAAGAAGCTGTTCGTACTCACCAACGACTCCACGGACTCGGTGGAGACGATCCATGGGAGGCTCCGCTACCTCGGGATAGATGTCGAGAAAGAGGAGATCCTCAGCTGCGCCCGGCTGACGGCGGAGTATATCGCGAGGAAGCACCCGAAGGGGACCTACTTCCTGGTTGGCGAGCCCGGGCTGGGGGAAGAGCTCGACCTGCAGGGCCTGAGGAGGACGGAAGGAGCGAAGGCCGACGTGGTCGCAGTCGGGCTCGACAGGAAGCTGACGTACGACAAGCTCGACAAGGCGGCGGAACTGGCGAGGAACGGCGCCGAGATAGTCTCCTGCCACTCCGCTCGGATTTACGCGTTCAGGGGAAGGTCAGCTCTGGCTGTCGGCCCTATCTTCAAGGCGATCGAGTACGGGTCGGGGAAGAGGGGCGCGTCGATAGGGAAGCCCTCGAAGCTGATGTTCCGCCTCGCCCTCGAGAAGGCAGGATGCAAGCCAAAGGAGGCGGTGATGGTCGGGGACCAGGAGGACACCGACATAGTCGGTGCGAAGAAGATGGGGATCGCCTCGGTGCTTGTCACGACGGGCGTGTACGACGGGAAGAGCAAGACCGTCGCGGACGCCGTCTTCAAGAACGTCGACGACATTGCTCCCCTGATCTAAGCCGGTCTCACAGAAACGGTCTTAAGCGAAACCCTCCGGAATACGGGAAAGATGTCGGACGAGATGCGCCTGATCCAGAGGCTCGTCCAAGAGATCGAGAATCTGAAGCTCGGGCTGGACCCTGACGTTCTCGCGGGCTGGTACGCAAGGATACAGCGGGCTGCGAGGACCAAGGCGCCGGAGGACCTCAGGGAGAGCATCCAAGTGATCAGGGACCCGGTCCTCACGATGAAGTTTGAGTTCAAGACCTCCAAGCGCGCGGTCAGGTACGTCCTCGAGGCGATTGAGGAGAACGTCCCGGCGATGCCGCTCGCTACTCGGCTCTACTTCCAGAAGCTGGGCGAGCTGATCCAGGCGCAGGCTGGCAGGTAGCATCCGCGCCATTTTTTAGCAGATAGCGCAAGGGAGGCGGCATGCAGCAATACACGACGGACATGTACCAAGGGATGCTGGCTGAGACGATCGCAATCGCCGGATCCGGCGGGACCCTCATCAACGCTTACCTCGCGAGACCTCTAGGGCCAGGGCCGTTCCCTGGGATGGTCCTGGCGCATCACGCCCCGGGCTGGGACGAGTGGTACTGGGAGGCCGCGAGAAGGTTCGCTCAGCACGGCTACGTGGCGATAAGCCCCAACCTCTACTATCGCTTGGGGCATGGCTCGCCGGAGGACGTCGCAGCCAAGGCGAGAGCCGCCGGCGGCTCCCCCGACGACCTGGCCATGGGTGACCTGGAAGGAGCCCTGAGGACCTTGAAGGCGATGTCGGTGGGCAACAAGAAGGTCGGGATCTTCGGGACGTGTTCGGGGGGCCGCCTAGCCTTCCTAGCCGCGTGCAGGGTGAAGGGGTTCGATGCCGCCGTGGAGTGCTGGGGCGGGAGGGTCGTGATGGCCAAGGAAGAGCTCAGCCCGAACTTCCCAGTGGCTCCGATAGACTACACCGCGCAGCTTTCGTGCCCCCTCCTCGGCCTGTTCGGTGAGGAGGACCAGTTCCCCACCCCGGCGCAGGTGGCCCAGCACGAAGCTGAGTTGAAGAAGCACGGCAAGTCGTATGAGTTTCACACGTATCCAAAGGCGGGTCACGGGTTCTTTTACTACGATAAGCCGATGTACAGACAGGAGCAGGCGGTCGACGGCTGGAAGAGAATCTGGGGATTCCTCGGGAAGAACCTTGGGAGCTAGGAGGAAGAGATCATGTGCACCGGGAACGTCCATACCGCGAAGATCTCCGGGGCGGGGAAGGGCGATGGGGGGTGGTTCCCTCTGGAGAAGGCGAGCGTCACTTACGACTGCTCTTACCACACCTCGATGCCGCAGGGCCTCAACATCGACTTCTTCAACGAGGGGATGGGCCCCGGGGCCAGGGTCGCGGTCGAGCTGAGCCCCGCCTCGGCGATGGGGCTGGTCCACGCGATAATGGAGTCGCTCGCAAAGGGCGGGCTCGACCCTGGGAGGGTCGCGCTAGAAGCTGCTGAGGCGGAATTGCGAGGGGTGAAGTCGGCTCAGGCTGCCTCGCCCATCTCGTAGACGTCTATCGTCTCGTTGATCAGGTCGGCCAACTCTACTATCTTCGCCTTCAGGGCAGGGAGCTTCCTGTTCTCTCCCGAGACGTCTGACGGCATGTCGATTATGCCCTTGAGTTCGGCGCTCACGCGGTCGAGCTTGTACTGCTGCTCCTTTGGCATCATGATGCCTGTCTTGACCTGCCGCGCTTTGTAGATGAGCATGTCTGCATTCCTCGCAAGGCTCGCCTCCTCCCTTCGCATGTGGTCCATCACTGCGAACTTCCGGCCTTCCTCTATCATGCGGCTCCTCTCCTCCTCTGAGATCTTCACCTTCCCAGTGATGGTCACCTTCTGCTCGACGCCGCCTGGTAGCTCCTTGGCGGAGACCTTCAAGACGCCGTTGGCGTCGATGTCGAACTTCACTAGTATCTGAGGGACCCGGCGGGGTTTTGGCGCGAAGCCCTGTAGGTCGAAGAGCCCGATGGAGACGCAGTCCGCTGCCATGGCCCGCTCCCCCTGGACGACGTGGACCCTCACCTCTGTCTGGTTGTCCTCAGACGTGGTGAAGATCTGCGACTTGGCGACGGGGATTGGTGTGTTCCTGTAGACTATCTTCTGGACGGTCCCGGCGGCGTCCTCTATCCCGAGGGTCAGGGGGGTGACGTCTAGCAGCTTGTAGTTCAGCTTCCCCGACAGGACGGCGCCCTGGTACGCGGCGCCGATGGCGACGCACTCCATGGGGTCGACGCCCTCCTCCGCGGCCTTTCCCACGTAGTCCTCGACGAGCTTCCGGATTAGGGGCATCTTGGTCTGGCCCCCTATGAGTATCAGCCGGTCCACGTCCTCGACCCCCAGCCTCGAGTCGATGAGGACGCTCCTGATGGTCCCCTCGACCTTCTTCACGATCGGGAGGGAGAGCTTCTCGAGCTCCTCCTGCGTCAGCTCGTACTTCATGTGCTTGGGGCCTTCGAGCGTCTGGGCGAGGAAGGGTATCCCCACCTCTACGGTGAGGGCGTTGGACAGCTCGATCTTGGCGTTCTCCGCGGCCTCCTTGAGCCTGGCCTTCGCGGTGGGGTTGGTCCTGAGGTCGATGCCGGTCTCGACCTTGAAGTGCTCGAGGAGCCTCTGCACGACCGCGTTGTCGATGTCGGCCCCGCCCGTCTCGGTGTCTCCGCTCGTGGCGAGCACTTTGTACGTCTCGCCCTCGATCTCCATAGTGGTGACGTCGTGGGTCCCTCCCCCGAAGCTGAACACCATTATCCTGAGCTTCCCGCTGGTCCCGGCCACGTACCTGTCAAGGCCGTAGGCGAGGCACGCCGCTGTCGGCTCGTTGATTATCCTGATCACCTCTAGGCCCGCCATCGCCCCCGCCTCGAGGGTGGCCTGCCTCTGGTTGTCGTTGAAGTGGGCCGGGACGGTTATGACCGCCTTGCGGAGGACGGCGTCGAGGTAGTTCTCCGAGTCCGCCTTTATCTTCATGAGGATGAGGGACGAGATCTCCTCGGGGCTGTAGGCCTTACCGCCGACCTCGACCTTGTAGTCGGTCCCCATCTTCCGCTTTATCTCCATGATGGTCCCAGCCGGGTTCACCGAGGTCTGCCTCTTCGCCTTCTCCCCGATGACGACCCGGCCGTCCGCCATAAACGCGACGACGGAGGGGAACATCTTCCCGCCGATGGCCTTCCCCTCGGCGCTGGGGATTGAGATCGCCTTCGACCCCTCGTACACCGCCGCGGCGGAGTTGGTGGTGCCGAGGTCAATGCCCAGGACTTTCTCTGCTCCTGTGGCAGACATCTTTCAATCGGGCGCGGTCAGGGGTTTAAAACCTAGTTCCTGGCGGAATCGCGAGTTTCACAATCGTCGTAAAGCGGCCGCACGGTCCGTTAATTCTTATATATCATGGGCCGGTCGAGGCGGTGATTTCGTTGAGCAAGATACAGAACACCCAGAGATATGCGTCAAGCATGTCGGACCTCTGGAAGAGCACTGAGAAGATGGTCGAGGAGATTGGCCCTCTGCTAAAGGCGGCCGAGAACACCTCTTTCGAAGGACGGACGTACATCTACGCCCGCGGGGGGCCCGGAGGGGTGCTCCCGTTCAGGGATGCGAGCGAGAAGGCTTGGATGGCGCTCTCGCAGGCGACGGACGTCTTCGTCGAGCACTTTCTGCACAAAGTTCCAAAAGGGAACTACGCCAGGAGGCTCGCCCTAAGGGAGATGGAGGCGAGGTGGCCTGAGCTGGGCGCTAAGCACTTTTACGAGAGGTACGGCTCGCTGACCTACTACGTCAGGAACCAGAAGGACTACTTCAGTTCGATGGACCTCGAGATGCTAAAGTTCGAGGTCATCAAGCTCAAGGCCTACATGGCCGACATCAAGGCCGCGATGAAGTAGCAGCTTCTTTTTTCCTAGAACTTCTTGACGGCCGGCCCCACGTCCTTCAGGTAGTTCACGTGGTAGGTCCCGGTCCCTTTGCCCGTGCAGCAGCTGCATTTGTAGCTCTCGCACTGGTACGAGTTGCTGTGAGGGCAGGAATTGCACGTGCAGAATATCTGACCGGTCTTGTGGTCGCTCATCTGGATCGGGTCTCTCTGGCTATTCTGACTTGAACATGCGCTTGTAGTCGGACTCTTTCTTCCCCAGCTCAGGGACAGCGGTCATGGCAGAGGCCACCGCGTACTTCTCTCCCCAGTACTGGAGCGCGGCCTGGAGCTCAGGGTGGTCCTTGGCATATTCCTCTCCGGGGATCTTCTTCATGTAGGCTTCGAGCGCCTGTCTTGCTGCGACTGCCCCGGCCTTGGTGCCCCATGGGTGGCCGTGGACGCTCCCTCCGTTCTGCAGCTGGATGTCGAGCCCCATGAGGTCGATCGAGTAGTGGTAGTTCTGTGGGGTGAGCCCGCCGGAGGCGATCCCGAACATGGGCTTTAGGTGCTCCATAGGCCTCTGGATGGCGTCCATGATCTCCGGTATCTCGACGAACTTTATGGCGTCCCCGAGCTTCCCCCGGGCCGTCCCCACGTGAATCATGTCCCCTCCTGCGACCCTCCCGAGCTGTGCTACGACCTTGAAGCTAATCCCGTGCCTCGGGTGGCGAGTCAGGGCAGCGTGCGACGCCCTGTGGAGGTGGATGGGGACGTTGATGCTCGGGTCCTCGGCGAGAGCCCTGAGGGCTGGATACCAGCTGCACATTATGTTCAGCATCAGCGCCTTGGCCCCGTGGGCAATCAGCTTGTCGGCGAGCTCGAGCGTCCTCTCGGAGTCGCTGGTCACCTGGACCGCGTAGAAGAAGTCGCCTTCCGGGTGCGCGCCTTCCGACTTGGCCTTGTCTAGACTCTCGTAGACCCTGGTGACACGGTCGAGCAGGGGTGAGCACCACTGGTTGAGGTAGGTCTCGTCGTCCTTGAAGGTGTCGATCCCTCCGAGGGCTGCGTCATAGAACTGTTGGGCTGCGCCCGTGTCGGTGACTCCCATCTTCGGCTTGATCGTGACTCCAAGGTGCGGCCTGCGGCTCTTCTTGGTCCCGACTATCTCCCTGATTCCTTCGACCCCGAACTTGGGGCCCTTGAAGAGCTTCAGGACGTCTTTGGGAAGGGTGAAGTCTATCCACTTGCAGTTGGGGATCGGGGTGAAGCCCATCCAGTTGCCAGTGACGAAGGTGAAGAGGTCCGGGATACCCCTGTTGTCGAGGTCCAGGAGGTAGGTCGGGAAGGCGACCTTGACCCATCCGGAATGCTTCATGGACCCGGTCGGGTCCTCGTACTTCCAGGAATACAATTTGGCCGCTGTCTTGGTCGAGAGGTCGGTGGCAGTGGAGACGTCGGTGAAGGTTCCGACGGACTGCTCGGCTGCGATAATCACTCCCGCCTGCTCGATCGTGACCCTCGGGTCGCAAGTGATGAAAAAGGTCGCGAGCACGTTCTTGTCTACATCGACCTTGTCCGGAGCGACTGAGAACAGGTCCTCCCTGTCGTGCTCAACGCTCGGAGCACTCCATGTCCTGTCGACATGAGATGAGTGTTCGTGTGCCATAAAAATCCACCTTTCCGCCTCCGGCTAGATATTTATCCCTTTGTCTATCATGGCCCAGAGAGGCTCTTTTTTCTTCAATCATCGAAGTTCCGCTTTGCTAGAAATAAATACGCAGGGGCGACGCCGATAGACCCGTGCAGCGACCCGCAGGGAACCAGGTGGGCCGGAGGGATGAGTCCATCCAGAAGTTCACCTCATCGCTCAAGGAGCTACGGGTTCCCGCTGTGCTCGTCAAGAGCGAGGCTGAGACCGTCGAGGCGTTGCGAGAGCTGGTGTCGTCCAAGAAGGGCGGGTCCTTCATCGCGGCAGGGATACCTCAGCGGTATGCGGGTGCGGTCAGGGCGGCGCTGTCGGGTGAGAAAGCAGTCTTCTTGGATGACTTGAAGGGGCGGAAGCCCAGTGAAATTGTAGACGCGCTCTCCCATGCGGATGTTGGCATAACCTGGGCCG
>Ga0307477_10000958_pt1 | contig 26758 bp, 20 predicted proteins | sample atmos_gasesECM2C_FD_203316 | JGI IMG/M metagenome (GOLD analysis project Ga0307477, IMG submission 203316) | Hardwood forest soil microbial communities from Morgan-Monroe State Forest, Indiana, United States - atmos_gasesECM2C_515 | ecosystem: Environmental > Terrestrial > Soil > Temperate...
GGTCGCTTGAAACCTTGTTGCCCCGCCATGGAAGTCCACGATCTCACCCAAGAGGCCTTTAACGTAAGCTTCAAAGTAGCTGAACAGGGTTATGACAATCATTCGCCCTAGCGTCTCTTGATACACAGTGGCGTACGAAAGGAGTTGAGCGGCATCCGGTGAGCCTTTGAAGTGGTCTGGGGATATGCCTGCCACCCCTGACGCTTGAATTTGTTTTTTTAGCGTCGGTACCGCTGTACAGGACAACACCACAAAATTAAGAAACTCTTGGGAATTGTCTCGCAGGATGGCGTAAGCATTGCTATTCGGAATCAAGAGGGCCTCCCTCTCCATTGCTTGCCGCTGATTGTATACTAGCGACAACAAGCTGTTGCCTCACTGATCCCGTATTTGCGGGGTTACGAATGCAAGCTCTTGGGTACGCACGTACTTGGAAGACCCTTTGCTTCATAAATGGTGGTTGTGGCGAAGAAGTCTTCGCACACACCAACGGATTCGGTGACTTTGTCCTCCTCGACCGCCTCGGCTGGCCGTGGCCAATTCACGACTGTTACCTCGACAGGTTTTGCCTACAGATAGACCCCTCCGCCAAATCCTTTATGATCAGAGCCGACTCCGTGGCTGAGTATCGGCAAACGGATGAACGAATCCCCATCACTGCCCGCAGAGTGACACGGGACATTTGCCGAATCGTCGCGAAAGACCATCTCAAGGAATCTGAAAAGATCGTGTTCGGATATGTGCAGGATTACGTTGAGAATCATGCTGAACGTTTGTTTAGAGGCGTCGGTACGCTAGGTCACCAGCATCTACAGGCAACGTTAGGCAACAATCGCAGTCAGCTTACAATCGTCACTTCGGAATTTGAGTCCTACACTACTTACGCCGATTTACGGAATGTGGTGGTAAGGAAGAAAGACATGGTCGCTGCCCGGCTAAAGGCAGTTAAGGTTTTGGGAGTTGCTGGAACGAGCGCAATTTTCATTTGTGATGAGGTTCTTCTGGTGAGGGGAAGCGCATCGAAATAGAACGCCGACCCGCATCGCGGAATTCTGTTCGGAGTAGGTTTTAACATGGATGACAAGTCAGTGACGATATACCGCTTTTGTTATAGTGTCGGTATGTGCCAAACGTTTTCGAGTGATTGTTGGAAAATAGGTTCAACGACTGACGCTCCCAGTGCGCTCAAGGCAGTTGAATGCTCGTAGAACAACTTAAGCCAAACATCATCATCCGAGGCCCAATCTTCCCTGAACCAGTTCAGGTGATCGTCGCCATCCCGATGGGCACCTCGGTCAAGCTGGTCGGCAAGGGCTTGAATACCAATCAGGTGCATGAACTGATTCTGAGCGCGGAGCAACTAGCCCAATTAGACTCCAGCCCTGAAAAAGAGCCTTTCGACGGCGATCCGTTGCGTTTTCGACTTGGTGTTGAGGCATATCGGCTCGGACTGGCGTACGAGTACGACCCCTATTTCTCTTTGTCGATAGCTCGCGTTGATCCGCTTCCGCATCAGTTGGAAGCTGTCTACGACTACTTTCTAACGATGCCGCGCATTCGTTTCCTGCTTGCAGACGATCCCGGAGCAGGTAAAACCATCATGGCGGGATTGCTTCTCAAAGAACTGAAGATTCGCGGATTGGTCAAGCGCACGCTGATCATCACCCCTGCCAGTTTGTCGTTTCAGTGGCAGCGAGAGATGAAGGAAAAATTCCGCGAACAGTTTGAGATCATTCGTGCGGACGTGCTCCGAGCAAATTATGGGATGAACCCGTGGCAGGAACGCAATCAGGTCGTTACGTCGATTTCTTGGGTCTCACGGATTGAGGACGCCAAGGAAAGCCTTCTCCGCAGCCGATGGGATTTAATCATCGTGGATGAAGCGCACAAGATGGCGGCGTATAGCGCGGACAAAAAGACTCTTGCGTACCGCCTTGGCGAGTCTTTGTCGTCGATGACCGACCACTTTCTTCTCATGACCGCCACTCCGCATAAGGGTGACCCAGAGAATTTCTGCCTCTTTCTCGAACTTCTGGATAGGGACGTCTACGGCAACGTGAAGAGCCTTGAAGAGGCGATGCGTCGTAACTACGCGCCTTTCTATTTGCGCCGAACGAAAGAAGCCCTCGTTTCGTTTCCAGACCCGGAGACAGGGGATGTAAAGAAACTCTTCACTGACCGCGTTGTGCAAACGGCATCTTTTGATCTCGATGGTGAGGAATACGATTTCTATGACGCTCTGACGCGGTATGTCGAAGATCAATCCATCAAAGCCGCTCAGGAGGATTCCCCTCGCAGTCGTGCTTTGACGTTCACGATGGCAATGCTTCAAAGGCGATTCGCCTCCAGCGTCTACGCCGTGCACCGCAGCCTTGAGCGGATGCGCGACAAACGTAAGAAGATTTTGGAAGACCCCCGCGAATATCTTCGGAAACAGATGGAGATTCCTGAGGACTTAGACGAACTGCCCGAGGAAGAACGGGAAGAATATATCGAAGAGATCGAGAACGCAGCGATTAGCTTCGATCCCACCACTCTTAAAGAGGACATTCTCCAGATTGGCAGGCTGATCGACCAAGCCCGCGCACTCGAACAGCGTGAAGTTGAATCGAAGCTCGCGAAACTTAAAAACGTACTCGGTGAAGAGGACATTTTCTCAAACCCGAACATGAAGTTGCTCATTTTCACGGAGCACAAGGACACGCTCGATTATTTGGCCGGAGACGGGAAGGATGGTCGTCCGCTGGGTAAATTGCGCGAATGGGGACTGAAGACAACTCAAATCCACGGCGGTATGAAGATCGGTGACCGGGATACGCCGGGAACGCGAATTTTCGCGGAGCGGGAGTTCAGAGAAGAGGCACAAATTCTCGTTGCCACGGAAGCCGCTGGTGAAGGCATCAACCTTCAGTTCTGTTGGCTGATGATCAACTACGACATCCCTTGGAACCCCGTCCGGCTGGAACAGCGCATGGGTCGGATTCACCGTTACGGGCAGGAACACAATTGCCTTATTTACAATTTCGTTGCCCTAAACACCCGAGAAGGTAGGGTGCTTCAAAAGCTGTACGAGCGGCTGAGTGAAATTCGAAAAGAATTGGGCACCGACCACGTTTTCGACGTTGTTGGTGAAGTGTTCCCGTCGAACTTACTCGAAAAGCTTTTCCGTGAGATGTATGCGAAGCGAACCGATTTGCCCAACATCGAAGCGCGGATCGTTCGTGACGTGGATGCCGACCGATTCCGCAAGATCACCAACTCGACTCTGGAGGGTCTGGCGAAACGGGAGTTGAACCTCGGTGCGATTGTCGGAAAGTCTGCGGAAGCCCGCGAACGGCGTCTGATCCCGGAGGTCATCGAAGATTTCTTTACTGCGGCTGCACCGATTGCTGGTGTCAATCCTCGTCCCGTAGCAAAGGACAGCCACGTCTACCGGATCGGCAAAATTCCTCGCACCCTCCAGCCTATTGGGGAACGGCTCGAAAGTAGATTCGGAAAGTTGGGGCGTGAGTACCAGAAAGTTGTGTTCGATAAGCAACTGCTCCCTCAAGATGCGACTCTGGAATGGGTCACACCCGGGCATCCTTTGTTTGAAACCGTCCGCGAGGATGTTTCAGAGCGAGTATCCGATGACCTTCGCAGGGGGGCGGTTTTTTACGACATGCACACAGCGTTGCCCTATCGACTAGACGTGTTCGCTGCATCCATAAAAGATGGCAGGGCCAATTGCCTCCACCGTCGCCTGTTTGTGGTCGATGCTCAGGCGGACGGAAGCCTGACGATAAAGCAGCCAACGATTGTGCTCGACGTATCCCCCGCTCCCAAGGGCACGCCCGTTCCCGACGACAGCAATCTCCCGAATCGGGCCAGTGTTGAGCGTGCGCTCATCGAAAATGCGCTGAAGCCATTCTTGGATGAGGTCGCCGCGCAACGTGCGAAAGAAGTGGACACTATCTCCCGTCACATGGAGATTTCGCTCGGTGAGTTAATCCATCGCCAAAATCTCCAGTTGGCGGAACTTGTGGGTCGGCAGCAGTCAGGTGTCACCGTGCCCGGCTTGGATGGCAACATCGCTCTCTCCGAATCCCACCTCGATGAATTAAATAACCGCCTTGAGAACCGTCGCGCAGAGTTGAGGAACGAGAAACAATGCACCATTGGCGACATCTTGCACCTCGGTCGGGCTTGGGTATTGCCGCATCCCGAGAGGAACACGCCCGGTTTTGCCTTCATGGTTCGTGACGAAGAAATCGAGAGAATCGCGATAGAAGCAGCAAAGAAATTCGAAACTGACCGAGGATGGGAAGTCGAAAGCGTCGAGGCCGAAAATCGAGGATTCGATTTGATTTCGCGCAAGCCTCACCCACACGATCCGAAGACGTTCACCGATGTGCGGTTTATTGAGGTAAAAGGAAGAGTCTCTGTCGGAGAAATTGCTCTCAGCGCCAACGAATACAAGACGGCCGAGCGGCTGAAACAGGACTACTGGTTGTACGCAGTGTTTAATTGCGGCTCGAATCCAGAGCTACATGCAGTCCGAGACCCAGCGAGGCTCGGCTGGCAACCGATAGTCAAGATCGAGCACTACCAGATAAGTCCTTCAAACATTCTTGCGGGAGAGTCGAAATGAATTCGACTTTTCCCAAGCGGCTGATTGAAGTTGATCTTCCGATAAAACGAATTTCTAAACACGCCCGGAATGAAAAATCAGTTCGACACGGTCATATCTCAACCATGCACATCTGGTGGGCCCGCCGCCCCCTTGCTGCTTGTAGGGCAGTGTTGTGTTCGGCGATTTGGCCTGATCCAGTTGATCAAAACTGCTCCAAGACATTCATTTCCTCCGCCAAAAAGACAATGTTGGAATGGGCCCGCAACGATCTCAAGCTCGCGAGCTCGGAAAGCTTTGAGCGTCTCGCCCAGATAGGCGCGAATCCAAAACTACTTGACGATCCCTTAGAGCTGAGGAAGGTACTTCTCGATTTCATAGCGGACTTTTGCGACTGGAACAATGCTGATAATGAACGTTTTGTAAGAACAAGCCAGTCTTTGACTTCAGCCGCGAGTGAAACCCTCGAAGGATCAACAAACAAACCGCTGGTACTTGATCCCTTTGCAGGTGGAGGCTCGGTTCCTCTGGAGGCACTTCGAGTCGGAGCGGATGCATTCGCAAGTGATCTAAATCCCGTCGCAGTAATGCTCAACACTGTCCTTGTGCAGTTGATACCAAAATATGGCGGAAAACTGGCCGAGCGCGTCAGATTCTGGGGGAAGTGGGTAAAGGACCGTGCGACTAAAGAGCTTGCTGGATTTTATCCTGACGATCCCAAGCACGGAATACCGATAGCCTACCTTTGGGCGCGAACGGTTCGATGTGAAGGCCCAAGTTGCGGGACTGAAATTCCTTTGCTGACCCACATGATACTCTCGGAGAGAAAACACTCCGAGGTTGCGGTAAGACTTGAGCCTGACAGTAAGCGCAAATTTATTGAGATAAAACTTATCACCAAATCCGAAGCCAAAAGAAGTGGCGCAGGGCTGTTAAGGCGAAGCAGTGTTACTTGTCCGGTCTGTGGTTACACAACTCCGGCTGCCAATGTTCGTGCTCAGTTCAAGGGACGCGCGGGAGGAGCAAATGATGCCCGTCTCATCGCAGTTGTATGTGGACGCGAAGAAAATGCGGGAAAATCGTACCGACTACCAACAGAAAGCGATTTTGAAGCGGTTGCAGCCGCTCGAAAGGCGGTTGAGAAGCTACGAAGGATCACAGTCGATGGGATTCCGACGATTCCAACCGAACAGCTCCCATATTTGCGCAGCATTTTTAACGTGAATCTGCTTGATGTGAATACGTGGGGTGAGTTGTTTACCGATAGACAGCTCCTTTCACTGACGACTTTCGCAAGGCTTATCCGAACCGTTGCAGAAGAGGAAGAGCCTGAATTTCGTCAGGCAATTAGAGCCTGCCTTGCTCTCGGGCTAGACAGGCTTGCAGACTACAGCAGCTCGCTATGTCGGTGGGTGCCAAAAGGTGAATTTTTTGGTAATACGTTTGGCCGCCAAGCATTGGGTATCGTGTGGGATTTTGCAGAGTGTAATCCACTTTCACACGCAACGGGTAATTGGCTCGGTGCTATCGAGTGGATCGCCAGAGTGATCGACAGACAAGTATCTAGTCCGAGCGCAACGGTCGTTCTTGGCTCCGCAACAAAGCTGGCTCTTCCGGATGATTCAGTCCAAGTCTTCTGTACTGATCCACCGTACTACGACCTTGTCCCGTACGCTGACCTCAGCGATTTCTTTTATGTGTGGCTCCGCAGAAGTGTGGGCCAAGAGTTTCCCGACTTCTTCAAGAACGAGCGTACGCCAAAGCGTGAGGAAATTGTCCAGCTCGCCGAGAGAAATAAAGAGTATAGCTACAAGACAAAAGAAAACTATGAACACCTGATGGAACAGGCGATGGCAGAAGTGCGCCGGGTGCTAGTGCCATCAGGAATCGGCGTGGTTTTCTTTGCTCACAAAGGAACAGGCGCATGGGAATCCCAACTGCAATCGATGATTCGGGCTGGGTGGACGATCTGTGGATCGTGGCCCATAGACACGGAGCGGGGTGCGCGGCTGAGAGCTATGAACTCCGCAACTCTCGCGTCTTCGATTCAACTTGTTTGCCGCCCTCGAAAGGATTCTTCGGTCGGTGATTGGAGACAGGTTTTACACGAGCTTCCAGAGAGAATCAGTAACTGGATGCCAAGGCTGAGTTCAGAGGGCGTAGTTGGGGCCGATGCCATATTCGCGTGTATAGGCCCCGCTCTTGAGATTTTTTCCAGATACGAAAGTGTCGAGAAGGCGAACGGGGAGAAAGTGAATCTAAGCCAGTACCTTGAGCAGGTATGGGCAGCAGTTGCAAAAGAGGCTCTCGCACTGGTTTTTAGGGGAGGTGATGCGACAGGGTTTGAAGAGGATTCTCGACTGACGGCCATGTGGTTATGGACTCTCTCATCTGCCGAAAACGGGGAGGGCGGTTCTGAGGATGAGCCCTCAGATGAAGATGAGGAAACGGAACTCGCAGCAAGTAGCCCGAAGGGGTTTTTCTTGGAATATGATGCAGCGCGAAAAATTGCCCAAGGCTTAGGTGCTCATCTTGAGTCGTTGGGGTCGTTGGTCGAAGTCAAGGGTGAGGTCGCCAGATTGCTCCCCGTTGCTGAACGCACGCGAAAACTGTTCAGCGCAGATGAATCAGATTCATCTGCGAAGACACGGAAAAAGAAAAAAGCGCAACTTCAGCTTGGTTTTGTTTCAGAACTAGAGCAAGCGGAAGAAGCTGGAAGTTGGGGCAGTAAAGGGGCTCCCAGTGTAGGCACAACGGTTCTCGACCGAGTGCACCAATCCATGATCCTCTTTGCTGCTGGTAGAGGCGAGGCTCTTCGTCGATTCTTGGTGGATGAAGGTGTTGGCAGAGACGAACGGTTCTGGCGGCTTGCACAAGTCCTGTCCTTTTTATACCCGAAGACGAGCGACGAGAAGCGGTGGATCGATGGTGTTCTTGCTCGCAAGAAAGGACTGGGATTTTAGGGAATCAATCTCAGGGTGCTTCAGTGATCAGAACTTTACTCTATGAACGCCAGTTGGTGACCCGGCTTCATGAGGAACTTCTCTCTGCGAGGATGTTTCGAATCGCTACAGCGATGGTCTCAGTAGCGGGGGTCAACGAGATTGTTCATTCGCTTGAGAGATGCTTGGAGAAGGGCGGCTCCGGCCGAATCTTGATCGGAGTTGACCTACCCAGCGACCCTCATGCGATTGAAAGACTGCGAAAACTCGCGGCTGAATACTCAGAAAATTTGAAACTAAAGTATTTTCGACCGTTAAAGAACCGCATTTTTCATCCAAAGCTGTTCATTTTCGGGAACGTAGCATCTAGTACTTCGGCAATTATTGGCTCTTCGAACCTGACCGGAGGCGGTCTCACGGAGAACCATGAAGCCAATCTCTGGGTGCAGTCAGGGAAGGCCGTCAACGATCTAACCGAATACTTCGATGAACACTTTGAGGGGGCGTATTCAAGCAAAGTGACCCCCGAGTGGTTAGCGGACTATCGGAAGACTTGGGTGTTACGCAAGAAACTCTTTGACCGTCTGAGAAGACTTCGGAGGAAGAACCCTCCACCCATCCTTCAGCGTATCCGGACGAAGGATTTTCCGAGACGCATCAAAGGCACATTCATCGCTTTTACAGGTGGCATCTCAGGCTGGCCCAGAAAGCGCAAACTTTATCCACTCGTGAAGGGGTTGGGTGGGGAGATTGCCGAAATTGGAGGCGTTGCTCGCGCAGATGGTTTAGTACAGGCCGAGTTCCCAAGAGGGCAGAAGACAACTCGAAAGTTGCGCCGGGCAAATGAGACGCATGTCCCAATAATCACGGAAGAGGACTTCTGGGGCATTGTCAGTAGAGAAAAATACCTTCGCAGGAGAGGTCGATGATCGGCGTTCAACTGCCGACGAGGGAGCAAGGTTATTGATGCCTGAAAACTTCGCGCCGCTCTGGTACGGAAAATTCATGGAAACAGTGCAGCGCCATGAATCTTCCGCTGCATTGAGAGAGGCATCGATTCGGGGGCAGCTTGGGAAATGGACAACGGCTTTGACTGGCGTTGTCTGTTCGAGCTGTGAGGTGATGGGATGGAAGGCAGCAGCAAAAGGAAATCGATCCCATCTATTGCCTGTTTCAGGCGAGGAGTATCTAGCCCTCGATGTTGTCGCATTCGAACCTGCGGGGGATCGCCGCTGGCGTTTTCCTGTGGCTGTTATAGAACTAGAGAATAGCCGGACTGATGACAGGGTTGCCTACTCACTCTGGAAGGTTTTGTGTACTCGCGCTGACCTTCGCATTGTTTTTTGCTACCGCAGAGATTCGGCTGAAGGCACCACGCTCGTTCGGCACCTGTCTGAGCAGGTGACCACAGCGATGGGCATACGGGAGAGAACGCAGATCGGTGGAGAGACTATGCTGATTGTCGGATCGAGAAACGAGTCCGCTACGTTCCCTTACGGCTTTTTCAAGGAGTGGCGGTTCGATAAGAATTTGGGGCGGTTCGGTCGAACCTAAATAAAAATGGCGGAGTAGATTAGGTTCACATTAGTGAGGAACGGTGATGGCAGAACAAATAAACCTGAGTCCGATAGAAGCGCACGAGTGCGCCGTCACTGATGTGTTTAGTGACCGTTATGCTTTCGAAATTCCACCGTACCAACGACCCTATGCGTGGGAGACCGAACAGGCACGCGACCTTCTCAATGACATCTCTGAGGCCATAGATAACACGGAAGTCAGTGGTGGAATTTACTTCATGGGCAGCATAGTTCTCATCAAGTCGCCCAGCGACCCTCTAGCAAAGGTCATTGACGGCCAACAGAGGCTGACCACCCTCACCATTCTCCTTAGTGTGCTCCGCGATCTCACTAAAGACGACGAAAGGCGCATGGAGCGAAGGGCATACATCTTTCAGAAGGCCGACCCCGACCGGGGAACCAAGGCTAAGTATCGACTATTGTTGCGTGAGAAAGACAGGGGCTTTTTCCTGAAGTTCATACAAAATCCCGGCGCAACAGAGCAGCTTCCCGACCCCAAGATTTTGCAGGGCAGCGAACAACGCATCGCAGAGAATGCACAGTACATTCGGCAAGCGTTGGAGAAGCTTAGTGAGGAGCGGCGAAACAAACTCTTTGCATTTATCATTCAGCGGTGTTTTTTGGTCGTCGTCGCGGTTCCCACCGCCAAGACTGCTCGCCGAATTTTCACCGTCTTGAATGCTCGTGGCTTGGATTTAGCTCCGACAGATATTCTCAAAGCTGATCTGCTTGACCGGGCTGGTGATCAAGAGGTCGCTCTTGCCAAACGTTGGGAGGCGGTCGAGGACGAACTTGGGCGGGACTCCTTCGTAGAATTGTTTACTCACATCCGCATGATTTACGAACGGGATAAACCAAGAATTGCCTTAGAGGACGGTTTTCCAGTTCAGGTCACTCCGTTCAAAAAAGATGCTGACGAATTCGTTTCCAATATCCTTGAGCCGCTCGCGGATGCTTACGAATTGTTAGGCAAGCCGCAGGCGATTCAAGATCAGTTCGGCGAACTGGCCGCCAAAGCGGTGCGGTCTATGCAGCGCATTGATAACAAAGATTGGATGCCTCCGGCATTGCTCCGACTTTGGAATCGCACGGCTGCTGATTCGGAAGCAGTAGCGGATTTCTTAGTTCAACTAGAGCGGGTCGCCTATTTCCTTTTCATAACGCGAGCGGATGTCAATGAACGAATGGCGAGGTTCAGCGCCGTGATGGATGAATTTCAACCGCGCCCCGATAAGAAGTCGGGTTTGCAGGGACTCAGGCTCTCACAGGAGGAACAAGACCGATTTATTTCCGCTTTGTCGGGTCCTCTATATACATTGGCGCGGGTGTGTAGGCCTGTGCTTCAGAGACTAGACGAGTCCTTAGCTGCTGGCGGAGCCTCATACGACACGCTGGTTTCTATTGAGCATGTGTTGCCCCAGACCGTTGAGAACGGTAGTGACTGGGAGAGCCTTTTTCCTGACGAGGGCAAACGTAAAGAATGGACACACCGGATCGGCAATCTCGTGCTACTGACACATCGGATTAACTCGTCTGCTTCGAATTGGGACTTCGCAACGAAGAAACAAAAATACTTTCAATCGAAAAAGGGAGCAGTTACGTTCGCGCTGACTCTGCGAGTTCTACAAAAAGACGCGTGGACATTGTCCACAGTGGAAAACAACCAAAAAGAACTAATCGGGAAGCTCCAAGAAGTTTGGCAACTATCCTCTCAAAATGTGGCCGCGAGTCCGGGCTCAAGTTCGTAGGAAAGAGTAAATTATGGCACTCAAACCTTGGTACAAGGTCGTTACCCCACGCGAAGACCTCAGAGATGGGCGTCCCCTAGATGCCTCAGAATTTGCGGTTCATCTCGACCACGTTCGCGACAATCGCGCACCTGCTGATTATCAGGAGCCACAGCGTTTCTTTGACCGCACCTTCCTCACTAAGAATCTAATCGAACTCGCCTCGACCACAGTTCGGAGGCTCTCAGGCATCAAAGTTGAGACTTCTGCTGTCTTCAATCTAACGACCCAGTTCGGTGGCGGTAAGACTCACGCCCTGACACTGCTGTACCACTTGGCGAAGGGAGGCCCGAAGGCTTCGGGTTGGAAAGGGGTGCCGAGCATCCTTGAAGCTGCTGGCGTCAAGTCAGCACCGGAGGCTGCAATTGCGATCTTCGTCGGGACAGAATTTGACTCCATTACTGGGCGTGGCGGCAAAGACGGCACGCCCCTGCGGAAGACACCGTGGGGCGAAATAGCGTTCCAGATCGGTGGCAAGGATGCATTTGCGGTAGTCGCGAAACACGACCAAGAGCAAACTGCGCCTTCCAGCGAAGTGATCCGAGCGTTTCTGCCCAAAGAGAAACCCGTCCTGATCCTTATGGATGAGTTGCTGAATTACATGGGAAGAAATCGAAAGTCGGGACTGACGGGTCAGTTGTATTCATTCGTCCAGAATCTTTCCGAAGAGGCTCGCGCCCAAGATCGGGTTGTGCTCGCGGTTTCGTTGCCATCGATGCTCGATGAGATGACGCCCGAAGATGAAAGCGATTTTGACCGCTTTCAGAAACTTTTGGATCGATTGGGCAAGGCTATGATCATGTCGGCTGAGACCGAAACATCGGAGATCATACGCCGTCGTTTGTTCGAATGGGGCGGACTTCCCGAAGATGGAAGGAAGGCTGCGCAGGAGTACGGAGATTTTGTCCTCGATAACCGCACCCAATTCCCCAACTGGTTCCCGGCAGACAACGCAAAGGATGCATTTGCTGCGAGCTATCCGTTCCATCCCACGCTGCTTTCCGTGTTCGAGCGCAAGTGGCAGGCGTTGCCGCGCTTTCAACAGACTCGCGGCATCCTGAGGCTTCTGGCGCTTTGGGTGTCCCATGCGTATCAGGCTGGGTTCAAAGGGGCGCACAAGGACGCACTAATCGTGATGGGCACCGCGCCTCTCGACGATCCGATGTTTCGATCTGCCGCATTCGAGCAATTAGGTGGCGCAAAGCTAGAGGGCGCTGTCACGACAGACATCTGCGGCAAGAAGGATTCGCACGCCGTGCGTTTGGACAAAGAGGCGGTTGACACAATCAAAAAAGCTCGGCTGCACCAAAAGGTCGCGACATCCATCTTCTTCGAGTCCAACGGTGGACAATCCAAGACCGAAGCCACTCTTCCCGAAATCAGATTGGCTGTCGCGGAGCCAGAGATCGAGATTGGGAATATCGAGACTGTTCTCGAAACACTCTCGACGACTTGTTATTTCCTCTCATCGGAAAAGAATCGCTATCGGTTCAGCCTATCCCCGAATCTGAACAAACTTCTCGCGGACAGACGGGCCAGTGTTCAACCGAAGAAGATCGAGGAGAGGCTGCGTGCCGAAGTACAAAAGGTGTTCGCTGGTGGCGGCGGAGTAGAAAGGGTCTTCTTTCCCGAAAAGAGTGGGCAGATTCCGGATCGTCCGGCGTTGGCGTTGGTCGTGGTTGCACCGGAGCAATCTGTCTCAGACAAAGCGACCCGCGATTTCATCGAAAGCGCCACCAAAGAAAGCGGCAATTCAGGAAGAACGTATAAAAGCGGATTGGTTTGGGCCGTGCCGGATTCGCCAGATGCCCTGAGAGACGAGGCTCGCAAGGTTCTCGCTTGGGAAGACATCGCCGACGAATCGGATGAGTTGCGTTTGGATGAAACGCAAAAGAAGCAGCTTGGCGCAAACGTCGATAAGGCTCAGCGTGATGTCAAAGAGAGCGTATGGCGGACGTACAAAAATCTAATGCTGCTTGGCAAAGACAACACGTGGAAAACCGTCGATCTAGGGTTGGTGCATTCGAGCGCGGCGAAATCCATCGTAGAGTTGGTGTTAAATCGCCTTCGTCAGGATGGCGATATTGAGGATGCGGTCAGCCCTAATTTCCTCGCGAGGAACTGGCCACCCGCTTTCAAAGAATGGAGCACCAAGGCGGTTCGTGATGCGTTCTTTGCCTCACCTCAATTTCCTCGGTTATTGAACGCAGAAAGCTTGAAAGAAACGATAGTTCGAGGTGTCGAGAACGGGATGCTTGCCTACGTCGGGAAAAAACCCGATGGCTCGTATGCTCCATTTCACTGGAAGTCGTCACTCACGATCTTCGATGTTGAATTGTCCGAGGACATGTACATCATCCAACGGGAGACTGCTGAAGCGTATGCCGCAGGCAAATCGACACCGTCGCCCACTGTTCAACCTCCGCAGCCTTCACCATCGGGGACTAGTGCGATTCCAACCGCAACGCCGCAACCTTCAGGCACAGGTACCACCGTGTCCACGGTTTCTGCTGGGAATGCTGGTCGTGTAACGTGGCAAGGCGATGTGCCTCCACAGAAGTGGATGAATTTCTATACGAAGGTTTTGTCTAAATTCGCGACGCAAACCGGGCTGAAGCTTGGTCTGAAGGTCGAAATCGCTCCAGACGGGGGTGTGTCAAATCAGAAGGTGGACGAGATCAAGGTCGCCCTGCGCGAACTGGGATTGTCGGATGATGTCTTTTTAGAGTAGATCACATATAAACTAATGCAAAAATTGCGCGAGTACGGATCAGACCGTTATCGTAAGTTTCCTCGCCTTGTCACGAACAGACTTGAGCTTGGGAACCGTATCCATCCTTTTGCCGGAAAAACTGTTTAAGACCTCGATAGCCCTCTTATCCAAATCGCGAGGCTGAAGGCGGTCGCACAACTTCATCAACTTTTCATCCACGGCGTGTTCTTTAATAGTGATCTTTTCCTTGCCTGCTCTCAAAATGTACAAATCAGTTCGTAGCCCCACCCCTCCCGCAAATTCGCCGTAGAACTTTCCTTCGGCGACGTAATACAGTGCCTCTCTAACTGGAAGCGATGGACTCACCTTTCTAAAATTCATAATGTAGCTTGCGCCTAGACTTCCGCTACCGATGGATTGGAAGCCGGGAATATCATTTCTGCGGGCAGAGCCGCGATTTCCGCCGAAATCCGCATCTTCGAGGCTGAAAATATGCCCCTGCTTTTTGCCGTCGAAGCCAGCGACGAGTAGGGATACAGGCATCGAGTAGGCTTGCATTGAGTCACCAATCGTTGCGCGTAAGGACTCCGAAATCCAGCCCGGCGTTCCGTCACTGCTGTTGAATTGGGCCAGCGTCAGACCTCTAGGCTTCAAGTAGAGCGCCTCGGCGAGTTCCAATCTCTTCTTAAAGAAGCTGGTCTCTACTGCCTCAATCGCCTTCTGAAGCGTGACACCATGCTTGCCTGAGAGCTTTTCTTTGGCTCTGTCAATCACATCAAAGACAGGCGCAATGTCGTTCCCCGAGAACATGACCCACCAATCTCTCGCTAACTGGTAGATTTTGTGAATGTCTGGCTCTGATTCAATCACCCCCTGCCAGCCAATCATCTTGTCAGCCGCGAGCACGATGGCTTTCCGGTTGTCGCACAGTGCAGCGATGCAACAAGTCACGTCTCATCTCCTCTGGATAGTACGGTGATCAAAATCAATTGCAGCCCTCCGCTCTGCTCAATAGTATTACCCGAACTCAAAACTATAGCGCAGATCGGCCCCGAGTGAGGTTCTGCGAATCAGCCGACCGAATGCGAGAAACGTAAGGTCATTGGATGCGGTACCATTCTGTTTAGCCGAAAATTCGATATGCCGAAGCCTCTTGAAGTGTTTGAAAACCCGACCGCGCATTGGGAGCTTCTGACCTCCAAGAACGACGTTGAGTTGGAGGATCAGTTCTTTGACCGCAAAGACGTACCTTCTGCTGATTTGAATGGGCACGTTTCGGGCAGTCAGATCAGTTCTTTAATCGACCACCTGACCGCCACAATATCTGCCTTCGCCAATGAGAACCACGACGGCGGTCTGCTTGTGCTTGGGATTTCGAAGAATGGTGAAGTGAGAGGGCTGTCCCATCTCACGGATGCGCAGCGCAATTCCATAACTCAGCCGGGCAATTGGCTTCTTCATCAGAACGCGAGAGTGAAACTGCACGATTGCAACGACTCCAACGGCAAGACCACCAAGGTGGGCTTCATTTACGTCCCACACACGCCGAACGCCATTTGTGAGACGCTGGGGTCGTCCCCCGCTACGTGGCGAAGGCAAGGTGCCCAAAATGCGCCGCTCAATACCGAGCAAAAGGACCAACTGCGGAGAGACAAGAAGATCACCAGCTTTGAGGATGACTTTTGCTGCCCTTTCGATTTGCGGGACATTGACCAGCCGCTTCTCGCCGAGTTCCGCAAGGTGTATCACTCCGATGCTCGCTACAGTTATACGGATCAGGAGCTTCTCTTTCAAGCCGGAGCGTTGATTCGTGACGGGTCTTCATACAATTTTAACAACGCAGGTTTTCTTTTCTTTGCAGCAAACCCTCAGAGGTTATTGAACTGGGCCGCGATTCGACTTCTCCGGTACGAAACACTTCTTACTAAATCAGAGGAATCATCGCTCGTAAGCTTGGACAAAGAGTTCACCGGATCGCTTCCCCAGCAGATTCGGAACATCCGCGTTTACCTTCAGGAATCAGGGTTTTTCAAGAAGTACCAAAAGCGAAACAAGAGCGGCGGCTTCACCGAAGAGCCTGAATTGCCTCTTGTCGCAGTTGACGAAGCCATTGTAAATGCGGTTGCTCACCGCGAATATGCGGCAAAATACCAGACAGAATGCAAGAAATTCTCCGATGGTTTTGTCGTGAACAATCCAGGTCGAGTGTTACAGCGTGAACAGGAGGTGCCGAAGGATTTCTCACTGGCTGATGTTGTGTTGGATCACGTGCCACGAAATCCCAAACTGCTAGGTTGGCTCAAGCTGATGAAAGATGAACGTGGGGCTGAGTTTGTAAGAGCTTTGAGCGAAGGCACTCGTCGGATGCGGGATGAAATGCAGAACTTGGGCCTACCAGCACCTCGCTTCCACGTGACCTCGTTCCAGACCCGCGTGACGTTGTTCAACAATGCGGCGGAACGGGAAGCTCTTCTGCGTTCGGTGTCCGTAGCTGGCGAAAAGGGAACGGAATTCACCAATCTGTTTCCGCTGGGCTTGATCAATGTTCAGAACTTAAGCGTAGACGATCTTGGAAGATTGCAAAAGGAAATCACTTTTGCCCTCCGTGGGGCGTTGCAAACGCACGAATGGTTTTTGGATAGAGCAGGTTATCGCCTCCGCGCACATAAGCGCGGCACAGAACTCCCTCTTCCGGCAGATGTGATCAGGATTCTTCGTTTTTACCCTGCGTATTCCTTTCAGGTGAAAAGATACTGGGACTTGCTCTATCTGGCCATTGATTACGCACTAGAAGTCAAGAATGTCAGGCACGTGAACGAACTACTCAAAGATGTTTCGCCCGAGTCGTTGGTCGGAAAAACTGCGGTTGCGTATTGGAATGGGTGGCAACATGGGCGTATCCGCAGCGTAGACCCAGAATGGGTGGACGTAGAGTTCTTTGACTTCGAGAAAGTTCAACGGGTCTCCAGCGACAAAGTGATCCCTAACCTGCCTATCGGAGCATTGGAATCGCTGCTACTTCGGAATGGGAGCAAGTTTGATCTGAACCGGGCGATAAAGCGCGAAAGCTTGTCGTTGGAGCCCAATGCCTCACGCACGCGGGCTGCGAGGACTCAGGCAATCGCCGAGCAACTGACAAACTCGGTCTTCCCGGTTGTTCTAACAAACAATATGTCCGTGACCTTACAGCCAACCGGAGCAGCGGTGTCACGAAGTCTTGAATCAGTGAGCGTTTTGACCGCGGCCAGCATTCCCGAGCCTAACGTCGAATTTCATCATCACCACGAATCGGCAGACATACGCGACGGCATCACCAAATTTGGGGCCTACAACACTGAACCGCACAACGTCGAACTGGTGCCCTTTTGTACGACCGAATACCGCCAGCAAATGGGGACTCTCATCGAAAGGCTCAAGTCGGGCAAATATAAATACAAAGGAGCAGAGAGAACGTTCAGCACACGATTTACATACAGTTCGATTGTGACGGCTCCAGATGTGGAAACCATACAAGTTGAATGCAATCGCACGCTGACAGAACATCCAGAGTGGGCGGGCCAGAGTGCCTTGAATCGGTTGTTTCTGATCCAGACGCCCGAACGCGGTTATTCCCTCGACGACGAGAATTCACCATATTACCGTCTGAAGCGACTACTGCTTGAAGTAGGTATTCCCTGCCAGATGGTGGATTCGCCAACTCTTGTCGATCCAGACTGGAAGGACTTGAATCTGGCACTGAACATTATCGCGAAGTGTGGGGTTGTGCCTTGGGTTCTACCAGATGCAATACCGGATGCCCATTTCTTTGTTGGGCTCTCGTACACTCAGAGTCGGCGTCAGCAATCGACGCGGATGATGGGTTATGCAAACGTCTTCAATCAGTATGGCCGTTGGGGTTTTTATTCCGCCAACAGCGAAGCCTTCCCTTACGAGGAAAAAACGAAATACTTTTACCAACTCGTGAAATCGACACTTGAAAGACTATCGCCGCTATCAGAGACACCATCCATTTACTTCCACTACTCAGCTAAGTTTTCGCGGGATGACCGATTGGCGATTCTTGAGGCGGCACGCACTGTGCGTCCAAAAGGAACGTATTCATTTGTGTGGATAAACACCCAGCACAACGTTCGGTTTTATGATCGTGCGAGTGACGGCGATGGGAGCATGAGCAGGGGCAGCTACGTGGTCACGTCTCCTAACCAGATTTACATCTCAACGACGGGCTACAATCCCTATCGCAGATCGCTGGGCACTCCGCTCACATTGGAGGTTAACATTCATACGGAGGAGCCGAGCGGAAAGCTTAGACGGCAGCATGATCTGCGCACTCTGGCGTTTCAAATCCTAAGTCTGACGAAGTTGAACTGGGCGTCTACCGACTCGCTCTGCGGCGAGCCAATAACGACCAAATATGCTGGTGACATCGCTTACTTAACCTCCGCATTTCTGCGACAGCAAGAATCGACGTTCAAACTACATCCGGTTCTTGAGAAGACTCCGTGGTTCATTTGAAGCCGTAGGCTGCACATCTGAGAGCGAGACTCGACCACGATGATCCCGTTCTGTGTGCCCGCCACGGTGGTTACAAAGGCTTCCCGCGCCTTGGAAACGCCCCAGCCGCCCTCGACCCCTCTGGCAGTGAAATCGTCGTGGAATCGGCTTTCTCAGTATAATTACGAGTAACACACCATTATGGGAAACGAGCCTCTCAAGCCCGTCGCTACTCCAGACCAGATTGAACAAGGCATTCGACTCGGCCGCATTTTGATGCCGTATGCCGAGAGACAACGGAAAGCATTCTTCGAGAAGACTCCGAATCAAACCCACGCTCGACTGATTCACTACACGACAGCGGAGAACGCGCTCAAAATCATCAACAGCAAACGCATTTGGATGCGCAATACGCACGTCATGGCCGACTATCGTGAGGTCCAACACGGCTTCGAGATTTTCAATAAATTCTTCTCCGATCCAGCCAAGGGGAAGGTATTCGTTGAGTCCCTCGATAAGTGCGCACCGGGTGTAGCTCTCGAAGCGATACGCATGTTCAACGAATCGTGGCGGGACATCCAGTTCAACATGTACATCTCTTCGATTTCGGAACACCAAGACAGCGAAGACCAACACGGGCGACTTTCAATGTGGCGAGCATTTGGCGGTGGGGGTGCGCGTGTGGGTATCGTTTTGAAAATTCCCACCATTTCGCAGGGTTCTCTCGCTCTAAGTCTTCTCTTCTCGCCCGTCGCATACCTGACGGAAGAAGCCGCGCACAAGGTGTTGGAGGAAGTGATCGATAATATCCGTAACAATTGTGAGTTCCTTGGCACTGTTGACCGTGCCACTCTAGTTCGCACCGTCTTTATGATGCTACTTGCGGGCGTTGTTTGCCTGAAGCACGAAGGCTTTCACGAGGAACGAGAATGGCGAGCTATCTACGCCCCCAAGCGTTGGCCGTCAACGCTCATGGAGTCTTCGACCGAAGTTATCGCGGGAGTTCCGCAGGTCGTCTATAAAATCCCCCTAGACCCGGCTGTCTCAGGTCACCTTGCCGACCTAGACTTCGCGAAAATGTTTGATCGCCTGATTGTTGGGCCGACCCCTTACGTCTGGCCGATGTACGACGCATTCGTAGACGCACTCACGAAAGCGGGAGTCGCTGACCCGGGCACGCGATTGTTTGCTTCGGGTATTCCGCTTCGTGTGTGAGCGTTTGTTATCATCGGGTGTATGGCGATTGGTGAGTGCGTCTACTGCGGTCAACATCGGGAGCTAACTCGCGACCACATTCCGCCTCGCTGCCTCTTCAGCAAACCAAGGCCGAGCGACCTCGTCACCGTTCCCTGCTGCGAATCCTGCAACGGCGAATTTCAGAAGCACGACGAATATTTCCGCATCGCCATCACGACGGGAATCGACCGAGAGAAGTTCCCGAAGGAAAGTGCTGATTCGGTTCGCGCAATTAACAGTCTCGCCCGACCAGCTAGTCATGGCTTCGCACGGAGCCTCCTCGAAAACTACGAACCCGAGTTGGGGCGCTTTACGTTCGACGCTCAGCGCATCGAAATCGCCCTCTACCGGATCACTAGGGGACTCTTCTTCCATCACAAAAATATCCGCATCTCTGGAAGTATCGGTTTTGAATTCCGTGAGGTCACTGACAAACTCAAGACTAATGCTGAAGGACGAGAGCGAATCGACCGCTTGGCCTCAAATCTGACGACAATAGGGTCGGGGACATTTCGCTACGCCTTCGAACCATTCTTTTCGCCAGACCCCTTCGGGACTATTTGGCTGATGCGCTTTTACGACCACAAGACCTTCTTCTGCATCACTGCCTCAGGATAGTCGCTTCCAATGGTCACCTGCCGTAAAAGTTCACCTTGCCATCGACCACGTTCGCCACGTAGCGGCCCTCGCTGAGAAACTGCATCACTTTCTTGCCAGATCGTGCCATCTGTGCCCAACGTGATTTCGTCTCGGGGTTCTGTTCCAGCCCCCGAATTTCGTTCCCCTCGAACACGAAATCCACCTGCCGCAAGCCGCGTTTGGGAGTGGTGCGAACAGGATAACGCTCAGACCCCAGCTCGACGGCCTCGGTGTTCTTCACGAGGGCTTGCCGCCAGACTTCGATGAGAATTTGCTCAAAGGTGAGTGTCATCGCGGTCGCATCGTCGCTTTGGTCAGCCAACCAAACCTTCGACAATGCTGAGCCATTCCCCGTCGAGCGGCTCCCGGCACACGGGTTTACCAGCCCGACGATACCAGTAGGCGGCGTTGCCCTGATCGCCTTCTTTCCGGTGGAGGTACGCATGCACCCACGAGCCCTCGACGCCTTCATCTTGCTGCGCGGATTCGTGCGCCCGCTTCCAATCGCCCTTGGCGTCCCACCACAGCCCTGCGAGGGCGTGCGTGAGTCCGGCTGGCGGCTCGGCCGCTGTGAGCGATTCGCGAAATTCGTCCAAGGTCATTTTGCTTAAGGATTGTAGGAATACTAATATTCTCAGCCAATGCTTCGCCACGCAATCGAGACTCCAGAGCGTTATAATCGCATGGCACAAGGAGGACAGATGGCGGACATCAAGCGAATCAGCGTGCAACAAGCGCACGCAAAGACAAAGGCAAACCAAGCCCTACTAGTCTGTGCCTATGAGGACGAGGCCAAATGCCGGATGCTAAATCTGGACGGGTCCATCTCCTTCGCCAGCTTGCAGTCACGGGCGGCGTCACTGCCGAAGGCACAGGAAATCATTTTCTATTGAGGTTGACCCGGCGAAGCAAGCGCTGTCGGTCAGGCAGCCAAATATCAGGCGCAGGGCTTTACGAACGTCACGGTGCTAAAGGGAGGTGTCGAAGCGTGGAAGGCGGCTGGTTATTCAATGGTCTGAAAAAAGGAGCTTCATGAGCATTCCCAGCCCTGACACCGAGAAATCAGCCATTTGTCTAGCCTAATGGCGCATTCTCCGCTGAAAGATGCTCATGGTCCCCTAAATCTCCAAAACGCTTTAGCTCTGCCAGATTGAGGCGCATCGTATCGGCGTCTGCTCGATTTGTCGGATAAACTTGTCGGGCGATCTTAGATGATCCGTCTTTAAGTTCTCGCCTTTGGAACACAACTGCGGACACGCGAGAAGTTTGCAGAAGAAATCCATTCCTGCTTCTTCTCCAGTTTTCTTGCCCCACTGCTTGACCCGGACTGTCCACACGCGGGAACTCGACGAGTGTGTCCCCATACAGCGCCCGCTCAATGGAGAACTCACTGAGCATGAAGAGTTCTGACACATCAAAGAGGATAATTCCCCTTGCTCCGCTCGGCAATTGTTTGCGCTTATTCTGCAATATTCTTTTCAAGCGTTCGTGATCCTTGACAGGTTCGGGAGGATGCTTTATTGGCTCAAAGTAAGACGCTAGTGTCCCTGCTAGCTGTTTCCCAAGGTGCTCGAACTCCACAGTGAAATCAGCCCTCTGCATGATGCTGCGATGTTTATTGTTGAGGCTACCGCCCGGAAGCTCCAGCACGGCGTCTCCCTTGCCTGCGAAGTGCAGTCTCGCACTTTTGGCAACGTGATCTTTCAAGACATCCAAGGAAGTGAGGATAGCCGCGATTGCATCTTTTAGTTTGACGGAACCGGGTTCGTATTCGTCGCTCACGGTAACTCTGACGCGGTAGCTTGATGGAGTGGAGTTGAGCTTCGAGAATATTTCATTGGTGACCGAGTTCCTACGCTCTTCGTACTCTGATCGTCCTATCGTCCTGATCTCGACGAAATACGGGACTCCTTCCCAATCTGCACGGAGGTCTGGCCCCTTCAAGGGTGCCGTTGGTTCGAATGTTACTGTGAAACCTTGCTCGGCCAAGAACACTCCTGATTCCATTTCCGCAAGCGTGGAAACAATATCAGGCGATTTGAGCTTGTTCGTTAGGACCCCAGCATCGAAACTGATTTGCTTACTCGTTAAGACAGCTTGCACCAAGCTCTCCGTGTATGGCACCCAAGCATTGGCCGAGTCCCTTTTCTGCCAAAGGCCGAGCCAGTGTGACGGTTTTTCACCAAACACTTCGGCGTCAACCCAAACATCTCCCAGCAGTTTACGTAGGTACGTCAGGTTAGGTGCTGCCATCTTTACGATGATTGTCTCAGATCGCGGAATGCCAGACTAACCCTTGGTTCGGATCACGCCGATCCCAATCGTCTTGCGCTCACGCTCCGGGTACTTCAGCCTTGCTTTCTCTGCGTGCTCTTTCGTCTTGAGGGGCTTCGAAAGCGGCGTGAACTCCCGACCGACGTATTTGAACAAGAGCCACCGCTCGGTGATTTTGGGCATGAGCGATTTATAGCATGGGCTGCTCCGCAAAACGGAATGTGACCTCTGCCCGGATGCCTTCTTATCACCCAACCCGCTCACGTTGTCGAAGCGACCCCAGACTAGCGAACTTGACCTTCCGTAGCGCCTTCGTCTGAATCGTCTCTCCCGAGAACCCAATCTTTCGGCGAATCCCCGGCTTGTGGCGCACATAGAACTTGCCGAAGCTGCCGAGCTTCAACGTGAACCCGTCCGTGCCCAGATTGTTGAGCAGGGTGGCTTCGAGCGCCGCGACCACAGTTTCCACGACCATCTCCGATTCTTTCTTGGTTGGCAGTGCCAACGCCTGCTGAACCCGCGCAGCCAACTCCTCCCGACCCCTTAGGCTTGCTCGCATGTAGTTCAAATCCTTTCGAAAGGAAGTGTCTCCATGGAGAGCAATACCGCCGTAGTCGAGAATCAGGATATAAATTTTGCCAGTTTTTCTGTTGAAAACCGGAAGTTCGACCCGTTCAGCGTTCTTGACGGGCACTACATCGGGCACGATGGGTTCGTGGTGCCGAGGAACTTTGAAGAGTTCCACGAACGGTTTCCCGAATACGTCCGTAACTGGTTCAAAAGGCATGCGGGCAGGTCAACACCGGTAGAGGATGTCGAAGACGGGACGCAAGACCTTCTGATCTACCTGCGATACCTGCCAACAGCCTCCAAGCATAGGGAGGCTGGCAAGGAGGACGTTGTGCAGACGTTCGATCCGCAAAAGCACTATGGAGCGAGCAGCGCCCGGTTCTTTAACTACATCAACCTGTGCCTAGCGAACAAGTTCAGGTCGATGCACTCAAACGGATCAAAAACCCGCTGTGCCGTCCCGGCAACCTGTCGTTGACCGCCGATTGTGAGGACACGGATCGCAATCAAGTGGACGACGAGTTCTGCCACAGGCACTCGGAGCACCTGAGGAGAAGATGTCAGCGGCAAGAAAGACAGCGAGACGCGAGGCAAGCGCTCGCCGAGTTCTCGGAGTTCGTGAAACGCGAAGATTCAAGCGTGCTGCCAGCGATGGAAGCGATTGCCGCGACCGCGACGCCCAGCGCTGCCGCCGAGTTGTTGGGTACGACGATGGCGGGTTTTTGCCGTATGCGATCACGTCTGCGCCAGTTGGGCAGGTGTTTCCAGACGGGTGAGCGCGTATCGAGACGGCAAAGACCCTACAAGAGACGGCTGAGGCGGATCGGCTTCCGTGTCCGCTAGTGCTTGCGAAAATGAGCACCGGATCGACAGCGGTTCGGTGCTTCCAAAACTCAAGAGCCTAAGTTGCGAGGACTGGCAGGATTCGAATTTGTGGGTGCGTCAATCCAATAAAAGCCATCGGAGGTGAGATGCGCGATATGTCGATGACCACCGATGCCCAAGCAATCCGGGTCGGAGTTGTCGATGCACTCTTGAATGTAATCGGATATAAGTTTCAGAGCCTCGGGCGTAGTCTTGGGCAAGACATCCTTATATTTTTCATTTTGACGGGCACAGCCGTTGAACAAGTACCTCGTAGGCTCAGTTAGGGGGATTGAAACATTGTCTTCCTGAACTCTAATCCGGTCAGTTTGTCGAACGTGAAACTCAGCCATGAACGGCTGCCTGTAGAAATACCCATTCAAAAGCATTCTAGCGATTGATTCTTGAGAAGAATCCGAGTTGCTGATTTGCCTGACGTTTGGGCTTTTTATGATGCCGTTGTAGATGCCATCGCGGCATTGCTGTATGAAGAGCGGAAATTGTGTACGTAGCACTTGAATGGCGGAAGTCAGAGCTACCCGAGTTATCGCGTAAAGGTCATACAAGACTTCTTTCGATTGGTTGATTACGCTCGTCTCTCCACACCATGCGTAGGCAACATCGACTTGCCGCGACTTAAAATTGAAAATCTTTTGCGAAGACTCGCTGAATATCTTTTTGTCTCTATCCAACTGTCTGCCATCTGCTCCAATGACAAATCCTTCGGATGTAAACGCTGACGCGATTGCGGTCATATCGTCACCAGTATGCTCTATTCGCCGCACCGTTGAGTTGAAATCCTACCGATGATGAATGAATACTAGCAACCATGCCCGAACTGTCGCAGCGCACTCTCGGCAAAATAATCCCGATGTTGAATTGTCTAGTTCCCTCACATGTTGAGACATTTCCTGAAATAAGAGACTTTTGGCGGACAAGTCTTTTTGAGCATGGGTTCCCTCCGTGGCTGATCGACTTCGTTCTCAGCAAGTCGAGCAACTGGACTGTAATTGTTCCCGAGTTGTATCAGGGCAGGGTGATGGTCGGGGGCGGTTTGATTGGCGAGTTTATCTGCCATCAGATGCTACGAAATCTGACAGTTCTAGCGTATGGGTGTCAGGATCGCCGACTCAAAAACGATTTGCGCCTTTCACTGCAACTGGATGGATTTGAGATTGAGGGTGGAGGATTACAGGGGATCGGCATCACCAGCGTCGAACAAGAGAAGAGCCACCTCGTCTCTCTTTTGAAATCTTCAAAACTAGGTAGACAAGACGTAATCACGAAGCACCTTAGCGATGCAGAGGAGTTGTTCAACCAAGGTAAGCATCATCCTGCGATTGGGGAAGCTCGGTGTGCAATGCAAGCAGTCATAGATGAAACCGTCATCGCTTTGGAAGCGAAGGTCGGTAAGAGAGCGGGTGCGGGCACTAAAAATAGAATCGAGTTCTTGGAAGAGCATGGTTTCCTAACGTCGGACGAACAGTCCGCATATCTATCGGCTTGGGGCTTTCTGAGTTCGGGAAACCATCCGGGGCTTTCTTCTGAGGATGAGGGCAGAATCGGCACAATAATCTGTCTAGAATTTATCCAAATCCTTTTGCTCAAAGGGCAAAGTCTCCTGTAGAGGTACAGCTTCGGTATTCTTGGCGGTTTCGCACTAGTTCTGAGTTTACGGAGACAAAAATCACCGTGTTCTGGGGATACATTGACGACAGCGGCGATAAAACGACCGGACTCAGAACACTTTCGTGTTTCATTGGGCATTGGTCTGTTCTCTTTGACTTCGAAGTTGCGTGGAACAGAGTTATCGACAAGACGAATCGCCGACTTGCTGCGGCTGGGCGACGGACGATTTCACGTTTTCATGCCACGGACTGGAGCACGAAGCGCAAAGAGTTTAGTGGCTGGAGCGACGACGAAAAGGTCGAACTTTTCGACAATCTGCTTGCCCTGTTCGAGAGATACAACGTGGTAGGATGCGGCGAAGGTGTATATCTGAAAGATGTAGCGTCTGTATTTCCTGAGGCTGCCGCGCAAGATAAGGTAGACCATCTCGCACATACATTGCTGTTTAGTATGATCGTGTTATTCATCGACCAGAACTTGCTTTCCCGTTTTCCAGCCTATGCAACTGACCGCATCGCCTTTGTCCATGACTCCGACCAGTTCAATGGAGTTCTTATCGACACATTGAAGGAATTGAAGAGCGACCCGGCTGTCAAATGCCGGGATCGTCTGGTCGGCATTGAACTCAAAAGCTGGCAGGAAGAAACACTCTTGCAGCCAGCAGACTTGATCGCCTACGAAAACTTCAAGGTCGCCGAACGTAAGCATGCTGGCGCAGAGATGCGGCTCACGATGAAAAAGATTTTGGATACAGAGTTCCGTGGACGCAATGCGTGGCTACAGAAAGACCCTCTACAGGAATGGCGAGACAAGGCAAATAAAGAAACACTCAACAGATTATTCGTACCCGCTCGCATGAAACCATTGAGCTAAGTTAGTGGTAGCCGAAAAATTCAGAAAAGCCCCTGTTCCTCACCAAGCGCCGTGCTCCTTGCTGTACGTGGCGCTGCTTGCATCGTTCTTGCATTGAATCGCAGGGAATTGTGGGGAACCGTGGGCAAGCACGGGCAGCTAAGTTCTTGAAACCATTAAGAACGCCAGTGTTTATGTGGGTCAGGAGCGATTTAAAAGGCCGCTGCTCTACCACTGAGCTACGCCCCTGGCTCTTTGTAACATCTTACATGCAAAAGATTTGGCGCGCATCACGCGTCTCAGGTAACTGGCACTGAAAGATTGTGGTGGCACAGTCGGTGTCAGTTCGTAATTGGCTCGTCTAGACGCGAGCTGACACGTTAAGGCGTATAAAACTTTGTACGATCTGGCATGTTGGCACGTTAAGGTAGTTGCTGACACGCTCGGGCTTGAGTTGCAGCATCGGCCCGTAAGTCGGATGCTTCTTGATGGCAAACGCGGCAAGCATCAGAATTATGCGGCTTCCGCTACGCAATAGTGTCTTTATGCTGCGAACGAGAGCCACGATGGCG
>Ga0307477_10000960_pt1 | contig 26699 bp, 17 predicted proteins | sample atmos_gasesECM2C_FD_203316 | JGI IMG/M metagenome (GOLD analysis project Ga0307477, IMG submission 203316) | Hardwood forest soil microbial communities from Morgan-Monroe State Forest, Indiana, United States - atmos_gasesECM2C_515 | ecosystem: Environmental > Terrestrial > Soil > Temperate...
CCGTACTGCCCCGAATAGCCGTTAGTCACGACCGTCGCCTCGCGGACCTCGTTGTTGCCCAGGAGCAGATTCGTCGCGCCGGAATTGTTCACATTGAAGAAGGGATCATTTTCATTTTGTCCGTTGAGAGTAAATAGGTTCGAAGTGGCCGGAAGTCCGTAAGCTGAGAAATTTCCGCTGCCGGCTTGCGTGTTCTGAACCACACCCGGGGCCGTCTGAGCGATGTAACTCAGGTCATTGCCGGGGTTGGGCGTCAGGGAGATTTGCGTTTCGCTGAAAGTAGTAGAAACGTCGGAGTTTTCGGTTTGTAGCAAGGGGGCGCCTGAGGTCACTTCTACCGTAGATGAGACGTCGCCAAGAGTCAGGGCTATGTTGACGGTCGCAGCTTGGCCGATAGTCACCACGGCCGTTGCGTCGGCTGTCTGAAAGCCGTTGACAGCGACGGAAACTGTGTAACGTCCTGGCTCCAACAACGAGAACCGATACACACCTCGAGTGTTTGTGGATTGCGCCTGCGTGCTTCCATTTTCCTGGCTTTTCAGAGTTACGCTGGCATTAGGCACAACCGCACCGGAAGGATCGGTAACCAGACCCACAACGTCGCCAGAGGTGATAGATTGAGCGCCGAGGTGCGCTGGAGTCCCAGCAAGAACTGTGAGAATTAACATAACGACCGAAATTGTTAGCGAAGGCGACAAAAAAGCGTGCCCTCTCTGCTGATCACGACTTCTCGTCTGTAGTTCCCGTACACAACTGAACTTCACAATGATTCTCCTCATTTGATATTCAGGATTGTTAGATATCTCGCCATGGTCAATAACTCAGGATCGAGCGAGATATTCCCGGGTGACCTGTGATTATGGAAAAATAATCGTGATAGGGTGAACCAGAATGATCTTCAAGTTGCCGCCGGGTGCCCGATCCTTGCGCGTTATTTGCGCAAGAGCCTGCCCTGAGCGAAGTCGAAGGGGTCGGAACCGGTGTCCAGCTAGGGTTTCAAGCCAAAAAGAGTCAACCAAGAAGTTAAGACTCGCACCAGCGATATTTTTTCGTCACCGCCGCTAGTGACTCGCTCCGAGCGGCGCTGCACAGTCGTTCCTGCATCCACAGAAAGCAGCAGAGCGTAGTCATTCCGGACTGGCATAATATCCAGTCTTGGCATAAACCCGGAGCGGTGGCAGTCCCTTAGGCGGCGTCAATTTCACGCGTATCTTGTGCCACTTACCATCGTGCGCGGGATTCGTTGGCCGATATCCGAGCACATATTGGTTGCGTAACTCGACCCCGATCTTTGTAGCGACGTCCGCCAAATCGTTTGGATTGTCGATCGAGAATGCGCGCCCACCTGTGAGTTCAGTGATGTCGCTCAGCAGCTGTGGACCCAATCGTTCTTCGTCAGTCGGAAAATAGTGATCGTAGATACCGATTGCATAGATCTGCACATCCGATTCCTTCACCAGGTTCTTGATCTCGCCTTCCGTATACCGGCTGTGGTTGTCTCCGCCGTCCGAGATGATGAGCAGCGCTTTCTTCCCGCACTTGGCGTCCCTCATCTTGCTGAGGCCCAGATAAATCGCATCCAGCAGGGCCGTGCGCCCCTTCGGGTATGTAAGCACTAGCCTCGCCTCGATGTCCTCCACCGACTGTGTAAAGTCGGTGACTTCCTCCGGCTTGTCGGCAAATGCGATCATAAAAAACTCATCCTCAGGGTTCGCTGTCTTGAAGAACTCCACTACCGCCTCGCGGGCTCGCTCGATCTTGTCTGCCATGCTGCCACTCACGTCGAAGATGGCGCCCAGGGAAATAGGAGCATCCTCGCTCGAAAAGTGCCGGATTTCTTGCTTTTCCTTGCCTTCGAACACCTGGAAGTTCTCTTTATCCAGCCCAATGACTTGCCGATTCAGCGGATCCGTGATCGACACCGGCACCAGGACCAGTTTCACATCGACCTTGATCGGCGTCGTGTGGGTTTTTAGTGCCGGATCATTGGTCAGCTGGTCATTCTGGGTCTGCGCATGCTCAACACGCGGAGTTACGTGCACGTCGTCCGCGGAGCCTTGCGCCCTGGCAGCGGGCACAAGTCCGGATGCTGCAATCAGCACCGTGGCTACCCAGGCGCATCCCGACATGAAGTAGGAAGTCGTCATTTCCATCTTTGGTCCGGTTCAGCACCTGACCAGAGGCACGGCCGCAGGATTCCCGTTGCTCGACATAAAACGGCAGGTTCGCCTCGTAGTTCATAACCGCTCAGAGTGGGATTTATTCCTCCAGAATTATTTGTTAATGTGAGGGAATAGAAGGCGCTCCACAGTGGTTTAATTTTGTATGCGTGTTAGGGACGGATACCGCGGCAACCGCTGGTTCAGTTTTCTTGCCTTCACGGAATTCGCCGCTCTGTTGCATTAACTTGGTGACCACGCCCGTCCATCCGGTTTGATGACTGGCGCCCACTCCGGAACCGGAGTCGCCGTGGAAGTACTCGTGAAATAAAACCAAGTCGCGCCAATGAGGGTCAGTCTGGAACTTTTCCAGGTTGCCGAATACCGGCCGGCGGCCCTTTTCGTCGCGAAGAAAAATGTTTGTCATCCGGCGCGACAGCTCACCCGCCACGTCCCACAACGTCTTCATGTTTCCCGATCCAGTCGGGAACTCGACTTTGAAATCGTTACCCGGATAGTGGTGGAATTTCTGCAAAGACTCGATCAGGAGAAAATTCACCGGAAACCAGACTGGGCCACGCCAGTTCGAATTGCCTCCGAATAATCCAGTCAACGATTCGCCCGGCTCATAGTCCGCGCGGTGCTCGTTGCCGTTGACGTGGAGTACGTAAGGATTTTCGTGATGGAACCGGGACAGCGCGCGGATTCCGTGCGGTGACAGAAACTCACGCTCGTCCAGCATGTACTCGAGAATGCGGCGAAGCTGATCGTGATTTGCGATGGACAGCAAGCGGCGCTCGCCCATCCCCTCGCTGCGCATGCAGGCGAAATTTTCCGTGAGGTCGGGACGGTTATCGATGAACCATTCCAGACGCCGCTTGAAGTCGGGCAGCCGATCGAGCACTTCCGGCTCCAGAGTCTCGACCGCAAACAGCGGGATCAATCCCACCATGGAGCGGACCTTCATTGGAAATTGTTTGCCGTCAGGCAGCTTCAGCACGTCGTAGAAAAAACCGTCTTCTTCATTCCAGAGTCCGATGTGGTTGTGGCCGCGATGGCTCATAGCATGGGCAATGTAGACAAAGTGCTCCCAGAATTTGCTGGCCAGGTCTTCATAGGAGGGTTCTTCTTTGGCCAGTTCCAGAGCGATGGCCAGCAGATTCAGGGTATACATTGCCATCCAACTGGTTCCGTCGGATTGCTCGAGATATCCGCCGGTAGGAAGCGGGGCCCCGCGATCGAACACTCCGATATTGTCCAGCCCAAGAAATCCTCCCTGGAAGATATTCATGCCCTCGGCATCCTTGCGGTTTACCCACCAGGTGAAGTTCAACATCAACTTATGGAAGATGCGTTTCAGAAACTCGCGGTCGCCTCTGCCTGTGCGCTTCTTGTCGATCTTGTATACGCGCCAGGCGGCCCATGCATGCACCGGCGGATTAACGTCGCCCAAAGCCCATTCATACGCGGGTATCTGTCCGTTGGGGTGCATGTACCACTCGCGGAGCATCAGCGTGAGCTGCTCTTTTGCGAAGTCAGGGTCGACCAGGGCCAGCGGAACGCAGTGGAACGCCAGGTCCCAAGCCGCATACCACGGATACTCCCACTTGTCTGGCATGGAAATTACGTCAGCGTTATACAAGTGAGTCCATTGATGATTTCGTCCTTCCTGTCGTTCCTGGGGTGGGCTTGGGTTGTCGCGGTCGCCTTGCAGCCAATCCTTAACGACGTAGTGATAGAACTGCTTGGACCATAGCATCCCTGCAAAGCCCTGGCGCATGACGTTCTGGGCGTCGGCGGAGAGATTCCGAGGAATCACCGTTGCGTAAAATTCGTCGGCCTCACGCTGCCTGAGCGCAAACGTTTTGTCGAAGGCATCAAACGCGTTCTTTCCTTTGAAGTCAGAGCCGGCAAGTCGCATCCTTATTACAACCGTCTCACCCGAACCGAGTGACACTTTGTAATGGGCGGCTGCTTTCGAGCCAACACGTTCGGGATTGACCGCATCGTTGACACCGTGCACGACATGGTCGTTGATCCCGTCTTTGACGAAGGGAGTGCGATTCTCGATTCCAAATAGCCTTCGAGCATTCGTCTCATTCTCGGTAAAGAGAAGTTCTGGAGAGCCTTCACAATGGAGCCAGCGAGGATCGGACGGAGTTAGGTCCGACTGAGAAAGGTTCAGCTCGATGACGGGATTGGGAGCGGGGCGCGCTTGGTGCAGCCTCGGGGGTCGAGCACGGTTTCCCCAGGACCACGTATTGCGGAACCAAATTGTGGGCAGAAGCCGAAGATTAGCGGCTTCCGGGCCGCGGTTTGTGACGGTGATCTTGATCAGAATGTCTTCGACATCGGCCTTGGCGTATTCCACGAACACGTCGAAGTAGCGATCTTCGTCGAATACACCCGTATCGAGTAGTTCGAACTCCGGCTGGCGCTTGTCGCGGCGGCGGTTTTCCTCCACCAGTTTCGCGTAAGGAAACACCGCTTGGGGGTATTTGTAGAGATACTTCATGTAGGAGTGCGAAGGGGTGCTGTCGAGATAGAAGTAGTATTCCTTCACGTCCTCGCCGTGGCTCCCTTCGTTTCCTGTTAATCCGAAAATCCGTTCTTTGAGAATCGGATCGCGCTCGTTCCACAGTGCGAGGGCAAAGCAAATCATCTGGCAGCGATCGCTGATCCCGGCCAATCCGTCTTCGTTCCAGCGATAAGCGCGGGAACGGGCATGGTCGTGAGGCAGGTATTCCCAGGCGTTTCCGTGCGGGCTGTAGTCTTCACGAACCGTGCCCCACGCACGTTCGCTGAGATAGGGTCCCCAACGTTTCCAGTGCTTTTTGCGCGTGCCAGATTCGGACAGTCGAATTTCTTCTTTTGTCATGAAGGTCTTCGTATTTCAACGCAGGCTCAGCTAGCGAGCAAACTCACCCGAAACTTGCAAATCGCCGCACCGAGGGTCGAGTCCGGTATCGTTTACCGGGTCGTCGATGCTTGGATCGCGCTGTAGATGCTACTCACATGTCCTCCTACTTCTCCTCGATCTCGGTTGCGTGCCATCGGGTTGGCGCAACACTGTCCCTCTCTGAATCTCACGGGTGATGAAGCTATGGTAAAGACAGGGGTTTTTCGGGAAATTGAACTTGCCTCCGGTTACTGAGTGGTTCGATCTGTCCAATACGCTCGTCCAGGCTGTTCTTTCCTTCGGCGGGCGTACTCGGCATTTGCTGCCCTAAGATCACGAACGTGCGCAACAGTCGAATCGCGCCTTTTGGTGAATACCCGGCCTCCATGGCAAGTTTCACGCCTTCGCGGTCGGCTGCCAGTTCGTTGTTGTGCCCATATCCGGGTAGAAAATCGTCAACCTTGAGCTCTTCCAGTTTGTCAGTAGAAAGATGCTTCTCCGCAAGAACCTTGATAAGCCGGTCGCGACACTGATTGAGAGCAATGTGCTCGACCTCATGTCCGAGCACTGCGGCCAATTGATCTTCGCTGTCCATATACGCCAGGATGCCGCCCCCGACGAAGATCTGCCCTCCGGGCAGACCCACCGCGCTCCTGAAGGCAGGACTCGGATCGAAGTGAAAACGATAGGGAAGTTTGCGTTGTGCGTGAGCAGCAACCCTGTCGCCCACGGCCTGCAGGTATTCGTCGATTTTTGTCGTCTGGGGAGTGGACCGCATCCCCTCGTTTTGCGCAAATTCTTCCGCCGGGATTTGTCCCGCTCGGACCTCATCTGTGTCTGTAATTGCGACTGTGGTTCTTGAGTTTTGCCCCAGTAAGACGGTGGTTAGTAGCAACACTAGCAGTAGCTTCTTCGTAGAACCATCCTTTAGACTCCTCCATTGCCAAGTTGCAGACAGCGGAAAAGGATTTTCATGCAGCCTAGGCGAACCATCAACGCATCCCGCAAATAGCTAAGTAGATTCTCCATCATTTATGAGACCGGTTCTAGAAGCTGGAAACTAAATTAGAATCCGCCGCCGTCATATGTATAGCCAAAGTCCCGTCATTCACCGACCCAAGAATCCAAAAGTTGCCCGGTGACGGAACAACTCCAGCCCACAACAGATCGCAAGAGAATCTGCCCTTCGTTGGGCTGGGACTGGATGCGACCGTCCAACTGGTACCGTCCCAGTGCAAAAGCAGTGTCGTCTGGTGCCCGGACCCGTCGGCCGCGAAGTAGGAACCAAACGCCCAGATGTCATTTGCCGAATTCGCCGTCAGTCCAAGCAAACGGTTCGACTGATTCGCGCTATTCGGCCCAACATTTGGACTCGGTACCACTGCCCAATTCGTGCCGTCAAAGTGCTCGATCAACGTCAGCGTGGCAGCCCGTTTGGGAGGCGCCACCGGCGTGGAAAAGCCCACCGCCCACACATCGTTCGGCGCCAGCGCCAGCACGCCGTTCAACTTGTTTGTGCCCTCGCCTACGTTGGGAGTTGCCACACTCTTCCAGGTCGTGCCATCCCAGTGCATCGCCGAGGTTCCGATATTGTCTGCACCGTGGAAGCCTACCGCCCAGGCATCATTCGTCGCGTCGGCGGACGCGCCAAACAAAAACTCATTGTTCGATTCCACGGTTGTCGCCGTCCATGCCATGCCGTTCCAGTGCTCGAAAAGAGACGAGACCATCCCAGTGCCGAGGTTCACCAGGCTGCCGATCGCCCAAACGTCATCCGCCGAGCTAGAGGTCATGGCGAAGACATTCGCTCGCTCTTTCTTCCCGAACTTGGGGCTCGGAAACAGGCTCCACTTGGTTCCATTCCACTGTTCAATCACCTGCCCCGGATGTGCTCCGTCGGCCACGTTCCCCGCCGCCCAGGCCAGAGACGGAGAGATAGCAACCACCCCCTGCAGAAAGCTGTTGTTGTCGCCTTTGATCGTCGGAGCAGGAAACGCCGTCCACTTCGTGCCGTCAAAGTGGATCGTGGACTGTCCAACCGCCCAAATATCGTTGGGAGAAGACGCCGACGCCGCAAAAAGTTCGCTGTTGACGTTCTCGTTCGGAGTTGGGACCACTTGAAAAGACGAGCCTGCCTCCATTTGCCCCTGTGCCGGCGAGTCTCGAAACAAGGCAACAGTCAGTCCGAAAAGCATGATCGCGCTAAACGTAAGTTTCACAATTCCACCTGAATCGCGCCGAGTCTAAGAATCCGCCTGATTTTGACCTTCACGAGTTGATAACTGGCGCGGCTCGCTCTTATTCCCCTATTCCGCATTACTTTTTCCAATGTCGCTCAGGAGGCCTGTAGACTCATCTCCAGACAAATTGCGTGAAGGTCGACATTCGCTAAGAGTTGGGATTTTCCAGGCGGAGAAATGGATTAAGTTAACGAGACGACTATTCCTGTGGCCCGGCTAACACAAGGCAGAACATAGCCGGGATTTTTGCTCAACCGTCAGCCCATCTTCGACGTCTTGCCCGCGCGTCAGATTTATTTTGGATCGTGGAATCCCCACAGTCGGTGAGGCAAGAGATACGTGAAGCCCGCAAACCCTTCCCACTGCGTTGAGGAAGAGGTGAGGCCATGATTGAATCCGGCATCCACCACAAGATTTTTCCTGAGCGGATGCGAAACGGCCCACAAATTCCCGACTGCATTTCCGCTGGTGAGTGGCTGCGTGAAATGCCAGAGTTCGCCTGCGACCGTCAGCCGTCCCAGTGGGTGTGAAATCGAGAGGGTCTGGCCAAATTGTCCTCGACGTACTATGCCTTTAGTCTGTTCCGAGAAAATGCCGTTGATGTCGAAGTGGAAACCTGCGAGGTCGTCACTCAGCAGGATCAACGCACTAGTCCTGAACGTGCCGATGTCGATTTCCGGCGCGGGACTCGCGTAGAGACGGCGAATGTAGCTGAGGCTTACGGTAGGCTTGTGCCCCTCCCCGGGCAATACGACTGCCTGAAATCCGGCGAAGACCTCGCCCGGGCGAGTGCCTGAGAGAGTATCGCCGGTAGCTCCGCTTGCTTGAGCAAGTGGCTCCGACAGGGCCAGCAACTGAAGGCGGGATGCAACAGTGAGCTTGGTGACCTGGTTAATGCCAAATAGCGTTGTGAACTCTGGTGAGGTCTCGGCGTAGAGTCCGCCGTTCTCAAATTGCAAGTAGCCCACTGGGGTCAATGTTGCGGGAGTTGAAACCGTTGGACGACCGGGATTCGCCTCCGGTGTTTCCCCGGTAGACGTCTGCGCACCACTCCGCGCGACAAATAACAATGCAGCTGCCCCCACAAAGCCGCAGCGAAGTAGTCTTATCAAAATAAGCTCCAGAACAAAGTGGAATCGCACGCGAAGCGTTTCTTTTGCTGTTCCGTTCTGGCCTACGCGCGTGGAGTCAGGAATGGGGGCGAACAAAAAGGCTCGGATAACGGTCGCGCTACAAAATGGAGGAAGTCCCTAGTCACTTCACCACGACCTGGCCGGTCATTTTCGGATGGACCGAGCAGTAGTAGGAATACGTTCCTGCCTTGGTAAACGTGTAAGAGAACTTTTCGTCCGTGTCCATTACCTTGGACTTGAATACGCCGTCTGTGCTCACGGCCGTATGAGGAATGTCATCACTGTTTGTCCAGGTAACTGTTGTTCCGACGGGTACGGTGATCGCCTGCGGCCCAAAAACGAAATTATCGATTTTTACCGCCACATTTGCCGCGGAGGGCTGGTTACTTGCTGTGACGCGCGATGTTCTCGCGAACAGCAGCAGCATCGCAATCATCACCGGCATTACTACACCTGCAATTCGAACATTTTTCTTGGTCATTTGTCTGTTTCCTTATATTTGATTTTCTTGCGTGAACCCTGAGTGTCCTGATGCACCCCTCTCCCCCGTGGACTCTTTTGATGAGCCGCGGATGAGATAATTTTCGCTCACTCCTCTACTACCAGTGTTCCTTTCATACCTCTGTGGCCGAAGCCACAGACACTCGAGCAGTGAAATTGGAAAGTGCCAGCCTTGTCAGCGGTGAATTCGACGACAACGGTCGTTCCCTTAGGGATTTTCTGATTGATGTTAAAGTCGTCTAGCTTGAATCCGTGATCGTGGTCCGTGGCGGCCATAACTAGCTTAACCTGCTCGCCTTTCCTAACGCGTAGCGCGCCAGGGGTAAATTCGTACTTTCTGAGCGTCACCTGAATTTCATGGACCCCTCGCGGCGGCGTCCCGGCATCTTTAGCTACTAGCGCAACTGCCCTTGCCGATGCTGCGGACAAGATCGTGAGTCCTATCAACATCATCTTCAGCCTGTTCACATTGAATTCCTTTGCTTTGAAAATCGCGTTGCCGCTCACTGGAGATAACCAAAGTGTTGATCTTTTATTCCCCTGAAAGCGCGGTGTTTGTGTTGGCAAAAGATGATTCGGTTTTAGCGGCATACAGCCCGAGAGTGCGGTTTTCATCAGGTACGCTGTAGTCGTCCGGAAATTCTCTCGCAGCGAATGGCGGTCTCCGACGGCGCTCCATTTTGTAGGAGTCGCAGCCATACGAGGAAATGTCGGGAATATTTTGTTCGGTCGTGCGTTCTTAGCAACAGAGAGAGTACGCAACGCGGAGGCACGCCCGATGCTGGATGACTGGGATGAGCGCGATGAGATGGTCGCGGCAGGGTCGATCTGCCCAGTTCCCGACTGCGGTGCATTAGTGATTTGCTACAGGCCGCCAGATCGCACGGGACGCATCAATGCCACATCGTGGTGTGAGTTCACGTGTTCGCGCTGCGGAATCGACTTCACCGTCCCTGAAGATCAACTGATTTTTCAGTCAGTGCCAAAGGAATGGCTGTTGGCAAGAGTGCAAGCTGCATAACCGGGTGGTGGATGCTTCAACGGAGGGACAGTCAACCACTACCTACAACGAAGACTGCCTCTCGATCTGATGAGAGAAGTGGCTCAATATCGGTCCACCATTGGCGCTACGGAGTGGATCGCGAACTGCCTTCCGGGCTCTCGCCAGACGTGACATAACGGTTCCCATCGGGATCGACAATATTTCCGCGATCTCCCGGTAGGACGCATCTTCGACATCGCACAGCAAAATGACTTCGCGAAAGATGACTGGCAGTTGCTCGATTGCGCAACGGACTGCATCGTTGCTAAAACGCTCGATCAACAGTGACTCAGGAGTCGCTGAAGTTGCGGGCAAGACAGGGAAATCTTCCTCCGAGTCCACCGCAACAGTCATGCGTCGATCGAGTGTCGAGCGGGAGCTTAGAAAGGTGTTCCTCAGGATTTGAAACATCCATGCCCGGAAATTGGTACCCGGCTGAAACGATGCAAAACTGCGTAGAGCCTTCAGGTAAGTCTCTTGCACGATATCCTCGGCATCGTTCGAATTCTGCACCAGCCAGCGTGCGAACCAGTAATCCCCCCCAAGGAGGCATTCCCCAAAGCGAAGGCGGCAGCGCTCAAAGCTCTGGAATTGGACAGCGCGCTCGGCGAGGCGCACAACTCGCTTGCATTCGTCTTGGATGGCTTCGACTGGGATTTTGACTCTGCCGGAAAGGAATTCCAGCGGTCCATTGAATTGAACCCGGGCTATGCAACCGCTCACCATTGGTATGCCTGGCACTTGAGTCTGTTGGGTCGGTATGACGATGCTATTGCGGAAATGAGAAAAGCGGAAAGCCTGGATCCGCTATCTCTTATCATTAACGCTGATTTAGCGGAGATTCTTGTCCTTGCGCACTCTTATGACGAGTCCATACGACAGAGCCGCAAGACGATCGATATGGATCCCAATTTTGCTCTGGCGCATAACCAACTCGCCCAGGCATACCTCCAAAAACACATGTACGATGAAGCGGTCGCAGAACTGCAAAAGGCGGTCCAGCTTTCTGGGGATAGCCCGACATGCGTAGCTAGTCTTGCTCGCGCCTATGTCGCATCCGGCAAGAGGACCGAAGCGGTGAAGCTGCTAAGCGACCTGAAGAAGCGCTCGATCCCTGGTTATTCGAATGCGTCGGAAATTGCCACAATCTACGGATCTCTCGGAGACACGGATCAAGCCATGACTTGGCTCGAAAAAGGCTACGAAGAGCGATTTAACCCAAGTGTCCTGCTGCGACCGGGCTTCGACCCTCTTCGTTCCGACTCGCGCTTCAAAGACCTTGAGCATCGCATTGGCCTACCCAGGTGAAATCTGCGTTTCTTGTGCCGTTACCAAGACTTGCCGTTTGACGGGTTCAAAGTAACCTATCTCGAATCCCCTGTCGCTCTTCGCGAACAGATTGACGCTTTCTCTCGTGACACGATCAAACCCGCTGGGCGGCAGTGAGCCGCGACGACGAGGGCTCACGGAAACACGGGGACAGACAGGACGTTTCCTGGGATTCCGATTGTACGGATGCACATCACGCGGGATCCCGAGTTCTTAAACCATTGTCACCCATTTTTATTCCAGCCACTTCTATTTTTGTTTCTTCTCGGCATAGGAGCGATCAAACACTGCCAACGCGGTTGGTCTAGTCCGTCAGGCGGTGGAGTGCTTCATTGTTACTGTGTGACCGGAAACGCCTCTCCGGCCAAACGTCACACTCCGACGTTACACGACCCACCGCTTCTGCCGCGGACTGCAAAACTGCGCTCGTCGTTTCCAAGAGGAGATCGTGCGTTCAAGCCGTGATTCTTCGACGTTGGCGAACGAAGAATCTTCTTGAAACGCATGTTTCTGTCCTCCCCCCAACCTTGTGTCGCTGCAGGACGCGCCTCAATAGATGAGCTTTAGCGAAAACTGAATTTGCCGTGAGGTTCCCGCGGTCTTGCTGATCATGCCAAACCCTGTACCCTCGATGGTGTTCGCGGGTAGTCCCATGTTGACGATGTTAAACAAATTAAATAACTCTGCGCGGAATTGCAGGTCCGCTCGCTCCAAACCGCTTTCTCGATGGCCAATCGGAGTCGTCTTGATGAGCGCAAAATCGAAATCATAATATGCCGGGCCGCGAAATGTATTACGGCCGAGCGTTCCAAAGCGCCCGGAGTTTGGTCCGGTCCCCCCCGCGATCTCGACGGGAATGGCAAAGAAACCTGCGTTGTTCGCGCCCCGCCCAAAATAATCGTCGCGCGGTCGCGTTGAACTGCCGGCGCTCGAGAGGTCCGGTATCTCAATCTGGTCTGGCCGGTCCGCGCCAATCGTTCCCGCGCCCGTCTGCTGGATCCCCGAATAAACCGTAAACGGCGAACCACTGGTGATCGTCGAGATGCTCAGCAACTCCCAGCCCTTCGTCAACAGGTGCGTTCGATCCGACTGAAGACCCAAATGCTCGAAATGCAAATCCTGGGCCGCGCTCAACGTGAAGGCGTGCGTCACGTCAAAGCTTGACGGCCCCCTTTCCGCTCGTGTATCGAACGGGTTTTGCGGACTAAACAACGTCACAGCCCCGGTGGATCCTGTTCCTCCGATAATGCCGCTGACATCATCGATCGATTTGCCCCAGGTGTAGCCTGCCTGCAATGACGGACCGCCATGCCCAACATTTCCCGACAGTGAGGTCTGCAAGGCGTTGTACGACGACTGCGACGTCGCTGTTATCACAGACTCGAATCCGAAACCACCCGTCACCGCTCCGCTACTGTCGAAGTTTGTAAATCGCGCAAATTCCGGATCCGCTCCGGGATACGCGTTTGGATATGACATTCTGGGAAGTCGGAACGCCGATGTTCCGACATACGCGACATCGGCCGTGAGGCCGCCGAAAGCCCGTTCCAGCCCCAGCGTCCAAGTCTGCAAGTACCCATTGCCGAAGCGCCGGTCGATCCCGGACAGACTCAGCAGCGAGAGCTGATGACTCGGCGCCAGCGCCGCCAAATCCTGCTGGTATCGATTTACGTCCATCACCGTATTCGCCGGGACTTTTTTCGGATCGCCGCTGGCCAGCACGTTCACGCCAGCGGTGTTATAGACGGGCGGCAATTCGTTCGGTGTAATTTGGAATCCGTAGGCAATCTCCCCGTTTTGCGCCGCATTGACGCGGGGATAAACAACGTAGGGCGTTGACCCCGTAAGAAGATTGTCCTGCCAGATATTTGGCGGAATCACTGTGATCGCCCCGCCCATGTGCACATGCACCGCGTGGGGCGCATTCCAGTCGAGTTGCAAACGCGGCCCCCAGCCGTTCCAATTGGTCTGATAAGTAGGCCGCGGATTGATCAAGTATTCCTGCCTAACGCCCACGGGTGGAAACGAATTCAGAAAACTCGACGTCCGCCGCGCCCGCTCCGAAATCGGCGTGTAGAGCTCGTATCGCAGCCCATAATCGAGAGTCCATTGTGGATTGATTTTCCATGTGTCCTCGACGTAGGCGTTCACATCATTCCGGTTGATTGCAGCCGGCCCAATGTGCGCGCCATTCGATGCGTAGGGCGGTGCCACCGCGACCGTATATGCGTACGGAGAACCTAGCAACAAACTGCTCAAAGTGTCTGGCAGGGGCTGGCCACGCTGAACATCATGCTGTCCACTCGCAGAAGGAATGAACACGGGCGAATAAACTGTTCCACCACCAAAATCGTATTCCCCGTTCGGGCTGATCCCGAAGTATGTCGTGTCCCGGTTAAGGCGTGCTTCCGCACCCCACTTCACCGCGTGTCGCGCAGTCGTCCAGGTAAAATTCAATTGCCCCTGGAATAAATTCCCGAACGCCGATATCACCGAGCCCGCCGCTCCATTGAACGCCTCATAGAGGCCATCGATGAACTTCAAAGCCGGATCGGTGTGGTTCGGCGTCACAAACGAAGGCGTCGTCCGCGTAAAACTCAACGATGTCGACCAGAGAAAACGCGGTGACGCGGTGCGCGTGTAAGTGATGACCCCGTTCCGCTGCCGATCCACGTACTGCACGCCAAAGCTCGGATCGAGCAGCGTCTGGTCTGGATTTGTTGTCGGTCCCGTCAGATTGTCGTAATTGAATCGACCAAACAATTGTCCTTTTGCGCCAACTTTCTGATCGATGCGGATTGAAAACTGATCCGTGTCCGTGTTCACGTTTGAAGGTGCAGCATAGGTTCGCGCACCATACGCGCCGGTTGGGTTGTTGGGGAGTGGATAGCGCGCCAGTATGGAAGCAATTGCCGGATTTACTCCCGGGCTGTTCGAACTCCCTGCTATCTGCAGCGTGTCCGTGCTGCCGTCCGGGTACTTCACCATGTCCTGACCCGCTCGCTCGGCTGCGGTTGGTACAGCCAAAACCTGGGTCGTTCCCAGCACCTGCCTGAATCCCTGATACTGCACAAAATAGAACGTGCGGTCTCGGCCGTCGTACAGATGCGGCAACACGACCGGCCCGCCATTCGTAAATCCGAACTCATTCCTGCGGAAAGGAGGGATTCGGCCAGGCTCTGCAATGGACGGGTGATCGAAATAATTTCGCGCATCGAGGGCAGAGTTCCTTAGAAACTCGAAGAAGGAACCGTGAAATCCGCTCCTCCCGGATCGTGTCACGATATTGGTAAAGCCTGCCGCGCCTCGCCCGATGTCTGCTGGCATCCAGCCCGAGCTTGACTGCAATTCCTGAATTGCGTCCACGTCGAAATTCGTGAACGTGCTCCCGCCCATCTCCGGATCGCTCACATCTGCACCGTCCATCGCGAACACGGCCTCAACGCCGCGCTGTCCGTTGATGGCAAACTGCTGCGTGAAATTCGTCTGCCCATTCACGTCGGTCATAGTACCCGCTGCTAACAACAACAACGCGCTGAAGTCTCGTCCATTCAACGGCAACTCATTTACCTTTTGGCTGGAGAGTTTCTCCCCCCCTGCTCCACTGGCCGCGGTCGAAGTTGTGCTCGGGTTCCCATTCGAGACTCCTGCCGCAGGAGTTTGCGGGTTGGCTGCAAAGGACAGCACGTTTTGATCGGATACCGTCAGCACAACTGTTATGCCAATAATATCTACTGCCGCTGGCGCTGTCGGACCTCGCCCGGGCAGTTGCACGCTTACCTTGTGTGGCCCGAGTCGAATGTCCGCAATCGCGAACCTTCCATCAGTTCCCGTAACTGCCGATAGGTTCTCTTTAGCGGCCGGTGCGTATACCGTTACCTTCGCTCCGGCCACAGGTTCACCGGCAGCCGTGCGCACGACACCAGTCCAGGCCGGCGGCGACGGAGCACTCTGTTGTGCCTTGAGCGAGACCGCGACCATCAGTCCCAACAGCAGACACCTGCACATCAGTCGGAAGGCCTTATGAAAGCATCGAGCTACTGCGTGTTCCTTTGCATAGTGGTATTCATGCATGAAAATTTCCTCGAGTGAAGACGGAATGCAATCGAAGGCATGAAGGACTTCAACGAACCAGCAGACTTCTTGTGAGGGGGCGTCCTTCGACTCGCAGTAGAGCACCAGATCCATGCCTTCTGGCATCACGATGCGGGTCCTGTGCCGCACTTTTCCCGGATCTGCTAATTTCGGGCCTTTGATCGCGCAGCATAGACCCTTGTCCCGGTCCGATGAACTCCTCGGCATTGCGCCCGTGAGCGCCGGCCACGGCGTCCGTGCCAAAAACGACCTTCAGTTCTGGAGTTTTTGTTGCGTGTTCCACGATCTCGTGGTCCATCGGCAGGATCTTTTCCATCGCAGCAAATCCCTCGGCAGTGTAGCCTTGTGTGCCGAGATACCTGTCCCTGTTCTGCAAGTGTTCTCAATGACCAGCCCGCATTGCGGATCGAAATAGGTGCCCCTCTCTGCCAACAATTTCAAGTCGTCGTCTGGGGCCAGCGTACCATGCTCAACCTCAGTGCAGCCCAGCGAGAGTTGCGGCGCGGACTGCTTCTTTGTGCGCGTGCACAAGCGTGCGCAGTCCCTGCTTCTTTGCTTCATCACAGGCCGCGTTCAATTGCTCCTGCGAAAGAGTCATTCCTCCGATAATGTGCACGTGCGCGTCAATCCAGCCGGGCAACACCGTCAGGCCGCGCAGGTCATAGTCCACCGGCCCCTCGATCTTAGAGCCTATCCTAACAATCTTTGAGCCCTCGATCACGATCCGAACGTCATGGAGTATGTGCGAGAATCGGCGAAAACGAGTGGGGGTCGAAACCGCTTCCAAACAACAGACAAAAGACTTAACCGAGCACGGTCAGCAATCTAAGTCCGCGCAAGCACATGAAAGACCGCTACCTGATTCGTCAGTGATTTTCCGATGAGACGCGATCTTGATCGCTGAAACCTCCCGCTGTTCGCGGCATCCCAGGCTCGGGAAGAAACAAGGCCTTAACATTATCCCCACAGAACAACACGTTACCGAGATGTGGTGTGCTGTCCGGTAGTGGACAGTCGGACTCGGGCAATGGACACCCATAGTCGTCGACCGAGCCACCATCCAAGGCTTATCTTGCTGTCCTTCCACCACTTAGACCCTTATGAGATGTGGAGGACGACTTGCCACTGCGTGAACGCGATGGATATCGCCCGGCCAGAATTCAAGCGTCAGAAATTGCGTCGCCAGATTCTTCTGGCGGCAATCGGCATTGTGGTCATAGCGGCCTTGACCGTCGGTGTCACGCGACTGAAGCCGGCTGCACCTTCAGTCGAGCGAGGAGCCGTTTGGACCGACACAGTGAAGCATGGGTCCATGCTGCGGCAAGTGCGGGGACCGGGCTCGCTGGTCCCCACCCAGGAAGCTGTTCGCCAGATTCCCGCCGAGACCGAAGCCACGGTGGTGCGCATTCGCATGCTGCCGGGTTCGCAGGTAAGAGCGGACGCCATTCTTCTGGAAATGAGTAATCCCCAAGTGGAGCAGGCGGCCGTCGACGCCCGTCTGCAATTGAAGGCGGCGGAAGCCGAGTACCAGAGCCTGCGGGTAAAGCTCGACAGCGATTTGATGACCCAAAAAGCAGGCGCCGCAACAGTGTCCGCAGACTACAACCAGGCAAAGCGGCAAGCGGAAACGGACAAGTCTCTCTATGACCTCGGCGTGATATCCGGTCTGGCCTACAAATCGTCCAAAGGCAAGGCCGACGAACTCACTACCAGAAACGATCTTGAAGAGCAGAGATTGGTGATCAACAAAAAAGCCATCGAGACTCAACTCGCGCAGGAACAAGCAAAGGTCGATCAGGCACGAACGCTGGCCGAACTGAAGCAAAAGCAACTGGACGCACTGAAAGTCCGCGCGGGGATCGATGGGGTGCTGGTCGATCTGCCTCTGCAGGTCGGACAACATGTTCAGCCGGGAGCAATGCTGGCGAAAGTGGTCGAGCCGAACCATCTGATGGCGACGTTGAAGATCGCTGAAACCCAAGCCCGCGATGTGCAGGACGGCGAACCGGTGGCCATCGATACGCACAATGGGATCATCAGCGGAGCCGTGACGCGAGTCGACCCCGCCGTACAGAACGGAACTGTGACCGTGGACGTCAAACTCACAGGGGAACTGCCCGCGGGAGCACGTCCGGACTTGAGCGTGGATGGCACCATCGACCTGGAACGGCTGGACAACATTCTCTACGTCGGACGTCCGGCGTTTGGGCAGGAAAACAGCACCATCAGTTTGTTCAAGCTGGATGCTGACGGCAAAGAAGCGAGCCGCGTCCCCGTGAAAGTTGGACGCGAGTCGGTGAATTCGATTCAGATTTTTGAGGGGCTTCACGAAGGCGATACAGTGATCCTTTCCGACATGTCGCGTTGGGACAAAACGGATCGTATCAGGCTGGAATGAGAAACCTACACTAGGAATTCGAGGCAACAATTATGACTGAAGCGGGGCAGCCACTGATCCAGATTCAGGATCTGACGAAAGTCTTTTATACCGACGAGATCGAAACTCACGCGCTCTCTGGAGTGCACCTCTCCATTAATAAAGGAGAGTACGTGGCAATGTCCGGGCCCTCGGGATGCGGCAAGTCGACGTTGCTGTCGATCATCGGCTTGCTCGATACGCCCACGGAAGGACGGTACTCGCTGAATGGGAAGACAGTCGAGAATCTCGATTTTGCCGAACGCTCGCGCATTCGCAACCAGGAAATCGGATTCATCTTCCAGAGTTTCAACCTGATCGGTGACTTGACCGTGTATGAAAACGTCGAACTGCCGCTCACGTACCGGCAGAGAATGCCTGCCGCCGACCGGAAAGCGCGAGTCATGGAAGCGCTGGAACGCGTCGGAATGGCGCATCGCGTCCGGCACTATCCATCGCAGCTTTCCGGCGGCCAGCAGCAGCGTGTCGCCGTGGCCCGCGCCCTCGGAGGGAAACCTTCCATCCTGCTGGCCGACGAGCCAACGGGGAATTTGGATTCGCGAAACGGCGAGGCAGTGATGGAACTTTTGCAGCACCTGCATCGCGAGGGCGCAACGATCTGCATGGTGACGCATGATCCGCGCTTCGCCAAACATGCGCAGCGCGAAGTGCATCTGTTCGACGGCAAGGTGGTGGCGGAGGAAGAGTTGAAAAAGCTGATGGCGGATGTGCACGCATGAGCGCCTTGCTCCAAGACGTTCACTACGCTCTGCGCCAATTGCGCAAGAGTCCGGGCTTCACGGCTGTTGCAGTGGTCACGTTGGCCCTCGGCATCGGCGCCACCACCGCCATCTACACTATCGTGGACTCCTTGCTCTTTCGACCTCTCCCCTATCCAGGTTCTGCGCGCATTGTGCGAATCTGGAATACTTTTGCTCCCCGCGGAATGATGGAGATTCCGGCCTCGGAACCGGAGTTCTTGGAATATCGTCAGAGTCACACCTTTGCGCATTTTGCAGGTTTTTCTACGGGCGCAGTGACCTTAACCGGCACCGGCGATCCTTTGCGTGTGGCCGCAACTTGGGGAACGTCCGATCTCTTTCAGGTCATGGGAACGAAACCTCTGCTCGGCCGCGTCTTTAGCTCAGATGAATTCCAGCCCGGTCACGGTCAAGTCGCCATTCTTAGTTACGGGCTTTGGCAGAACCATTTCGGATCGGACCCCGAAATCATCGGAAAACCCATTCTGCTGAATGGCCAAAGCTGCACGGTCGTCGGCGTCATGCCGCGCGACTTTAACTTTCCGAGCAACGACGTGGGCGTCTGGCAACCGCTTCCCATCGCGTCAGCAAGCACAAATCTTGGAAATCATTACCTCAATTTGATTGGCGACTTGAAGCCGCAAGTAACAGTGCAACAGGCCACATCCGAAGTGGGCTCGCTCCTCGCGCGCATTGAACGCAAATATCCGACATATTACAGCGGCGCAGTCGGCATTGGCGTAAGCCTTATCCCCCTGCGCCAACAAATGGTCGGCGATCTTCGTCGGATCGTGCTGATTCTGATGGTCAGTGTAGGTTTCATGCTGCTCATCGCGTGTACAAACGTTGCCAGTCTCTTATTGGCTCGTAGTGAGGACCGCTGGCGAGAGATAGCAACCAGAGCGGCTCTCGGTGCGACGCGCATGCGGATTCTCAATCAGATGCTGATTGAGAGTTTGCTTCTCTTCTCAATGGGAGGCGTTATGGGGCTGGCGCTTGCGTTTGCCGCTATAAGATTCGTCTCGCTAGGAGATTACTTCGGCATCGCCCGAGTGGGCGGGGTTAGGGTTGATCTCCGAGTCCTCGCGTTTACCGCCATAGCCAGTCTCGCCACGGGACTCTTCTTTGGCTTCATTCCCGCACTGAAGGCGACACGATCGAATGTGAATGATGTTCTGAAAACAGGCAGACGGGAAGGCATGGGGAGCCGTCATCAGACGGCCACTCGTAGTCTCCTGGTGATGACCGAAGTCGCCTTCTCCCTTGTCCTGCTCGCTGGAGCCGGACTCATGATAGGAAGCCTTGTAAAACTACTCGACGTCAGCCTCGGTTTTAATCCTCGGAATGTAGTCACAATGCGACTCTCCCTGCCCGAGGCGAGGTATTCGTTAAGGCAAGCCGAGGCCTTGTTTCGTCAATTGCAGGACCACGTGCGCAGTCTGCCAGGTGTGCAGGCGGTGGCAAGCGCAAATCAACTTCCGATGAGTGACGTCGCAGCTAATGCATCGTTCGACGTGGAGGGCCGGCCTGCAAAAGCTGATATCAACGTGGCAGACACCCAAATTATCAGTGCTGGCTATTTTCAGACGATGGGCATCTCGCTGGTGCGGGGACGTTCCTTCGTCGACGACGATTCCAACCTGGGTCCCGCATCTGTGATCGTGAATCAAACGCTGGCCCGGAAGGTATGGCCAGACGCGGATCCGATCGGTAAGCGAATTAGACTTCGGTCGGACGCTCCGTGGCTTTCGGTAGTCGGTGTCGTAGGCGACCTCAAAAACCACGGCTCGAGTGTCGACACGAAACCCGAAATGTACTTCCCGCATACCGACCAGCCATTTGGAGTCTGGGCTGACCTCCGGTCCGTGACTCTCGTCGTACGAACCGCAGTCGAACCGCAGGAGATCGTCGGTGCGGTGCGTGATCAACTCAGGAACTTAGACCCCGAGCTGCCTATCTTCAAAGTCTCGACCTTAGAAGATGTTGTTTCGTCGTCCGTTTCCCAAACACGTCTCCCCACGATTGTCCTTTCCATTTTTGCGGGCATTGCACTCCTTCTTTCCGCAATCGGCGTTTACGGAGTTCTCGCTTATACCGTTGCGCAAGGCCGACACGACATTGGAGTGCGATTAGCGCTGGGAGCCCCTCGGGCGCAAATTCTCAGATTCTTCCTTGGCCACGGCGTTCGATGGGCATCAATCGGCGGATTTGCAGGAATCACTGCAGCACTCATTCTCGTGCGATTCATGCGCAGCATGCTCTTTGAGGTCAGCGCCTATGATCCCGTGATCTTCTTAGCCGTAGCCGCCGTTTTGTCGCTCGTAGTGCTTGTGGCAGGCGTGATTCCCGCGTTGCGAGCCGCCAAGGTCGATCCCATGGTGGCGTTGCGGTACGAGTGAGGAATAGCGATGACTGCAATTATTCAGCACGTTCGTTACACGCTGCGGCAGTTGCGAAAGAGTCCGGGGTTCACCGCCGTTGCGGTCATCACGCTGGCACTCGGAATTGGTGCGAACACGGCGATCTTCAGCGTGATCTACGCCTCATTGCTCGCCCCCATGCCCTATCCGGACGCTGACCGGTTGGTGATGGTGTGGTCGAAGGTTGCCCAGGGGCGCAACAGTGTTTCGGGCGGCGACTACCTCGATTGGAAGCGCCAGAACACGACCTTCGAGGACATGGAAGCATGGACCGGCAACCAGTTCAACCTCGCCACTCCTGAGCAGCCGGAGATGGTCCAGGCGCGGGTGGTAAGTCCCGGCTACTACCACATGCAGGGCTTCGGGTTTTCCCTGGGACGCGATTTTGTCAACGACGAAAGTGTTCCCGGGAAGGACCGCGTTGTAATTCTGACTCACAAGACCTGGGAACGCCTGGGCTCCAACCCGAAAATCATCGGGACTCCCATTCGCCTCAACAGCGAGCTTTATACCGTTGTCGGAGTGTTCGCTCCGGGGATGGCGGACCGGCTTACTGGAGGCGATGTGAGCGTGCCGCTGGCCTTCAAGCCGCAGCAACTCGGCCACGACTTTCACTCGCTGCTCGTCATGGGCAAGCTTAAGCGCGGCGTGACGCTGGCCCAGGCCCAGGCGGACATGAAAGCCGTCACCGACCACATCGCCCAGGACTTTCCAAATTCTAATAAAGGATGGGGAGCCAGCGTCGAACCGCTGCACCTCGATTTTCTTCGCCCTGAACTCATCAGGAACCTATGGCTGCTAATGGCGGCGGTGGTGTTCGTGCTGCTGATCGCCTGTGTTAACGTGGCCAACCTTCTGCTGGCGCGTGGCCTCTCGCGAACCAAAGAGGTCGCGGTCCGGACTTCGCTGGGCGCAACCCGCCGCCACATTTTCGCCCAATTCATTACCGAGAGCTTGATCATGGCGGCCTTGGGCGGAGCCGCGGGCATCGCCTTGGGAGTGGTGATGTTGAGAGTTCTCATGGCCAACATCCCATTCGATCTTCCTTCCGAGGCGGATGTGAGGCTTAGCATCCCAGTCTTACTCTTCGCCCTGGCGGCCACCACAGTGGCAGGAATTTTCTTCGGGTGCGCACCGGCGTGGCACGCGTCACGCGTTGACCCTAACGAAGCCCTGAAGGAAAGCGGACGCGCGGGCACAGGCGCAGGCAAGCACCGCCTGCGCAGAATCCTCGTGGTTTCGGAGTTCAGTCTGGCACTGACTCTGCTCGCCGCTTGCGGTCTTGCGATGCATAGCCTGTGGAATGTCAGCAAGATAGATCTCGGCATTCGCAGAGATCATCTCTTAACTTTCTTTCTTCCGGCGTCGGAAAAGCGCTTTGCGCATCCGGAAGGAATCAATCCCTATTACCAGCGGATTCTGGAAAAGATTCAGGCAGTCCCCGGCGTCGTGAACGCGACCGCGGCTACAGGCGGGCCTCTCCAGGGAACCTTTGGAGGAATGTATTTCAGCGTCTCCGGAAGACTGGTCAGTGATCCTTCCCTGCGGCCAAGTTCTCCGTTTCAGATGGTTACTCCCGGATACTACCGCACCTACGGAATTCGGGTGGTGCGCGGACGTAGCTTCACCGAACAGGACTCCGCGACTTCTGCCCCAGTCGCGATGGTGAATGAAAATTTTGTGCGCCGCTATTTGCCCGGTGTGGATCCTCTGACGCAAACCGTCTCAGTCGATCAATTGGTCCCTGGCGAGACCCGCACCGGCGCCGCTGTAGCGCGGCAGATCGTCGGCGTCTTTCACAACGTTCGCGTAAACGGGTTGCGCAACGATGACGATCCTGAAATTGACGTGCCTTTCTGGCAGAGCCCGTGGCCGCAGGCAGGAATTGCTGTGCGCACCACCGGCGATCCGGAGACGATGACCAAAAGCATCGCAGCGGCGATTCACACCGTCGATCCCGAACTGCCGCTGGCCAACGTCATCACCATGGACCAGTTGCTCGACCGCGCTCTTCTTGGCGATCAGTTCATTGCAAGTTTGTTTGGAGCTTTTGCTCTAGTGGCTTTGTCGTTGGCCGGCGTTGGGATCTACGGAGTCATGGCCTTCGGCGTGACTCAACGTACTCATGAGATTGGTTTGCGCATAGCGCTTGGTGCAGACAAACAACAAGTCCTGGGATTGATTCTCCGTGAGGCCCTTTTCCTGGCTTTAGGTGGCCTGGGGCTTGGCCTGATAGGCGCGACTCTTCTTGGGCGCGCGATGCAAAGCACGCTGTACGGAGTAGCCACCGTGGACCTCGGCGCTTTCACCGCGGTGGCTTTGATTCTGCTCGCGTCGGCGTTGATCGCCTCTTACATCCCCGCCCGCCGCGCGTCCAAGGTCGACCCCATGGTGGCGTTGCGGTATGAGTGAGGAACAACTATGAACGGACTACTTCAGGACCTGCGTTACGCAGTTCGTCAAATCCGAAAATCGCCGGGATTCGCATTCACGGCCCTGCTATCTCTGACTCTTGGCATCGGCGCCACCACCGCCATCTTCAGTGTGGTGTACGGAGTCTTGCTTGATCCTTATCCCTATCGGGACCCGGAGCGCATGGTCCACGTGGAGTTGCGCGACAAGAGCGACCGGGGACCTTTGCTCTTCGTTAACGGCTCGGAATATCAGGAACTCCGGCAGGCCTCTGCCATTGACGATGTCTTCCTGATGAATCAGCGACAAGAAACCCTTACAGGTCGCCAGTTCCCGATCTCCGTCAGGGTGGGCGAGTACTCATCCAATCTTTTCACCTACATGGGAGTGCCTCCATCGCTGGGGCGCGAGTTCACACCGGCCGATGCTCCTGGCGGAAAGGCCTCTCCTGTCGCGGTGTTGAGTTACCTTTTCTGGCAACAACAGTTCGGCGGAAATCGGAATGTGGTTGGGCAGACAATCGAGCTTGACCACGCCCTGTATTCCGTCATCGGCGTAGCCGCCCCCCGCTTCACCTGGGGCGACTCGGACGTATATGTGCCGGGAACCCCGACGGCGGATCCGCACGATTATTGGATGGCGTTCATCAAGCTGAAGCCGGGCGCGAAGCATCCGGCGGTCGCGGCGGAGTTGCAGGTTCTCGTCAATCGCTTCGTAAAGGATGATCCCAGGGATTTCCGGCGCGATCGAAAGGTTGCGATCGTCACACTCAACGAAGAGGTGCTCGGCCGCTTTTCCGGGATGTTGGTGCTCCTGTTCGCGGCCGTGATCGCGCTCCTGGTAATTGGTTGCGCGAACGTTTCTATTCTGCTGCTGGCACGAGGAATTGCGCGGCAGCACGAACTGGCCGTTCGCGCTTCGATCGGCGCAAGCCGCGGGCGACTCATTCGGCAACTTCTCACCGAGGCAGTACTGCTTTCCCTGGCGGGTGCGGGACTGGGGGTGTTGGCGGCCTACCGTGGGGTGAGCACCCTATCTTCCATGCTTCCCCTATATTCGTTTCCGCACGAGGCGGCGATTCGCGTGAATGGGAACGTCCTCGTGTTTACCGCAGCCGTCGCCGTGATTACCGGTATCCTCTTTGGTATCTCGCCGGCCTGGCAGCTTTCACACCCACCCATTAGCGAGCTGATCCAGGCAAACAGCACCAAGGTCACCGGAAGCGCGCGCAACCGCAACACACACCGGGTCCTGATCGCCGGACAGGTGGCCCTCACCCTGTTGCTGATGGCCGGCGCCGGGGCCGCAATGAAGGCGTTTCTCGCCCTGACTCACACGCCTTTGGGCTTCGAGCCCGATCGCATCTTTGGGCTGAACGTTGCCCTGCCAAAGGGAGCGTATCCGACCTGGCAGGCACGCTTGAATGCAAACGAGGTGGTTCGTCAGGCCATCGCCGAAGTGCCCGGCGTGGAGAGTGCCAGCGTTTCAACCACGTGGTTTCCGCCCTTCGGGGGATTCAGCGCCAAGATCGACATTCGGAGCAAACCATCACTGACCGGTGCGGAAGCGGTTTTGGCGCTAGTGAGCCCGCAGGAGTTTTCTACCTTCCGCATTCCGCTCCTGGCAGGCCGAATCTTCAACGATGTGGAGGTCGGTCGCGCAGCTCACCTGGCCCTGGTGAACCAGGCGTTCGTGAAACAGTTTCTTGCGGGCGCGGACCCGATTGGTCAGGGAGTTCGCAGTTCGATGCTCAAAGTCGAGCGGCCTGACCTACTGCTTACGCAGGCTCCGGATGATTGGCTGGAGGTGATCGGAGTAGTCGGGGATGCGCGCAATGATGGGCTGGATCATCCGACGAAGCCAGCCGTCTTTCTGCCCTACAGCTTCGTTTTGCCACCGGACGAATCACTGTTTGTGCGCTCGGCTGGCAATCCAGAGGCGGCAATTCAGGCGGTGAAGCGGCGCCTGAGCGACATGAACCCCGATATGGTGGTCGGCAATGCCCACACCCTGACCTGGTGGTTGAATACACGAGGGTGGGGACAAGGACGCTTCATTGCAACGCTGTTCTCACTCTTTGCAATTCTCGCCCTCGCTCTGGCAGCGACCGGTCTTTACAGCGTTGTCTCGTTTGCCGTGACGCAACGCACACAGGAGGTTGGCATACGGATGGCGCTGGGTGCGCCGCGGACCAGCATTCTGCGATTGGTAATCAGTTCAACGGCTGTAATGCTTGCCACAGGTGTCCTCGTCGGACTCGGGCTCAGCGTGGCACTGAGTCGCATCGTCGGAGCGTGGGCGGGTGGTAGTCCGCGCGATCCTCTCACTTTGCTTACATCGGCCATCGTTCTGGTTCTGGTGTCGGTGGTCGCATGCGTCGCACCGGCCTGGCGCGCCGCGTCGGTCGATCCCTCGGTGGCACTGCGATACGAGTAGGAACTCGGAGTTTGCCATGAATGGACTGTTCCAAGACTTTCGCTACGCCGTGCGGCAACTCCGCAAAAGGCCGGGGTTCACCTCGGTCGCGGTGATTACGCTGGGGCTGGGGATCAGCGCGACTACCGCAATGTTCAGCCTGGTGGATCGCATTCTTTTTCGCAGTGTGCCGTACCCCGCCGGCAATCAACTTGTGTCAGTAGGCGTCACCGCTCCCATTATTGATGGCGAGTTTCTCTTTGCGCGCTCCTACATGATGTGGAGAGAGCGGCAGACTGCGTTTGCCGGCTTCACTTCGTCGAGGGGAGTGAGCGATTGCGACCTGAGCGAAGAGAATCCGGTGCGGGTGTCGTGCGGCGCGGTGGAGTCGACATTTTTGCCAACCTTCAAAATCCAGCCGGTGTTGGGGCGGAACTTCAGCCGCGATGAAGACCGGCCACTGGCGTCCAAAGTCGCATTACTCTCGTATGGTTTGTGGCAAAGCCGGTTCGGCGGGGACCGCGGGGTTATTGGGCGAAGCATTTCGCTTGACGGGCAGCCGACACGCATCGTCGGAGTGCTGCCGGGCGACTTTGAGTTCCCCACGCTGGCTCATGTCACCGTGCTGGTACCGGAGGCGCTGGATGAGTCGATCGTCCAGAGGAACTTGATGGGGCCGGTGGTGAGGGTCTTCGGGCGAATGCGGGCGGGGAGCAACATAACGCAAACGAAAGCGGAGCTCGAGACTCTGTTTCAAGACTTCGTGCAGTCGGCTCCGCCGCCATTCCGCAAGGTGCTGCGCCTACAGGTGCGCACGATCCAGGATTTGCAGGTTCATGACGCGCGCCGAACGGCGTGGCTGCTGCTGGCCTCGGCA